>Ga0247727_10000673_pt1 | contig 84082 bp, 69 predicted proteins | sample WisWelCaveWW1625_FD_202498 | JGI IMG/M metagenome (GOLD analysis project Ga0247727, IMG submission 202498) | Biofilm microbial communities from Wishing Well Cave, Virginia, United States - WW16-25 | ecosystem: Environmental > Aquatic > Deep subsurface > Groundwater > Cave microbial mat | place...
TCGGCGTGGAATATTCCACCCGCGCCGGATACGATGCGCAGCACATGGCGCGCTTCTTTCGCACCATCAGCCGGATTACGGAAAAAGCCGGCGGCGGCCCGCCGACTTTTCTGTCCACGCATCCGAATCCGGATAATCGCGAGCAGCGCGTCGGCGCGCTGGCGAGGGAATGGCAGCAAAAAGTGCCTGGGCCAAAGGGCGGCACCGACCGCGCCGCGTATTTGCGCCGGATCGACGGCATCGTTTACGGCGACGATCCGCGCCAGGGCTTTGTGGAGAACGGCTACTTCTACCATCCGGATTTGAAATTTCAATTTTCCGTTCCCGCCGGCTGGCAAGTGGCGAATCAGCCTTCGCAAGTGCAACTCATCAGCCCGCAAAAAAATGCCGCGATCCAATTCAGCCTCGGCAAAGGCGCCAGCGCGCAGGAAGCGGCGCAAACATTCGCGCAAAATTCGCAAGCCAAAGTTTTGCAGAGCGGCGCCGCGCAAGTCAACGGCATGCGCGCTTACGTTTTGGTTAGCGACATGCAAACGCAAGATGGCGGAACGCGGCGCGTGATGTCGTATTTCATCGAGAAAGACGGCAGCATTTACATGTTTCACGGCTACACGGCCGCCAATCTTTTTGACAGCCAGTCGCCGAATTTCGAGCGTGTGATGAAAAGCTTCGATCAACTGCGCAATCAAGCGGCCTTGAGCAAACAACCGCGCCGCGTCAAAATCATGACCGTGGATCAGCCCGGCGATTTGCGCCAAATTCTCACGCGTTCGGGCATAAAAACCGAAGAGCTTGATGACTTCGCCATTCTCAACGGGATGAATTTGGAGGATCGTTTGGAACGCGGCGCGTTGGTAAAAGTCGTGCGTTAAGCCCGGAAGGTTCGGCGCGCAGCGCTCTTGTGCGCCACCGTTTGGGGATTGTAAGCGAAACATTTTTTAACAGGCAAAGATTGAATGCGTGAAATCGAAACCCTGATTCGGCACGGCGATTGTCTGGAAATTTTAAAAGCGTATCCGGACAATTTTTTTGATCTGATTTTCACCTCGCCGCCGTATGCCGACAGCCGGGAAAAAACTTACGGCGGCATCAGGCCGGAAAACTATGTGAGTTGGTTTCTGCCGCGCGGTGAACAATTTCTTCGCGTTTTAAAGCCGACGGGGACGTTCATTTTGAACATTAAAGATTAAAGCAATGAGCTACGAAGGCAAAATGCTTGAAGATTTAAGAATGCCGACTCGAAAAGAAGTTGAGCAGGCATTGCTAAAATCATTATTCAATCATAGCGGAGTCATTAAGGAGTTTGGCGTTGGTGAAGAAATTGTCAATGAAATTGCAGATGATTTTGGGTTGAATGAAAAGCAACGAACAGCGTATCTTGAAACCATCTATAGAAAAGAAAATAGGGTAAAAAAATCTTCTCTTTGGCATCGCTTATTGTTTCGTGCCGCAGACTCTTTGGCAAAAGAAAAGTTGGTTTCCCGCCCTACTCAAACAATGCAGCTCACCAACAAACGCGAATGGATGCTTACAGAAGAGGGTTACGACCGGACGCTTAAAATATTGGGCATTCCTTTAGCTAAAAAAGCGCTTCTGCCAATAAAATCTTATGAAGTTCAAAAGATCGTCAACAAAATCAGAGCGCAGGCAAGGCCGGAAAACTATAATCCTTTGGAAACGATAAAGAAAACTATAAAAATTACCCAAGAGGCGAAACTCCGGAATCGTGGTTTTAGACAAGCAATAATCGAAGCTTACGATTTTAGCTGTGCCGTTTGCGGCATGAAAATTTGCTCCCCGAATGTTCTGCAATGGGAAGTAGAGGCCGCACACATTGTTCCGCACAGCGCCAATGGAAAAGACGAAATCTTGAATGGGCTGGCACTATGTCGTTTACATCATTGGGCGTTTGATGTTGGATGGTTTACTTTGGACGACAATTTCAGAGTTCTTGCTTCAAGGCGAATTCAAGATTTAGCTGCTGATTTTGGCAAAATTTTGAACTACGATTTCATGGGGCAACTATCAAAAGCGAATCTGATTGTTTTTTTGCCCATGGAAAAAGCAATCCATCCACACCCGAATGCCGTTAGATGGCATCGGAAATATGTCTTTGTCCCTTGATTGTCGAGGAAGAATATGAAAACGAAAGACGACATCGTCTATTCATTGAACATTGAAGACATTCAAACAGTTGCTCTTGAGGAAATTGACAGGAAATTAACTGCAAAAGAAATCGAGAAGATAAAGGACTTGATTGGCGAAAACATTGATTGGTACGGCGCAATACTCGACGCCATAAAGGCCAAAATTAATTTAAAACACATTAAATGAGGCCGACGGTAAATTTCAGCTTACTTGTTACAGAAGGTTTAGCATTAAAGCCATTGCCAGATCGTCAAAATATTCAAATTCAACCGCAGGCTACTGACATAGGGTTGTCACAGGAGTTGCTTATATTATCATGGTGCCGCTACAAATTGGCCGTTGTCGATTTTGGGCTTTGTCAAACGACTATCTGATATAAACGATCAATATAGTCTTTGCAATAACTTCTACAGGAAAGGAAATATGGCAAATCAAATTGTGGCTGTGAACAACGTCTCGAAAGCCTACCGGCGAGACAGCATGAAAATTCCCGTGCTCGAAAACATCGATCTCAGCGTGCCGGAAGGCGAATTTCTCGCGCTGATGGGTCCATCCGGCTCGGGCAAATCGACGCTGCTGAATCTCATCGCGGGCATTGATCGTCCCGACGCCGGCACGATCAACGTGGCGAACGATGAAGTCACCAAGCTCTCCGAGTCGCAACTGGCGGTCTGGCGCGCGCGGCATATCGGCTTCATTTTTCAATTCTACAATCTCATGCCGGTGTTGACGGCGTATGAGAACGTTGAGTTGCCGTTGCTCTTGACGAAACTCTCGAAGAAAGATCGCGACGAGCACGTGAAAACGGCGCTCACCGTGGTCGGACTCAGCGATCGCATGAAGCATTATCCCAAACAGCTTTCCGGCGGGCAGCAGCAGCGCGTGGCGATTGCGCGCGCGATTGTGGCCGATCCGACATTGATCGTGGCCGACGAGCCGACCGGCGATCTCGATAAAAATTCCGCCACCGAAATTCTCACTTTGCTCGAGCGCTTGAATAGCGAGTTCAAAAAATCCATCATCATGGTCACCCACGATCAACGCGCCGCGGACAAGGCGCATAAGGTGCGGCATCTTGATAAAGGCGAGTTGGTTTGAGACAGTGACCAGTGATCAGTAACCAGTATTCAGTAACCAGCAACCAGTAATCAGTAACCAGCAACCAACGGTTCATCATGAAAATTATCAAACTCATTTTCAAAAACACGCTGCGCCATCCTTTGCGCACGCTGTTGACTTTTCTCGGCATTGCCATCGTCACGTTTGCGTTCGGGTTTATTCGCACCGCGATCAGCGCGTGGTATGCCGGCGTGGAGGCGTCGGCGCAAAATCGCATGATCACGCTCAACGCCACGTCGCTGATGTTTCCCTTGCCGCTGTCGTATCGCGACAAAATCGCGCAATTCCCCGGCGTGCAAAGCGTCGGCACCGCCAATTGGTTCGGCGCCTACTACAAGGACCCTAAAGATTTCTTCGCCAATTTCGCGGTGGACGACAAGTATCTTGAAATGTATTCGGAGTTCGTCGTGCCGCCGGAGCAACTGGCAGTCTATGAGCAGGAACGCAATGCATGCATTATCGGGCGCAAGCTGGCGACCCGTTTTAACTGGAAGCTCGGCGACGCCGTGCAGCTCACCGGCACGATTTTTTACGGCCAATGGGATTTCGTGGTGCGCGGCATATACGACGGCGCGAATGCGACGACCGACGAAACCGCGTTTTTGTTTCATTGGGAATACATCAATGAACGCTTGCGGCAGGAAAGCCCGGAACTGGCGGATAATCCCGGCTGGTTCGTGATTCAAATCGCGGATGGCACTGACCCGATCGCCGTCGGCGAAATGATCGACAACAATTTCAAAAACAGCCCGGCGGAAACCAAAACCGACACCGAGCGCGCGTTCAATCTCAGTTTCATTTCCATGGCCGGCACGATTATGACGGCGATGGAAGTCATCTCGGTCGTCGTCGTGCTCATCATTCTTCTCGTTCTGGCCAACACGATGGCCATGACCGCGCGCGAGCGCATGTCCGAATATGCCGTGCTCAAAACGCTGGGCTTCCGGCCGTTTCATCTCGTCGGCTTGATCGGCGGCGAATCGCTGCTGATCGCGCTGGGCGGTTTCGTGGTCGGCCTCGGCGCGCTGTTTTTCATTTTCAAAAATTTCTCCGTGGTCATCACCAAACTGTCGAACGGATTTTTCGGCATTTTTAATTTGACCAACAATACCATCGCCCTGACTTTTGCCTCGGCTTTGCTGGTGGGCGTCGTTGCCGCGGCTTTTCCGACCTGGCGCGCGGTGCGCATGCGCATCGCGGATGGTTTGCATCGCGTGGCGTAATCGCAATGGAGTCATGGATAATTGGATCGCTGGATTGATGGGTAATTGGAGTTTAACAATCCAGTTACCCAACGATCCAATTTTTAAGAGAAAGATCAATGCAATGAAAATTCCCTTGAGCTATAGTTTTCGTAATTTATGGACGCGGCGTTTGACCACCGGGCTCACGATTTTGGGCCTTGCGCTGGTGGTGTTCGTGTTTGCGGCAACTTTGATGCTCTCCAATGGCCTGCGCGAAGCCATGGTTTCCACCGGCGAAGAAGAGAACGTTATTGTGGTGCGCAAATCCGCGCTTTCGGAAGGACAAAGCTTTGTCAGCCGCGAGCAGGCGAACATCATTAAAACGCAACCCGAAGTCGTGCTCTTGAGCGACGGTTCGCCCATGGCCACCAGCGACGTGGTGGTGTCGATCAACGTTCCCAAGCGCGGCGATAACGGTCTCACCAATCTCATCGTCCGCGGCGTGTCCAGTCAGGCGTTGGAGATTCGCAAACGCCAGGTGAAATTGACGGAGGGGCGCATGTATCAATCCGGCTTGCAGGAAGTGATCATCGGCAAGGCCGTGCACGAACGCTTCCAGGGTTTTGATCTCGGCGGCACTTTCCGCATGGCCGGCACGGTGTGGACGATTGTCGGCATTTTCGACGGCCACGGCACCGGCTTCGATTCCGAGGTCTGGGGCGACGTGGAGATCATGCTGCCGGCGATTCGCCGCCCGAGCTTTTCTTCCGTTACCATGCGCTTGCAGGATACCAGTTCATTTAAAGCGTTAAAGGCGCGACTGGAGCACGATCCGCGCATGACCGTGGATCTCAAGCGCGAAAAGCAGTATTACGATGAACAATCGCAGGGAACTTCCGCGTTTATCACGTTCATCGGCGCCAGCGTGACGTTCATTTTCAGCTTCGGGGCGATGATCGGCGCGATGATCACGATGTATGCCGCGGTCTCCAATCGCACGCAGGAGATCGGCACGTTGCGGTCGCTGGGTTTTCGCCGGCGCAGCGTGCTCGCGTCGTTTTTGCTCGAGGCCTTATTGCTCGCCTTCATCGGCGGCGCGCTCGGCATTATCGCTTCCGCGGCGCTGCAATCGGTTACCGTGTCGACGACCAACTGGACGACTTTTTCCGAGCTGGCTTTTGGATTTCGTCTTTCCGGAGAAATTGTGATTGCGTGTTTGATCTTCGCGCTCGTCATGGGTGTTGTCGGCGGGTTCCTGCCGGCGGTGCGCGCCTCGCGGCTGAAAATTGTGGAAGCGTTGCGGACGGAATAACACACACGAACAAAGTCGGGCTTGGTCGCAGATGACCAAGCCCGACTTTACGCAAAACGCAAACTAAAGGAGGGCGCATGGAACCCAGCATTATTTTTCTGAATTTCGTTTACGCCGTTCTCGGCGGCGTCATCACCATTTTCTTTATGTATGTCGGCTACAGAATTATCGACCACTTGACGAAATTTAACACTTCCGCCGAGCTGGCGAAAGGCAATCAGGCCGTCGGCGCGATGGTGCAGGGCATGTTTATTGGAATCGGCGTGGCTATCGGTTTGGTTATTGGCCTGGGGCTGAACTGATTTCTTAAAAGCATTTGTAAATTTTCGATTTTAAATTTGCAAGAATATGATGCGTAAAATTATTTTCCTGCTGATTGTCCTGATCTCGCCGAGTCTCGCCGCGCCCGGGCCGAAAAAGTATTCCGCCGAGTACGACGAATATTTCAGGAAATATTCGAAGCATTATTTCGGCGTCGCGTTTGATTGGCGCTGGTTCAAAGCGCAGGCGATAGCGGAATCGCGTTTGAATAAAGACGCCGAAAGCCGCGTCCGCGCCAAAGGCCTCATGCAAATCATGCCGTCGACTTTTGCGGACATTCAAAAACGCAATCCGGAATTTATCGACATTCTCGAGCCGCGCTGGAACATCGCTGCTGGCATTTACTACAACCGGGTTTTATGGCGAATGTGGAAAGCCATCGAGCCGCTCGCCGATCGTTTGAATTTCATGTTCGGCGCGTACAACGCCGGCTCGACCACCATCCAACGCGCGCAAACCGTCGCCAAAGAAAAAGGGCATAACGAAACTTTATGGGATTCGATTGTGCAAATTGCGGTGGAAGTCCCGCGCTGGCGGCATCAAGAAACGCTGGGCTATGTGGAGAAAATCAATGGATTGGTCGAGCACGTAGAAAAGTGATGGAAGAATTGGAATTGCAAATTCTCGCCCGCCAATTTCGCTTTATTGCAAATTTATCGAGAAGACTCGACAACGAAACGCCACTTGTTCGTCTGCGAAACAAGTGGCGTTTCTTTTTCAAAAAATTTCTTTGCAACTATTTCCAATCAGGTCAACTGAACGGTCACTCGCAATGACCGGTCAGTGATTTGAACTTATTTGAGCAGCAGCAGGCGTCTCGTGGCGCTGTAATCACCGGCGACGAGGCGGTAAAAATAAATTCCGGCGGCAACTGGCACGCCGCCATTGTTGCGGCCATTCCACCTCGCGGTGTAGCGGCCCGGCAGCATGGTTTGATCCACCAACGTCCGCACCAATTCGCCCAGCGTGTTGTAAATGCGCAACTGCACCGGCGTCCCCGCAGCGACATGAGCCGGGATGCCAAATCGAATCACGGTCTGCGGATTGAACGGGTTCGGATAATTTTGCGACAGCTCATATTCAACCGGCACTTGTTGCAGCGCCAGCGCCTGCTCCGCTTCATGAAGATCATCGATGAGCAATAAATCCGCTTTGCTGCCGGCCGGGCCGGCCACTTCGATGCGGATGTCGTTGTCGCCTTCGCGGCGCAAATACGGCTGCAAATCAATCGTCACCTCGCCTTCGCGCGGCAGGGCATAAATCCCGAGCGATTGCACGACGCCGCCGCGGCGTTCGGCAGTGAGACTGAAACGCTTGCCATTCAACTCGACGCGAATTTCCGACAAGCCTTTATTCGACACATGAAAATACCGGTCGACGCTGCGAAAAGTAAAGACGTACGGGTTGTTGGCGCGATCGGCGGTGAGTTCCAGCACCACCGGATCACAGATGTGCGTGTTGCCGCACATGTCGGTGATTTTGATGTCGAAGCCGAGATAGGATTCCAAACCGAGATCGTCAACGCGGAAATTCACTTGCTTGGCGCCGGGGGTAAACGGATCGACGGTGAGTTTGGCGTTGAACAGAAAGATCGGCTCAACTTTGGCGATGCCGCTTTCGTGATCGAATAAAGTGCCGGTTACTGATTTGTAACCGGGCGTAAAAACGCAGGTTGGCGGGATTTTGTCGATGATCGACCGGACGCGAACCGTGTCGCGGCAAACAATTGCGGCGCCGCAACTGTCGGTAATCGTGCACGTCGCGATCACATTATTCCATCCCGGATTCAATTTCACGCGCGCCGTGAACGTGCCGCCGGTCACGACAACCGGCACGCCGTTGACGTCGCATTTGACGGCGAGCGGAACGCCGCCGGTGATCGTCGTCGCGCCTTTCACCTCGAGGCTGTCGCTGCAAAAGACCGCGCTATCTGCCGGCGAAGCGATGGTGAGCTTGCAGGCGAGATCGAACTGCCGGCGCGAAACCGTGACGCTATCGAACGCCACGCAAGTGTCCAGTGAATCCTTCACCGTGAGCTTGGCGAGAATCTTATTTGCGCCGCTGGCGAGGGGAATTTTCACACAACCAGTCAGAAGCGGGACGCCATTCACTTCGCACATTTTGACGCTCGACCCAATCGTGCCGATAATGGTCGTGCTCACGCAAACCTCGACGGAATCATCGCAAACCACGGCGCCGTCACTGGGCCGGACGATTTCGATCTTGCATTCCAGCGTTGGAAGCGTGTTGAGAACTTTGAGATCGAATCTTGTCGAGTCGGACAGCAGCGGCACGCCATTGTCTGTTGCACTGACGACGATGTTCGGATAATCGCCGGAATCATTGCGGCCCGGGGTCAAACGCAATCTGCCCGTGCCATTGCCGTTGTCAATCACCATCGCAAAAGCCGGCAGATTTTTGCCGCTCAACTTGATTTGATCGCCGTCCGGATCCGTTGCCGACAGCGGGATTTCACTCACCACGCCTTCATTAACGGAAATCTGCGGCGACAATGGCGTAATCAGCGGCGGACGATTGACGTTATTGACCGTCAATTTAAAAATTGCCGTATCGGATTTTGCCGGAATGCCGTTGTCGGTCGCAATCACGCCAATCGCGGAATAAACGCCGGCCGCATTGAAACCGGGGGTAAACTGAATCGTGCCGGTGTTATTGTTATTATCCGTCAAACCGCCGAACGCCGGCAGATTGAGAGCGCTGAATTTGATTTTGCCGTTTTCAGGATCGGTAGCTGAAATCGCCACGTTCAGCGCGGCGCCTTCGTTCATCGTTTGATCCGCAATCGCATTCACCACCGGCGGATCGTTGCCGCGCACCATAACTTTGCCGTCTTTGGTCCGCAAGACATTGAGCAGGCTCATGAACGTCGAAGTCGTCATCTCGGTAAAATTCAGATCGAGAACGGTGCTCGACCCGGCCACGCCGATCACTTTGAAGTTGACATTCAAAATGTTGATCATGCCGGTCGAGCCGCCCTGGGCAAAATCATTCCACTCGAGTTTGCCGGTGGCGACATCGTTGGTGTTCAAATTCGGCGTGTCCCACGGCGCCGGCGCCGGCGTGGTGCTCAAAAATTGAATGACTGCCGGGTCCCATTTTAGCGTCGCCTGATACGCCGCGAGCCGGTTGTTCGGCGCTTGCAGCGCGCTGACGTCGACGTTAATCGCCACGCTGATCGTCGCGTTGGGATCGGGCGTCGGATTGTTCGGAACGCTGGCGGCGCTCACGGAATCGGCGGTCAAAAACACGGCCTGAATTTGCGCGACGCCGGGAGTAACCAGGGCCAGCAGCAAAACCACGCCGCTGCAAAAGCCCGCCACACGTTTGTAGCAAGTTGATTTCATGATGGCCTCCTGATGAATGAAAATGCCAAGCTGTGATGCCAAAAAGTCCTGTCTTAAAAAAGAAATCGCCGAATCAAAAAATAAATTTGCAATTCACGCCGGCGACGTAATCAAGCAAGATATCATCAACCGGCAAACGGAAAATTGCGCCGGGCACGATTTTGCCGAAATCATAATAGGCGCGAATGCTCGCCTGGTTGATGGAACCGGTGCCGAATGAAACGCCGGACGTTACCCAGGTTCGCGCGCTATAGGCGCCGCCGAGATAAAATTTTCCGAACTCAAATCCGCCCTCGCCGCCGTAGAGAACGAAAAGCTCGCCGTCGTTGGCCCGGCTGCGAAAAACGCTTTTCAAATAATCGAAGCCCAGTTGATCGCGCTCGATTCTGATATTGAAGGTTGCGCCGCCGTAAGGCCGAACGCTGAATTTGCCAACGCCGATCTTCGTTTTGATCATGCCGTACAGCGGCAAAAGATCCGGCACGAAAGCTTCCTGGCGGTCGATGTCGGCGAGCGCGCCCATGAATCCGGCAAAGCTGCTTTTCGCCAGCGGCAGCCGCGCGCCAACGTCGATGATCAAATTTTCGTGATCGAATCGCAGGCCGACCGCCAGGTTGCCGATGGTCTCGTCTTCTGTTGGAACCGGATTGGCTTCGAGCTTGCCAAAGGCGAACGGCAGTTGCCCGACGAAGTGAACGCCTTTATAAATCGGCAGCGCCACGGTGACGAACCACGCCGAGGTCAGCGTTGACGGCTCGCCGCCGCCAAATTCGAATTGCGGATGCAGCGCTTCGATACTAAGCGATTGCGCGCCCAGCACAGACGGCAGCGCCATCAAAACGATGAATACACTCACAAGGCGTTTCATAGGTATTCTCCTGATGGTTGAATACGATTCGCATGATAGCATTCATCTCGTGCAACAAGTCTGATTTGATCATGCCGTGAACGGGTATGAATCCACCTATGAGTGTAATCATTTTGTCGAAAATATCAAGCTTTTTTTACAACGATTTCTTGAAAAGCCAATTTAACCGCAAGAGCCAAGACTAACGTGATCGAGGTGGGATCAGCGGCAGCCCCAGCTTTTTACGAGCACCCCAAAAGCCATTTTGCTGCCTCTGAACATTTTAGAAATACAAACGTTCGTTGCAAATGCGGACAAGCTAAAATAAAAAAGGGACAAGACGAGCGCTTTGCCCCTTCAGCAAATTTGGCCTTATTATCAATCAGGTCAACTGACCGGTCACCTCCACCAAGACCTACAATTTTAAATAGTGACCGGTCAGCGACCTGGCCTTATTGCAGCAACAGCATTTTCCGATTTTGCACAAAGCCGCCGGCGCGAAGCTGATAGATGAACGTGCCGCTGGTGACGCCACGTCCACTCTCATCGCGGCCATCCCAAACAATCGAATAGCGGCCTGCCGCTTGCGGTTGATTTACCAGCGTCCGCACCTGCCTGCCGAGCATGTCAAAAATTTTGACGGTGACCTCAACCGGTTCGGCCAGATCATACTGGATTGCGGTTGAGGGATTGAATGGATTCGGCGTGTTGGCGTGCAAACCAAAAGCCGCGGGCAACGGCTCGTTTTGCCGCGACGCGACATTCACCAGAATGATTTGGCCGTTCGCGACGCTCAACTGTATCGGCTGTCCGACGGAGTCATTTGCCGCCACATTTTGCAACACGAACGTGATGGCTTGGCCGCGCACAGCTTGACTCGACACGCGCAGCTTGATTTTCGCCACCGCGCCAGCGCCACTCACGCCGCTTTGCCCGGCTTTGCGAGTAATGCCGATGCTAACTCTGCCGGCGTTTTTATCTATATTCGGGAAGAAAATGACGTCACTACCCAACAAGCTTCCCGGATCCGCGCTTTGCGGATCGAGCAACGTCGTCGGTGAGTAAAGCAATTCAAACGAAACGCCGAACAAGCTGTTGACTTGATTGACCACAACATCAATCTCAAAATCCTGACCGGGGTTCGTGCTGCCGGTGACCGTCGTGCCAATCATCGCCGCATTCGTTTTGCTCAACGTTAGCGGTGGATTGATCTTTTCAGCAGCAAGCGGCTGCGCCGTGTGCGTCTTGCCAAAATTCAATCCGATGGGCAACACATCCGCTTGATTGATCGTGCCGTCGCCGTTGGCATCAGCATACGTCGCGGCAACCGGCGTCCACGGTGCTGCCACCTGCGGCGTAAAACTGCTCGAGGGATTCTGCCGCGCCGGACCCGTCTTGTTGAAATGCAATCCAATCGGCAGAATATCCGCCTGATTGACGATGCCGTCGTTATTCGTGTCGCCCGGCCAAACGATGACGCCGGCAGCATTCAAAGTGATCGCCAGACTTGACGGCGACAACGCGATGGTATTGCCGGCAGCGTCGTTCGCGGCAATGTTGCTGATTGAAAACATTACCGGCGTTCCCGGCGGCGTCGAGGCGAGCGAAGTAAAATTCACGCGCGTCACCACACCGCTGCCGGTGGAAGCCGGCTGTCCGGCCTTGTGTGTGATGCCGATGCTGACTTTACTTCCCGCCTCATCCACCGTCGGCAGGAAAATCGGATCGTTGCCCATAAACTCGCCGGCCGTCGGCGTTCCCACCACGTCCACGAACGCCGTGTTCGTATAATTCAAAACGAAACTGACGCCGAATAGATTTTGCGCGTTGCTCACGGCAACTTCGACGGTAAACGACGCGCCGATGGTCTGCGTCGATGCCGCCACCGGTTTGATTTCAGCGCCGAGCGAAGGAGCATTTACCGTCAGCAACGTCGTGGAGAAAAGCAGGTTGTCATTTTCATTCGTCTCGTTGATCGTATTCTCGGGATCGAGGCTGATCCAAACGTAGTACGAACCTTGGGCAGTGTTCAGCGGCACAGCGCCGGTGAAAGAAAAATTATTGCTTTGCCCAGCGCCCAGCGCCGCTATCGTGGTGGAAAGCAGGAGCAGATTCAAATTTGGCCCGCTGGGATTGGTCGAGAGATAAAAATTGACTTTGACGCTGCTCGGCGTCGCAAACGCGCCGTTGTTGCTCACCGTGCCGGAGAGCGTGATGGCGCCACCGGCATTGACCGCGACGGGACTGAACGAGAATGCCGTCGTCGTCAGGTTTGGCTGCGCCGAAATAAAAGAACGGCTGATGACATTGTTATTTTCATCCTGCTCGGCAATCGCGGTGCTCACATCCAGCGCGCCTTCGATAAAAACGACGGACGGAGGCGCCGGCCAAATAACCGGCGTGGTGCACCAACTCTTCGTCGAACTATTGGCGGCGATGAAACCGCTATTGTAACTGCAAATCACCGTGTTATTGAATTTGAGATCGAGACGCATGTCGGGCGCCGAGCCGCCGGTGTTGCTCCAATCGAAATGAAGATAATATGACTGGCCGGCAACGGGACTGTCGACTTCCAAGCCGGAGTTCGGACCGGTGCGCAAATAGATGCGATTCGCCACCAGATCGGGCAGCGGGCAAGGAAAACTTTGGCTCACGGCGTTGTTGGTTTCGCCGGTCTCGTCGATGATTTCGGTGACGTCCATCACGGCTTCGAGATTATTCGCGCCGCTCGAACAATTCCAAATTAAAGCGGTTTGGCAGGAAGAAGTATAACTCGTGTTGGGACTCGCGCTTTGGTTGTTATTGGCGCAGAGCACCGCGCCGTTGAGCTTGATCTCCCAGCGAAAATTGTTGGCCGCGATCGGCCCTTCATTGCGCCAGTCGAAGTGAACGTAATATTGTTGTCCCAGCACCGGGGTCGAGACCTCCGTGCCGGCGCCGTTGGGGCCGGTGCGCAGATACACCCGATAGGGCACCAAGTCGGCTTTGCTCGTCGTGGTGCTCGGCTGTTTGAGCAGGAAGATGTCATCGAGAAAAGCGCCGCGATGCGTTTCGGTGAAATCGGATTGATAAAAAAAGGCGATATAAACTTGCGGTTTCCCCAGCAGGTTGCCGAGCGCCGGCACGTTCTTCAGATCGAAACTCTGCAATTTATAAACGCCGCCGGAATTGCCGCTCGTTTGAAATCCGTAGAAAGGGCCGCTCGGGCCAGTCGAAGCGGCCCAGATAAAAAAATCGTAGTCCACTTGGGAATCCAGCCAATACCAGAAATCCAGTTTCGCGTCCGTGGCGCTGGAAAGACTGAACGGGCCGAAGACCATCGCCGAGTTCATGTTGTTGACGTAATTGTCGGTCGCCGGATCGAGCACGGAATTGGGAGATACCGTCGCGCCTGCGCACCAACCGCTCAAAGCGCCGGTGCGAGGATTATGGCTGACGTCGTCCCAGAAATACGGCGCGACGTTCGCATAACTAATCGCCCAATTATTTGCCGCGGGAAACGAGGCTTCAAAACCCTCGAACATGATGGTATCCCACAGCGGCGGGAAACTGCTCGCTGCAATCCGAGATTGAGCGTCTTCCGTTTTTTTGCCGCTGACCGGTGGCGCCGCGATCTTGCGACGCAGCAGACGGTCGCCTGACATTTCGATTTGAACGGCGGCAGGTTTAGTGAGTTCTGCCGGCAGCGAGTGGCGCGCCGGTTGCGCCTCCTGCGCGCACAACCTCCAAGCAGGAAAACTCATCAGCGCGGCAACCACAAAACAAGCCCCGCGTTTCGTCCACTTTAACGTCGAGACATTCATAACGATGCTCCTTTCCGGGTTTAATGTGAAAAACGTGAATTACAGGCAAAAGCAATTTTGCATTAACACTATTTTCCAACTTTGCATAAACTTGCCGTTGTTTCGTTCAAAAAATTATTTTAAAATACGCGTGGAGATTGAAATGGCGGACAGACGCCGGTTATGCGACATGCGGGATCCTCCGCCCGGGTATCCCGCATGTCGGTGTCGGAGAGGTTTATTTTAAAATCTTTGCGGCGTGACCCGCGCAAACTTCGAGATGAAAACAGCCAATCAAAAACCGATTTATATCAGGCAAAATTCAAGCCGTAGCAATGAATGGGGCAAATGCGAAAATTACCGCTATTTTCGTGGTAATTTCAGTTAAGCAAGGGGAGGAAAGAATGGTAAAAATACCGCGACTGTGGTTTTGAAGTGACGATTATCGAGGCGGGTAAATCAGGCAAGAATTGAAAGCCGGTTGTAACAGAAATCAAAACGCATCAAGCAGCAAATTTTATCCGCGAAAAACACAAAAAGACGTGAAATTTTTTCGACGTATTTCGTGGGCAAACTTTCACATGAAGTCTTTCTTCTCAATACCATATTGCTGCATCTTTTGGATAAAGTTTTTTCTGTGCATGCCGCAGCGTCGGGCCGCTTCGGAAATATTGCCTTGAGTTTCCTGCAGGCGCGCGCAAAAAAATTCGCGCTCGAATTTTTCCAAAAGTTTTTGCTTCGCGGCGTTGAAATTCATCTCGGCGAATTCCGTGGAAGAACGTCCGGTTGGTCCCGTAAGCGGAATCGACAGATCGTCAACATGAATCGTTTGCCCTTCGCAAAGCACGATGGCGCGCTGCACGATATTTTCCAGCTCGCGCACGTTGCCGGGAAAAGGATAATCCATCAGCAAATCAATCGCTTCCTGCGCGAAACCAGTGACGGTTTTATGCAACTGTTTGGCGCATCGTTCCAGAAAGTAATTGGCAAGCAGTAAAATATCGCCGCCGCGTTCCCGCAACGGCGGCAATTTCAACTCGATGACGTTGAGACGATAAAATAAATCCTGGCGAAATTTGCCCTGCTCCACGAGCGCGGCCAAATCGCTGTTGGTCGCCGCAATGATGCGCACATTGGCGCGGCGTGTCGTCACCGAACCGACCGGCGCGTATTCGCCGGACTGCAAGAAACGCAAAAGCTTCACCTGCAACGCCGGGCTGGTTTCGGAAATTTCGTCCAAAAAGAGCGTCCCCCGTTCCGCTGTTTCAACCCAACCGGGTTTGCGGCGATCGGCGCCGGTAAACGCGCCCTTTTCATAACCGAACAGCTCGGATTCCAACAGATTTTCCGGCAGCGCCGAACAATTCAGCGCGACAAATTCGTGATGGCGCCGCGAGCCTTGCCGGTGCAGCGCGCGCGCGACCAGCTCTTTGCCGGTGCCGGTTTCGCCGGTGAGCAAAACCGCGACGTTGGCGTCCGCGGCTTTGAGCATGAGCCGGAACAGTTGCAGCATCGCCGCGCTGCGGCCGATCAACGAGCCGTAGCCTTGGCGCTCGGCCAATTCTTTTTGCAGCTCGCGCTGCCGATTCCCCAAACGGCGGCGCTCCAGCGCATTTTTCACGGCGACTGAGATCAGCCCGCTAAACTCGTTGAGCAATTTTCCCGTCTCCTCGTCGAAGACGCCGGAAAACGCGCGATTGTCAATGTAGATGACGCCGAAGATTTCATTTTCCGCGCGCAGCGGCGCGCAAGCCACCGAGAGCAAGTTCAGCCGGCTCACCGTGGTGCTGTTGCGCAAGCGCGACGAGGACAGCGCATTCTTGATCACGATGTGTTGGCCGCTTTGCAGCACTGATTGCATGACGGTCTTGCTGACTTGCAGCTCGGCCTGTTCGATATCCTGCTTGTCCAAAGTCCGCGCAGTTTCAACCGACAATTCGCCGTCTTCGCCATAGACCATGATGATGCCGTGTTGCGCTTTCGTCTGCTCGATGACTTTGTCCATAGCCAGCGCCAGCAGCTTGTCGATATCGGTTTCCGCCGCGAGTAATTTGCTGATCTCAAATAAAGCTTGGTAATTTGACATAAGAATATCCTTCATCAGCGTAAAGTCAAAAGTAATATCTCGCGTTCATGTCAAAAAAGCAAGCGAAAACAAACGGCAGAAAATCTCAAAAAAATTTCATCGGCTAATGGGAATGACTCCTCGCTGCCGCGCCGAGCTGACGTCGATGATTTGATATTCCAGATTCGGCGTTTTCAATTTTTCCTGAATCTCGCTATAATTTTTATATCCGACTTGAATCGCGCAAGCAAATGATTTCAACGAGCTGCCGTAAAACTGCTGCATGACCGGGCCGCTCATCAACAGCTTGTTGAAATACGCCCAATTCTGCTGATCGAGAGAAGATTCGGCAACATCAGTATTGCCCAGCAAAGTCGTTTCCAAAAATGCCCAGCGTTGATGCGCTCGGTCCAAGAAGAAACCCAAAAAGCAATGATCCGGGGTCAACACTAAAACCGGGTCGATGCCGATGCGGCGCAGCACGGAAGCAAAGAGCACAGTGCCATCGACGCAATTCGCCTGGCTGGTGTTGAGCGCGTCGCTCAAAAAACGCACGTATTGGCTGCGGACAAAGGGAGACATTGAAGGCGTCACCGTCACGCTGCTGTAGCGAAAACCGCGACGTTGAAAATCGGTCCACACCGCGAACACCTGTCGATAAACTTCGTCCTCCGACACTTGATATCCCGTGAACGCGTTGACCAGCCCGGATTTCATGATCTCCGGCAAAAGCGGATTGGTGATCCACGGATGGTTCTCATTCACATACGCGGCGAACATGAAATTCCGATCCATCGCGCCGCCCTTGCGATGCATGATGATCGACGGGCAATCGTTGACGGAATGCAGCTTGATCGTCAGAAATTTCTCGTCGTAAAATTCGCCGTTGACATGAAGCGTGAACGTAACGTTCACCGGAACGAGCTGCTCGATTTTTGAGAGCGCGTCGAAGCGATATTTGATCTTTGGAAAAATTTCGTAGGTTTGGCCGTTCTCGAGAACGTATTCGGAAACGGAAGGCTCCATAATCTCAGCGGCCTTGATTTCGAGGCGGCAGCGAGCTTTGCCCGTCTGGCTAATGATGGAAATGCCGATCTGCCCATCCCATTCTCCGAGATAATGAGGCGTCGGTGAACTTGGCCATTTCATTGTCGCCGTGGCGATGAGATAAGACGGAAAAATCTGCTCATCCATTTCCACGAGAGGCTGCCAGATGATCAGGGGTTTGAGTTTGATCGTGGGTTGCGCATAAGCGGTGCAGAAAAAAACCAATGAAGAAAGGACGAGGAGTTTAGCGGCTCGCATAAGGCGATCTCCTTTGATGATGAATCTGCGAAAGTTTTTAAATATAAAGGTTTCTCCATAAAATAACAACTTTATTTAATGAACGCGGAACGCTTCGATAATAAAAAAGCATTTGCTTTTTACTTCATTCTTTTTATACTGAGCAGGTGGGAAAGTAAAACATAACGAATAAAACGCAAAAACGACTTATGTCAGTTCCGAAAAATATTGAACGCCTGCGGAGTTTGAAAGAAAAAGCTCGTCTCGGCGGCGGCGAGGCGCGCATCAAGCAGCAACACGACAAAGGCAAGCTGACCGCGCGCGAGCGAATTGACTTGTTGCTGGATGACGGCAGTTTTCAAGAGCTTGACATGCTGGCGCAACACCGCAGCCGTGATTTTGGTTTGGAGAAGCAAAAATTTCTCGGCGACGGCGTGGTGACGGGATACGGTCGCATCGAGGGCCGGTTGGTTTATGTTTTCGCGCAGGATTTCACGGTGCTCGGCGGCTCATTGTCGGAAGCGTGCGGCGCGAAGATTTGCAAAATTATCGATATGGCGATGAAAAACGGCGCGCCGGTGATCGGGCTGAATGATTCCGGCGGCGCGCGCATTCAAGAGGGCGTGCTGAGCCTCGGCGCGTATGCCGATATTTTCCTGCGCAACACGCTCGCCAGCGGCGTCGTCCCGCAAATCTCCGCGATTCTCGGCCCCTGCGCCGGCGGCGCGGTGTATTCGCCGGCGATTACGGATTTTATTTTCATGGTAAAGAACATCAGTTACATGTTCGTCACCGGGCCCAATGTCGTGAAAACCGTGACGCATGAAGACGTCACCTTTGAAGAGCTCGGCGGCGCGGAAACCCACGCGACGAAAAGCGGCGTGGCGCATTTTCTCGAAACGAATGAAATCGCCTGTTTGAAAAATGTCCGCCGGCTCATGAGTTTCCTCCCGGCCAATAATTGTGAAGACCCGCCGCTGCGAGTTTGCAACGATGACGTTAATCGCCAAGATTCATCATTGAACACCCTCGTGCCGGAGAATCCCAACAAGCCATACGATATTAAAGACGTCATTCTCAAAGTTGTCGATGACGGCGATTTCATGGAAGTGCACGAGCATTATGCGACGAATATGGTGGTGGGGTTCGCGCGACTCGGCGGCAAGCCGGTCGGCATCGTCGCCAATCAGCCCGCAAGTCTTGCCGGCGTGCTCGATATTGATTCATCGCTCAAAGGCGGCCGCTTCGTGCGTTTCTGCGATGCGTTCAATATTCCGCTCGTGACGTTTGTGGATGTGCCGGGCTTTCTGCCGGGCACGGAGCAGGAGTGGCGCGGCATCATCAAACACGGCGCGAAACTTTTGTATGCGTATTGCGAGGCGACGGTTCCGAAAGTGACCGTCATCACGCGCAAAGCCTACGGCGGCGCGTATGACGTCATGAGCTCGAAGCACATTCGCGGCGACATTAATTACGCCTGGCCGTCGGCGGAAATTGCCGTGATGGGTCCGCCGGGCGCGGTCGAGATTATTTTCAAAAAAGAGATCGAGCAAGCGCTCGATCCAAAAGCCGCGACGGAGGCGAAAGTTTTGGAGTTTCGCGAAAAGTTTGCTAATCCGTATATTGCCGCCGAGCGCGGTTATATCGACGAGGTCATTGAACCGGCGGAAACGCGACCGAAACTCATCGCCGCGCTGCGCATGTTGGAAAATAAAGTCGATAGCAACCCGAAAAAGAAGCACGGGAATATCCCTCTCTAAGAATGGAGTAATGGATTTCTGGAGTAATGCGTGTTGGAATGAGAGTTTTCCAATAATCCATTAGCCAACGATCCATCAATCCGTTCCTCCAGATTTTCAACGAAATTGCGAGGCAATAAACCATGAACCTGAAAACCGCCGTCAAAGACAACGTGACCATTTTGCGCTTGCAAGATCCGCGGCTTGACAATGTGATCGCCGCTGATTTGAAGGCGCAGCTTTTGGTGTTGATCGAGCAGGGCGACAAAGACCTCCTGATCGATCTCGCCAAAGTCGAGTTTGCCGACAGCTCCGGCCTCGGCGCGATTCTCTTCGGTATTCGCCAGGCGCGCCCGGTGAACGGCCACATCAAGCTTGTCAACCCGCAATCACGCGTGCTGGGGCTGATCAAGATTGCGAAGCTCGATAACGTCATCGAGGCGTACGACGACGAAGGCGAAGCGCTGGAAAGCTTCAAAGAATAGAACGCGGATGACGCAGATTACCCTGATTTTCACGGATTGTTTTTTCTTGTAATGCGATCCGCGCAATCAATGTTATTTGTGTTCTGAAAAAGATGTAAAGCTGTTTTCGTTGCAATTCTCTTTTCGTTGCGAAATTTGAAACGCCATGTTTCGAAAAATTTTAATCGCCAATCGCGGTGAAATCGCCGTGCGCGTCATTCGCACTTGCCGCGAGATGGGCATTCAAACCGTCGCGGTGTATTCGCAGGCGGATCGCCTCGCGCTGCACGTTCGCATCGCCGACGAAGCGTATGAAATCGGCGGCTCTAGCCCGCGTGAATCGTATTTGCTGCAAGAGAAAATTATTGTGACGGCCAAACGCTGCGGCGTTGAAGCGATTCATCCCGGCTATGGTTTTCTTTCTGAAAATGCGGAATTCGCCGATGCTGTCACTGCTGCGGGTTTGGTTTTTATCGGTCCGCGCGGCGCGGCGATGCGCCAAATGGGCGACAAAACCGCGGCGCGGAAACTCATGCAACACGCCGGTGTTCCGACCGTGCCCGGCAGCAGAGACGCGGTCGATGATCCGAACGAAGCGACGGCGATTGCCGAACGCGTCGGCTTTCCGGTTCTTATTAAAGCCTCAGCCGGCGGCGGCGGCAAGGGCATGCGCCTCGTGCATCGCGCCGAAGAATTGGCCGCTCTCTTCAACACCGCCTCCTCGGAAGCGCGTTCCGCATTCGGTGATGGCCGCGTTTATATTGAAAAATATGTTGAGAACCCGCGCCACATTGAGTTTCAAATTCTCGCCGATGGCCACGGGAATGTCGTGCATCTCGGCGAGCGCGAATGCTCGATTCAGCGCCGGCACCAAAAAGTCATCGAAGAATCGCCTTCCTCTCTGCTTGATGAAAAAATGCGGCGACAAATGGGCGAAGCCGCTGTGGAGGCCGCGCGCCGTTGCGGCTATACCAATGCCGGCACCGTCGAGTTTATCGTTGATAAACATCGCAACTTTTATTTTCTCGAAATGAACACGCGCTTGCAAGTCGAGCATCCGGTAACGGAAATGGTGACCGGGCTTGATTTGGTGCGATTGCAATTGGAGATCGCCGCGGGCGGCAAATTGCCTTTTCGCCAGGAGCAAGTCGAGCGGCGCGGCCACGCGATTGAGTGCCGCGTTTATGCCGAAGATCCTGAAAATAATTTTCTGCCGTCAATCGGGCAATTAAAATACATGCAGCGTCCCGGCGGCAACGGCATTCGCGAAGACAGCGGCGTTGGCGAAGGCGATGCGATTTCGATTTATTACGATCCGATGATTTCCAAGCTCGTCGCGTGGGGCGTTAATCGCGATGAAGCCATTCGCCGCATGCGCCGCGCGCTCTCCGAATATGAAATCGCCGGCGTGCGCACGACGATTCCGTTTTGTCTGTGGGTGCTCAATCACCCCAAATTTTGCGCCGGCGAATTTGACACGCATTTTGTGCCGAATGAATTTCGCGACGTTCAACTGTCTTCGGCAAACGGCCGGATGGATTTGACGGCGGCTGCGCTTGCGGCGGCGCTGCATCGAGAGAGCCAATCGCCTGATTCCGCTTACTCGTCTCCCCAACTTTCCGTTGCTTCTGTAAATGCCTGGAAATCGCGGGGATGGAAAAACGGCCGGCGTTGACATTAGGAAATCCTGTATGACAGATTTTTTTTGGTTGGCAACCATCATTAGCTCGCTCGGCGTTTTCATCTGGTTGTTCAAACTTGCAAAATCGGTTGAATTGCAAACCGGCATTGCTATTCAAGCGCCGGAGAAAAGCAAAGATAAACCGGCTGACACTGAAATCAGAAGAGGACCGAAATCAACACGAGAAGACTCAGAGCTCCTCGACGATTTCTATGATGAAGCGCCGGCGCCAGTTTCCTCCGCGCCGCAACCAAAGCCAGAAAAATGGAGATTTGTATTTGGTGGACGAGCCAAAATCAAGCCCGCTGATAAAAAACAACGCGCGCAAAATGTTCAGCTTCATGGCCGCGCCAATCTTCCTCACAAAGTCTACGAGGGCGATTCAAAAAATATCAAGATCGATTTGCAACCCCTCGAAAAAATTTTTCCAACTCATCCGCCGCCATTACAAGTCAAAGAATCGGATGACGGCCTTTCGCTAACGCTCACTCTCCCTTCACCTACTGGCCCAAACGCACAGATTGAATTCGAACTCATCGCCGCAGGTTTTGAAATTGGCGGCGAGACGAAACAGCGGCAGGTGCTGGCTTCCAACATGCTGCGCTATCAATGGAACTGTTATTTTCCCAACTCCGGCAGTCACGATTTTACTCTCGTCGCGCGGCTCATCAATTCTCGCCGCGCGGTCGAAATCGGGCGCCTCGAACGCGCGATACGCGTGGTCAAGCTCGATCATCTCACGCAAAGACAAGTTTGGACGCTGGCGACGCTGGCCGGCATCGTTTCCGGCGGGCTGGCGATCGCCAAAATTTTAAAAGAACTGCGCGTTTGGTGAAAAATTGTTTTTTACAAAAGGTCTTTGTATATTACATCAACGGAGGCGAATCATGCTATCAATTATTACGGCGGCTAAAACCGCCCACACCAACGGCGCAGTCCCGTCCGCCATTCCGCTGCCGTTTCGTTCCCTCGAATTGCCCGACTTTCAAAATCTTCGCTTCGATATTTACCAAACGAAAAAAATCTATCTCGCGCATCATCAAACCAGCGACGCGCTCGACCGGGATCAACAGTGGCCGGAGCGCTGCTTTCAAATGGATTGGGGAAAATATTATTCGGAAGATTACGAAGAGACCGGCTGGCAACAAGTGCCGGGCGGGCCGTTATTCGACCTGGCCAATCTCTCTCTCCACCCGGCGGCTTGCGCCTTGCATTATGCGCCGGCAACTTTCGAAGGCGCGAAAGCGATGATCTCGGCCAAAGGCCGCGTCGTGCTCTTTCGCCCGGAGATGAACGCGAAACGCATGCAAAAAACCGCCAGCCGTTTGTTGCTGCCGAAAGTTCCGGTCGAACTTTTTGTCGACGCCATCGCGCAAACCGTGTTGGCGAATTGCGAGTTCATTCCGCCTTTCCGCCGTGAAGATTGGTTGTGGGAATCGCGCGATCCCAAGTGCATGTACGTGCGGCCGCTCCTCTTCGGACATGGCCCGGAGCTTGGCGTCAAACCGGCGAAAGATCATCTCTTCATGGTTTTCACCTCGCCGGTGCACGTTTATTGGCCGACGAGCGGCGTGCGCATTCTCATCACGACGCACTTTCATCGCGCCGCGCCGGGCGGCATCGGCCATGTCAAAGCCATCGGCAATTACGTGTCGGGCTTGCTTCCCGGCGCGCTGGCCAAACACGGCTATGATTGGATCGGCGACCGGCCGGTGAAAGTAAGTGACGAGCCGTTTCACGACGTGCTGTATTTGGATGCGGTGCACAACAAATATGTTGAAGAATTTGCCGGCGCCAATTTCGTCGCCATCACCACCGACGGCGCGATGGTCGTGCCGAAATCCGATTCGATTCTCGCCGGCAACACCTGCGACTCGCTACTGACATTAGCAGAGAACGAGGGCTGGCGCGTCGAAAAAAGGCCGATCCCGGTCGACGAAATCATGGACGAGAAGCGCGTTGCCGAAGCGTTTTGCACCGGCAACGCCGCCATCATCACGCCGATTGCGGAATTGTTTTACAAAGGCAAACTCCGCCGATTTAATCAGGATCGCAACCTCAAAACGAAACGGTTGTGGGATTCGCTCGTCGGTATTCAATTTCAAATGATCGATGATCCGTTCGGCTGGGTGCTGGAAATTGGATGAAGCTGATGTTAGTCGCTGGTCGCTTGTCATCGGCTGAATTCGTTTAAAAAAATTATTCTCATGATTGGCCGGTCACTTTGGATGACTGGTCGATTTCACAGAAATGGGATGGTGGGATGTTCCTCATGTTATGCTTTTTTTAATAACGGGGTTGACAGGACATGAATATTCTATCCGTTGAAAAAGAAATTCAATCCCTTCCCGGCAACGCGCCGGTGCTCGATGAACTTTATAAACTCCTCGAATCCGGCGAAGCGCTGGCTCTGGTCGGCGCCGGCGCCTCGGCTGCGCTTTGGCCGTTGTGGGATGGTTTGTTGAAAGGATTTATTGAACTCGGCCAGAAACATGCCAAAATCACTCCGGCGGAAGCGGAGTTCTTTGCGCAAGAAGCGCCGAAAACCCCGTTAGAGACCGCGCAATTATTGCGGCGAAGAATCGGCGCTCAGCTTTATTTCGAGCATCTGGAGGAAACATTCAGTGATAAAATTTCTCTCGACACCGGCGGCGCTTTTACGCCGACGCATCGCGCTCTCTTGCAACTGCCGATTCGCAATTATCTCACCCTGAATTATGACGCCGGTTTGACCAATGCCCGCGCCGCGCTTTATCCCAACGCCACCACCTCCTACTTTCTCTGGTATCACGAAGAAGCCCGACGCATTCTCGAGCGCCAATACAAACGACAGATATTGCACGCGCACGGACGGCACGACCTGTCGGATTCGATTATCCTGACGCAGGACGATTACCAAAAGGCGTACAAAAATCCGGCTTTTGTTCGGTTGTTGGATCATGTTTTCGCCTATGAAAAGCTGCTCATCATTGGTTTCGGCATGGGCGACCCTTACATCAAGCAGCTTTTCAATAATATTAACGCCGATTATAAAAAAAGTCCGTCGCGCCACATTGCTTTCGTCGGGCTGGAGGAAAAAGATCTGCCGGTGGCGCATCTGCTGCGCGAACGCGTGGAAATGGTGTATGGCGCCCGCATTCTCTTTTATCCGGCCAAAGATAAACACCAGGCGCTGAGTGATTGGCTCGCGGCGTTGGCCGATAAACTCGCTGCCGCTGGCGGCAGCCACACGGCCGAAAATGTTCAGCCCCATGCGGTTTCGCCCAAACTCAAACAAAAAATTGCGGACCACTACATCCACCGGCCCTCGGATGACGCCAATTATGAAGGCCGGGCCCGGGAATTTGTCACTTTGAATCGCTGGGCGAATGATCCGGCGACGCGAACGGTCGCGATCACCGGCATTGGCGGACAAGGCAAAACCGCGCTGGTCGGTCGCTGGCTGAAGCAGGAAAGAACCTCGGAGCTGGCAAAGATGCCGGTGTTTTACTGGAGTTTTTATGAGGATTTGGATGTCGGAAAATTTTTGGAACAGATGGTGAAGTTCTGCCTGCCGATTGTGCGCGTGGTTGGTAAAATCGAGATTGAGGCGATTTCCTTCATTCTCAATGTTGTCCAACAAGCTCGCCTGTTGTTAATTTTGGACGGCCTCGAAGTCTTGCAGGAAGATGCCAGCAGTCCGACGCACGGCCGGATCAACCACCCGTTGTTAGAACAACTATTGCAGCAATGGCTGCGCTATCGGCACCAAGGTTTGATGCTGCTTACCAGCCGTTTTCGTTTCCCGCAGTTGGAGCGATTTAGCGGCGTGGGTTTTCATCATTTGAATCTCGCGCGGCTCAGCACCGAAGATGGTTGCGCTTTGCTTAAAAAGTTGGGTTTGCTCGGCGAGCAAAAACTTTTGGAAAATTATGTGGAAAAACTTTATGGCCATCCGCTGGCTTTGCGCGTGCTGGCCAGTACGGTGAAAAGAAGCAGCTTTGGCGATTTGGCGCAATTTAATGGCGCGTCAATACTGGCGGCTGCTGGCGAAGACGACAGGCTCAGCCAAAAGCTCAAACGCTTGCTGGGTTTTTACGAAAGGCAATTAAAGAACGGGCAGAAGGAATTGCTCGGCGTCATCAGCCTGTTCAAACGGCCGGTGGAAATCAAAAGCTTGGTCAAATTGCTGGACAACATGAAATCTTTGGAAAACACGCCGCTGGCCCAAGCGAATGCTGCGGAGATTGAAAAACAAATCGATTTGTTGCGTGATGATTTCCTCATTGAGAAGACACGCGAGGGCATCACGACTCACCCAGTTATTCGCGACTATTTCCGTACGGGAAACAAAATAGCTGGGAGCCGCCGCGAAGTGGCCGATTTTCTCAAAGCCCGGCCCGGCGCGGAACGGCCGCAGAATATTCAAGAAGTCCGCGACTTGGTAGAGGCCGTGCAATTGCTCTGTGATGAAGGAGAGTTTAAGACGGCTAGTGATTTAGGAAAATCCAGATTAGCTGAATGGGGATATGGGTTTGATGTTTTTAGAAATCTTCCGGCAGTAGCCGAGGGTCTCGAATTCGTAATGGCCTTTGTTGGTGATGAAGTACGCCAACAAAAAGCCGAAAAAACTTTGGGAAGGGCATGGGTAGCGGCCAATTACGCAGGGGCAGGCGCTTATAACTACTTTTTAGGAAATTCGGCCCAGGCTTTGGACTGGTGGTATAAAGCTTTAGAAATTTACACTAAATTGCAAAATAAGTCTAGCCAAGCAGTAGTATCATATGAAATTTCACTTATTGAAATAGCAATAGGCAATATCCGGCATGCACAAGAAATCGTATCCCAGGCGCTAAGTCTGTCGGATGAAACCAAGGTTGTACATGAACTCAAGAGGGAATTTGCCTACAAAGCCTATTATAAATTTCTGCTGGGAAATACTAAGCAGGCGTATCAGAACTTTGAAATCGCTCTTTCTTATGAGCAAAAACGAATGGCTGATGAACAATACTTTTCCTCGATAGAGGGAAATTATCAAGCTGAATTCTTTATCCGACTTCAAGCTTGGAAGCAGTTTGAAAAGGTGAATGCCTGGAATATTCAGAATTGTGAAAAATATCACTGGAACGATATATTGGCTGTTTGTCACCTGCTCCAGGGCTGGTCTAAAATCTGTCGGGGGCAATTAACCGATGCAGAAAAAGTATTGACGCAAGCCGAGCGCATCCTGCGTCCTTCCGGCATGGTGCAAGCAATTTGTCGGCTGGATTGGGTGTGGGCGCTGTTGGCCGAAGCCAAAGGAGAGTATGACAAAAGCTTGCAGCGGGTAAATGATGCGCTGTTCACGGCGGCGGATAAAGGCTTTTGCCTGTGGCAGACGGATCTTTTGGTTTTGCGCGGCCGGTTGCGCTTGCAGCAATTCCGTAGTTCCGGCCCCTTGCGGGCCGCTGTCAATGCCGCGAACCTCGGGGAAGCAAAGAGCCCCACAGGGGCAGGACTACAAACCGATTTGCTCGAACAAGCCAGAGACGATGGCGACGCGGCATTGAAAATTGCTGACGATACAGGATATGTTTGGCCGAAAGTTGAAGCGTTGGAATTGCTCGCGTCCTATCATCAAACCCGCGCCGGTCTTGCTAATTTCAACTCACCAGAAGAAAAAGACAAAGCCCAAAGTTATGCGAAAGAAGCTGAATCAATTAAAAAAGTATTATTTCTCACCGAAGCACAAATGCAGGAATTGAAAGCGCAAGCGCGGCAAGAGTTTGAAAAACAGACTGCCGGGTGGGAGAAATGAGGAGGTTTTTTAAACACGGAGTCATTGAGTTCGCGGAGTGACGCAGAGAAAAATTGTCCGTGCTTTCTCTGCGCGCTCCGCGTCTCCGTGTTGAACGGCTTTTAAACCTGAAAAATTCATAAACCACGAAGACACGACGTCACAAAGTTATTAAAATTTGTGAGATCGTGAAGCTGTTCCGTTCCTGACTCAGTCTTGCGCCAGCTATTCGTCATTTTTTAATTCTTCGTGTCTTGGTGCCTTTGTGGTGGAATTTGTGAATACTCAAGATCGGCAGCGATTTCGAGGGCGATGGCAGCGGCGACGGCGCGCCGGATGGCGGGTCGAGCGACGGTAACGCCGCCGGCGTCAACAACGAAGCCGTGGCGCGCGCCGAATGGCATTGACACCGAAAATGACGTCGCCGATTTCGCCCAGCAATTGGCAACCATCGGCTTCTCGAATGACAGCACGAGCACGCCACCGACTCGCGTGAAAGACGCGGCCAGCCGGCTTTGTGCTCCACGAAAATTATCCCAATCCGTTTAATCCCGCGACAAAAATCAAAAATTATTTTGCCACCAATTGATTTTGCCAGCTCTTGAAAATATGCTTTTTTTTGTTAGGAAAAAGTGCGTAAATTTGTTTATTATTATTGTCTCAGAGCTCGGTATTCAAAAAACGCCATACGTTACGCGATTATAACGCCCGGAGAATAAAAATTTCACGAAAGATTCACCATGTCTGAAAAACGTTACGACTTCAAAGCGCTCGAAAACAAATGGCGGCCGTATTGGCAGGAAATCGGTTTGTATAAAACCCCGATGGGCGTAGCCGGCGCGAATCCCAACAAGCCGAAATTTTATATTTTGGATTATTTCCCCTACCCTTCCGGCGACGGCCTTTCGGTCGGGCATTGCCGCAATTATGTTCCCACCTGTGTGATGGCCAGATTTATGCGCATGAAGGGATACAATGTCTTGCATCCGATGGGTTGGGACGCGTTCGGTTTGCCGGCGGAAAATTATGCCATCAAAAACAAAGTGCATCCGGCGGTGACGACGAAACGTAACACCGACAATTATCGTCGTCAGTTGCAGCTCATCGAAGCTTCGTATGATTGGGAGCGCGAGATTAACTCTTCTACGCCGGATTATTATCGTTGGACGCAGTGGTTTTTCATGCTGCTCTTTAATCGCGGTTTGGCGTATCAGGCGATTGGCAGCCAATGGTGGTGTCCGCAATGCAAAACCATTCTTGCCAACGAGCAAGTCGAAAACGGCCGCTGCTGGCGCTGTCACTCTGAGGTCGAGAAAAAAGATTTGAAGCAGTGGTATTTTAAAATTACCGAATGCGCCGATCGTCTCATTTCCGATCTCGAAACGATTGCGTGGCCCGAGCCGATCAAATTGATGCAGCGCAATTGGATCGGCCGCAGCGAAGGCGCGGAAGTTATTTTTCCGGTCAATCACACCGGGCACGAGCATCCGATACCGGTATTCACGACGCGTGTCGATACACTTTTCGGCGTGACCTTTCTCGCGCTGGCGCCGGAACATCCGTTGACGATCCATCTCACCTCACGCGAGCGCCGCGCCGAAGTCGAAGCGTATGTGGAAAAATCCAAACGTCTGAGCGAGATTGATCGCATGTCGACCGAGAAAGAAAAAACCGGCGTGTTTACCGGTTGTTATGCGACGCATCCAATCAACGGCGCGCAAATTCCAATTTGGGTTGCCGACTATGTGTTGATGGGTTACGGTACCGGCGCGGTGATGGGCGTGCCCGGCCACGACACCCGCGACTTTGCGTTTGCGAAAAAATTTAATCTGCCGATTTACGAAGTGATTAGTCCCGATGGGAAAACGCATGGCGTTGATGAAGGTTTCGTTGATTACGGCATCATGATCAATTCCGGCGCGTATTCCGGTTTGACTTCCGAAGAAGGCATTCGTCGTTTGTGCGCCGATCTTGAAGAAAAAGGATTGGGCAAAAAACAAATCACCTATAAAATTCGTGATTGGCTCATTTCACGGCAACGTTATTGGGGTGCGCCGATTCCCATCGTGCATTGCGAGAAAGACGGCGCGGTTGTCGTGCCGGAAACGCAATTGCCGGTGTTACTTCCTGAACTCGAAAGTTTCGAGCCGACGGGCGATGGCCGCTCGCCGCTCGCCAAAGTTGAATCGTGGGTCAACACCACTTGTCCGAAATGCGGCGGCCCGGCAAAACGCGAAACCGACACGATGGATGGCTTTGCCTGTTCGTCATGGTATTTTTTGCGCTTCGCTGATCCACGCAATGACACTGCGCCGTTTGATCCGGACAAAATGAAATATTGGATGCCGGTGGATTTGTACGTCGGCGGCGCCGAACACGCGGTGATGCACTTGCTCTACGCGCGCTTCTGGACGAAGGTGATGCACGATGCCGGATTGGTGCCGTTCGTCGAGCCGTTTCCGACCTTGCGCAATCAAGGCATGCTGCTTGCGCACGACGGCAGAAAAATGTCCAAATCGTTTGGCAACGTGATTACGCCGGATGCCGTCGCTGCCGAGCATGGCGTCGATGCGTTGCGCGTTTACATTCTTTTTCTCGGCCCATTTGAGGGCGAATCGAAATGGGAAGAGACCGGCATCAAAGGCGCGTCGCGCTTCATTACCCGCTTTTGGAATTTGGCGGCGGAAACGATTTCTGCTGAAACAAAAACCGTCGAAAAAAAAGGCCTCGATGAAAAAACTTTCCGGCGCTGGATGCACAAAACAATCAAACGCGTGTCAAACGACATTGAGAATTTCCAGTTCAATACTGCAGTGGCCGCATTGATGGCGTATCTCAATTTTCTTTATGAATGCCGCAGCGAAAATGGCACAATTGCCGTGTCAATGGATTTGTGGCGAAAAAGCATTGAGACATTCACGCGCCTCGTCTCCCCCATTGCGCCGTTCATTGCCGAAGAAATTTGGCAGGAAGTTTTGGGCCACAAAGGAAAGTGTGTTCATCAACAACCGTGGCTCACTTACGATAAAAATGAAATTGCCGAAGATCAAATCACCGTCGTCGTGCAAGTGAACGGCAAGCTCCGCGATCAAGTCATCGTGCCGGTTGACATTGACGAAGAGTCGTTGAAACAACTGGCGCTTTCCAGCGAGCGCGTGAAAAAATTCATCGACGGCAAAGCCGTGCAGCGCGTCATCGTCGTGCCGCAGAAGCTGGTGAATATCGTTGTAAAGTAGCGCGGACGGTTCGTTTGCAAACTCTAATTTTTTAGGATTAGATATGTCCGATCATGTGGCATCTTTTGAAACCATTCTCGAAAGCGTCGATACTTTGAGCGCAACTGAGCTCGAGACTTTGCAAGCATATATTACGCGTTCTCGTCAAAAACAAGCGCCGACTTCGAAAGCTTCCAAAGGCAGTATATTTGAAATTCCTTATGAGGAATATCTTAAATTTTCAGAGACCGAGCAAGAAGCCTTACAGTAGCGAGTTTATCATGAGTATCATGAATGGGCTGAGGCCGAATTGAAAGCGTGCCACGCATAGCCGATGGTTGTTCTGTCGTGGATAAGCAACCGATAATTTCCATGCGCGAACTTGATCGTATTATTTTTGATCCAATATAATGGGCGGTCGCGCCTGTATTCGAGGCATGCGTCGACTGTTCAACCTGATGAATAGATTAGATTCCCGCCACTATTACGCCTCCCACCTTATATAATCTAATTAGCTTTTTTCAAGCTTATTTATCCGCAAAACTCAAAATGTCTGGTAAGATTCTCTAATTTCGAAATTTGGTAGAATATCATCAGACGATAAATACCGCTTGGGGAGCAAACCCAATTAGCCATTAAACTGACCAATTTCTCATTTATGAATATGTCATGCCAATCAGCGGATAAACTTCCTACCATCATCGATAATCAATCGCAAAATACCATGCTTGAAGCGCTCAAGCGTATTCTGCCGGAAGCGCAATCGCTCGATGTCGCTACGGGGTATTTTGAGATCGGATCGTTATTGGCGTTGGATTCTTTTTGGAACCAACTCAAAAAGATTCGCCTCATCATGGGCGACGAGACGACTAAGCGAACACGTAGAGAGTTGGTCAACTCGCTCCGAAAAGCCAGCGCTGAGAGCATCGAGCATGAAAAAGAAAAAGATGACGCATTAACCGGCCTCGCGGCGATCCGGCAGGCGCTCGAGGAGAAACAAATTTTGGCGCGGGTTTACACGCGAGCGAAATTTCATGCGAAAACCTTGTTGCTTGAAATGCTGCCACCCCATTTGTCAAATTATGGCATCGTCGGATCGAGCAATTTTACCGAATCCGGCCTGCGCCAAAACGTCGAGCTCAATTTGTTGACAACCGATCAACTGCAACTCCAAGCCTTGCAGTCATGGTTTGATGCCCATTGGGAAGAAGGCGATAATATCAGAGATGAGCTGCTGCAAGTTATCGAGCCGCACCTGCGGGAATATACGCCATTTGAAATTTATTGCAAAGCCCTCAACGAATATTTTTGGACAACCGGAACCGACCAGCCCAAAGATGAGTGGGAAAAGAATCACTCAAAAATATTTCCATTACTTAGCGCTTATCAGATTGAAGGTTACAACGAAGCGCTCAACATGGCTCGCCGATGGAAAGGCGCGCTGATTTGCGACGGCGTCGGTTTGGGAAAAACTTTTATCGGCCTGATGTTGATCGAGCGATTGCTGCGCGAAGGCAAACGCATTCTGCTGATCGTTCCCAAATCGACGCGCGAGAGCGTTTGGGAGCGCAAATTGGAGCGTTACCTGGAAATAAATGCCAACCACACGGCTTACGGCACGCAGCTCGAAATCCATTTGCACACCGATTTCGGGCGCGAAGGAAAATTGCCTCGGAAAAAATTTCTTTCGCTTTGTGAGCGCACGGACATCGTTATCATCGACGAGGCGCATCATTTTCGTAAACATGCGACCAAGCGTGGCAAACTGCTCATGGAGTTGATGCGGCATCCGACTGATCGCGGTGAAAAGAAATCTCTATTTCTGTTGACCGCAACGCCGATCAACAACACCTTGCATGATCTTCGGCGCTTGATCGAATATTTTGCTAATGAAGACAAACCATTTGTGCCGCTCGGAATTCAGGGCAAACTCGCCGCCTATTTCAATGAATTGGAAAAAAGACTCTTCGGCAACGGCACGCTGCGAGATGAAACGCAATTGCAGCTCGATCTCGACGATAAAGCGGCGCGAGAAATCCTGTCCGGTGATCGACTGTTGAAACACGTGCTGATTCAACGCAGCCGCGCGTATGCCATTCAAACGGAAAAACAAACCGATCATCAATTGGTATTTCCGCCGCGCAGCGATCCCAAGCTGATCCGATACTCGATTCGCGAAATATACGGAAAAATTTTTGACCAGACCGCGCAGGCGTTCACGGCCAATGCCGTGCCCCACCTCCGGCTGGCGATTTATACGCCGGAAGCTTTTAAACGCGGCGACCAAAACAAAACCGTTCGCAACTCTGAAGACCAGCTTCTCGGTCTGCTGCGCACCATTTTTATCAAGCGCCTCGAAAGCTCATATCGCGCTTTTGAAGGCTCCTGCGAAGATCTGCTGCAAAAATTCTGTTTATTCCTGCGAACGCATGCGCAAAATCTTTGGGAAGAATGGAAAGAGCAACATGCCGATTTGCTGCAAATCATCGTTGTCCATCATCAACGACGATTCCCCGAATCCGCCCAATATATGAAGACGCCGGAAGATTGGCTGAATGCCATTGAAGAAATCGAAGAAGATGAGTTGTGGGATATTGATGAACCGCAAGTGACGCCGGAATCGCATCACATTGAGGCGATGATCAGATTAACCAGACAGGACGCGGATATATTGGCCGAAATCATTTGGGGTTTGATTTACACCGTTTCCGAAGCGCGGGATGATAAATTAAAAAAACTGATCGACCTTTTGCAACAAGACGATTTCTTGCGTAAGGAAAAAGTCGTCATCTTTTCAGAATTTCGCGACACCGCGCGTTATCTTTACGAGCAGCTTGCTCGCAAATTTCCGCAGGATGCCATCGCTGAAGTGGACAGTCAAACCAAAAATCGCGAGAGCGTCATTCAGCGGTTTGCTTCGGTTTATAATGAGCTTTCCGAAACGGAACAAGAACAAGCCAAGAAAAATCCTATTCGTATATTGATTGCAACGGATGTGTTGTCCGAAGGCTTGAATTTGCAGGATGCGCGGCTGCTGATCAACTACGATCTGCACTGGAATCCGGTGCGTCTGATGCAAAGAATTGGCCGTGTTGATCGCCGGTTGGACAAAGCAAAAGAGGCCATGCTTGGCCGCAATGAGAACACCATCCATTTCTGGAATGCATTGTTGACCGATGAGCTGGGCACTTTATTTCGATTGTACGAACGGCTCCGGAACAAGCTTTGGCTCATTAGCGAAACGCTTGGCATCGAGGGCGGGAAGCTATTAACTCCCGACGATTATTACAAAGGCTTGCGTGATTTTGTCGGCGGGTTGGACAATCCGGAAAACGAATCTCCCGAAGAAAAAATCCGCGCCAAGTGGCGCGAGCTTAAAAACAAATTTCCGGATTTGTTTGAGCAATTGGCCGCTTCGCCCAAACGCCTCTTCAGCGGCAAGTTGCGCTCGCCTGGCCATCCTGCTGGGCTTTTTGCCTGTTACCGAATTCCAAATGGCGAAAACAATTTTTTAGTCGAATGGTTTTTTCGTACGGAGAAAAAACAAATTCTGCGCGGGATCGAAGCCATCGACGCGCTGATTGCCTGCGCGCCGGAAACGCCGCGTTTGACGGCCATTTCCGTTGCCGAGCGCAGAAAACATTTGAAGGAAATTGAAGCCGACATTCGCGCCAACGAAGCGAGGGCGCAGCAATTAACGATGGAACAATTGGCCGGAAATGACGCCAAACAAAAAATAACCTTGTTGTGCTGGATGGAAATTGTCGGCACAACTTAGCTTTTGCTGCTAATTTCAATAGGAAAAAGGACGGATCATGATGGAACATTTTATTTCAATAAACTTCAGCTTGATCGCATCTCGCACTGCAACTTTTAGGAAAGCTGGTCATGATTCTGCCGCGCTTTGTTTCCGCTATTTCTTCCGAACTAGAGTTTCTGAATTTTCTCCGTGAAACCGCTCCGGATAAAGGTTTTGGTTGGGACATTCCTGAAAATGTATTTTCTTTCCAAGACATCTCATTCCCTTCTGATCTTGTTACTGAATTTAAATTTTCCGAAAAAGAAACCCGTCTCGAAGTTGCGCAACTCGCGCCGATGGCTGCGAACCAGCCGATGGGAATTTATTTGGTAAAATTCGCCACTTCACGCCCGTATGTCACACACTTGCGCAAAATTATTCGTGGCATCGAACCCTCGCTCCGCAAAGCCGCGCATTTGCCCAGCTTCAGCTTGCAAAACACGCTGCTCATCTGCACGCCGGATTGGAAGGATTACACCTTTGCTCATTTCAAAGGCGAAAAATGGAACACCGCCAAGCTATCGACTTTTGGTTGGGAACACGGCTCATCCTACCTGCGCACAGTTTGCGAGCATAATTTAACGGCATTGCGCTTTCCGGAAGATCAAAGCCAATGGCGCGAGCAATGGCTGAAAGCGTGGGAGGTGCAAACGCTCACCGACAATTTTTATGATCTACTACAAAAAGTTTTTGAGTCAATTCAAAAAAACATTCATGGACTGAATGATGAAAACAAATCCTTATTTGCGCAACTGCTGCTTAATCGCTTGCTGTTTTTAAAATTCCTCGAGCGCAAAGGCTGGTTGTTTGTTGACCCGAATGACACACTCTCAGAACGTCGTCAATTTCTCAATCGGAAGCGCGCGCAGTTTCAAAACCAAAATGAATGGTCGGAGTTTTTCTGGCATCTGTTCTTTCGCGGATTGAATCAACGCAACGGTGGCGGCAATGAACGCATCGGTTATGTGCCCTTCCTCAACGGTGGTTTGTTTGAAGAATCGAAAGATTGGAATGATCGCACCGTTAAGGTTGATAATGAAGTTTTTGATCAAATCTTTTCATATCTGCTGAATGCCTATAATTTCACCATTCAAGAAAACCTATACGATGTCGAAGTCGCGCTCAATCCAGACTTGCTCGGCTATGCCTACGAAGAGTTTATTTTGTATCAGCATGGGCAAGGCGCCTATTACACACCGCCCACCGAAGTCGGCCTGATGTGTCGCGAAGCATTGAAGACTTCTTTGGAGGAAAACACGTCAATCAAAGCGTTGACGATCTCCGAGTTGGTTGATGAACATCTCGTCCACAATCTCGCGGATGATGCAGCGCTTGCCATCTACAAAAAATTATTCAGTCTAAAATGTCTTGATCCGGCAGTCGGGTCGGGCGCGTACCCCATGCGCATGCTGCAGGAGTTGGTGGCGATTTATGAAGCGCTTGCCGAACGAATGTCGAACGGTCAATTTCGTTATATTTTTGACAAGAAAAACTTTAATCCCAAAAGCCGATTCGATTTGAAACTGGCGATTATGCAAAATAATCTGTACGGCGTCGACATCGATTATCATGCGGTAGAAATTGCCAAGCTGCGTTTTTGGCTTTCGCTGGTGGTGGATTTCAACGAGTCCGTCAACTCACCGGATGATTTCGGAAAAATTCCAGCGCTGCCCAATCTCGATTTCAAGCTCCGCACCGGTGAAAGCTTGGTGTCGGCGCTGGGCAAAGGCGGAAAAATGAAAGATCAGCTCATCAATATTGATACGCATTTTCAGCAGCGCGCAACTGTTGACGCCTTTTTTGCGACAAAAACCAAAGAACTGCGCGAGATTAAAAACCAATATTTCAATTTGGAGGAATGCAAGAAGCATGATCCCCGACTCGCTAATATCACCAAAGCTGATTTGCGCCAACAAATCGCACAAAAAGAGAAAGAGATCGCCCGCGATTTGGGATTCGAAGTGAATGGCGAAATTGAAAATGCCAAACGCCTCAAGCACATTCTGTGGCCGATCCATTTTGCCGAAGTTTTTGATGAGTCGGCGAAAGCCTATGGTTTTGATATTTGCATTGCCAACCCGCCATATTTGCGCCAAGAAAAGATCGACGAGCTGTTTGCCCAATTTCAAATAGGCATTGACAAAGATGAATTGGTGAAAACTTATGAACAACTTTTTGCCAGCCATATTTTAAAAATGGACAAGAAAAGCGACTTGTATGTTTATTTTTTCTTGCGCGGTCTGCATCTGCTCAAAGAAAAGGGCGTGCTGTGCTATATCTGTTCCAATTCATGGCTGGATGTTGGTTACGGCGGCAAATTGCAGCAAATCTTTTTGCGTACGGCACATGTCAAGGCGATTTTTGACAATAACGCCATGCGTTCCTTTAAAAAGGCCGATGTCAATACCACGATCAATCTCTTTGTGAAAAACGGCACAGTGGCCAAGCAAACTTTTGAGAAAGGCAACAAGCTGGTAGAAATCACTACGCCCAATATGGCTCGATTTGTCATGTTTCGCCGGCCATTTGAAGAAGCAGCGCAAGCCGCGCACTTGCGTGAGATTCATACTACCACAAAGATTACTTCCAACGATAATTATCGCGTTTATCCCATAACGCAAAAAGAGCTTTGGCAAGCCGGACTGGAAGAAAATGAAGACGGCGATGTTTTGTTTGCCGGCGACAAATGGGGCGGCAAATACCTGCGCGCGCCGGATATTTTTTTCACCATTTTGGAAAAAGGCAAAGACAAGCTCGTGCGGCTTGGCGATATTGCAGAAGTAAGACGAGGATTTACAACTGGAGCCAATGAATTCTTTTATCTTAACGAACAGCGAATTGCCGAATGGAAAATTGAAAAAGAGTTTTTGCAACCAGTGATCAAAAGCCCGCGCGAGTGCAAGCGCATTCTCGTTGACCCCAAAGAACTAAAATACAAAATTTTCCTGTGCCATAAGGATAAGAAAGAGCTTAAAGGCACGAATGCACTGAAGTATATTGAGTGGGGTGAAAAACAAGAATTTTGCGAAAATGAAACCGTTAAAAATAGAAGACTTTGGTATGCATGTTCAACGGATCTTTTCGGAAACACTTTTTGGGTCAAAGAAACTAATAATCGGATTGGAGCTTTTATCTCCGAAAGAAGAATGCTTGCGGACTGCCGACTTTATTTTGCTGCTTGTACCGTCAAGATACAAAATCTGGTGAATTCAACTCTATCAGCATTACTCTCAGAGGTTCTTTCGCGAGCAGGATTAGGTGAAGGAGCAAGAAGTTTGATGGTTTATGAAGTGAATAGATTTTTGATTCCATCTCCAAGCATATTCGAATTTCAAAAATTTTTTCTTTCGAATCGCCGATTATTTAGCATTGTTGAAGAATGTGGATTAAGTGAATTGCACACACTTCGAACACAGCAACCTAATCCCCTGTCCGACCGCAAAGCACTTGATGATGTCATATTCGACGCGCTCGGACTCACGCCCGCAGAACGCAAAGAAGTTTATTGGGCCGTTTGCGAGCTGGTGCAAAATCGCTTGAACAAGGCCAAGAGCTTCAGCTCAAAACAACGCAATGAACACACCGACGAAGAGGAAACGACGATTACTAAACAAGTTCAGCAGAAGCGGGCAATGGAGAAGGCTACTAAAGAGATCAAAAGGCGGGGAAAACAGGCGGCGCAGCAATGACGGAGCCTACTTGCTCATGCATAACCATCTGAATAGCAAAAGCCAGTGGATAGTGGCGATCATGCTTGCAATTGCTGAGATGATACATTATATTTCATTGGTTAGTCAATTCGTCGTTATTTTTTTGATTATCTATAAGGTTATCCATGGTAACCATGGAACAAATTGAAGCGCTTGGCCGCCGCATTGTGGAAGAATTTCATCCGCAACGGGTGGTGTTGTTCGGCTCGTATGCCAACGGCGAGCCGACGCCGGATTCCGATGTTGATCTCCTGATCATCACCGCTGTTGACAAGAGGCCGGAGGATAAGGCCGTCGAAATTCTTTTGAAAGTACGGCCATCTTTTCCGGTTGATTTGATCGTGCGCACACCGGAAAAAGTGGACGAGCGCCTCGCGATCGGCGACGATTTTATGCGCGCCATTTTGGAGGAAGGGAAAATTCTTTATGAAGCCGCTCACTCAGGAATGGGTGATGAAAGCCGAAGGCGATTTCGCTATCATGGAACGCGAAGCTAGGGTACGCAAAAACCCCAGTTACGATGGCGTTTGTTTTCATGCGCAACAATGTGCGGAAAAATACTTGAAGGCGCGGCTTTACGAGGCGGATATTGCCTTCACTAAAACGCACAGTCTTGTGGCGTTGCTTGATCAATTGCTTCTTGTCGAGCCGTTATGGGAAGTTTATCGCGAGCATCTTGCTTATCTTTCCGTCTACGCTGTTAAATTTCGCTATCCCGGTGAATCAGCCGATAAACCACAAGCGCTCGAAGCCCGTAAGCGCTGTCGGTTTTTCCGACGCGTTGCGCGTGAGTCTTTGGGCTTAGAAACTTCTTCCTAATAATTTTTTACCACTTCCCCAACTCCTCCGTAAACGACCCCGCCCGTTCGCTCACCGTCCAATTCATGAAATCCAGCGCGCGCCATTTGTTTTTGACGCGCAGTTGCAAGACACGTTTGGACTCGTTGTATTTGATGAATGGATTATCAAAGATCGGCCAGTTGTCATATTTAAATGGTAACTCGTTCAGAAAACGTTCAATAGAACCGTTGCCATTGAATGCAAATTCCATCCGGTCGCCGTATACGGTGATGTATTTCACTTTCACCAAATGGTTTTCTTCTTTGAATTCAACTTTACTTTCTTCGCGAATGCGGCGTTTGAACTCTTCAAACGTTTTGCTTTCTTCCGGCGTGCTGACTTCGAGGATGACGCCGTTGCGGCGGCCTTCGGAGGCATAACGCCAGCCTTCTTCCATACGATTGACGCGAAATTCCTGCAAGGGACGAAAAGCAATGAACGTGTTGCCGGCACGACAGAAGAGCCATTCCGGATCGTGCGACATGCCATCCGCCTCAAGCTCATTCCAATCTTGCAAGCCCGCTGAAAAAAAACCGCTAATATGCCCGAATTGAACCTCGGCGGGAATGTTATAAAGCGCGATCAAGGTGTTGCGATGCTGGAAGATTTGCTCATAAGGCGAGCCGCCCACGAGTTTGTCGTCGCGATGATATTGGCCTTTGAATTTGGCTAGTTCATCCGCCAGCAGCGCCGGCTCATCCACATAAAAAGCGCCGAGCTCGCGTCGGTCATAATATGGGTGCATCACAAACAATGTGGGACGCGGATCTTTTGGCGACAAATAGGTGAGGTCCCACGTGTGCTGTTGCAGAGGCGATAAGAGGCCGCCCGGCACGGAACCGAGAATATAATCACGCGTGATATACGCATATTTATAAACCGAGGTATTGCGTTCATAACTATTCCGCAACTGATTGCGCACGCGTTTGCGTTCGCGATGCACGTAACCGCCAAGCGGGTCGCGGTTGGTGGCAAGCGCATAAATTCCTTCCGGCACGTTATAGCCGCTCAACGCGCTGATGAGCGCTTCGGTGGTTGGTTTCATTTCACCCATGCCGAAATACAGCCAGAACAAAGCGGCATTGGCGCTTTGGCGCGGTGAATATGCGGCCGGCTCAGTGTCATAGCTGTGCGCGCCGGCGTAGATGCCGTCAATTTGTTCGAGCGCAAAATCGATCAGCAACAAATCGAGCATCATGCTCGTGCGAACGCGGAGATTGGAACTCGTCGTCTCGTGATTAGCGGCACGAATGACTTTATCATCCACCCCGGCAAAGGGCAAGCCATCCGCCACATGCTCATGCAAAAGCTCCAAACAGGCGACGAACGATGGCAATAGTTCCGGCGAGTCGAATTGTGTTTGTCCATACACCACGAGATTATCCATCCAATTGATCAAGAAGGACGAGGCTTCACGCCAGTTGTCTGTCGAGGATTTGCCGTTGAACCATTGTGCCGGCGCCATTTCCGGCCAGGTTTGCGCGGCAAGCAAAATGGCCGAATAATATCGGAGTTGATTATCTTCGCTGTCGCCGCGCAGAAAAGCGTTCGTGGAAAAAATTCGCCGGATGTTCTCGCGAAGCGAATCCGGCATATTGCGTTGGCCGAACAAATATGTGGCGATGAGATTGAAGCCGTAAACCGGATCACCAGAGGATTGGCGTAAAAGTTGTGACAACATTTTGTTCGCTTCGGGAATCCGCTCGTCAGTTACATACCGCGCTGTCACTGCCGCGAACGAAGGCGTCGATTCTTTTTCCACCAAAGACTCAAGCAATGTTTGTCGCCGCGCGGCAAGAGCTTTTTCAAAATTATTTTGTGAAAAAATGGAGGAAACGAAAAAGCATTGCAAGCTAAAAAGTAAAATAAAAATTGTTTGCGGCCGGGCTTCCTTGCTCCAAAAAGCTTTCATATTACTCCTTCATCAAGTGAAAATTTTTCGGCATACAAAATTGACAGGCGAGCTGGCTGTGCTACGGGCGCAGCCAGTTTGGCTCGCCGACAATAAGTTGACGCACATAGGCGCCGACCAATCCAAACGCTTTCCAAGTTTTGCCGCCATCGCGGCTGAGCTGCACGCCGCGATCATAGGTGCCGACGAATAGCGCGTTGCGGTCATACAACGGCAAAATACTCGTCACGCTGCCCAATCTCTCGCTGCCGGGCATTTGTCGCCAATTTTGACCGACGGAGGAAGCAAAAAAAATCCCGCGTTGATAAGCCCCGGCATAAATCGGCCGATTCGAGCCGCCGCCAGCCAACGAATAAATCGACACGTCTTCTTCGCCAATAACGACGGGTAAAAACGTTTGTCCGCCGTCGATGCTTTCATAAAGACCGTGACCTTCCGTTCCCACCCAAAAAATTCCGGGCCAGGATTCGGGTTCACGCCAGATCGCGCGCACAGGAATTCCAGCAAGCGCTAATTGCTGCCAGTTTCGCCCGCCGGTCGTTGATTGATAAAGCCCGCCTTCCGTGCCGGCGAATAATCTCCCCTGCATTTTCGGATCGGGAAACAAACAACTCACAAATAAATTATTCAATCCTGCATTTGAATAACGCCACGTGGCGCCGCCATCTTGCGAGATGAAAATTCCGTTGGCCGTGCAGGCGTACAATATTTGATCTTGAAACGGATCGCGACGCAAATCCATGATCTGCGAAATCTGCCAGTCGGTCACGAGCTGCCAGCCGGTGGAATTATTGAATGGACGCAACACGCCATTATCGGCGCCGAGCAACAATTTCGGCTCGCCGGTTGCCATCGACATGGCTAGCGAACGCAGCGTCAGATTCGGCCAGCTGGCGTTCTGCCAAGTCGCGCTGTCAGGCGAAGAAATATAAAGGCCGCCGGGATATGTCAACTCGCGGCCGATATATTGCCGCAATGTTTTGACGAGATTCGGCTGGCCGATGTCGAGCGCGCGACTGCCGACTGCTAAAGCCGTGCTGCTCAAGGTGACCGGAGAGGGCCCGACAACGGCGGCATAGAGTCGTTCGACAACTCGAGGGGTTTGAGCAATCGTGAAAGTGGGAAAAAAAAGAATAGCGAAGAGACGAAACAAAATGTGTCGTTTCATATTCATCCTGAATAATAGTTTCCTGTTCAACTCTTATTTCTACTCATACTCTTGCTCGATTTATTTTAAAATCAACATGAGTAAGAGTTGGAAAAGAGTGCGCGTAATAGTAACTATCTGCCGTAAGGCAAACTTGTTTCAACGTCTTGATAACTCACCAACTCGTCTTCGGGTTCCGTATGAATCGTGACTGTTGTGTTGTGCAGGTGTTGGCGAATTTCATTTTCGATCCGTTCGCACAGTTCATGCGCCTCGCGAACGCTCATGTCACCGGGAAGAAGCAAATGAAATTCAATAAAACGTTGTGAACCGGATTTGCGCGTCCGCAGATTGTGATAAACGCGATTTTTCCCGAGGCGACGATGCAGCACGGCTTCAATAGCGACAATTTCATTTGCCGGCAAACGAAAATCCATGAGGCCGCGAAACGAGCGCCGCAATAAATCAATGCCGGAAAAAATAATGTTAGCGCCGACGGCAAACGCAATCAGCGGGTCGATGATCGTCCAGCCGGTAAATTTCACAATTAACAACGCCGCCAAAACACCGAGCGTCGTCCACACATCGGTGAGCAGATGTTTCGCATCGGCCTCAATCGTAATCGAATCATGCTGGCGCGCGGCGCGCAACAGAAGCTTCGCTACGAAAAAATTGGTCGCTGAGGCCGCGAGTCCGAGCAGCAATCCGGCGTCAAGATCAGACAATGGCGTCGGATGCAACAAACGCTGCACCGCCGAGAAAATGATGCCGGTAGCAGCAACCAGAATGAGCGCCCCCTCCACCCCGCTGGAAAAATATTCAATCTTATCGTGTCCGTATGGGTGGGTCGCGTCAGCCGGCCGCACGGCGATCATCAACGCGACAAACGCGACCAGCGCGGCGGCTAAATTGACGATTGACTCCAGCGCATCGGAAAGCAAACCGACCGAGCCGGTGATCCAATAGGCGATAAATTTTATCGCCATCGTGATCAACGCCGCAGCGATGGAGAGATAGAGAATGCGCTCTTTGGCTAACGCCATTTGCATTTATTTCTTTTTCTTCGCCGCCGGTTGTTCTGGCGCAGATGGCGGTGCGCTTGCGGCCGAAGTGTGATCATGCACGATCTTCCAACCCTCCGGCACGCGGCGAAAGATCAGCGTGAACAAGCCGCGCGACATTGGAGACGCCGCGCCGTTGCTCGTGCGTCCTTTGGGCATAAGCCTCCATTCGGCGAGCACTTTGGCCCAAGCTTCACCCATGAATTCGATTTGTTGAACATTGAAATTGAGCTGCCCCATTTTTTCGGTTGTATTGTAGCTCTTTTTATATCGGCTCAACATTTCAGTCCAGCCGCGCGTGGTTTCGCCGCCGGAGGCAAAAACCGTTGAATCATTTTTCCAATAGCCGCGCATGAAGCGGTCGATGTCGAATTCATTCCAGGCGCGTTCTTGCAGTTGCAACACGGCGCGGATTTCACGCTCGTCGGCCCGGTGGGGTCGCAGCCGTTTTTTGAATTCTTCAATTCGATGCAGCTTGCCGTTGCGGATTACGAGTGCCGGCTCGCGCAAGGTTTTGATGTTCGTGACCGGATTATCATTCACCACGACAATGTCCGCCAACATTCCCGAGGCCAGCACGCCAAGACGATCCGACAAACGCAGCGCATGACTGGCGTTGGTGGTTGCGGCTTCAATGGCGAAACGAGGCTCGAGGCCGGCGGCAATCCAACTTTCCAATTCCTCGTGCAAAGTGACGCGATCATTTTTGTGAATGTCGTAACCGGAGCCGGCGAGCAGCGGCACTTGCAGATCAAACGCCAGGCGCAACATCGACGTAAATTTTTGCGCTACTTGTTCGGCTAATGGCGCTTGTCTTGTAGAGATGTCGTTTTGCAAAACGGCCAATTCATGGGCTAAAGTTGGTGTAAAAAAAATCGCATTTTTTGCCAAGAATTGCATTTTGCTGCGCGCGTTTTTGTCGATCTCGACTTTTTGCCAGGCCATCAAGTAAGTTGGGAACCAGCGTTGCGCCAATTCCTTGCGATCGCCGGCGCCGATATAATCCGTCACCAATCCGCTCGCGCCTTCGAGAATATCGATCCGGGCTTTGGCCGCTTCTTGATACGAGGTCGCCGCTAAATGGCCAATCGCCAACAAGCTCTGCGCATGCGCCTCGTCAATCGCGGCTTTGGTTAGGTCGGGCGGAACATTCAGATCGATTTTAATCGCATCAACGCCATCCTTTTTAAGTTGCCGAACTGCGGCTTTGGCTTCGTTGGCATTTTGCACAATGAGACGCTGCGTTGCCGAGTCCAAGCCCGCGACGCGCTCGCTCAATAGCGGGTAGCCGCAATGATATACTCGCGGCCCAATCCACTCTTGCGTTTGTGATCGTTTTTTTATATCTTTCAAAGTTTGAAGACGGCCGCCGAGGTCGAGCACGGAGGTGATACCGCTGGCGAGTAATTCGATAAACTCTTGTTCGTCTTCCGGCCAGCGCAGGTCGCGCCGCGCCACATGCACGTGCGTATCGATAAGGCCCGGCAATGCCCATTTGTTGGCGCATTCGATCACCAGCGCGTCCGCCGGCAACGCGCGGCCCGTGGGCCGAATCGCGGTGATTTTTTCGCCTTGAATGAAAATGTCCTGGCCTCGCATCTCCGGGTTGCCGCCCAGCGCGACCAGCGAAACATTGCGCAAGATTGTTGTTTTTGGCGCTTGAGCGAGTAGAGAAAAATTTAAAAATAAAAAAATGCTGAAAAAGTAACGAGCCATTCGATTTCTTTCTTTGCTTTAACATTGTTTACGCCCGGCGCATGCCAGCGTCGTTTTGAAATATAACCGCGTTCGGCTCGAATTGCAACAAAAAATTTTTCAACTTTCAACACGCTGAAACGTCTGATGTTAAAAATGCGGACAGAAGAGCCGACCAACACGGATCCGCGAGAGGAATTATCGGAGGTCGAGCTAATCGCCGGTTGTCGCGCTGGAAATCATGAAGCGCTCAACACGTTGGCCAAGCGTTATCACTCTGCGGTTCTGCGTGTTTGTGTTTCGCTGCTCGGCAGCCGCGACGTCGACGATTTGGTTCAGGATATTTTTATCAAAATTTTGCGGCGCATCAGAACTTTCGAGGGCCGGTCGTCGCTGTTCACTTGGATATACGAGATTACGGCCAATCATTGCCGCGACGAGTTGCGCCGGCGCAAACGCCGCCGGTGGTTTTCTCTGCAAAGTTGGCCGGCAGAAACCGTCGAGCAAATTCCGACCGGCGAAGTTTTGGCGAGTGATCGCATTGAAGCCGGCGAACTGCGCCAGCAACTGCGCCGCGCCTTGAATCAGTTGGAGCCGAAGTATCGCGAGCTCATCGTGCTGCGCGATTTGGAGGGATTGGGTTATGAAGAAATTGCCAAGATCAGCAAAATCGATGAAAGACTGGTGAAATCGCGGTTATATCAAGCGCGTCAAATTCTGGCGGCCAAAATGAAAAAACACGCGGAGATGTTTTATGAGTGCGTCAAAAAACTTCGATCACCATTTGGATGACGAGCAACTGTGGCAGTGGTGTGCCAAAGATTTAAATGGCCGCGAAATATCCGAAGTCGGAAGTCATTTAGAAAATTGTGCGCCGTGCCGGCGACGCGCCGAAGCGATTACCCGCCTCATCAACACGATGCAGGTCATCCACCACGCGGCGCAGCCCACGCTGGCGGAGCAAATGCAACTCGTGCGCACGTTGGAAAAGCGATTCATTTCCGAATCCATCTCAAGCGTGCTGGTCGACGCGAGCCGTTTTCTCGTGCGCTGGTTGGCGCCGGCGGTCGCGATTTTGGCAGCGTTGTTCGTTCTGCTTCGCCAAGAAACCACGACGACAAACGGCGGCTTGCTGAGTTTGCTGCCGCAAACGCCGGAATCACGTTTGCTGCTGGCCGCCACCGACGATCAACTGCAAGAAGCGATGTGGGATTTGGCGTTAAGCAACGATGAAAGTCAGAGATAAAATTTATGCAAGCAAAAATTTTTGTGGTTGCAGCCTTTGTGCTGACTTTCGCGGTCGGCGTGCTCACCGGGGCGCTCATTGTGCGAAACTTTGACCATCCCGAACCGCCACCGTGGGCGAAAATGGATAAATACCCTTCCGAGCGGCATGAGCCGGTGAGAATAGAAATTCTCAAATCTCGGCTCAATCTCAACGAAGAGCAAAGCCAACAGATAGCGACTATTATCGCGAAGCACGATAAGCAACTTCGCCAACATTTCGGCCAAATCCGATTTTCCTCGCGCCAGATTTTCAAACAAATGACCGTGGAGATCGATAGCGTGTTGACGCCGGAGCAGCGCCAAAAATTTCACGCCGCCTTTCCGCTGCCTGGCTGGAAAGCGCCGCATCGGCATCGGCGAGTGCCGGGGGACAGTTTGGAAGTCCGCTTTTAGCCGAGCGTTCATCCTCAAGATTTGGTCGCTTGGCCGTATATACTGAGACAATCAATTCGCTTTAGCAGTTTTAGAGAGCTTTCTTGCATTCATTTCATTTAAGGAGACTCAAGCTATGAAATTAAAATCTTTTCGGGCTTTCGAGGTTGTAATCTTCGCTTTGCTCTTTTTTCTCTCATGGCAATCTTTCGCACAAACCAAGCCGGAGACAAGCCTTTTTTTTCATGTTGATAGTTTAAAAGCAAGGCTCAAACTGACGGATGGGCAAACCGCCAAAATCGATTCGATTATGAAAACCAACCGGGAACAAATTTTGGCGGCGCGCGAGCGGATGTCGAAAGACAAAAGCAGTCATCAGACGGCGATAGCGGCTAAGAGAACCATGCATGAGAAGATGGACAAAGAAATTCTCGCCGTCCTAACTGAGGCGCAGAAAGCAAAATATATCGCGCTTAAAAAAGAGCGCGGAACGCGCATACAAACAAAGCAAAAGTCATCTACAAAGAAAAGCACGCCGTAGCTCTTTCGGCGTCCGACAAAAGTTTCTGCCGCAGTTTTCACGCTGAACTATCGGGAATCCTGCAACTCCGCTGCCGGTTCAGCCGGCGCGAGGCGGAGTTGCTTAACACGATCGCAATAGTAGTTGAACACTGAAGGGCAACTAATTTAGCAGGCCGAACGAGTGCAGTTGGTTATTTTCGATTTGCTCGGCCAACAAGTCACGACTGCAATGGAATCCCAAAGACGTGCCAAGTCCCGAGTCCCAGTCAAGATGCCGGGCTTGTGGTTTTTGCGCATTTGATTAGCTTAAAAAAAATCTTCCGTTACATTTTTGCGATAAAACTTGACTAAAATATTTTTGTTTTGTACATTTGCGTGCGTTACGGGAAAACCTGGAACCGGGTTCTGATGCCGCCAAGAAGAGGGGTATAAACGCATCGTGAGTGACATTGGGGTTATTGCCTCTTCTCTTCCCTTCTCTTCTCTTTTGGATTACAGATTCGGGCTGGCCGATTAAGTTCTTTATTTTTTAACTGCCGCTAAACAATCTCGGAGGTTATCATGAAGCAACAGATTGCCGTATGGCTAATCCTGTCGTGGGCTTTGCTTTGTCACGCCCAATGGTCAAACGACCCACGCGTCAATACCGTGTGGGAACAACCGGAAAATCAGGGCGCGCCGGTGATTTGCACCGATGGTGACGGCGGCGCGATTGTGGCGTGGGGCTCGGAGCGGGGAATCGGCGCCAATCGTGTCGATAAGTTTGGTTATCGCCAGTGGGGAAATAACGGCGTGCAAGTTTCTCCTTTGCGGGGTTTTCGCTCGCCAACCAATATTATTCCCGATGGTCGCGGTGGCGCTATTATTCTTTGGGATGATTTTACCAAAGGCGCTCAAATCGGTGACCCCGATAATCCCGAAAATGAAATGTACGTGCAACGGATTGACCGAACCGGAAAAAGACTGTGGGATTCAAGCGGCGTGGTGATTCGGGAATTTATCGCAAAAGCAGGGATTGGGGACTTTCAAATTGTGACAGACGATTATCAAACCTTTATGATTTCGTGGTTCGATCAACGTGAGCCTTGGCAGTGGTATGTGCAACGCATTGATTTGAGCGGCCAAATTGCGTTTGAGAAAAATGGACGGCCAATACCGATTGAGAGCAAAACTTTTAACAATCTTAGAAGTGTTGTTTCAGATGGCAACGGAGGAATGTATATGGCGCGCGGTCGCAGCATTGGTGAGGGTGGACTTGTTGTTGATAAAATTACTAAAGATGGGGTCTTTCCATGGCCCAGCGAAGGTATACCCGTTTATACTGGAGGTCCATTCGATATGGTTGGCGATAGGCATAGAGGAGCAATCATTGCAGGAGTTTATTTCACATCTCCATCACCCACAAACGATGCAGAGGGCAGAATTCAGCGTATTGACTCAACCGGCCAGTTGTTGTGGGGAAAGAATGCAAAAATTTTTACACCAGACGCAGATGTAAAAACGTTTCCTCATCTTGTAAGCGATGGTAACGGTGGTGCGCTAGTGACATGGGATGATACAACCGGCGGTAAAAGACAACGCTTCGTTGCCCGTTTTGATCAAAATGGCGCAATGCTGTGGCAAACCGCAGGTTTTCGGCTTTGGTTCCGTTCAACCATCAGTCCGACCATTATCAGCAACGGAATGGGAAGCATCATTTGGCTGATCAATGATTTTAATACTCCACAAGGCGATCTTTATGCTTTTCGTGTCGACTCAAGCGGAACAGTATCTTGGGGTAAAGACGGCGTTTTGATTCGTTATCGCAGTTTTGAAGAATGGCCCTACTTTCTGGAGGCGACATCGGATGGTCAGGGCGGACTTATCACGGTTTGGAGCGAGAGGCGTCCATCGGGGTGGCAAAATTTGGCGCTCCAGCAAGTGAGTGAATATGGCAAACTTGGCGAGGTGATTACTTCTGTAAAAAAAGATATCGACGTGTGGAATTACCCTGATGATTTTATGCTTTACCCCCCATTTCCGAACCCTTCTAATCCGGCGACAAAAATAAACTTTTCTTTACGCCATGGCGCAAGAGTACAAATTAATGTAATCAATGTCCGAGGCGAACGTGTCATCTCTCTGATTGATAGGAGATTTATATCAGGAAAGCATGAAATTCATTGGAATGGTCGTAATCAAATAGGAAAGGAGGTGAGCAGTGGCGTATACTTTATTCAGATGATTGTAGATGGTCGTAGCCAAGTGCGAAAGCACCTTTTAATTCACTGAAGGAATGAATTTCAAAACAGAGAGGTCAAATTATGAAAAAGACATGGAAGCTCTTTGTTGCATTGGCAAGCTTAGTTATAGCCATGCAAAATTTATACGCCCAAGACACTGGGATATGTGTACCTACTCCTTGCGGAGGGCTTTTCTCGCCGCCTCCTGATACACTGAAGTTGGGTGTGATTCTGGTGCAATTTAGCGATTGGGCAACCAATACGGATGCGCGAGGTGGCGTCTGTCTAATTCATCCATTTCCTCAAAACCTTGACGATTACACCTACCAAATGTATTATGACTTTCTTTTTAGCGCCAATTATCGTTCACCGACAGTAGAAACTCATGATGCCGAACAAGTCTTCGGCAGCATGCAAGAGTTTTACAAGGAGATGTCGTACAACAAATTCACCGTCGTCGGCGACATCATCAATCCGCATCCGAATCCGAATGCCACGCCAACCTTTGTCACCTTGCGCCAGACCAAAAGCTGGTGGTCAACTAACAATCCCGGGCCGCGGGCGCTTCTGGATTCCGCTTTGGCGGTGAGCCAGTACAGTATCAACGGCTATGACAAAATCGCCGTCATCTATGCCGGCGTCAGTGGTTTGGGAGCCCAGATTACGGGTTATCCAGGCAAAACCGGTTGTTTCGTCTATCAGATCACGGAAAGGATACCGCTTAACCGAGGACGAACTCAAACCTTAGGCAGATTTGAGGGGATTGGGACACATGCCCACGAGTTTGGGCATGCGCTTGGGTTGGACGATCAGAAAGGCGCGGCAGTGCGTGTTTCAGGACTCAGCAATTTTGAGTTGATGGCGGTTGGCAATCAGGGCTTTATGGATGGCAACCATCTCAACGCCTCCCTCGGCGGCTTTCACGCACCGACGCCTTTGAGTGGCTATAGCAAGCTCAAGTTGGGCTGGGCAACTTATGAAGCAATCAACTCTGATGGCCCTATCATTTTTCCCTCATTGGACGAGACAGATAGAATCTGCGTCCGTTTCATCAACGATTCCAATCCTAACGATTGGGACGAAGGTGAATATTTCTTTTTTGATAACCGGCGACCGCTATTGACCAATGGCACGCGCACATTTGATGGCGACATGATGAACGGGCTGCTGATTTGGCATCACGCCAATTCAAACTTTAGCCACAACGGTTTGCGATTTGATGTCGAAGAGGCGAATGGTTTGGACGAAGTCGGAACGTACATTGGCAGCAGTAAAAACGAACATCTTTTCCCGGGAGCCGCAAGCAATTACACAGCTTTTACGCCTTATACCAATCCCAACAGCAACAAACAAGACGGCACGCGCTCCGGCTTCGCATTAACCTGCATCAAAGTCAACGGCAGCGGCGCCAGTGCGTATGTCACGGCGAACGCGTATCTTAATTTTTACACCGGCTCGTGGTCCGGAAATGTCACCACGAACACCGCCTGGGGCAGCACGGTAACGGTCACCACCAACGTCACAGTCAACAGTGGTGTGACGTTAACGATTGATCCGGGCGCCGTCATTCAGTTTGCCTCCGGCACGAGCCTGACAGTCAATGGCAAACTTGTTGCCGATAGCAATGATCCAACTAAACGCATCACCTTCACCGGCACAACGCAAACCGCCGGCTTCTGGAACGGCATCACCATCAACTCCGGCAGCAGCACGAATGTCAGCACCTTGCGCCGCTGCGACGTGCAATATGCCGTGACCGGTATTAACATCAACTACACCGGCAACAGCAACAACGTCACGGTGGAAAAGTGCAAAATTCGCTATAGTAGCGCCGATGGTTTTGCTATCGGCGGCAATAACTATAGCGGCGCAACCGTGCATCCGTTAATTAAAGATAATACTATTTCGAACAATTACATCGGCTTCGAGCTTTATGACTATGCCAAACCTACGATCACCGGCAATCGCATCGAGAGTAACTCTTCTTCGGGGCTGTTTGCGGATTCCAATTGCAATGCGACGATCCAATACAATTACATCTCCGGCAACAGCCAATACGGGCTGTGGTTTGTCATCTCCAGCAATGCGGAAGCCCATCGCAACACGATTAAGAGCAATGGCACGCGCGGCATCATCTGCGCTTCCAATAGCAATGTGATCGCCTGTGGCGCCAACACCGATACCACCAAGGGCCGCAACGAAATCACCGGCAATACCGGCGTGGGTATTTATGCCTCAAGCAGCTCGCCGAATTTTGGCAAAGACCTGGTCACGCTATATGGCAACAACTGGATTCACGACAACACCAGCTTCGAAGCCCAGCAAGCGAGCGCCGGTTATCAAATCCATGCCAAGCGTGGTTATTGGAGCGGCCAGCAAAGCAATGTTTCCGGCGCGGTTTACACCTCGCCGGCCTTGAGCAGCGCGCCCAGTCCGGTGGGTTGGGGCCGCAGCGCTTCGCACGATCCCACTCTCCGCATTTGGCGCGAAGACGACTTTGATCTCCAGCACGGCCCGATCATCGCGCCAGCAAATATGAAAGCGCAATTCGAAGTGGCGGCGATGATGCCGGTCGCCGTGGAAAGCGCCATCGCAAACAACTGGACGACGGATTTGCAAATGGCCCTTGACGCCGGCCTCAAAACCGGCGATTGGAGCGCCGCCAGCGAGCTGATTGCCGCGCTGCATATCGAGCTGCAAAATGCGCGCGTTCCCAACGTTGATTTGGCTCTGGTCAATACTTACGCAAATGACGCTCGTGTTGCCGCATTCATCCGCAAAATGCTGGCGCTGGTGCTGATGGAAAACGATTTGGTTGCCAAAAATATTTCAGCGGCGCTGGCAAAACTAACGGCGTTCAGCGCGAGCAATCCAGAAAACACCGCCGAGTTTTTGCTCAACCGCGGCGCCCTTCACCTCCATCGCCAAAACGATTTTATTGCCGCGTAAAACGTGCTGGTGCAATTGCAGACGTTGGCGCGAAACGGCGATGCCAGCGCCGAGGAGAATCTGGCGGCTTTCAACATCATCGTGCAACGCTATCAACGGCGCCATGCGATCGGCTTAACGAGTGATTACCCGAAACCATCCATAATCTCTTCGTCATTGGCCTCCGCTCTTCCTATCAGCCCGAGCTTGGCGCAGAATTATCCCAATCCGTTTAACCCAACGACAATCATTCGCTTTCATTTGAACGCGCGCCAAAAAGTTCGCCTGCTGATTTTCGATCTCACCGGCAAACTGATGCGAACTTTACACGATGGCGAGCTTTCCGCTGGCGAGCAAACGATTTTGTGGGATGGCCGTCATCAAAACGGCAAAGACATGGCGAGCGGCGTTTATTTTTATGAGCTGGCGGTTGGTAATAAAGTCGAACGAAGAAGAATGACGTTGATTCGGTAGCACGACTCAATAAACGAACATCAAACAGCCAATAATTTACTTTTGACACTCATCCTCTCCGATCGACTTGCCGGGAATGAGCGGGCAGACGTCGGGATGGGGAACGCCCTGTAAGCAAAAAAGCTGTCGGCGTTCGATGACTTTATATTGCCGGCGATCTTCGACGTCGGCGAGAACGCCGTATTTGCACTTCAAACATTTGGCAGGCTGCCAATCGAAACCATTGGCAATCGTGCGCGCAACGAGCGCCTGGCTCGAATTCCATTCAACGGGTTGTTCGGAACGCTCGACGATTTCGACGCAATGCAGCTTGTTAAAAACAACGCGGCCGCGATTCAAACTAAACGTGCCAAGAAATTCCATCCGCGCGCCGGGCGCGAGCTGCCAACGATTCTGAAATTCGCCGCTCACCACGGCGTAGCAATCATCGTCGAGATGATCCATATCGACGAACGCTTCGGAGAAAGAAATCTGAAAGCCCCGCAGACGTAAGTTGTCCTGCTTGGGATAAATAAAACGCTGAAAGCGGGGCTTGACGCCGGAGACGACGCCGAGAATTTGCGCTTCGCGGTTTTGTTTTTTCTCCACCCACGCCGTAAAGTCACGATAACGCTCGATCCATTCATCATATTTTTCCGCTGCGATCCGCAGCTCCGGCGCATTGCTGACTTTTTCTTCGACAAAATGGGGGCACCCCGGACAAAGCCGGCCAATGTGTTTATAGCCGCGAATGCACGCTTTGCCTTTTTCAAATAATTTACAACGCCAACGATGGTAGACACAGCCGTTCGGAAAACATCCTTTGCGATCAAGAATGTGAAATGCCGAAACTTTGTATTCAAAATGCTCGTGGCTCTGATGGCGACAGCGAAAAATATCCATGCGTTTGAATTCGTTTTGGTAGCGCACGGCGGGATCTCCAAAAATCGTCGAAAGCGAACAAAGAATTTCGCGGACTACACGGATTAAAAAAGAATGGGCGTAATCCGTTTTTCAATCTAATAAAATTTTTGGAATAGCGAAAGTGAAAAATGGGGGAGAGGGTTGGTGAGTAAAAATCGCCTCCTCGAAAAAAACAGAGCTCGTTCTCACTTCCCTGCTGAAACGAGCCCCGGCGACTGCGTTCACGGCGTAAGCTTTTCTTGGAGATAAAGCCTAAAGCGCGTGTGACGCTTCCTCCCGTCCAGCCCACCTTCTTACGTTGTGGCCGCCGCGACGAGAGGCTGACCAGCGCGCCAGCAACACACTTCCCTGGGTGTTTTAATTCTGACGGATGGCAGCTTGTTGTGACTGCTTCAAGTTGCGATCAACGGCATCAACAGAAATCGCGATTCAAAATTTCTATTTTCTAAACGCTGGGTCGTCCAAAAAGTTCCATCTTCTGTCCCACTGATTGATTGGCGCCTTTCACCGAGCGTGTTTTAAACTGCTCCATGGTTTTTAGAAGCTGATGGCGTTCGCGTTGCAAAAGCTGGAGATCGCGTTCGGCGTTTTGCAATTTTTGTTTGATCGTGGTTGAATCGAGCGGTGAATGGCTTTGTGGGGCAGGCTCAAGCCTCGAGGTCCGTTCGGGTACTGCGATGTAGATGTCCGGCAAAATAATGTCGGGTTTATTTGCCTTGTCGGGAGAGATAAGCCGATCTGACGCGTTGTCAAGTGTTGTCTCGTCTTTTGCGTCAGCGCGACGAGAATCTTGTGAATGCAGTTGCGATAAATTTGGCCCAGCGATAAAAAAGCCCAGCAACATCCATCCGACCACTCGTACGAAACGTCCCGAAGAGACAGGCAGCCCGCTCAATTCCGCTTGGAACGTCGGGCCGGGCCCCGCTTTCCCGTGACAATCTTTCAACAGGAACTTCGAGGCCGCTCGCAAACCAACCTTTCCATTTCTCATGACCCAATCCTTTGAGTTAAGGTTACTCCCTTCATCCCGAAGGCCCCGCGGCATCAGGCTTCGGCGCTCACCCAGCCACACGAGCGTGAATTATTGTGTTGGTCACCTCCACAGAGTTGTTTGATCAAAGATGCAGTGCAGTTCTGTGTTTGTTTAAATATTTTTACAAAGCGTATGCCAGAATGATCACGATTTTTCTCAAGAGCAGATGAAGGGAGGTTATCTCTTTGATTTGCCGAATGACGCCCCGCCGCTTTTTATTTTTGCGCTATGGCGAGGGCGGTGTCATTTTAATTCCAGCAGCGCGAAGTTGCTCCACGTCTGCGACAAGATTTAATAAAATCGGCGTAAACGTTTAAAGTTCGTCTCAACAAAAGATCAGCACATGCCGCGCCGATGCGACGCCGTAGAAAACTGTTTGTTTTCTTGGCAAATTTGTGTAGTTTGACTGATAATCGAAGCGCGGCAAAAATCAAACGGCTAATTTATACAAAAACATTTAAATTTTTTCGCCAACTTTTTATCAGTTTCTTCCGTCTATAGATATACGATCAAGAGAGAAAACGCATGAAGGAAGCCTTTCCCACACTGCTCAAATTTTTAGGCGCGCTGGCGATTACGACGGCGATCTTTTTTGCCTTGTCGCCGGATGACAAAATCGACGACGAGGTGTTGAACCGCTCGATGGAATTTTTAGGCGCCAAGCTTTTGGCAATGGTGCCGGAAGATCAAAAACGCGACGTGCAAAAAGACTTTGACGATTTTAGCGAGCAAACCCGCGACGGCGAAATCAGCGACGAGCACTTCGCGGGCGTTGCCATGGCTATTCTAAATGCCGAAGCTGAAGGGAAAAAATTTGATCGCGAACAGGTCGATGGCTTGCTGGCGGTGATTCAGGAAAAGCAAGCGCAGAAAGCGGAAAGCGAAATCGAGCGCAAAGAAGATCTCATCGCGTTGAGCGAGCGCGTGCAAGATTTCGAAAAATTCGAAAGGGAGTGGAAGAGAATGATTCCGCTGCCTCCGCTGCCTGATTCGACGCTTCCGCCTCCCACGCCGCGCCGCGCCTTTTATCGGGTCAAACCAAATTTTGTGGTCGAGGTCGACACGGCGGCCATTGCCGAGATTGCGTTAGAACATGTCAAAATTTTTGACGCGGAAACCCCGCAGGCCGCCATCGTGCAACGCATCGAAGTCGATCATGCTTTGAAAGAGCTGGCGCGGGAATTACCTCGGCTCAAAATCGAAATGCGGCAGGCGCAATTTCATTTTCAAATGGCCGACAGTATCAGAAAAGCGGCAGCAAAAGGACGCCAACAAAAAAGTTGGCAAGTCGAATGGAATAGCCAAATGAGCGACAGCATGAGAACTGCCATAAAGGCGCTGCGCCAGCAACAAATGCGACAGACGCGGGTGTATATGCACATGGCGGACAGCGCTAGAAAGGCTGCGCACGCACATGACTGGGAATCTCGACGGATGGCGCCCCATCCCATCCCGCCACTGCCGCCGGAGGCGACGAAATCCGAGAAACAAAAACCGCCTCAATAAAAATCAGCGTCGGTCGAAAAATTCCTTGCGTTTTATTTTGAGAATGTTTATCATTAAAAGTTTTGCGAGATGAAATTTTGCGGGGCTGTAGCTCAGTTTGGGAGAGCGCTTGAATGGCATTCAAGAGGTCGCCGGTTCGATCCCGGTCAGCTCCACATGGAAAAGGCAATCCCGAGGGATTGCCTTTTCTATTTAGCCGATGGAAAAATTAGTGATGCCATTAACCGGAAAACAAAAACGCTATCTGCGCGGCCTCGGTCATAAGCTGAAACCGGTTGTGCTGATCGGCCAATCGGGAATCGACGGTAATTTGCAAAACTAAAATTTTGCAGCCTGCCGTTGCCGGAGCTTGCTATTGCCTCGTGCGATAAGAAAGGCAGGAGTTGTCTCCTGCCTTTTCGTAAAAACGAATTGCTGTGTAAAAAAGCCGCCAGCTTTACTTCATCAAAGTGAGCCGGCGCACTTGCCGAACTTCACCGACTTGCAGAACGGAGAAGTAAATGCCGCTCGGCAGATTAGTGGCATCGAACATGACGGCATACGTGCCGGCGCTGCGCCGTTCATTCACCAGCGTCGCCACTTCTTCGCCAATTACGTTGAAGACTTTGAGCGTGACATGAGTTTCGACCGGCAACCCGAAGCTGATGCTTGTGCTCGGATTGAACGGGTTCGGATAATTCTGCTCAAGCGTAATGCTTTCAGGCACAATTGATGAAGTCTTCTCGACTTCGGCGCTTGGCTTCGACAAGGCACTCGAAGAGTTACAAACCTTAAACTCATTGATACCATAAAAAGCATTATTGGGGACCGTCATATGAACGCGGACATATCTCTCGATGCGCGGCGCGCCGGTCAGATTGATCGTCTGCGTGCCGCCGGTACCGGTTGTCGTGCCAAAAACTCTCGTAAACGTGGTAAAGTTCGCGTTGTTGGAAACCCGAATTTGAAAACTCTTCGCATAGCGCTCGCTGCGCCAATTGATTTCAACTTGACCGTAACTGACGGCCCCGCTACCTAAATCCACCTGCCAATATTGCGAACCGCCGCTCGTGCTTCTCCAAAACGTGCTCGTGTTGCCGTCGTTTGCTTTATCGGGAGTATTGGTTCCCTGCGAGCTGGAGGCAGAAGCCGGATCGCCTTGCGCAATATTCGAGCATGACCCACCACCGCCACCGGTCAGCGCGGTCCAAAACGCGGTGTTGAACGTGCTGGTGCCGCTATTATTGCCGGTCCCACCCGTGCTACAACCGCCGTGTGTGTGAACTCCGACGGCGTTGCCGTTCGCATCGTCGATAACCGGACTGCCGGAATTGCCGCCCTCGGTATCGGCCTGATATTTCATCGTGGTTCCGGAAGAACCAACATTCGGGCCGGCATGGGTTTGCTGAGTTTGATTGCGCGTCGGATCATTGAAATCAACGCCGAAACCCGTGATGCGAATCGTGGGAGGGCCGAGATTCTGAATGACAGTGAATGAAGCCCCTTGCGCTTGAATAGGTTGCAAACCGGTTTGAGAATTGTTGAAGACGGCAAAAACGCACCAATCATTGCCAATACCACCGTTGACAAATTGCAGGCTGTTTTGATCGATGGAATACTGATCTTGCGGCCCGGGATGATTGATGGTGCCATTGGAATTGGATGGAGGAACGTTGAATTCCAAAGTGGCAGCAGAAGTTCCGGCGCAGTGTCCGGCGGTCACCTGTTTTCCATTCGAGACGATCCAGCCCGTGCATCCAACAGTAACGATTCGGCCTGAGGCCGGATGGTTGGAAGGAACGCGATCATCAGTTGGACCGCACTGGCTCTCCGGAAGAGGTTCGCCACCGACCCACTCGCCCACGGCAACTTCTTTGATCTGGAGGGAAGTGCCATTATCATTCGGCGCCACGTAAAGTTTCACTTCGATGGCGTCGCCATTAAAATAAGCGCTCGTGTTGTACCATTGCGCCAACGTGGTGGCGTCGAGGCGCTGCGTGGCGCCATCTTTCTGCGAAGTAATGGTGATATAACTTCTTGCGCTGAGCCGGGCTTGGCCGAAATATAATCGCAGCCACGGCGCGCCGGAAATTTTCACGGTGTGGCTCTCGCCCAAAACCGTCTCGGCAGAGGTACCGGCGTGCGTCGCCGAATTCCAACTGTACGGTTGCGTGTGAAAGGGAATTTCGTTCGTCTGGGCATTAACAAGAGCGGACAAGCCCAACAGGATGAGCAGGCCCACCGCGACTCTTTTGTGCAGTAACTTGGATTGCATGCGACTCCTCCTTAAATTTGTCCAAAAATTAAATACAACATGATTCAATGAAAGCTTCAATATAGAGTTTTTCAAAATCTTTGTCAATGAAAACTTTGCTCTGAAATTTGCAACGAGAAATTCTTCTTTTATTGCATGGCAAATTCATTTCCCACGCCAAAAAATCATTTCATAAACAAGAGCTGGCGCGTCAGCCGAACTTCTCCGGCTTGCAAAACAGCGAAGTAAACGCCGCTCGGCAGATTTGCCGCTTCGAACACGACGACGTGTTTGCCGGCGCTGCGCCGTTCATTCACCAGCGTCGCCATTTCTTCGCCGACTAAATTGTACACTTTGAGCACGACATGCTCTTCGCTCGGCAAATTGAAACTAATACTCGTTCGCGGATTGAAGGGATTCGGATAATTTGCATGCAACTCAATTGTTTCAGAAATCGCGCCAATTGGCTGCATCGATGACCCGAGGCTCGTTTTCGACAACGCCGCGCACGAGCAGCCGTTGATTTCGAGTTCCTTGATGTAATATCGCGAGCTGTTGGGTTTCGTCATGTACACGCGAAATCTTTGCGCGCAAGCGAGCGGAAAATTTAAAATCGAAGTGCTGCTGCCGTTATTCGTTTGGCTGACGAGCGTAATCCAGTTGGCGCCGTCCCAATATTGAAAGGCAAAATCTTTTGCGCGGTTGCTGCCATCCCAGCGGATGACGGCATCATCGGTTTCGTAGAGCGCGCCCAAATCGACTTCCAGCCACTGGATGCCGCCGCTTTGGCTTTTCCATTTGCTGCTCGTGCTTCCATCAATGGCATTGCTCGGTGGATAACCGCTGCGAGTCGAAGACGCCGTTGCCGATTTGCCAAGCGCAACATTCGACGGCGCGCAATTACTGACGGTGATATAATTGCTTTTCGTCTCATCCTCCGAGCCGCACGCATTCGTCACCGTTACCGAGACGGTGTAAGTTCCCGCCGCAGTATATTGATGCGTGGGATTTTTTAAAGTCGAAGTGCCGCCGTCGCCGAAATTCCACAACCAAGCCGTCGGCACGCCGGCGGATTGATCGGTGAAATTGGCGGTTAATGGAAAACTGCCCGATGTCGGCGCGCCGATAAATGCGGCTACTGGCACACCGGAAGCCGAAATATATCCCGTCTTCGTTTCGCTATTGCTGCATGTCGTCGAAGTCACCGTCAACTGAACCGTATAAGCGCCGGGCGTCGTATAACTGTGCGTCGGGTTTTGCAAAGTCGAGGTCGCGCCATCGCCAAAATTCCACAACCACGAAGTAACCGGTCCAGTGGATTGGTCCGCAAAATTGATCACCAACGGCGCGCAACCCGAAAGGACGCTCGCCTGAAATTCGGCGTTCACCTCACAACTGCTTCCTCCGACTTGGCGCGGATCCCAAGTTGTGTCAATCGTCAGCGCCGGGACCACGGAATTGGCAATCGCTTGCCAGGGCACGATTTTGAAATTCTGATTGCCCTCATTCGTGCCATCCTGCGCCACAAACAAACCGAACGGAAACGCCGGGCTCAGCGGAAAATTTGTCACATCCAAGCCATCCGTATTGCCAACTTCATCAATGCCGTTGCCGGCGACGATTTCAAAGGTCATCACATACGGATTGTTGCCCTCGCGTTTATAAACGACGTACTCATTCGAACCCTGACTGGAGGCGATGAGATAACCGGTGCCATCACTCGCGTAATAAATCGTCAGCCCCTCGATGTCATCTTCCAGTCGGCCGCCGGAGACGCCGTCCACCATCGTGCGCGCGCTGCCATCGCCGGGTTCGGCGCCATATTTCCAAATTGCGACGTCTTCCTGACTCACATAAAAATTTTTGTAAACGTCATCAGCGACACATCCCTCAGCCAAACTTCCAATTTGAAGTGTGCGCACGAGCGTGGCGTCTACCAAACCGTTGCCGTTGTCAAAAAGCTCCCACTGCTGAGTTTGTCCGCCGGCATTGTCCGTCACAAAAGCATAATACTTGCCGCTCACCGGGCTGCGATATAAACAAAAACCACTCGCCGACATCCCCAACTTGATATTGCGCGCTTCGACATTGGCCACCATTCGCGTCACGGGATCGACTTTGTAAAGCCCGAGCGATTTGTCGCTCGTATTGCTGAATCCAACCAGCGCAACACTCTCGCCGCCCAATGGAAAATTGTAGCGAATATCGACATTATTCGGATGGTCGACCGTAATCAATTGGATTTCGTCGCCGTTTAAATCGTACACACTCAAGCCGCCGTTCTTGTCGGTGCCGATGATCGTGCTCAACGCGGGATTGCTCGGATGAATCCAAACAGCCGGATCATCCGCAGAATCTCCCGAGCTGTGCACCGGATCGGTTTCAACGACCGCCTGCACTTGCGACGCAACGAGTCGTTTGAAAGCAATGGCGGCGGTGGTCATCGCGGTGATAAGGGCAAAGGCCATAACGACAGTGAGCCAGGTTGAGCGAAGCCAGCGCATCGATTTAAAACGATAAGGAATCATTTTCTCCTCCGTGAGAAAGCCCGTGGCTTTAAAGATAAAAGACAGTTGTCGGAATGGAAAACCGGAAGGTGTTTGCAGCAAGTGCTTGATCGCCTGACGACCATATTGACTTACGGTGCAACGCACAAGTTTAAAAATTTTTCGGCAAACAAACAAGGAAAACTTTGGACAGCCAAGAAAATTTTTTGCAAAAATGCGACATGTTGAACAGATTGCATGCACAGCACGTCATTATAGTACCGGACAAAAAGGCAATTTGCGAAACGATATTGCTTGACTTTGAGTGTCAAGTTTTATAGATTGTTTGGGAATTTTAACATGACCATCAAGCGCAAACGAGCATGGCATCATGGCTAAGAAAGCCCCAAAAGTTACTGCTCTGCTTCTAATCGTACTGTTGCTCGCCATCAATTTGACGGCTGAGTTATCGCACCAGCATTTTGCTGCGGGTGCATGGCAGCCGGCAAAGAGTTTGATCGGGCAACTGCAAAAGCCGTGGCCGAAAATTACAAGCGGCCAACAGCTTTGTCCGGCCTGTCTTTTTACTCATCAAAATCAAAGCACTCATAACGATATTGCATACGCCGTCAACCTGCCCGCGTGGGTCTTTGTCTCATCGTTTCCTTCAGCGCTTTTTTCGCAATTTCCTCCCCTCCCTTGTCGCAATCGCGCGCCACCCGCTTAAAAGCAAACTTCTCTGTATTATTATTTCCCAAATTATTATTTCCTAAAATCGCTTGGTGGCATTTCACGATAACAGTGATATGACAGCGGGATTGCCATATCGCAAGGGAGTATTCCATGCAAACCTATTCAAAATTTTTATGGATGGGATTGTTGCTGCTGTTGCGGCTCACCGGCGTTGGGCTAACGCAAACCACGGCCAATCCCGACATCAGCGTGATTCCGAGATTTTTGATTGAAACAAATGACGGCAATGGCAAGTTCAGTCGCCCCGATTATTCATTCGAGGAACTCGAAGTTGTCATTCAATCCTATCTGAATCCCTATTCCAAAGCCGATGTGATTTTAACATTGCCCGGCCCCGATCTTGAAGAAGGCAAGTTGGGCGTCGAAGAACTTTTTGCCTCCGTCGTGCGCGGACTGCCGCTCGGTCTCAATCTTCGCTTCGGAAAATATCGTGTCGATTACGGCAAAATCAATCTCGTGCATCCGCACGCGTGGCCGTTCGTGACGCAGCCGCTCTCGCAGGAAAGATTTTTGGGTGAAGAGGGATTGAACGATCTCGGCGTTTCCGCGAGTGTCCTGCTCCCGACTGGAAATCTCTACACGAAACTCACAGTCGATTTGCTGCGCGGCGCCGCAATTGGCGAAGCTGCCGGCATCGAAGACACCACCGGCGGCAATCCGTCCTACGCCAATTCCGCGCGCTTGACAAGCTTTTTCACATTGAGCGATTACAGCGATCTCGAAGTGGGGTTGAGCGGCTGCACCGGCCTTCACGATCCGTATCATCACGACCGTTTTTATTATGCCAATTTGGATTTCAAATACAAATATCGCCCAAGCTCATACACCTCGCTTGTTTTGCAGGGCGAATATCTTTTCAACAAACGGCAAGCGCGCCAGGATCGCGAATTTAACTCGTTTCTCGATGCCGATGGCAATCCGGAACGGCGTTCCATTCGAAGTTCCGGATTTTATTTGTACGCCGATTATCAATTCAAAAAAATTTACAGCCTCGGCGCGCGCTACGATTGGAGCCAATCGCCTTACAGCCAAGATGACAAGGCGCGGGCCTTCGCCGTTTTCTTGGGCTATTATCCGGTTGAAGAAACGCCCGGCTTGCGATTGCACTATCAAAATACCAAACCGGTAGGCGTCGCCTCGATCAATCTGATCGCGCTGCAAGCCCTGTTTTCGCTCGGGCCGCACAAAGCGCATCCGTTTTGAAAAAATGCCCACAAAGGAGTTTTGATCATGAAACGCCTTCTTATTTTTCTTTTGATTTTTATATCAGCGATTGCCGCCGACGCCAAAGTGCGCGTTGTTACCACGTTGACCGATCTCGCCGACCTCACCCGTCAAATCGGCGGCGACCGCGTGCAAGTTGATTTCATCGTGCGCGGCGATCAGAATCCGCATTTCGTCGAAATAAAACCGAGTTACATGTTGAAGCTCAAATCAGCCGACATATTTCTCATGATCGGCATGGAACTCGAAATGTGGGCGCCGCAAATCGTCGACGGCTCGCGCAATACCAAACTCAACGTCGTCGATCTTTCCAAAAACATGCAAAAGTTGGAAGTGCCCAGCCGCGTCGACGCCAGCCAAGGCGACGTGCATCGTTTCGGCAATCCGCATTATTGGCTCGACCCGCGCAACGCGCGGGCGCTGATGGAAGAAATTATTGCCGCGATGATCAAAGTGTCGCCGAATGACGAGCCTTATTTTCGCGCCAATGCGGAGGCTTATCTCAAAAGACTTGCTGCGAAGATCACAGAATGGGAAGCGACGATGAAACCATTCGTCGGCAGCAAAATCATTACGTTTCATAAAAGCTGGTCGTATTTCTCCAACTGGCTGGGATTGATCATTGCCGATCAAGTCGAGCCGAAGCCGGGCATTCCGCCGAGTCCGAGTCACACTGCCGAGCTGATCAAGCTGGCGCGCCAAGGCAATATCAAAGCCATCATTGTCGAGCCGTTTTACGACCTCGGCGCCGCCGAACAAATTGCCCGCTCCACCAGCGCCAATGTCATTCGCTTGACGACGTCAGTCGGCGGCGTCGATGCCGCGCCGGATTACATCGCGATGATGGATTATAATATTTCAACGCTGGCGGCGACACTGCGTTAGTAGCACAGACTGCCGGTCCAATGCGGCTAACTTTTCAAGACGGTAAAACGATTACTCGAAAATATCCGAAACTGACCGGTCACTCGGAGTGACCGGTCAGCGGCTTGAACCACGAAAACACAAAGAGCAAAGACTTTTCGTGCTTTAACGAAAAAACTCAATTTTGCTCTCACCCTCTGCTCGTCTTACTCAAAAATCAAAACTTTGTGTCTTGATGTTCTCGTGGTTATGAATTGTTTGGGTTAAAAAAATAGTGACTTTCGACTGCCAGTCATTAGCACTTTTGGCGGATTTCTGCGAAAGGTTTTTTAGCATTTAAAAATTGACTATGACCTTACTAAACGAATTTCGTCCCGGCCTTTTGCTCACCGAAGCGCATTTGCCCGATTTTGACGTGCGCGGCGCGATGATCGTCGGCAGCAAACGCGCGGTGATTTGGGACAGCCTCTCCCACCCGCGCGACATGCAACCGGTGCAATCTTTACTGCCGTCGAATGATTGGGCGCTGGTTTACAGCCACGCCGATTGGGATCATGTTTGGGGAACCGCAGGTCTACCCTTTCAAGGCAAAACGATTATTGGACATGCGGAATGTTTGGCGCGTTTTTCAAACGATGCGCCCGCTGAACTCGATGCCAAGAGAGCGGCCGAGCCCGGTAGGTGGAATGAAGTCGTTCTCATCGCGCCCACGGTGACTTTTCAAAACGCAATGTCATTGGATTTGGGAAACCTCGTGTTGCATCTGCATCACTTGCCGGGACATACACTTGATTGCATCGTCGGATTTATTCCGGAATGGGGTATTTTATTGGCAGGCGATACGGTCGAAACGCCATTTCCGGTAATCAATGCCGATAGTCCAGTTGAGCAATGGATTGCGGCGCTGCAAAATTGGGAACGCGATGATCGCGTGCAACGCATCATTCCAGCGCATGGAAAAATCGGCGGGCGTGAATTGCTGCGACAAAACCTCGATTACTTACAAAATTTGCAAAACGCCGCGCCAATCACTCTGCCGGAAATGTTGGATGATTTTTATCGCGAGACGCATCGGAATAATTTAACATGCGTAAAAAGTAAATCGTAAAAAAACAATGTATCCTCTCATCGAATTTCAACACGCCACTTTGGGATACGGCCGCAAAGTCGTTTTGCAAGACGTCAACTTCGCGATCGCTGCCGGCGACTATTTCGGCATGGTCGGCCCCAACGGCGCCGGCAAAACCACATTGCTGCGCGCGATTTTGGGAACGCTAAAACCTTTATCCGGCAAAGTCAACGTTGCGCCGCCGCTGCGTTTTGGCTACGTGCCGCAGCGCGATACCATCGATTATATCATGCCTTACACCGTGCAGGAAGTGGTGATGATGGGACGCTATCGTCAAATCGGCATTTTTCACCAGCCGCAAAAATCGGATCGCGAAATCGTCATGGAAAGCTTGCAGCACGTTGACATTGCCGCTCTGCACGATCGCCCGCTGAAAGATTTGTCCGGCGGGCAAAAACAACGCGTGCTCGGACTGGCCGTCACCTTTCTGCCGTTCATACCGGTGAGCCACACGATTGGCTCGCTTGCCGTCACTATCGTATCCGTGATCATTCTTTCAAGATTGCTGACCGGCAGTAAAATTCCCAAAGACGCGGTGCTCGGATTCGTCTTCGTCTTTTCGATTGCCGCGCGCATTCTGATCATGCAGAAAACGCCGAAAGTCGAAGTGTCGGAAATCGAAAATCTTCTGCGCGGCGATATTCTCTTTGTCACGCCGGAACTCTTCTACATGATGCTCGGCGTATTTGTCGCTGCAATGGCCGTGCACGGCGCGTTCTTCAAAGAATTTACCTACCTCTCGTTCGACGCCGAAACGGCGAGCACGCAGGGTTTCAACGCCGGATTTTGGGAGATGCTGTTTTACGTGATTGCTGCAGTCGTAATTGCGGTAGCCACCCACATGGTCGGAGATATTTTTGTTTTCGGCTTTCTCGTGGCGCCGCCGCTTGCCGCGATGCTGCTGGTGAAACGCGTGAAACTTATTTTTCTGATTTCATTTTTAATCGGCGTGTTCGCGCCCGTGCTCGGCTTGTTTCTGGCTTTCAAATTTGATTTTCCCGCCTCGCCGACGATCATCGCCGTTGTCTCGGTGGTGTTGCTCATAGCTTGGGGGTTGAATGCACTCAGGCACAAATAGCGGAGCGCAATGATTCGGCTTGCGGCAATTGCTAAAGCATTGCACTCCGAAGTGATCGGCCGGTAAAAAACTAAAAAGGTAATTCCATATCTTCCCCGCCGTTCTTTTCATTCTCTTCCCACTGTTTCAGCCTCTGCCGCCCTTTGTCCGTCACCAGAAGATTCCGCAGCTCGGCCGCCATCGCTGCGGCTTCGATGTGCTCTTCAAGCCAATGCGAAATGCCTTGGTCATGCCTGCCGAGGCGCGCTTGCAAAGCAATGCGTTTGATTTCCCAGCGCGGCACGCTATCGCGTTTTCTCAAATTCTCGACGGCCTGCAATTCGATTTTTAGGCTGGCGATTTCCTTCTGCGTTTTTTCAACGCGCCGTTGCGCCGCGGCGGCAAGATGATCGTATCGCGCGATATGCTCGAGTGTTTGATAATCCCGCTCTTCTTCGACACTCTGCGGATCGAAGTCAATCAGCGAAGTTATGCGATTCATCTCAGTGACATCGACGCCGGAAAATTCGCCGTCATAGTCTTCATCATCTCGCGACGCCGCTTCCGGTTCATCATCGACTTCGAGATCATCCATCGAGAAACCTTCGTATGCCGTTTTATCATACGCAGGTCCTTTAAGATCGCCGTAGGGCTGCAATCCCAAACTTTCCAAATATCGAAACCATTTAGGTTCCGCGACGAATTGCCATTCTTTGGAAAACTCGTATTTGATCGTCTCGTCATCCTCGTCGCGGGGATTATAGCTGCCGCGGCGATGCGCGCCGAAATAGGAGTCTTGCGCGTAAATCCACTTCTTCGCCAGATCGACGATGATCAAGCCGGCGTCGACCGGCTCCAAATCCAGCGAGCCCATCCATCCGCCAAAAAACGCGCGCAAATCCCGGTCGCTGCCAAACTCCGGCAGCAGTCTGTCAAGCTCTTCAAGACTGTTGGGATTGCGCGAGCACGCCGCATAAATCCACTCGGCGCGACTGCCGTGCGGCTCACCGCTGACATAATATCGATCATCAGCGATGATCATTTTTAGAACGCTCATGACAGCCCTCCTGTTGGTTGTTAGGTTAGCCTGTTTGCCCGTTACGCCCAATTATTTTTCAATCATCTTCAATACGAACTTTCCCAGCAAATCGATCTTGTTTCCCTTTTGCAGATATTTGAAAAACTGCAAGCCCATCTCCTTCCATATCGGCTCGTTGATGTCGTAATAAATATTTTTGCCGCCACGCGAAGTGACGACGAGATCGGCGGCGCGCAGCAACGAGAGATGATGCGACGTCGTGCTCTGCACCAAATCCAGCGCCTCGACGATTTCCGAAACCGTGCACGGCCCTTCTTTCGCGAGATACAACATAATGCGCAAACGGCTCTCTTCGCTGAGCAATTTAAGAATCTTGACGGACTTTTTGATGTAAGCTTCGGGAAAAAATTCCTGAAAATTTTTTTTGGCGTCAAGTTTCTCCATTCTCTGCCCAAAAATTATTAAAACAACACCGCGCTCGCAAACGTTACAATCGACTGGCGATCATCAATAAAAGCGCGATCGTATTTTAAGGTTCGCCCGTGTTTTGCGCTGGTGGAAGCCAACAGCGCGTGCAGCGGCGCGAATCCGCAAACGCGATAGCGATCCTCAATTTGCATGTTGGCGCTGACAAAGCCAGCCGCATTCACCGCTTCAATGCCGGCCAACAACTGCTGATCCGCTGCACTGACGCGTTGCATGAATGCGGCGTCGGGAGATTGCGAATCGCCGTAGCGCGGGCCGACGTGCGAGAAATCGACGCTGGTAATCACGCAAACGCGGCGCTTGGAAGCGGCAATCGTCGCGCGCAGAGCGTCAGAAAAATCCTGAATGATCTTTTTCTCGCGTTCGAAGCGCCGGTCGGTCAACATCAGATAGACATACGAGCACAGAATCGGCACGATAGCAAAATTCCCTTTGCCGCCGAAAAGATGTTGCAGAAAAATCGTTTGAAATTCAATCGTATGCTCGGCGCGATGCGGCAGCGGCTCGGCGAACAACTCATGCGGGTGTCGCCGGCGCAAAGCCTCGATGAACTCCGCGTCATGCTTGACGACACCGAGCGGCGTTTCAAAATCTTTCGGCAAACACGAGAAACAATTGATCAAACCGGAATGTCCGGTGCCGAGAATCACGTAAACGTCCGCCGGCTCGGATTCGGCGAGCGCGCGATAGGCGAAGGTGTAACACGGGCCGCCGATACGCAGATCGATATGCGGCGCGACGGCAGCCAGCAGCCGCGTTTTTTTCGAAGCGTCGTTCAACCGTCCATTCGGCATGCCGGCGCCTTGCGGCGAGCGATAAAAGCCGTCGAGCTGTTCGCGCAAAAGTTTTGGCTCGGCCGGATAACTCGCGCCGGCGTGCGCGGATTTTCGCAACGACTGCGCCAGCATTTGGCGCTCGAGTTGTTTGAGATAATCTTGAAAAAACTCCCCATCCAAAAGATGCGCCTGTTCAAGCTCGATGACGAGTTGCTGCAATCTCTCTTCCGGCAAAAACACCCCGAAGGCGCGAAGAAATTCACTGCGAATATCCAACAATGAATGTTTGCCGTCAAAAAATTGCAAAATAAAAAGCGCTTCGCCGGAGACGGCAACGATGCCTTCGGCAATCCCGCTGGGGTCGCGCAAAGCAAACGTGACGCCATTGCGCGCGCCGGCGTGCATTTCATCTTCAGATTGTAAAGGAACGGCTTCCAGAAAACGGAGCTTCGGATAATCGGTCGTCATAAAATTCGGAGTAGAGTCGGCTCGGTGGCAGTGAGAAAATGAAAAATTTAAAACGGCAAAGTCTGTAATCGTCCCTCAACGGTGCGCTCCGGCCAACGCAGTTGCACCGGCTCGGTGTGGGTCAAAAATTGTTTGCGAATCACCGCCAATCCGATTCCCGTTCCACGTGCGGGTGAAAAGCAAGCGCTGGTCAATTGGCCGATACGTTGATCGCCAATATAAATCGGCGCGGGAGTCGAAGAAAAAATTTGGTCGGCGGGATCGCTGATTTCCAACTTCACACCGGCAAGCTGGCGTTGCACTTTTTGATAAGAATCAAGACGAGCAATCACCTCCTGGCCGATATAGCAGCCTTTTTCAAAGTTGACAAAAGGATACAACCCCACTTCATGCGGATTGTACTCTTCGGTAATTTCTTTGTTAATAACAGGAAAGCCGCGATGAATGCGCAACATTTCGTAGGCCGTTTGCCCAATGGGAGTTGCATTGGTCAGCAATTGCTGCCAAAACTTTTCCACTTCAGATGCGGGCATAATCAAATTGAATTGGGCCGGTGTGATGATCCCGCTTCGCTGAGCGATGACGGTTTTATTTTCAAAAACAAACTGGCGCGCATGTTGCGCCGGCAGATCATGCACTTTCCAACCAAACGTTTCTTGCAAAAGCATGGGATTCGCAATTCCGAACAATGCGATCACAGCATATTGAGAAGTTGCCTCCTCACAACGAACATCTTCAACGAAGGTGTATTTCTCAATCCATGCTTTTAAAATTTTGACGCGATCGGGACTGGTCAGCAGAAAAATACTGACTTCTTCCACGAACATTTCCACGACGTCGACGACGCGGCCTTTGGCGTTGGAGAAAATATTGACGACGCCTCCGCCGGGCGGCAGATTTCGCATCTCGTTCGTGGTGAGACGATGCAGCAACGACTCGCGGTCTTTGCCGAAAACTCGTAGCTTGCCGATAAAGCTGCGATCCATCAGGGCGGCCTTTTGCGCCGCAACAAATTCGTCTATCGCCTTGTTCATAGCGGATATACTGCCTCCAGAATTATCGAGGCCTCTTTTATAAAAATTTCTATTTAGGCCTCAGCAAGATAATGAAAATAGTAAAGTCGGTCAAGGGAAATGTTCAGCGTGTAAATGAGCCTCGAGAAATTTTCAAGCCGGCGTGCTTTTCCCCGGTTTTCCGGCGGCGGTCGACGACGGCATTGGGGTTTGTCGTCTGGCCCTCCAAACATAAATCAAGGGGACAAAAATTTTTACGGCAATCTCTTCGGATCAGAATTTAAACGGCCGCACGATTCCCCACTGCATTAAAAGGCAAATTCCCAGGGTATACAAAAGCGAGACGCCAAGAGAAAGCCAAATCTCGCGGCGCGGCGGCGGCGTTTTTCCCAACAAACGCGGGCCGCCCCAAAGCATGAATAAAATGCCCGCCAAATTGCTCAACCAATACGCCACGATCATCGCGATATTGAATGCGTTGGAAACCAAAAAATTATTGAACAGCGTCGCGAGCAAATAGGCGAGCGGCAAATTGACGAACGCATCATTCCACCACGACAGTGGCGATAAAATATAGCCGATAGCGAAGATGAGGCCGGGGAAAAAACGCCCCTTGAATTTGGAGGGGCGATTTGGAGTTTGCTCACCGTTCGGATCGGGGCTTTTACCGGAAGCGTTTGGCGTAGATAACGCGGTCATCTCCTTCGGCATAAAAATCCGGAATGCGGGCGACTTCGCAATAGTGTTGGCGCAGATATAAACGGTGCGCGGGTTGATAACGCGGCAGCGACGACGTCTCGATAATCAACAACCGCGCGCCTTCATGCGGCGACGCGGTTCGACATATCTCCTGCTCAACAAATTCGAGCAGAAAGCTGCCGACACGGCCTCCATGCCAGGCTGGATCGACGGCAATCCAATAGAGATCGTACGTGCCAACGGTCAACGGCGTCGGGCCGTAACACACGTAGCCCACGGGCTGATCCGCGTCGTCGACCGCACACGCGAGCCGATAATCCTTTTGCTCGGCGTTATTCAAATAAACATCAAGCAGCTCCAACGCGCACTGCACTTCCATTTCAAGAAAAACTTTCGTCTGCCGCAAAATCCGCTCAACGCTCGATCGATCGTCACGGCGCAAAGGCCGAATCATTACACCTGTCGGGGTCATGAAAACCTTTCTTTTTCTAACTGCGTGAATTGCTCAACAAACGTTTTTTCCAAAATTGACTTTCGCGCATTCGACAGCAACGAGGCGCGGAGAGCATTCAGGACGAAACGCCTGATATCGTCTTTGGTAAATCCAAATTGCTGCGCAATCTTGATGAACTCGTCGTTCAACGTCGTATTGAACATGGGCGGATCATCCGTGTTGATGGTGACATACAAGCCTTCTGCCATGAGTTTCGGCAATGGATGACTCGCCAAATCTTTGACCACACACAAGCAAGCATTGCTACTGGGACAAACCTCGAGCGGCGTCTGCTGATCGCGCAGATATTGCGCCAAAGCCGCATCTTCCAGACAACGAACGCCATGGCCAATCCGAGCTGCGTGCCCAAGTTTCAACGCGCTCCAAATGCTCGGCGGACCTTCGGTTTCACCCGCATGCAAGACAGTCGTCAATCCTGCTTGATGAGCCAATTCAAAAGCCGCGTGAAAAGTCGCGGGTGATCAGCTCGATGTCATCAGCCGTGCGGATGCACTTGGAAAGCGTCTGATAAACTTCCGCGAAGTGTGGAAAATCGCGAAAAACATACCACTGCTTAAGCCCCTCGATGCTGTTAGCCGGCAACGCCACATGATGGCGTCGCGCAAGTTTCAACAAAGTTTCTGGACGAATCGAGCCTTCCAGATGAACATGCAGTTCTATTTTCGGCATCGCCAGGATAAATTGTTCGAGGGCCAACCTTTCCTCCTTTCAGCATAATCATTAATGCGATGTGCAAATAATAAAGCCACGGCCTAAGCCATGGCTTGAATAAGTTACTCTTTCGATATTCACACCATCACGCCGCGCCAACGCGCACGGGAGTGCCGTTTCTGGAAAGCCTGGCCTCGGACGCAAATTCCGGTTGCGGTTCGACCGACCGTCGCGACGTAAAAGCCGGATGGCTACGCCCGTCGGCATCATTGGCACCTCTCTGCAAAGCCAAGTTAACCACTTCGCCAATAAGCTGCGTGTAGGTGCGGCCGGAAGCCCGCGCCGAGCGCGCCAGTCCAGCTTCCGGCGAAATATCAGGATTGGGGTTCACTTCCAAAATATACGGTTGGTTGTCGGACGACAATCTAAAGTCGACGCGCGCGTAATCGCGGCAGCCCATCACCCGAAACGCCGAGACCGCGAGGTTCTGAATCTGCAGCGCGAGCGCGTCATCGAGCAAGGCCGGACATTGCGCGCCGGCGGTCCACCGATAGTCTTCGCTACCAGCCACCCACTTCGCATTGTACGTGCAAATTTTCGGCAAATGTTCCGGAATGTCAAACGTGATTTCGGAGATCGGCAGCGCCACGGGAATCTCATCGCCCAACACGGCGACGTTCAGCTCGCGACCTTCGATATATTCTTCAACGATGGCCGGTTGATGGTACGTTTGCACGACCCAGGCGACGCGGCGGCGCAAATCTGCCAGATTATTCACCACGGCGTCGAAATCAACGCCGAGGCTCGCGTCCTCGTGCGCCGGTTTGACGATCACCGGATAGCGCAACGAACAACGCGCCGGCACTTCACTGCAAATCATGCCGTTCGGCGTTGGCAATTTGGCCTGTTTCAACAGCGTCTTCGCATGCCATTTATTAACGGCAGTTGCCAAAGCCAGCGGCGGCGCGCCGCTGTACGGAATGCCGAGCAATTCATACATGCACCCGAAGTGCATTTCATATTGATTGTCGCCCAGCCAGCCTTCGACGAGATTGAAAATCGCTTGCGGGCGAAAACGCATCACACGTTCCATAAACATCGGCACCGAGCGCTGAACGCCGACGATGCCAACGGCATAACCGATTTCCAGCAGCGCATCGCGCACGGCGTTCACTTCATCCATCACACCGGCTTCGGAAAGAAAGTCGATGTCGCGGCCGCGTTGTTCGCGTTTGGGAACATTGTAGGCAATTAGTATTCGCTCCGGCGTCATGACAACATCTCCTTCGGCATCGCCATCGTTTGCTTTGCCGGCGCGAGGCGCAGACGTTTGCACGCTTCATCCAAAATCGTCAACAGAATGTCGTCATACGTCATGCCCGCGGCATAACAAGCTTTCGGGAAACACGAATGATCGACGGGAGCCGGAATGAGGCCCGGCAACGGATTCAGTTCCATAATGCACGGATCACCCGTCTCATCCAAGCGCACGTCGATGCGGCACAGGTCGCGGCAATTTAACACCGTAAAAGTGCGTTTGCAAATTTTTCCGATTTTCGCTTTCAGCGTCTCGTCAATATCCGCCGGACAACGGAAAATATCCAACGGCGTCGAGCGCGTGTCCCAAATCCACTTCGCTTCATAGGAATAAAACTTGTTGACGCCGCCGGGCAAACCGTTAAAATTAATTTCGACGATGGGCAACACGCGCAACGTCGGGCCGTTGCCGAGCAGCGCGACCGTAAATTCGCGGCCCGGCAGATACTCTTCGATGAGCGCGGGCTGCTGATAGGTGTTCCACATTTTCTCGACGACGTTTTTCAGCTCGCCGAGATTGTGCACGAGCGAATCGTTCCAAATGCCTTTGCTGGAGCCTTCGAACAACGGCTTCACAAACATCGGATAGTCGATGTGCTTGAGCTGGCCGTTCAAAGGCCAAGATTGAATCACCGAGAATTTTGCCGTGGGAACGCGATGATAGGCGAGAATTTCTTTGGCGCGGGATTTATCGAGACAAATCCCCAAGGTCAAAGGGTCAGAACCGGTGTAAGGAATGCGAAGCATTTCGAGAATCGCGGGAATCTGCGCCTCGCGCGAAGCGCCAAAACGGCCTTCGGCGATATTGAAGACGATATCGGGACGCGCGCGCCGCAATTTCTCATAAGCCTCGAGGTCAGCCTCGAGGGGAATCACTTCGTGATATTTGCTGAATGTGTCGATGATCGTTTGCACCGTTTCGGGATCATCCCATTCAGCCTGTTCGTCAAGCGGGACGTCTTCACCCTCCTCCGTCATCGGGGTCGAACGTCTAACGTTATAGGTAATACCTACTCGCATAATAGCTGCTCCTTCGCTTAAATTTGATCTCGTGGAAATTGAGACGATTGAACGCCTCAGTTTCGCACACGGCCACGATCCTGTTCCGACAAGTGAATTGAAAGTTTAAACGTTTCTGCTTCACACTATCCTCCATCACGGTCTACATCGGTCTATCCCTTGGGCCGCGCCTATAAGGCGGAGACCCGAATGATTTTTAACCACCAAAATTCGGCCTTGTATTGCGACACAAAGTCGTTGTGAATTTATCAAACGCTTTTTAAAAACGCCGTTGATCGCTTGAAATAAAAACTGCGCGTTTATTTCAAACAACGTATACTAAATTTGTTTTGATTTGTTCCATCTTGACGAAGGCGGCCCGGTTTTTTTGCCAAGGCCGCCATTCGATAAAAGAACTAATGCGCCACCTGGGTGGTATCAGACGACGTCGCCGCCGCCGTATCGCTGCTCGCGCTCGCCGCCGGCTGTTCAGTCGTTGACCGCTCTTCCATTTTGGCGGCTTCTTCTTTCTTCTCGCAGCCACCCAGCATCAGTCCCATTGTCAAAAACAACAGGACCGCTACGGGAATAATTCTACGCAGGTTCATAGTCGCTTCCTTCCTCCGCTTAACGTGATTTCCACCGGCGCTTTCCCTGTCGGAATATTATGCTCCGGCAGAATGAATGAAGTTTTATGCTCGGATGGAACAAAAATTCCAAAAAAGCCGATTGTTTTCAAATCGGCCTCCCGGCCCGAAAATCGGCCAAGTAAGTCTTCACAACGCGCACCGCAAAAAAATGATTTTTTTCTGGTAGGATGTAAATTTTTAACTCGGCATGGTTGAGATTTGCCGAGGTCGAGGTGGGACAAGCTGCCTTCTCACAACCATGAGAAGACGAAGCTTCACTCGTACTCATAAAAAAATTATGTTCTCCAAAAGTTTCTCTTTTAATTCGCCGTAATATCCGAATTTTTTTTTGAAAAAGCAAGAGATAATTTGATTCAACCATTTATTTTTAAGTTCACGCCACTTTCCGCTTCTTCTCGGTTTTGGCCGTCAACGGCGCCTTGGCCATCTTTCGTTTTAGCGGCGCGGCCGCGGTTGGAATTTCTGCGGCGGGTTCGGTTACAGCGGGTTCTCCTTCACCCATTGTTTCAGCCGGCGCTGGCTCGGTTTGTTTCGCTTGGGCCACTTTTTCTTTCAACATCGCCAACAAGCGTTCTTGATACGAGTCTTTGAAATTTTTCAATCGCAATTTTTTCGTGTGGCGTTCGATCAATTCCCCCGCCATTTTGATTTCTTCTTTATTTTTACTTTTGAGGCCGTTCAACTCGCCGATAAGCTCGGTGTTGCGCACTTCATTCCAACTACGCAGCGTGGAAACAACAATGGCATTCTCTTTCACCCACAGCGCCACGAGGAACTCGCGGCGACGCATGAAAATTTTGCCGATGCCATATTTATTCGCGCTGCGAATCGATTCGCGCAATGTGGCGTAAACTTCCGTGGCCAGCGGCCCATCCGGCGCCATGTAATACGAGGTATCGAAATGCATCGGATCGAGCGCTTCCTTTTCAACGAATTGCAAGATGGCAAGGGAATGATTAACGGCCGGATTGGCTTTGCTGAGATCTTCTTCCGTCACGGTCACGTACTTGCCATTTTCATATTCATAGCCTTTCACCACTTCGTCATCCAAAACCGGGCCGTGAGTCGGGCAGCGCTTTTCCATTTTAATGCGGGAGAGACAGGGCGCGTGCAGGGAATTGAAGGTGATTTCGTCGCTTTGGGTGGCGGAAAAAATTTTCACCGGAATGTCGAAAAGACTGAATTGCAGGCGGCCGTTCCACAACGCGCGCATAACAATCTCCTTGTATTTTTGTGAAATATGATGGACTAATTTTAAGAAGAAGATAAGATAATGTCAAGTAAAATTTTAGAATTTTTCCCGCTTGCTTTTCTCTCAAAACTTGTTATCTTGGAATATTATTGGGAAATGAACGGCTATTTTAAGGCGTGCGAAAAATCGCCGGTCATTTTGCAAGATCTTCATCGAGGACGATGGCAGCGGAAAGGAGGCAAGGCATGAAGACAATTCTCGTGGTCGAGGACGAAAAGCACCTGCAAATTTTGTACGCGCAGGAGCTGGCGGCCGAGGGCTATAAAGTGATCACGGCCCAAAACGGCCGGGAAGCCTTGGAAATGGTGAAAAGCAATCCCGTTGACTTGGCGATACTCGACATCAAACTCGAAGGCGAAAGCGGCTTGGACGTGCTGCGCAACATCATGGAGCAAAAACGCGGCCTCAAAGTCATTCTCAATACGGCCTTTTCAAGTTATCGCAATGATTTCAGAAGTTGGTCCGCGGAAGATTGCATCGTGAAGTCGTCAAATCTTGATGAGCTCATTTCTAAGGTTCGCGAGCTTGCGCCGCTGTAAACTGGTTGCTTGTTTCTTGTTATACGATTGCGCCAAGAGAAGGTAGTGATCAGCACAACCAGCAACTAAGGAATTAGCAAACCAGCAATAAGAAAATGGCTGCCTGTCCCAATTGTCAGCAACAGCTTCCAGAAATTTCCACGGGAAAATTTTGTCCCTTCTGCGGCTCGCCCTTGAACGGCGGCGCGCCGAAAGCATCCGAACCCATTCCGATTGCGCCGCAGCCTTTGTCAGGTGAAGAAAAGCCCCGCTCGCAACCGCCATCATCATCTGAGCCTTCCGATTACGTGTCGTGGGAAGATCGGCGGCGCCTCGGCTTTTTGCCGGCATTCAGCCAAACGTGGAGCGATTCGGTTTTTCGTCCGAGCGATTTTTTTCGCCGCGTCCCCAAAAGCGGCAACCTCGGCGCGGCTCTGTTATACGGTTGTTTGATTGGCATCACCGGCAGCATGTTGTCGCTGTTCTGGACCTATTGGTTCTGGGATTCTTCGCCGGACATGGAAAAATTGCAGAACCTTTTTGGCGGGGATTTCAACCGCGATACTCTCGGGTTCGTGTCGTTGATCGTGCCGTTTATGACGGTCGTGCTGATTTTCGTGGCGGCGTTTATCTATCACATTTGTTTGATGATCACTGGCAGCAGCAAAAACGGCTTCGAAGCGACGCTGCGCGGCTACTGTTATAGTTACGGCCCGCATCTGCTGGCGGTGATTCCGCAATGCGGCGGCATCATTGCATTTATTTGGCAATGTGTCTTGCTGGTCATCGCCTGGCGTGAAATGCACGAAAGCACCACCGGCCGGGTCTTGCTCGCCGTACTGTTGCCGTTGATCTTCTGTTGTGGTCTGACGATGATATTGATCCTCAGCTTCGCCGGAATGATTAGCCGATTGGCCCAGTAAAAAATTTTGCGATCCTCATGCCAACCCTCCTAGCACTTGATAATAAGCCGGCCAAAACTTCGAGCGGGTTAGAGGCGAGCATCATTATTTTGCCTCTTTTTCTGTGCGGTTTTTTATTGGCGCGATTTGCCGCGCCGATTTTTTCCCTGCTGCCGTCCTGCGCTTTTCGCGCCCGGTTTGGCATTCCCTGCCCGAGCTGCGGCGCGACCCGCGTTGGGTTGGCCTTAGCGCAAGGCGAGCTGCTTGCGGCATTGGCTTACAATCCGCTGTTTGTCATCGGCGTCGGCATTTTAACATTGTGGAGCATTAGCCGCTTGAGGGAACGATGGGGCGGAAAAACCGTTACGAAAAATTTTCTTCAAAAAATTTTTTACAAAATCAGCGGCAACTCAGATCAAATGGTTTTTCGACGGCGGCTTCGATGGTTGCTGATTGCGGCGATTGTCCTAAATTGGCTTTATTCGATTTTATCCAAATGACGAGGCGTGTAATATGCAAATTGGCTTGACGATTAGCGGCTTTGACGGCAAAAAACCGGGTGAAATTCTCAAACTCGTGCGCGGTTTCGGCGTTCGTTTCGTTGAATTGAATCCTTTTGTGATGACTGACGTCGACGGCATTATCGCACACACCGATGATATCGCCACCGGATTTCACCTGCCGCTCGTGGGCGAGCACGGCTTCGATTTTTCCAGCCTCGCGGCCAAAGAAAAAATCGACGATACCATCGATTTCATCAACCGCTATCGCCATCAACTGAATCTGCTTTATTGCGTGGCGCACCTGCCGGAGTCAACTCAAAACGAAGATTCAATTGATCAGGCGCTCGAATTTCTGATTGAAAATTTGCAGCGTTTGGAAGTGCCGGTGTTGTTGGAGAACACCGAGGCGTGGGCGGAGCGTGAATTTGACAAACTCGCGGAAATCATTCGCGTGCAACTGAAGAAGAAAGTCATCAGCTATTGTTTCGATCCGGCGCATGCTTATTTGCGCGGCGAGGATATTTTCAAGCGCTTCAGCGAAATTGCGCCGAAAGTTCGTTGCATTCATCTCTCCGATTGCCTGCAAGGAAAAGATGCGCATCTGCCGTTCGGCCAGGGCGAGCTGCCAGTCGCCCGCTTCCTGCATCACGTCGCCCAACACCATTACGACGGCGTCATCAATCTCGAAATCGTTCCCCAATCGCTCGCCGAAGCCCGCGCCGTCATCAAGAGCTATCTCGCCGTCTTGCGCGTTTTCAAAAAAATAAAATTTGTCGGCACCTCCGCGAAACTGTTGGTAAGAGGACTATCGTTGGCGGCTTAATAACTGCCAGGAGTAAAAAGAAAAATCTATGAAACGAATCGGTATTCTGACCGGCGGTGGCGATTGCCCCGGATTAAACGCCGTCATTCGCGCCGTCGCCAAAACCGCGATGAATGAATACAACGCGGCTGTTATTGGCATCGAAGACGGTTTCGAGGGACTCGTCGAGGGCCGCATGCACGAACTCGCCGACGCGCAAGTGTCCGGCATTATCAATCACGGCGGCACCATTCTCGGCACGTCGAATAAAGGCGATCCCTGGCATTATCCCTCCGAAGGCCCGGACGGCAAAACCATAATTGTCGATGCGTCGCAAAAGGCGATTCGAAATTATAATCGCTGGGCGCTTGACGCGCTAATCGCCGTGGGCGGCGACGGCACGATGAATATTGCTCACAAGCTGGCGCAACTCGGCGCCAATGTCGTCGGCGTGCCGAAGACGATTGACAACGATCTCGAAGCGACCGATCTCACGTTTGGATATGATTCCGCCGTTTTTGTTGCCACCGAAGCGATTGATCGTTTGCACACGACCGCCTCGTCGCATCATCGCGTCATGGTCATCGAAGTCATGGGCCGCTACGCCGGTTGGATTGCGCTCGCGGCGGGCTTGGCCGGCGGCGCTGATATTATTCTCATTCCGGAGATTTGTTTCAACTGGGAGCCGATCTGCCGCAAAGTGCTTGAACGCAGCACGCATGGCAAACGCTTCAGCCTTGTCTGTGTGGCGGAAGGCGCGAAGTGTCCGGAAGTTGGCGAGATTGTCAAAACCTATGATGTGAAACGCACCGATGCGAAACAACTCGGCGGCGTCGGTGAGTTCGTGGCAAAAACGATTGCGGAAAAAACCGAGATCGAAACGCGCGTCACCGTGCTCGGCCATTTGCAGCGCGGCGGCAGTCCCACGCCGTTTGATCGCATTCTCGCCACGAAATTCGGCGTGCTCGCGTGCAAGTTAGCTGCGGGAGAAAAATACGGCATGATGGTCGCGCTGCGCGGCAATGAAGTCGTGCCGGTGGCGATTAAAGAGGCGATTTCACGGCAGAAATTAGTGCCGCCGAATTATCAGATGGTTTTGGTGGCGAAATCGGTGGGAACGAGTTTTGGGGATGAGTGAAAAAGAGCTTGCAGATTTCAGATTCTCATTTTCAAGAACTCGGCGTGAATCTTTTACAAAAATAAAAGATCAGCGACAGACAAGGCTGGCTCTCCTACTTCTCCTCCACCACTTCCATCAAAATCCACCCGGCTGGATCAATCTCCAATTTCGGATTGCCGGTAAATTGATAGCGCTGCCATTTTGCGGTCACGTCAACCCGTTTGACTGAAACGTTATCGCCGGAAGTGACGCGCACTTCGACCGGCAGGCGAAAGCCTTCGTCGCGCCAGCGGATTTCCAGCTCCGTCGAGGCATCGGGCTTGCGAAAAATTTTGTATTCGAGAGTCGGCGGCTTGGCGGTGAACAGATATTGCTGAAAAAACCAATTCAAATTCTGCCCGCTTTTGCGATTTACCAAATCGATAAAATCCTGCGAGACCACACGATTGTGCAGCGTATAAGCCGGATCAGCGGCAAAAGTTTTGAGCACATTCAACAGCAGCGAATCGCCGATGAGATAGCGCAGCGCGTGCAGCATCGTCGCGGCTTTGGCGTAAATGTCGCTGTTGTACGTTTCACTCGTCGTCGCATTGCGCTTTGGAACGATCGGCTGGCGATTGAGAATGCGTCGCCGCAAATTCTCTTTCACATATTTGTGATACGCCTCGAGGCCGAATTTGTCGTTGAGAAAAAGCGCTTCGGCGTAGCTGCAGATGCCTTCGTGAATCCAAAAATCGGCCCAATCCCGCGCGGTGATATAATTGCCCCACCATTCGTGCCCCATCTCGTGCAGCATCAACCAATCATAACCATATTGATTATTGCGGAAATGATTGCCATACGCGTTGATTGTTTGGTGCTCCATGCCGAGATAGTGCGTGTGCGCGAGGCCGAACTTCTCTTTGATCCACGGATACTCGCCGAAATATTTGGCGTAGAAATGCAAAAACTCCTCGGCCATTTCCACCAGCGCCGGCGCTTTGGCCGAATCCGATTTCAGCACGTAAAAAACAATATCCATCGTGCCGGTTGTTCCGCGATACGGTCGGCGGACCATCGCGTAATCGCCGATGTTAATCGAAACATTGTAGTTGTTGATCGGATAACGCGTTTTCCAACGAAAGGTCTTCCAGCCCTTTTCAGCCGGAATGATTTCTTGCAGCAAACCATTCGTGGCGCAATAAAGAGAATCCGGAATGGTGATGTTGATACCGACACTGTCCGGCTCGTCGCTCGGGTGATCTTTGCACGGCCACCAGATTTTACCGCCTTCGCCTTGACACGAGACGCCGATCCACGGCTTGCCGTTGCCGTCTTTGCTCCAATTGAAGCCGCCCTCCCACGGCGGACGCGCGGCCACCGGCGGATTGCCGGCATAATAAATGCGAAAATTTGCGCGCGCGTTCGCCGCCAATTTCTCCGCCAGCGGCATTTTGATTTTGTGATTTTGATGCGTAAATGGCAAAGTCTTGCCATCGCGCTCAATTTTGCTGACGGTATAAAAATTGACGAGATCAAGCTCGAGCGAGTCCATCGCCGGAACCGTGCTTTCGAGCAACACGTCGACATAGCCGGAAAGATGCTGCTGCGCCGGATCGACTTTGAGATTTAGCTCATAATACTTGACGTCGTATTGCGCTTCATTCGGGCTGAGCGCGCCGCCGGAGGCAAACGTGCCGAACTGGCTGCGGTTTTGAGAGAACGCCGAAAACGCCGCCATGAATAACAATATTGCGCAAATGCAGCGAGAGCAAATTGGGGCTTTCATAATTTTCCTCGGTTAAATATTCTGAGGCAAAGGCGTCGCATGAGACGTGAATAAAACATTTGGAAAAGAGAAAGTCAAGTGCTATTTTCTCTTGTTCTCTTGCGCAAAAAAGATTTCGGCGCCTTATCTCGCGTTGGCAAATTTCCGGAAAACAATTTGGAAAAAAATAATGAACCATCGCACTGCTGACAGCTCATTGCTTCCCTCGACCAAAGTTTTGGTGCGCGGCATTCAGGGTTTCATCATCTTTTCAGTGCTGGGAACTCTTCTCGGCCTCTGGTGGAAAAGGCCAATCGGATTCGAAGATTTTGTGAGTCGTTTGGAATGGCGCTTTGTGGCGATTTTGCTTCCCCTCATTGGCTTGGATTATCTTGTCGGCGGGCTGCGCTACCGGCTTTATTTCGATGGCAAGGTTTTGCCGTATGTTTCGCTGTGGAACTGCATGCGCTCGAATTGGGCGAACATGTTCATGGGCGCGGCAACGCCGTTTCAAACCGGCGGCGGGCCGGCGCAGCTTTATATTCTGTGGCGCTGCGGCGCAACGGTTGCCGACGGCATTTTGAGCTCGCTCATCAACTTCACTGCCACGCTGATATTTTTTCTCATCGCCAGCGTCGCCGCGATATTGCTTCTGCCCTCCGATTTGTTCGGAGAAAATTTTGCGCCGCTTTTTAAAACCGGCTTTGTTGCCGTCGGCGGCGTCGCGGCACTGATGCTTTTCGTGTTGCTCTTTCCGAAGTTGGGGCAGCAAACGATTAAAAAATTTTTGGGCCTCCTGCCGATTCGCGGCGAAAAATTTTTGAGGTTTCGAGATCGTTTATTGAGCAAGCTCGAAGCAGAAACGCAGCGCTTCGGCGAAGGCTTTCAAAAAATCATCCGCCACAAAAAGTGGACGCTCGCGGTAACCGTGTTGCTGACGTTGACGCTCTTTTCCAACAAATATTTGATGGGCTATGTGATCGCGCGCGCGCTGGGGCGGGAAGTTCCCTTCGGAATTTTTATCGGTTTGCAGATTGTCCAGCTTTTGGTGATCTATTTCGCGCCGACGCCGGGCGCTTCCGGCGTTGCCGAGCTTTCTTCGGTTTGGCTGATGGGAAAACTGATTCCCGAGTCTCTGCTCATCATTTACGCCGTGCTTTGGCGACTCGCCACCACGATTATCGGCGCTGCGATTGGCGGGCTGGTTTTGCTGTTCGAGGTGCGTCATTGGGCAAAAGAATCGACGCCGCGAACAAATACGCAAGATGCCCCGGTTGTATTTGAGGTTGACACAGGTGCGCCGGCGTTGCCAAGAGACGATCCCGGATCAAGTTGAATGCGCTTCTAACCGACGCTTGCGACCACGAGTTCTGAAAAACCGCAGGCGCTGCTGACCACGGCGCGATCTTTCCCTTGCCGCTTTGCCGCGTACAACGCCACGTCCGCGCGCTGCAGCAAACTATCGAAATTCTTATCGTCGTAACTCACGGTGGCAATGCCGATGCTCACCGTCACTTGAATGTTGAGATCATCGGTGCGCAGCCGCGTTTGCCGAACGTTGTGCATAATATTTTGACTGGCAGCGAGCGCGCCTTCCGCCGAGGTTTCCGGCATCAGCACGACAAACTCTTCTCCGCCCAATCGGCCGACCATATCGACGGCGCGAATCGAGCGCTTGATCGTGTTGGCAATCAATTTCAAAACCTGATCGCCGGTGAGATGTCCGTAACGATCGTTGATGGATTTAAAATCGTCGGCATCGATGATCATGATGGAGAAGGCCGAAACATAACGCCGCCAACGCATCCATTCCGTCGTCGCGCGCTCCAAAATTATGCGGCGATTCAGCAGGCCGGTGAGCGCATCTTCGCGAGAAAATTTTTTTAGCTTGTGAATGGCCTTCCGCAATTGCAGATTGGCGCGAACCAAAGCCCGCGTGCGTTCCGCCACTTTGGCCTCCAATTCTTCGTTGGCTTTCTGCAACGCCGTTTCGGCGCGTTTGCACGCGCGCCGAATTTCGACTTCCCTCAGCTCGCGTTGAATCGCCGGGCCAAGCCGCACCAGATTGCCTTTGGTCAAAAAATCATGCGCGCCGGCTTTCATCGCCGCAACGGCTTTCTCATCGCCAATCGTGCCGGAAACGATGATAAACGGCGCGTCAATCGCGCGTTCTTTGCACAACGCCAATGCGTCCATTGCACTGAAACGCGGCAGGCTGTAATCCGCAATAATGACGTCCCACGTTTGTCCTTCGAGCGCCGCTTGCATCGACGCCGGCGTATCGACGCGCTCAAACACGGGATCATATTCGCAGCGACGCAGCTCGTGCAGCAACAACAACGCATCGTCTTGCGAATCTTCGATCAGCAGCACACGAAGTGGAATATGCATAAATCAGTCCTTAATTTTTGGTACCTGCTCCCACGCGGTGTTGATTTACGCTTTACGCATTACTGGCGTAAAACGCGATTTCCCGGCATCGCTTCATTCAAAAGCAGCCAATAGCATCCGAATTGACGCATGGCTTCGCTGAATTGAACGAAGTCAACCGGTTTCCGAATATAACTGTTTGCTCCCAAACGATAACATTGCCCAATGTCTTTTTCCTCATCCGACAAACTGAGAATGACAACGGGAAGATATTTCGTGCGATCGTCATTCCGTAAGCGGGATAAAACTTCCAGGCCATCTACTTTGGGCAATTTCAAATCCAGCAGAATGACGTTTGGCATCATACTCGCGTCGCGCCCGGCGTACCTGCCGGTGGCAAAAAGATAATCGAGCGCTTCGGCCCCATCGCGCGCCACGACGATTTCACTCGCAAAACTATTTCGCGCCAGCGCGCGTTGTGTCAACGCGATATCGTCGGGGTTGTCTTCCACGAGCAGAATAATTTTGCTGCGAACGCTCATTTGCTCCCTTTTTCTTGCTCGTGGCAAATTTGAAAACGAGCAAGAGCATGAAAAAATGTTCTTACAACGTAAAATAAAATGTTGCGCCGTGTTCGACGCGGCCCTCCGCCCAAATGCGGCCGCCGTGACGATTGATAATGCGTTGCACGCTGGCGAGACCGACGCCCGTTCCATCAAACTCGCTCGTGTCGTGCAAGCGTTGAAAAACCCCGAACAATTTATCGGCAAAAGTCACGTCAAAACCGGCGCCATCGTCGCGCACAAAATAAATCGGTT
>Ga0247727_10000674_pt1 | contig 84077 bp, 83 predicted proteins | sample WisWelCaveWW1625_FD_202498 | JGI IMG/M metagenome (GOLD analysis project Ga0247727, IMG submission 202498) | Biofilm microbial communities from Wishing Well Cave, Virginia, United States - WW16-25 | ecosystem: Environmental > Aquatic > Deep subsurface > Groundwater > Cave microbial mat | place...
GGCATACTCTGAGCTAGGAAACCCGCGGGGCGCGAAGAACTAGACGCGCGGCGGTACGTCAAGGTGAGGGCTTATAGAAGAACGAGGCCAGCGGGTCAACGTGGGCCGGCCGAAACGGGCGAATTTTCCCTGGCAAGGCCTGCCCGGGACGGGAGGTGTGCGACGTGAGGTTGGACGAGCGAGCTTGGACCGAGATGGCCGCGCACGCGGGAGAGACCTACCCGGACGAATGTTGCGGGGTTGTGGTGGCAGGGCCCGACGGGACGCACGCCGTGATGCGGGTGAGAAACATTCAAGACGAGATGCATGCCCGGGATCCTGACCGCTACCCCCGCCGGGCCCGTACGGCCTACGCCGGCCATCCTGAGGATCTGAAGCAAGCGCTCGACGCCGCGGATGCGCCAGGTTGCGGACTGGCGGCGTTCTATCATTCGCACCCCGACCACGCGGCATATTTCTCGGACGAAGACATCCGGCAGGCCACGCCTTTCGGCGAGCCTTCTTACCCCGAAGCGCTCCAGATCGTGCTTTCGGTCTACGATCACGAGGTCCGCGACGCGAAGGCGTTCGCGTGGTCCGTGGCCGACGAGACCTACGTCGAAACACCTCTGCAGAGGCGATGAGTTTGGTTGCCGTGACGGCGGCACACGTGCTATGTCGGGCCAAAATTCGCGCCGAGCGCGGGCAGAAAAGGGGCTTCTCATGACTCACCGTTGGCTAGCCGGTGTCGCGGCAATCGCGTTCTTCCTCGTGTCGTTCACCGGGATCCCCCTCGCCGAGGCGAGTGACGACATCGTCGTCGAAGGCGCCAGCTCGCCTGCGCCGGCACCCGCGCCCGCGACAAGCGCGGCCGGGCCCCGTCGCCTGCTCGACGTGGAAGCGGCGCTCGGTGCCATCATCGGCGTCGATAGCGATCCTCCCGTGGACGACAACTTGCTCTACGGCGGATCAGTCGCGGTGCGACTGATCGATCGTTTTGATGCGGAGCTCGGCTTCGTGGTCGGTGATACGAAAACGAAGGACGATCAGGCAGACGAGCACCAGATAGTGAAGTATCTCTACGGTGGGGTTCGCTACTACCCCTACTTCCCGTTAGACGGTGTCGCGCGGCCTTATTTGTTTTTCGGTCCGACGCAGTTTTGGGACCTGGAGCACAGCGAGACCGACACGGGTGTGATGCCGGGCGTTGGAATTCGCTTCCAGCCCGGCGATACATTCGGATTCACCGTGAAGCTGCCAGTGGTGATCGCGGTCACGGGCGGCAACACGAACACGATGTTGCTGCCGACCTTCAATCTATACTGGCAGTTCAATCTCGGCGGCGGCGAAGCCAGCTGACCCGGGCGCAGTGCTGGTCGGGCATTCGGCCGGAGGCGTCATCGCGATGCAGACGGTCGTCGATCGCCCCGAGCGTCTCGCGTTTCCTGGATACGAACGCTCGCCCAGCGCGGGTCTGAGGTCCGGTCAGGGCCGGGCGACTTCGCGGCCGCTCAGCGTGTGCGAGCTCGCCGCTTCGATCTGCACGGTTACGAGCTCGCCGACCGCGGCACGGCTCGGCTCGAAGGCGACGGTTTTGAACTGGGGGTTCTTACCTGAGAGCCAGCCAATCTGACGCTTGGCGGGCATTTCTACCAAGACCTCCGTCGTTCGGCCGATCTCGCTGCGATTGATCCTCAACGACCGACTATGCTGCTCCGCAATCAATCGCTCCAGCCTTGCGCCTTTCTCCGATTCCGTCACGGTTTCTTCTAGACGAAACGCGCGCGTTCCTTCGCGCCGAGAGTACTTGAACAAGTAGGCATGGTCGAAGCCTATCGCTTCCATGATTTGTGACGTCGCTTCGAAATCGGCGACGGTCTCGCCCGGGTACCCGACGATGATGTCGGTGGAAAGTGCAACGCCGGGCACTGCCGCGCGGACCTTTTCGATCAAAGCGAGATATGCGTCGATCGTATGACCCCGGTCCATCGCTCTTAGGATTCGATCCGACCCGCTTTGAAGCGGCAGATGGAGATACGGCGGCACTTTTTCCAAGTCGCGCATCGCGGCGATCGACGACTCCGTCATGTCCGCCGGATGCGGTGACGTGAAGCGAAGCCGCGCGATTCCGTCGATCGCGGACAATCGACGCAGCAAGCCGCCGAAGTCGGTTTCTCCGTCGCGATACGCGTTGACAGTTTGACCGAGCAACACGATTTCCCGATACCCCGCGGCGGCGATCTGCCTCGCCTCTTCGACGAGAACGTCGGCGGATAAGCTCCGCTCGCGACCGCGAACGTAGGGGACGACGCAGAACGTGCAGAAGCGATCGCAGCCACGCATGATCGTCAGCCACGCCCGAACCCCGTCCGCTCGAACCGGGACGACATCGTCGTAGGTTTCTTGCCGGTCGAGTCTAACGTCGGCGGCCGGCGAGTCCGCTTCGAGGAGATCGGGAAGCCGGCGATACGAGTCGGGGCCGACGATGAAATCGAGCCCGGGAACCATGTCGAGGAGCTTCTCTCGATGGTGCTGGGCCATGCAGCCCGCAAGACCGACGCGCACGCGTCGCTCTCCCCGCGCGTGCTCCGATATCAACTGACGCACGCGTTGGGCCACACGCGCCTCAGCGTGCTCACGAATCGCGCAGGTATTGAGGAGGATGACGTCCGCGTCGGCCGGTTCGGCGACGGCGCGATAGCCGCGGGCCGACAACACGCCGGCGATCAGCTCGGAATCCGCGACATTCATCTGGCACCCGTAGGTTTCGATGAAGACGGTGGCACCCGCCTCAGCTCTCTCGCTCGTCTCGGTCCCCGGCACGGCGGGTTTATATACGGGGGCGGCGCGACCGGACAACTTCCGTTTTCTCGGCCTCCGCGCGTAGAATGGCCGCCGAACTTGAGCACGAAACACCACAAGGAGGCCGATCGCGCGCGTGTTCGTTGCGCGGTGCTCACCGTTTCGGACTCACGAACGGTCGACACGGATCGATCGGGAGCTTTGTTGATCGCCCGGATCGAAGCCTCAGGGCACGCCCTCGTGGCCTATGACATCGTGCGTGACGAGCCGGATAGCGTACGGGTAAGGGTCTCCGAGCACGCGAAAAGCGGGGGCGTGGACGTGGTGCTCGTCAACGGTGGCACGGGGATCGCTCCGCGCGATACGACGTACGAAGCGATCTCGAGTCTGCTCGAGCGCAGGTTGGACGGCTTCGGTGAGCTTTTCCGGAATCTGAGCTTCGAGGAGATCGGAGCAGCGGCCATGCTGTCCCGCGCCGTTGCCGGGGTGGTCGGTTCGACAGCGATTTTTTCGATGCCTGGATCGACGGCCGCATGCTCGCTCGCTGCCGATCGGCTCATCCTGCCCGAGCTCGGCCACATCGTCGGCCTGCTCAGACCGGCGGGTGGGAGCGATTGATGCGCGTGCGAGTCCTGTATTTCGGAATTCTCCGAGAGAGGTTGGGCGTTGGCGAGGAAACGATCGAAATTCCTGCCGGAACGACGACCGGCCAAGTGACGGCGGCTCTCTCGAAACGTCACGGAGATCTTGCGACGGGTGTCGCGTCGCTCCGCGTCGCGGTCAACCTGGAATACGTGGATGCGGAGAGAGTCTTGGCGGAGGGCGATGAAGTGGCGGTCATTCCCCCGGTCAGCGGTGGCTGCGCCAGCCTTTTTCGCATCGTCGACCATCCGATCGAGCTGGAGCGCTTGCTCGACGCCGTGCGCGACCCGTCCGCCGGGGCAATTGCGACCTTCCTCGGCACCACGAGAACGACCAATCGGGGCCGGGCGGTGCTCCGCCTCGAGTACGAAGCGTACGGCGAGATGGCCGAAGCCGAGCTGCAGCGGATCGGCGTAGAGGCATCAAAGCGCTGGGAACTCACTCGAGTCTCCATCGTCCACCGCGTTGGCATCGTGCCTGTTGGGGAAGCGAGCGTGGCCATCGCCGTTTCGGCTCCCCACCGAGCAGACGCGATCCACGCGTGTCACTTCGCTATCGATCGTTTGAAGGAGGTCGTCCCCATCTGGAAGAAGGAGTACTTCGAAGGGGGCGAGGTCTGGGTCGGGTCGCTCGCCGATTGCGAGCACGACGACGCTCGCGCGGGAGCGGGGCCGACGGCAGAACGACGTCGATCGTGAGCTTGTTGCGCCCACCGGGAAGCCACGGCACGGCTTCGAGGCCGACGATATCGCATTGCCCCTTCTCTCCGGCGCGTGGTAGGCTCTGCCGCTTCGCAATGCGCCCGTCCGCCGTCTCGCGCCCGGTTTACTGGGCTGCCGTTTCGACACTGCTCGCGATCAGCGCCTGCTCGGGTGGGCTCGGCTCCCGTCGCGGGCTTCCGCATCGTCACGACCCCCTTCCCGTAGCGTACGAACAGGAGCTGACTGGGGCGGAGCGGGCGTCGACGCACTACCTCAAGGGCATCGTCGCGCGCAACGACGGCGACTACGAGACGGCCCTCGTCGAGATGAAAGCGGCCGCGGGCCTCGATCCTTCCGAGCCTCGAGTTCGACGCCGACTGGTCGAGCTGCAGGTCAAAGCCGGAGACCTCGAAGCCGCGCTCGCGCAGGCGATCTCCCTCCAGCAGCTCCAGCCGAAGGATCCGAGCAACGTGATCGTAGTCGCGAATTTGCTCGCTGCGCTCGGCCGGAACGACGAAGCGATCGAATCCTACAACGATGCGCTCCTCCTCGAGCCGAACGACGTCGAGGTGCTGGTAAAATTGGGCTCGCTCTACAGCAAGCGGCAGCAGTATGAGCGCAGCGTGGAAGTTCTCACTCGCGCGGCGTCGGTACAGCCCGATTCCTTCATCGTCCAGTCCCACCTCGGGCGGGCGCATGCGCTTGCGGGCGACTACGATGCTGCGCTCTCGTCCTATCGAGCGGCTGCCGAGCTCAATCCGTCCGCGGATCAAGTCCATCTGGAAATGGGCTTCGTCTACGAGCAGAGGGGCCAGCGCGAGAAGGCGATTCAATCGTACAAGAAGGCACTCGAGGTCAACCCGCAGTCGCTGCTCGCGCGCCGCCAGCTCGGCGGAGTCTACGTCGCCGAAGGCCGACTCGAGGACGCGCTGCAAGAGTACGAGCAACTCGTTTCGCTCGAAGAAGATCCGCTCGACACTCAAACGAAAGTCGGGCTGATCAGCCTCGAAAAGGGCGATTTCGAGCGCGCGGCGATGGAGTTCAACGTGGTGCTCGGTGCAAGGCCGAAGGATCACGATGTGCGCTTCTACCTCGCTGTCACCTACCACGAGTTGGGCGAGGTCGAGCAGGCCGAGAACGAGCTCCGCCGCATTCCCCCGGACGCGGATCGTTACGTGGACGCGCGAATCCATCTCGGTCAGCTCCTTTTCGAGACCGGTCGCGTCGATGAAGCGATCGCTGCGGTCGAGGCGCTAACCGCGAGCGACCCGAAGAACGTGAGGGCGCTTCGTTACTTGATCGAGCTCTACGAGGTCGAGGGCCGATACGACGAAGCCGTCTCGTCTGCGACGCGTCTCGTGGAGCAGCAACCCGACAACGACGAATACCTCTACCGGCTCGCGTGGGTGTATGAGAAGAAGGGGGATCGCGACAAAGCGATCGAGATTCTCGAGAAAGTCGTCGAGCTGAACCCGAAGAATGCGGGAGCGCTCAACTTTCTGGGCTACACGTATGCGGAACGAGGAATCCGGCTCCACGATGCCGAGGGATTCATCCTACGCGCGCTCGAAATTCAGCCGAACGATGGTTTCTTCATCGACAGTCTCGGCTGGGTTTACTTCCAGCGCGGAGAGTATGAGCAGGCGGTGGATCAGCTCGAGAAGGCGTTTCGCCTCTCGGGTAACGATCCAGTCGTCGGCGAGCATCTCGCCGACGCGTATGTAAAAACTGGGCATACGGCCGAAGCGATCCGCACCTACCGCGACTGCCAGGCCCGCACGGAGGACGACACGCAGCGACAGCGCGTCGCCGAGAAGATCGTTCAGCTCGAGAGTCGCGCACGCACCGAGCCCCCGGGGATCTGACGTGTCGCTGCCAGCGACCCGCGGCCACCGAGCCTCGCTCTTGCTCGTGCTGCTGGTGCTCGGCGGTTGCGCAGCGCGATCCAGACCCACGGCCGTCGCACCGTTCCGTCGCGAAACCCCGCCCACCGCGGGCGAGTTGCTTCTCGAGATGCGTACTCGCGAAGGGGCTCTCGAAGCCTTCCGCGGTCAAGCGACGCTCGACTACAAGGGACCGGACGGCGCAGTAAAATCCTCACAGATGATCGTCGTGCGCGCACCGGACCATGTGCGAATCGATTTCATGAGCCCTTTCGGGCCGACGTATACCGTCGCGACGGACGGGCGGCATCTGCGCGCCTACGATCGTGGCGAGAAAGCCCTGTACGTCGGAGTCCCGAGTGTGGCGAACGTCCAACGCTACACTCGCGTTCCCCTGACGGTCGAGGCTCTCGCCGCGTTGATCCGCGGACTGCCGCCTTTCCTCGGTCGCGCGACCGGCGAGACGCTCACGCTCGACGCGGCCGGCTCCGTCTTCGAAGCGCAGCTCGAGGGTGGGGGAAGCCTTCGCATCGAGCTTGCACCGGACACCTTCTATCCGCGCCGCGCGCGGGTGCTCGACACGACGCTCGGCGACGACGTTTCTGTGGAATTCGGCGAGTACGTCGACGTCGGCGGAGTCCCGGTTGCCCACAGCGTTCACGCCGCGCTGCCCGACGGCGGAACGGTCGAGCTCGAGTACGCGCGAGTGTGGCGCGCCGTGCGTCTAACTGATACGGCTTTTCAAATCGATGCTCCAGACGGGGTGCGGGTGATCGGAATGGATGCGGGCGCGAGCAATGGTCGGGCGAAGTAACCTCGCTACTCGACTTCGATCGGCGCTCCTCTGCGGGTCCATTCTGCTCTCCGCTTGCAATGATCGCGGGACCGACGGCTCGACGTCACCCGCAGGAGTCGACGACGTCGAGCCCGCCTACGGCGACGCGATCGTCAGCGGCAGCATAGGAGACGCGTCGGTCCTCATTCCCATGCTCGCGGGGGATAGCGCGTCCCATTCGATCAGCGGACTCATCTTCGACGGGCTGATCTCGTACGACAAGAACCTGAGCGAGTTCGAGCCCCGGCTTGCCGAGCGCTGGGAAGTCTCTGCCGACGGGCTCGAGATCACCTTCCATCTTCGTCGCGACGCCCGTTGGCAAGACGGACAGCCGTTCACGGCGCGGGACGTCGAGTTCGCGTTTCGCACGATCACGGACCCGGCAACGCTCACCGCCTACGCGGAAGACTATAGGCAGGTCGAGCGCTTCGATGTCGTCGACGATCATACGATTCGCGTCCGCTACGCGCGGCCTTTCGCACCCGCGCTCGGCAGCTGGGCGTCCTCTCTCATCGTGCTCCCGCGACATCTTCTCGAGGGAAAGCCGATCAACGAGCACGCGAAAGACTTCGGCCGAAATCCGGTCGGCATCGGTCCGTTTCGCTTCGAGTCCTGGGAGTCACAGAAGCAAATCACGCTGCGCTCCAATCACGACTACTATCGAGGACGCCCCTACATCGAGCGGTCGATCACACGCGTGATCCCAGACACGCAAACGCAGTTTTTGGAGCTCAAAGCCGGCGGGCTGGACGAAATGGGGCTTACGCCTCTCCAATTCCAGCGCCAGACGGATACGGCTTACTTTCGAGACGGGTTCGCGAGGTACAAGTATCTCACGAACTCTTACAGCTACCTCGGCTACAACTTGTCGCGCCCGCTCTTTCAAGACGTCCGCGTGCGTCGCGCGATCGCGCACGCGATCGACAAGCGTGAGATCGTGGATGCGGTGCTGCTCGGACTCGGAAGTCCGGCCGCCACCCCGTACAAGCCGGGCACGTACTGGATCAACGAGAAGATCGAAGGTCCCGCCTACGATCCAGGTAAGGCTCGAGCACTGCTCGAGGAAGCCGGGTGGCGGGATGGTGATGGCGACGGCGTGTTGGACCGCGAGGGCCAAAAGCTCGCGTTCGAGATCATCACCAACAAAGGCAACGAGCAGCGAGAAAAGGCCGCGACCGTCATCGAGCGACGACTCTCGGAGGTCGGGATCAAGGTGACCATCAAGGTCATCGAGTGGGCGGCATTCATCAACAACTTCATCGACAAGCGGAACTTCGACGCGGTGATCCTCGGTTGGAGTCTCAGTCCGGATCCCGACCAGTACGACATCTGGCATTCGTCGAAAACGCGCCCGAAAGAGTTCAACTTCGTCTCGTATTCGAACGCCGAGGTCGACGAAGTTTTGGACAAGGGGCGGCGTACGTTCGATCGCGCAGAGCGGAAGCTGCAGTACGATCGGTTGCAGGAGATCCTGGACGAAGAGCAGCCATACACGTTTCTCTACGTCGCCTACGCCCTACCGATCGTGCACAAGCGATTCCACGGAATCGACCCCGCCCCGGCCGGGATCTCGCACAATTTCAATGCGTGGTACGTGCCGGCGTCCGCGCAGAAGTATCGCATCTCCGAAACCCCCTGAGCGACGTGGCGGCTTACCTCGCGCGACGGATTCTCTCGCTCATCCCGCTGCTGATCGGCATCACGTTCGTCTCGTTCGTCGTGATTCAAGCGGCGCCGGGGTCTCCGGTCGAGCTCATGGTCGACATGAATCCGGACGCGAGCCCGGAGCTACGGGAGAGACTCGAGCAGTATTGGGGGCTCGATCAGCCGACGCACGTGCAGTACTGGCGGTGGTTGCGGCGCATCGCGATCGGCGACTTCGGAGTGTCTTTCGCCGCTGACCAGCGACCGGTTCTCGACAAAGTCGCCGAGGCGTTGCCGATCACGCTTCTGCTAAACGCGCTGTCTCTCGCGTTGATCCTGCTCATGTCGATTCCGATCGGTGTCTATTCGGCGACGCACCGCCACTCGACGATCGATCGGTTCGCGACTGTCTTCGTGTTTCTCGGCTTCGCGATGCCGACGTTTTGGCTCGCGCTGCTCTGCATGATGTTCTTCGGCGTCGAGCTCGGGTGGCTTCCGATCTCGGGGCTGCAGTCGCTCGACTACGAGGGTATGTCGACACTCGGCCGCATCGGAGATCGTGCGCGGCATCTCATTCTGCCGGTGACGATTGCATCCGTGACGAGTCTCGCCGGGATGTCCCGGTACATGCGCTCGAGCATGCTCGAGGTCGTTCGTCAGGACTACATCACCACGGCGCGGGCGAAGGGGCTCTCGGAGCGCACCGTCATCTATCGCCACGCGCTTCGCAACGCGCTGCTACCGGTCGTGACGATCCTCGGCTTGTCCGTGCCCGGACTCATCGGCGGCGCGGTGATTTTCGAGACGATCTTCGCCATCCCGGGCATGGGCCGTTTGTTCTACGACAGCGTGATGATGCGCGACTACCAGGTGGTCATGGGGGTGCTCGTGATGGGTGCCGTCCTGACGCTGCTCGGAAACCTCCTCGCCGACGTCATGTATGTGATCGTCGACCCGCGGCTCCGTCGATGAAACGAGTATTGAACAGGCTCGCGAAGAACCCTCTGGCCGCAGCCGGCGGCGCGATCGTCGCGTTTTTGTTCGTCGTCGCCATGTCGGCACCGTTGCTCGCGCCCTACGACATCGGGGCGATCGACGCCAAGCAGGTCTTGAACTCGCCGTCGTGGAACCACCCGCTCGGTACCGACGGTCTCGGGCGCGATGTGCTGAGTCGAATGGTCTACGGCGCGAGAGTATCTCTCTTGGTTGGCTTCGTATCCGCCGGCCTCGCTTGCCTCATCGGACTCGCCCTCGGCGCCATTGCCGGATACTTCGGCGGCATCGTCGACGCGGTGATCATGCGCTTCGTGGACATCATGCTCTGCTTCCCCTCTTTCTTCCTCATTCTCGCGGTGATCGCGTATCTCAGCGCGAGCATTTGGAACATCATGTTCGTGATCGGCGTCACGTCTTGGATGGGTGTTTGCCGTTTGGTGCGAGCGGAGTTTCTCACCCTGAAGCAACGAGACTTCATGGTCGCGGCGGAAGGCCTTGGCGCGCCTCCTTCGCGTGTGATTTGGCGCCACGGGCTGCCGAATGCGCTCGCGCCGGTTTTCGTGTCTTTTGTCCTCGGCGTCGCCGGCGCGATTCTGACCGAGAGCGCACTCAGCTTCCTCGGGATCGGCGTTCAACCGCCGGATCCGAGTTGGGGCAACATCCTCACCGAAGGAAAATCGACGATCGAAGTCGCGTGGTGGCTCTCGGTGTACCCGGGCCTCGCGATTCTCGTCACCGTTCTAGGCTACAACCTTCTCGGCGAGGGGCTTCGCGACGTGCTCGACCCGCGCCTGAGGGAGCGCTGACCATGGGGCGGCTCCTGGAGATTCGAGGGCTGCGCACGGTATTCGACACCGAGGAAGGTGAAGCGCCAGCCGTCGACGGTGTCGATCTCCATGTGGACGAGGGCGAGACCGTCGGCATCGTCGGCGAGTCCGGCTGCGGAAAGAGCGTGACGGCGCTCTCGATTCTTCGACTGGTTCCTGCCCCGCCGGGCCGAATCGCGGCCGGCGAAGTGCTGTTCAACGGCGTAGATCTCCTCCACCTCGACGCGGCGTCCATGCGGCAGGTGCGTGGAAACGACATCGCGATGATCTTTCAGGAGCCGATGACGTCGCTCAATCCGGTGTTCACGATCGGCTCGCAGATCATCGAAGCGATCCGTCTGCATCGTCGACTCGGCAAACGTGAAGCGACCGAACAAGCCATCGCGATGCTCGATCGTGTGGAGATTCCGGAAGCCCGTCGTCGCTTCAACGACTACCCGCACCAGCTGAGTGGCGGAATGCGACAACGCGTGATGATCGCGATGGCGCTATCGTGCGGCCCGCGCCTCCTCATCGCAGACGAGCCGACGACGGCGCTCGACGTCACGATTCAGGCCCAGATTCTCGATCTGCTCGCATCGCTTCGAAAGACCGAGGGCATGGCGGTGCTGCTCATCACGCACGATCTCGGGGTGGTGGCCGAGCAGGCTGATCGTGTCCTCGTGATGTACGCCGGGCGAATCGTCGAGCAAGGCTGGGTCCGAGACGTGCTGGCCCGGCCGATGCATCCGTACACACGCGGGCTCCTCGCGTCACAGCCGGGGTTCATCGAGCCAGGGGGAAAGCTGGACCCGATCCGCGGAATGGTACCATCGCTCACGCGATTGCCGCAGGGTTGCCGTTTTCGTGACCGCTGCGACCTCGCAGTGGACGCGTGCCGAATCGCGGATCCGCCGCTGCGCTCGGTGGGCGAATCCCATTCCGTTGCGTGTCCGGTCACGAGTGCTCGAGAAGGGGCCCGATCCGCATGAGCGGATCCCCTCTCGTTCTTGCGAACGACGTCACCAAGACGTTTCGAGTCGGAGGCGGGTTGTTCGGAAGTAGAGGCGCGTTTGTGCGTGCGGTGGACGGTGTCCGTCTCGCGATTCAACCGGGCGAGACCGTCGGCATCGTAGGAGAGTCCGGGTCTGGAAAGTCGACGCTCGGTCGACTGCTGCTGCGTTTGCTCGAACCGACAGGGGGTTCCGTAGAATTCGATGGGCGCGACCTCGCCACCCTCGGTCGGGGCGAGCTCCGAGCGCTCCGTCGTCGCATGCAGATCATATTTCAGGATCCCTATGCATCGCTGAATCCGCGGATGCGGGTCGGGAGCATCATCGGGGAAGGCCTCGTCATCCACAGTGTCGTTCCGCGGGGGGAGATCCGAGAGCGCGTGCTCGCGTTGATGAATCGAGTTGGGCTCAGCCCCGACGCTTTCGATCGCTACCCGCACGAGTTCAGCGGTGGCCAACGGCAGCGAATCGGAATCGCCCGCGCACTCGCTCTCGAGCCGAGCTTCATCGTCGCGGACGAGCCGGTCTCGGCGCTCGACGTCTCGATCCAGGCCCAGATTCTGAATCTCCTGCTCTCGCTCCGTGAGGAGCGGAAGATCGCATTCGCGTTCATCTCGCACGACCTGCGAGTGGTCGAGCATGTGAGCCATCGCGTCGCGGTGATGTATCTCGGTCGCGTGGTAGAGATGGCTCCTGCGGCGGCTCTCTATCGAACGCCGCTCCACCCGTACACGAGAGCCTTGATGTCCGCCGTACCGCGCATCGGGCGTCACGCCGATGCACCGGCACGCATCGTCCTTGCGGGCGACGTTCCGAGCCCTATCGATCCTCCCCCGGGATGCCCTTTCCATCCGCGCTGCCCGCTGGTCGAGTCGCGTTGTAGGACCGAGCGTCCCACGCTCATCGACAAGGGCGACGGCCACATGGCCGCTTGCCACGTCGTCTGATGTCCGACTGGGGTATTCGACGAATGCTCGCTAGGGACTTGCGAGCGAGGTCTGGCTACTCTTCGGAGCTCGCGCCTTTGGAGCGAATGCGGGCGGCCTTGCCGGCGCGGTCGCGGAGATAGTAGAGGCGGCTTCGCCGCACCGAGCCTTGGCTTTTCACTTCGATACGATCGATGCGCGGCGAATGAAGCGGGAACGTACGCTCGACGCCAACCCCGTACGAGTTCTTCCGGACGGTGAACGACGCACGGTTGCCGCCGGCGGTTTTGCGGATGCAGACACCCTCGAACACCTGGACGCGCTCTTTGTCGCCTTCCGTGATGCGGGCATGAACACGGAGGGTGTCGCCCGTCCGGAACTCGGGAATGGCGCGGCCGGTCTGCTCGGCTTCGATCTTCTGGATCAGATTCACGGCGGATCCTCTCTGGCGGGAAGCCCGCGCTTTTAGCGCGTACCCGCCAGCCGGTCAAGGAGCACGGCCGCCGCGGCGCGGACCGAAAGGTGGTTGTAGTCGTCGCCGCCGGAGATCGGCGGGAGCCGATAGTGAGCGTGTTCGACTATGTCAGTCGTGAGCCCCCAGCCGGTGCCGAGTAGCAGCAAGAAGGGCGCCCCGCCGGCTTTCAGGGCCTCGCGCATTTCGGCGTAGTCCACCGCGTTCGGTAGCGGGCGGGCGCTGGTCGCGATCTTCCTCGGGATGAAACCGCTGGAGTTTTCGATGTCGACCTCGACCCCTTCGAGGGACCGCGCGAGCCGAACCCGAGCCAGCGCGTCGTGGCGGGTCGGATTGAACTCCGCGCCGTGACCGCTCTGCCAGTGACGAACGACGCGGCGAGCGAGAGCGCGATGCGCGTCGACCGGTGTTACGACGTAAAACGCTCGAACCCCGAACGTGCGGCAGCTCCTGGCGATGTCGTGGACGTCGATGTTCGTCAGCGCCGTCGTCACGACCTCACCCCGGCGGTCGAATACGGGATGGTGCAGAAGCGCCACGTACAAATCAGCCACCAGTCGACTCCGTCGGCTCAGGACGATTCGTCTTTCGGATCTCGAAGGAGATCCGGCCGTCGATCCCGCGTGCGCGCGACCGACTGCTCACGTCGCCAGCGCTCGATCGCACCGTGATCGCCGGACTGCAGGACTGCAGGGACGCGCATGCCGCGGAACTCGGCGGGGCGCGTGTACTGTGGGTACTCGAGGAGATTGCTCGGCGCGAACGATTCGGAGCCCGCCGACTCCGCGCAACCGAGAACGCCCGGCTCGAGCCGGGCGACACAATCGATGACGGCCGCTGCGGCGATCTCTCCTCCGGTGAGCACGTAGTCACCGACCGAGAGCTCCTGATCGAAAAGGCCGCGCACGCGCTCGTCGACACCTTCGTATCGACCGCAGAAAAGCAGGAGCGACGAAGCGGTCGCGCCGCGTTGCCAGAGCGCGCGGGCGGCGCGCTGATCGAAGCGCTCGCCTTGGGGCGTCATCAGGATCTTCCACGCGGGCTCTGGAATCACCCCGGCGAGTCGACCGATGTCCTCGACTGCGGCATAGACGGGCTCGGGTCGCATGACGAGCCCGGGACCGCCGCCGTAGGGCTCGTCATCGACAGGATGCGGGCTTCCGCCCGTGTAGTTCCGCAGCTGATGCGTGTGGACGACCACGCCTCCCCGCTCAACCGCTCGGCCCAAGACGCCGGCATGCACGGCCGCTTCGACGATCTCGGGGAAGAGACCGATGACGTCGAAGCGAAGGGTGCGGTTCGACATCACGGTACGCTGGGTTCGTCGCTCCGGACTACCGCGCGATCGTCCACGATCAACTTACCCGCCTCGAGGTCTACGCTCAGCAGCGCGCCGGCGACCGCCGGGATCAACAGCTCGCCGCCGCTCACCGCCGAGATCACGAGCACGTCGTTCGCTCCGGTGGCCAAGACTTCACTCACTCTGCCGAGCGACGCGCCTCGGCTGTCGATCGCTTCCAGGCCGACGAGCTCGAAGTCGAAATACGAATCGGCTCCGCGCGCCAGCGATTCTCGTGAAATGAAGACCTCGGCGCCTGCCCAATGCTCCGCCTCCGTTCGATCGCGAACTCCGTCGAGCGTGAGCACGAGACCCCGCGAGGCCTCGCGCACCTTCTCGACGACAAACTCCCGCGAGTCCGTGCTCGTGACGAGGCGCAGTCGAACGGTCGGTAGGAACGCATCGCGAGTGCTCGGATCGCTGCTGACGTGGAGCTCGCCACGGAGCCCGTGGGGGCGCCTCACGACTCCAAGCTTCACCTCGACGGACGATGTCGGGCTCGAGTGGCTCGGATCACTCCTCGAGGATTTCGAGGACGACTTTCCTGTTCGTGCGCGACGCGGCTGCATTCAGGATGGTACGGAGAGATTTCGCGGTACGGCCTTGTTTGCCGATGACGCGACCCAGGTCTTCTTTGTCGACACGAAGAGCCAGGATCGACGAAGAGTCTTCGCCGGGGCTCTCGGTGACTTCCACGGCGTTCGGGCGCGTGACGAGGTTCTGTGCGAGGAACTGGAGCAGATCCTTCAGCACGACGCTCTGGGAGCGAACCTGTTCTAGCTGGAGATTCCCGCCTGCTTGAGGAGGTTGGCTACCGTCGGGGTAGGTGTCGCGCCCTTCTTCAACCATGAGCTGACCTTCTCTGCATCGAACTTCACTCGCACCGGGTCGGCGAGTGGGTCGTAGGTGCCGATCTCAGCGAGGTTGCGTCCGTCCCTTGGAGCTCTGATGTCCGCCACCACGACCCTGTAGAAAGGTCGCTTTTTGCTTCCATGTCTGGAGAGTCGAATCTTGACTGCCATGTACATCTCCTTTGAGCACTATTCGTCCAGCTTGTAAATAGTTAGGCCGCTCTCTTCGTCACTCGGCATCGTCTCGGAGCTCGCAAACGGATACGCCCCTGAGAGGCATTCACCTCGCAGGGGCGTATCGTTGGTCACTCCGAGGAGCGCTCGCGCCTCGGCGGTAAGGGAAGACCCTTAGGTCACATCATTCCCGGCATACCGCCGCCAGGGCCGCCGCCGGACATCTCTTTCTTCTCTTCCGGTTTGTCTGCGATCACGGCTTCGGTCGTGAGCAGCAGGCCAGCCACCGAAGCAGCGTTCTGCAGCGCGCAGCGAACGACCTTGGTCGGGTCGACGATGCCGAACTTGAGCATGTCACCGAACTCGCAGGTCGATGCGTTGAAGCCGAAGGCGCCTTTGCCCGCCTTCACCTTGTCGACGACGACGGAAGCTTCTTCGCCCGCATTCGTGGCGATCCAGCGTGCCGGGTCCTCGCAGGCGCGCCTGAGGATACGGAGCCCGACTTCTTCATCGGCCGTCGCCTTCACGCGCTCGAGCACTCCCGCGGCGCGGATCAGCGCGACGCCGCCTCCGGGGACGATCCCCTCTTCGACGGCCGCGCGGGTCGCGTGGAGCGCGTCCTCGACGCGAGCCTTCTTCTCTTTCATCTCCACTTCGGTCGCTGCGCCCACCTTGATGACCGCGACGCCGCCGACCAGCTTCGCGAGACGCTCCTGCAGCTTCTCACGATCGTAGTCGGAGGTGGTGTCCTCGACCTGCTTTCGGAGCGTGTTGATGCGTCCCTCGATGTCGGCCTTCTTGCCGGCGCCGTCGACGATCGTCGTGTTGTCTTTGTCGATGACGATCCGCTTCGCCTTGCCGAGGTCACCGAGGCTGACGTTGTCGAGCTTGAGCCCGAGCTCTTCCGAGATGACCTTACCGCCCGTCAGCGTGGCGATGTCTTTCAGCATCTCCTTCCGACGATCACCGAAGCCCGGCGCCTTCACCGCGCAGCAGTTGAGGGTACCGCGGATCTTGTTCACGACCAGGGTAGCGAGAGCCTCCCCGTCGATGTCCTCGGCGATGATGAGGAAGGGCCGTCCCTGCTTCGCGATCGCTTCGAGGACGGGCAGCAGCTCCTTCATGTTCGAGATCTTCTTCTCGTGAATGAGGATGAGCGTGTCCTCAAGCGTGCAGCTCATGCGCTCCGGATCCGTGACGAAGTACGGCGACAGGTAGCCGCGATCGAACTGCATGCCTTCCACCACGTCGAGGGTGGTCTCGAGGCCTTTGTTCTCCTCGACCGTGATCACGCCCTCTTTGCCGACCTTGTCCATCGCCTCGGCGATGATGTCGCCGATCGTCTTGTCGGAGTTGGCGGAGATGGTGCCCACTTGGGCGATCTCATCGCGGCTCTTCGTGGACTTGGAGAGCTTCTTCAGCTCCTCGACGATCGCTTCCACGCCGCGGTCGATGCCGCGCTTGATCGACATCGGATCGTGACCCGCGGCAACCATCTTGGAGCCTTCGGTGACGATCGCGCGAGCGAGAACCGTCGCGGTGGTCGTGCCGTCGCCGGCGACGTCGGAGGTCTTGGAGGCGACCTCTTTCACCATCTGTGCGCCCATGTTCTCGAATCGATCCTCGAGCTCGATTTCTTTGGCTACCGAGACGCCGTCTTTCGTTACGTTGGGCGCGCCCCACGACTTCTCGAGAATCACGTTGCGGCCGCGGGGACCGAGGGTGACGGTTACCGCGTCGGCCAACTGCTCGACACCGCGAAGCAGTTTGCCGCGTGCGTCCTGACTGAAGCTGATCATCTTTGACATGTGTCTAACGTCTCCTATCGTTGTCGAGAATCTTCGGCGTCAGTCTTCGACGACGCCGAGCACGTCTTCCTCACGCATGATGAGGTACTCCGTGCCATTGACCTTCACTTCGCTGCCGGCGTACTTGCTGAAGAGGATTTTGTCTCCCTTCTTGATGTCGAGCGCGATGGTCTTGCCGTCGTCGCTGACTTTGCCTTTGCCGACAGCGATGACTTTGCCCTCTTGGGGCTTCTCTTTGGCCGTATCGGGAATGATGATCCCGCCGGCGGTCTTCTCTTCTTCCGCGATTCGCGTGACGATGATTCGATCCTGAAGGGGTCGAATGTTCATGTTAAGTCGCTGCCTCCTCCTGACGCTGATTCTGTCGTGTAGTGGTCGGTACCCCCGGCTCGCGGGGGGATCCGAAGCTCGAACGCCGGCACCTTAAGCACGCCGGCTCTCGTGTCAACGGCCGGCCTCGAAAACTCCCTCGGTTCGAGGGCTCTCGTCACCGGTTCAACGACGGTGCCGAGAGAGCTCCTGGGAGTACTGCTTGTAGAGCACGTCCCACTCCCGGCTGCCCTCGAGAACCTTCCGGCTGAGGGAGGCAATTCGCGCTCGAACCGCCGTATCGAGGCCGTCGTCGGCGCGGAAGGCGGTCCTCAACCGCGCCGCGGCCACCTGAACGGCCTTCCCGTGGTCGCCGACCTCGAGGCCGGCCTGCCGCTCGAGCGCGCGCACGATGCCGAGCGCTAGGGCTTCGATTCTTGCGTCGCTGAGCGTCTTCACAGCGGGAACTTCTTTTGCTTTGCGATGCGCTCGCGAAGCCCCGCACGGAGCTTGTCCGTGTCCATGCCTCGCGCCGCGGGGCCGAGCGCTTCGAGCTGCTTGTCGGCTTCGCGCTCGATAGCGGCTTCCATGCGGAAATTTTCCTGAAGCACCGCCAGCGCCACCGCCGCCACGGTGCCCGGCGGACCCTTGACCGGCGGGCTTCCCCCTTCGCAAAGGGCGTGCGCGAGCGCCGCCGCGATGGTCTCCAACTCTCGCGCTGTCGCCGGCACGACGGGAAAAATAGAGGAGCCGGTGCGCGATGGCCAGCGCGCTCGGCCCGCGAGAACGTTGACAACCTCACCCCGCGGCGGGCAGAATCTCGCGAGAAATTCCTTTTTTTCTGCCTACTTCGGGCCCCTAGGCACCGGAGGGTACGCGTCTTGCTGTTGAAGCCCGAGCCTCTCCGTCGTGATGATCCGGTCGCCGTGGTCGCGCCGGCCGGCGCTTACGACCCCGATCGCTTGGAGCAGGGCTGCCGCGTCCTCGAAGGCTGGGGTCTCCGAGTTCGACGGCCTTCGGCAAACCGGACGCCCCTACGCTACTTGGCCGGGAGCGACGAGCTTCGCGCGAGCGAGCTGAGGGATGCCCTCGCCGACGATCGGGTGAAGGCGATTCTCGTGGCACGCGGCGGCTTCGGATCCGCGCGTTTGTTCGACCGGCTGAGGCTCGCGCCCCTGCGAGGCACGCCAAAGGTTTTCGTAGGTTTCTCAGACACGACCGTGCTGCTCGCCCGCCTCGTTCAAGAAGCCGGCTGGGTTTCCTTTCACGGCCCCATGGTAGCTGCCGACTTGCCGGGCTTGTCGCCCGAGGCCCAAGAGCGTTTCCGGCGCTTTCTTTTCGACGATGGACCCTGGTGGGCGGGGCAGGCAGCGGAATGCTGGCGGGCGGGTCATGGCGAAGGGCGGCTCGCGGGCGGTTGCCTTTCCCTTCTCGTATCGACCCTCGGCACGCCCTACGAGTTTCGGACGGACCATCCAACCGTCCTTTTTCTCGAGGACGTCAACGAGAAGCCCTACCGTGTCGAGCGGATGCTAGTGCAGCTACGCGATGCAGGAAAATTGGAAAACGTCACCGCAGTCGTGATCGGTGCAATGCCGGGCTGTGACGACGGCGGTGGCTCGAGCGTGCTCGAGAACGTTTTCCGCGACGTGCTGGCCGCGCACAGATTTCCCGTGTTGTTCGGCGTGGCTGCGGGGCACGGCACCGACAACGCCGTGCTTCCTTTCGGCTGCCGCGTAAGCGTGGACGCGGATGCGCGGACTCTCGAGCTTTGCGAGTCGCCGTTCGCCGAGCGCGTGCGGTGAGCGATGCGTGAGTCAGGCGTGAGCAAAGGTAGCCCGCCGCGGGGACTCGGCAGCGTCGCGGTCGCGCGGGCGATCACGCGAGCGATCGACGACGGGGCCACACCCGGCGCGGCGGTGATCGTCGGCCGCGGATCGGAGGTCGTTTTCGAGGGGTGCTACGGCCGACTGTGGCCACTCGGTCCACCGGTCTCGGCGGCATCGATCTACGATCTGTCGTCGCTCACCAAGCCGCTTGCGACACTCGCGTCGCTTCTGAAGCTCGTCGCTGCCCGAAAGCTCTCGCTCTCCACTCCGCTTCGCGACGTGCTCGGCGAGTTCGCGCCCGGCGGTGCGGATCGTCGACGCGCTCGTGTAACGCTCCTGCAGCTCGCCGCCCACGCGTCCGGATTGCCCGCGCGCGGTCGATACTTCGAAAAGCTGCGCGAAGAAGATCGTCGAGGTAGCGAAGCTTTCTACGGGAGTGAGCGGGGCCGTGCGAAGGTGATCGCGCTCGCGTCGGCCGAGCCGCTCGTCGCCGATCCCGGCACTCGAATCGAGTACAGTGACGTCGGTTACATTCTCATCGGTGCGGCGATCGAGCGCGTCGCCAACGCGGATTTAGCGACGGTCGTGTCCCGCGAATTGCTGGATCCGCTAGAGATCGGGGACGTCGGCTTCGTCGACGTCCCCACGCGAACGATCCGGGGCCGTGCAATCGACCTCGCGCGCGTAGCCCCGGCTGATGTGTGTGCGTGGCGCGGGGCCCTCGTGCACGGCGTCGTTCAAGACGAGAACGCGCACGCGATGGGAGGAATCGGTGGCCACGCCGGCCTCTTCGGCACCGCGCGCGCCGTACATCGCTTGGCAGCGGAATACGTTCGGGCCTACCTCGGCGAATCTTCGATTCTGGACCCTGCGTTGGTGAGACAATGTTGGTCGGGTCCCGGGTGCATCGTCGCGGGCTCCACTTGGGCGGTCGGTTGGGACACGCCGACTCCAGGCGCGTCTTCTGCCGGAAGACTCGTGTCGGCGCGGGCATTCGGTCATCTGGGGTTTACTGGAACGTCGATCTGGGTGGATCTCGAGCGCGGCGTACACATGGTGCTGCTTACGAATCGCGTGCATCCGAGCAAAGACAATCTCTTGATCCGCGAGATGCGCCCTCGCGTACACGACGCGATTTTCAAGATGCTGGACGAGGAGTAGCGGGAGCATGGCCGAGCCATCGACGATTCGAAGCATTCACTTGACCGCGATCTGCGGTGTGGGGATGGCGCCGCTCGCGGTGGCACTGAAGCGCTCCGGCTATCATGTGACGGGCTCCGACAAACAGGCGTTTCCCCCGATGTCGCAGGTGCTCGCCGCCGCGGGCATCCCGATTCGCGAAGGCTTCTCGGCGTCCAACCTCGAGCCCCGACCCGATCTCGTCATCATCGGAAACGCGGTGACTGCACCGAACGTAGAAGCGATCGAGGTCGAGCGACTTGCAATCCCGCGCATGTCGTTTCCCGAAGCCGTCGGGCGTTTTCTGATCGGCGGTAGCAAGAGCTTGGTCGTCGCCGGCACTCACGGGAAGACCACGACCACGGGCATGCTGGCGTTCGCCCTCGAGGGTGCCGGTGTCGAGCCGGGCTATCTCGTAGGCGGGCTCATCCCGGATCTGGGCGAGCTCGCGAAGGCCGGTGCCGGCGCCTATTTCGCGATCGAAGGAGACGAGTACGACACGGCGTACTTCGACAAGCAGCCGAAGTTCCTCCACTACCGCCCCTATGCCGTGATTCTGACGAGCGTGGAGTTCGATCACGCGGATATCTATCGAGACGCTGCGCACGTGGAGACGGCGTTCGGTCGTCTGCTGGATCTCCTGGGCTCGAAGGGACCGCTCGTCGCCTGCTCGGACTACGAATCGATCCATCGCCTCGTCACCGCTCGCACTCGCGAGCGAACGATCTGGTACGGGCGGAATTCGAGTCGAGGCTGGAGCTATCGAGCGATTCACGAAGCCGGCGAGCATACCGTCTTCGAAGCGGTGTACGACGGGCGGCTCGAAGACACGCTCACGCTTTCTCTACACGGCGAAATGAACGTCGCCAACGCGACGGCAGTGTATGCCCTCTCGCGAGAGCTCGGGCTCGATCGTGCACGAATCGTCGCGACCATCGCGCGCTACCGCGGCGGTGCCCGACGTCAAGAGAAAATAGGAGAGGCGCGAGGCATCGTCGTGATCGACGATTTCGCCCACCACCCGACCGCGGTGCAAAAGACGCTCGACGCGATGGCGCGACGGTATCCCGGTCGGAGGCTCGTCGCCGTATTCGAGCCCCGCTCGAATACCAGCCGCCGCGCTGTCTTCCAATCGGCCTACGCCGAAGCGCTGTCTCACGCGGACGTCTCCGTCGTGAGCTCGGTCTACGCCAAACAGAACGATCCCTTGCAGCCGGACGAGATGCTGTCGACGGAGCGTCTGGTTGGAGATCTCGCCGAGCGCGGGCGACGCGCGTGGAGCGCCGACGGGCCGGACGAGATTCTCGCGAAGCTGCCCGCCGAGCTTCGCTCGGGCGACGTCGTGCTTTGCATGTCGAACGGGGCGTTCGGCAACTTCCCGCGCCGCTTACTCGGCTTGCTCGCCACCAACGACCGGTCGGAGACCCGCGTACAGCCTTAGGTAGTTCCGGTAGTTACCCAACACTTTTTTCACGTACTGGCGTGTCTCGCGATACGTGATGCGCTCGACCAGCTCGTCGAGCTCGAGCGCGCCGAAACGCTGCTGCCAACCTTCCGCCGCTTTCTCGCCTGCATTGTAGCTCGCGAGGATGAATACCGGGTCGTTCTGGAATCTGGCGGCGAGCTCCGCAAGGTAGGCAACGCCGAGTCGAATGTTGAGGTTCGGGTCGAAGAGGGATTCGGCCGCGATCTCCGTTTGTCCGCTCACTCTCGCCAGGCGGCTCGCGGTCGAGGGAAGAAGCTGCATCAAGCCGACTGCCGAAGCCGGAGAAACGGCGTGCGGGTCGAACAACGATTCCTGCTTCATCAACGCGTAGACGAGAAAAGGATCCAGCGCCTTCGCGCCGGTCTCGCGCTTTACGATCGATGCGAAAGCCGTCGGGTAGAGGAACGCGTAGAGCTGCGCTTCCGTCAGCGAGCCTCGACGGCGCAGATCGAGCGCGGTCCGGAGCGCGGCCGAGTGCGCGCCCGCGTGAGCCAGGCGAGGCAGGAGAGCGAGCCTTTCCTCCGTGCTTCTTTCCTGGAGCAACGCATCGGTGTCGATCGCTGCGAGGTCGGCGAAGCCGGCGAAGTTGAGAATCTCGATCCGTGTGAGTCGCCCCGAATCATTCGTAATTTTCGAGGCCAGCGCATTTTCCGAAGCCGGCGATTCGAGCGGAGCCGGCTTGGGCAGAGTTGCCGCGAGACCCGCCCGTTTTTCAGCGAGGTAAGCGTAAAAGCTGTCGGGAGAGTCGGCGAGCAGCACTCGATACGCATCGTTCGCGGCCGATGTGTCGCCTTTCTTCTCGAGGCATCGCGCTTGCCAGTACAAAGCTGCGTCGTGCACGTCTCGTGGGTGCTCGCTGCGGCTCACGCGAACGGCGTCGCCGAACGCATCGGCCGCAGCGCCAAAGTCGCCAGCCAGATACGCGACCCAACCCGTTCGCCACCGACTCTCAGCTGCCACCGTCGATTCGGCACCGCTGCGCGCTCGTCGATAGGCGACGCTAGCGGCATCGAGACGACCGGCCGCCTCGTGAATTCTTCCAATCGAGTAGTACGCGCGCTGTTCGTCCGCACCGCCGGCGCCGAGTGCGACCACTTCCTCGAACCGCGCGAGAGCGACGACATCTTCGTTCGCGTTCCAACGGTGAGTTGCTGCGGCGTAGAGCAGGGGGGCACGAGCGGCACGCGAGGTCTCTGCCTTCGCGCGTCGTTCGAGCCAGTCGGCTGCCGAAGGCCGGCCTGTCGTACGCACGATCGATCGACCGATCTGTAACAACGCGTCGCGCCTGCGCGTGTCTTGCGGGTATCGTTCGAGGAAGCGCTCGAGCCAACGTCGTTGCTCTTCAGGCGCGTCCTCGCGAGCGGCGAGTCCAGCCTCTTCCAAGAGCGCATCCGCGCTCTTGGGGTCGAGCTCCGGGTGGCGTGACCTCAGCTCGCGCAGCTTTGCAGAGGCGCTCCCGGCCGCTTGCGAGCCGGGAGCGACCGTACGTGCGCGCATCAAAAACCCTGCGGCCGTCTGCGGATCGGAGCTGCCGAGGGTGCTGCCGGCGCTCGAAAGAATTCGCGCGACATCGAGTCGAAGGGGTGGTTCCTCGCGAGCGTACGAGGCGACGAGCGCTCGTATCTGGACGTCGGCACCGTCGTTCGCCGGAAGGTCAGCGCCTCCTTTGGCCAAAATTTCCGCCAGATCCGCGGCTGCCCGCGTCGCGATGGGGCTCGCGGGGTATGCGTCGATCACGTTCTCGAGCTCCGCGCTGCCTGCTTTCTCGTCGGACTGCGTGCGTGCCCGAGCCGCGAGATGTGCGATCACGTCCGAGACTGAACGCGCGCCTTCATCGGCTTTGAGCGCGAGCAAGTCGGTCTCGGCGGTTGGATCGTGCTGCGCGACGCGTGCGCTGAGGTCACGGAGTCGTTCCGAGACGCGGTCTGGAGACTCGGCTCCGGCAGCCGCGAAGCCGACGAGCACGACGAGCGGTACGGCGGCGAGAGCGAATCCGTCGCGCGAGCGATGACGCATCGTCATGAGAGGGCGGGGACCGCGTTGACTTTAACGGACCGGGCTCGACAATGCACGACCGTGTCTCGTGTACCGCCGCTCGTGCTCGCTTCCGGCTCGCCGCGTCGGCGCGAGCTGCTGTCGCAGCAGGGACTCGACTTCGATGTCATTCCCGCGCATATCGACGAGGAGCTTCGACCCGGCGAGGCGCCGCTCGCCTACGCGTTGCGGCTCGCAATCGAGAAAGCGAGCGCGATCGCGGCGATGGCTCCCGAGCCGCGTGTCGTGCTCGGTGCCGACACCATCGTAGTGTGTGACGGGGAAGTCTACGGAAAGCCCACGGACGCGGACGACGCCGTTCGCATTCTCGAAACCCTCGCCGGGCGAAATCACGTCGTCGTTACGGCGTGGGCCGTGGTTCGGAGCGATTCGCTCGAGACCGGCGTCACGGGTTTTTCGCGCAGCGTCGTTCGCCTGCGTGAGGCGTCAGGCCCTGAGATTCGCAAGTATGTCGTCACCGGGGAGTCGATGGACAAGGCGGGCGCTTACGCCGCCCAAGGCGAAGGTCGGTGCTTCGTGGCGGCGATCGACGGCGCGCTCGACAACGTGATCGGCTTGCCCGTAGCTCCGGTGGTGCACGCGATCACCGCGCTCCGGCGGTGCTCGGGAGCCGTGGCATGCGACTGAGGTCCGCGAGCGAGAATGACGGAGTTGCCGAGCGACTCGCCGAGGTTCGAGAGCGAATCGCCGACGCTGCGAACGCGGCGGGGCGACGAGCCCAAGACATCACGCTGGTGGCCGTCACCAAGCGGGTCGAAGCCGGCCGTGTCCGCGAGGCTGCGGAAGCCGGGCAGCGAGATTTCGGCGAGAACTACGTCCAGGAAGCCGCTCCGAAGATCGATGCGCTCGCGTCGCTCGATCTTCGCTGGCACCTGATCGGCGCGCTTCAAGCTAACAAGGCCGCACGCGCCGCGCGAATCTTCCACCTGCTCCACTCTGTCTGCAGCGTGAGTGTGGCGGAACGAGTATCGCGCGAGGCCGGAGTCGCGGGTCGCACGATGAGGATCCTCCTGCAGATCCGACTCGGCGGCGGTGACCCTCGCGCAGGGGGCGAGCCTTCGGATGCAGTGGCGATTGCGCGAGAGCTTTGCGCGTTGCCGGGCGTCGAGCTCGACGGGGTAATGGGTGTCGCGCCCCTCGGTGAGGACCCGCGACGACACTTCGCACGACTTAGGGAAACGTTGGAGCAGCTTCGTGCCGCTCATTTGCCGCAGGCGCCGCTGCGTGAGATGTCGGCCGGGATGTCGGCCGACTATCGCGATGCCATCCTCGAGGGTGCGACTCTCGTGCGCATCGGCTCGGCGATTTTCGGTGCTCGCAAAGCATGAGCGCGAAGGGGAGAAAGAACGCGATGAAGCGATCGAGCCGCGAGACGATGGCGATGATCGGCGGCGGGAACATGGCCGAAGCGTTGCTTCGCGGCCTCATCACAGCCGGCACCCCTGCCCGTCGCATTCATGTCGCCGAGCCGCGTGCCGCGCGTCGTCGAGAGCTCGGATCTCGCTACGGCGTCGCCGTCAGCCCGTCTAACTCGGACGCCGTGGCAACCGCGTCGATCGTGATTCTCGCGGTAAAGCCGCCAACGATGAGCGAGGTGCTCGCCGAGATCGCGCCCGCCGTAGGTCGTGACCGCCTCGTCGTCTCGATCGCCGCTGGGATTCCCATCGCGACGATCGAGGCCGCGCTCGGCGGCAAAGCGAGAGTCGTGCGTGTCATGCCGAATACGCCCTGCCTCGTCGGCAAAGGCATGTCCGTGCTTGCACGCGGACGCTTTGCGACGGTGCGCGACCTCTCGCGCGTTCGTGTGATTTTCGAGACCGTGGGGAAGGCTGAGATCGCTAAGCAGGAGACATGGCTCGATGCGGTGACGGGGCTGAGCGGGAGCGGCCCTGCCTACGTCTATCGATTCGCCGAGGGTTTGATCGAGGGTGGGCTTCGCGTCGGGTTGCCGGAGCCTCTCGTTCGCACCCTCGTCTACCAAACTCTCTGCGGCGCTGCCGAGATGTTGGTCGCCACCGCCAAGAGCCCGCGCGAGCTCCGCGAAGCCGTTTCGTCTCCGGGCGGCACGACGCTAGCCGGTCTCGCGCGCATGGATAGGGACGGATTCGTGCGAACGGTGAGCGCGGGAGTCGCGGCCGCGACCGCGCGCTCGAAGCAGCTCGCGCGCGCAGCTCGGTGACAGGGACGATGGCAATGCCCTGGCTCACCGTTCGTGAGCACGGCGTAGAGCTGAGTGTTCGTGTCGTTCCCGGTGCGACCCGCGAGGGCGTTGCCGGACTCTACGGCGATCGACTGAAGATCCGCGTGACCGGACCGCCGGTGGGCAATGCAGCCAACGAATGCTTGATCCGCTTCGTGGCGCGCACTCTGCGGGTGCCCCCCGCAAGAGTCCGAATCGTCCTCGGTGACCGTGGCCGATCAAAGTTGCTGTTCATAGATGAGGCTCGGGATCCGGCCGGCCTCGCTCGCCGAGTCGAAGCCGTTTTTGGAAAGGCCGGGAATTGACAAGCAGAGGACGATGACCACACTGCGAACAGGGCGGCTCGAGACCGGGTCGCCGCCGCGCGGATGCCGATTTACGAGTATGAGTGCCGCAAGTGCGGCGTTTTCGACTACGAGCACTCGATGTCGGCGTCGCCACTGGCACGCTGCCCTAGTTGCCGCTCGAAAGTGACCAAGCTCATCTCGGCCACCGCTTTCCACCTGAAAGGTGGCGGCTGGTATGCGGACGGCTACGACCGGAAGAGCGCAGCAGCCGACACGGATTCGAAGGCCGAAACCAAGGCCGAAGCGAAGGCCGAAGCGAAGAGCGAGGCGCCAAGCGCTACGACCGAGCCCGCCTCGAAAGATGCCCCCGCCTCCCCGCCTTCCGATATCTCCGACGCCGCCGGCACCAAGAAGCGGAAAAAGTCGTCGAAATCAGGCACTTCCGGCAAATCTGCAGCCGCCTGAAGACCGGCCTACCCGATACACGACGTTGGCCGACCCTCTCTCGGGGGATTTGGTTGACAGCTTTGCCGCGCTGCGTTAGACGAGACTCAGGCCGAACGCAGCGGGGGAATCACCCCCAGACGATCCCTCCGAGCTTTCAACCGCCGAAGGGGTAGCGCGGCACGGAGGTTTCGATTCATGGCTAGGAAGAGAACGAGAAAAGCGGGAGCGCGCGTTGCGACAGTGACGGACATTCGCTCGCGGGTGGATCGCATTCGTCAAGACGTCGAGGAAGCGGTCGACACGTTGCGCAAGCGCGCAGTCCGTGTGCTTCCGCGCTCGCAGCGCAAGCAGGTCGACGAAGTTTTCGATCGCATCACATCCGTCAGCCAGGACGTGAACAAGACAGTCGGACATTGGCGCGCGGATCTCGAAAAACGATTCCGCGTGATCCGCGGCACCGTAGACAAGCGTGTGAACACGCTGCGTAAGCGCACCGAGACTCAAGGGCGATCGCTCGTGAGCAATCTCGAAGGCGACGTGCGGAAGGCAGTGGGCGGAATCTTTCGTCGGTTTCAGTTGCCCGTCTACGGTGACATCGAAACGATCAAGCGTCGTCTTTCGGTGATCGAGCGCCGCCTCGGCGCGCTCGAGAAGGGCGAGCGCCGCGCCGCCTGACTTTTTTAGGCGTCGCAGCTCGACTTCGTCCCCACCCACCGCCGCCGGGCGTACGAACGCGAATTCGATCGCCCGGCTCTAGCTCGAGTCGTACTTTGCTAGGGATTCGCTCGGAGCCTCGACGCGACGTGGTCGTGTCGAGGCCGGGCGCGCCCGACTCACCCCCGGCGATGCCGGTGGGTGAGCCGATCCGGCGATCGGCGAGCAATGTTGCCTCGAGTTTCGCGACGGCCTCGATCTCTCGATCGATTCCGTCGCCGCCGCGGTGAAGACCAATACCACCGGACCCGCGTCGGATGGCGTAGCGCGTGACCCTTAGTGGGTAGTAGGCCTCGAGCACTTCGATAGGGGTGTTGAGCGTGTTCGTCATGTGGGTCTGGAGGGCGGACGCCCCCTCACGTCGAGGTCCCGCGCCGGCACCGCCGCCGACCGTTTCGTAGTAAGCGAAGTGGCGACCTCTCGCGCTGTCGTAGCCGCCGAGCGCGATGTTCGTCATGGAGCCGCAACTGGCGGCTGGAATGCGTTCGGGCAACGCGCGCGCGAGCGCGCGGAGCAAGACGTCGACGATGCGTTGCGAAGTCTCCACGTTCCCGCCCGCCACTGCGGCGGGAAAGCGACAGTTCACGATGCTTCCGAGAGGAGCGCGGATCCGAACCGGATCCATCATGCCTCGATTCGCCGGGATCTCGCGGCCGACGAGCGAGGCGATCACGTAGAACACTGCGGAGGTCGTCACCGCGAGATTGGTGTTGAGCGGCCCGCGAACTTGCGCGGCCGTTCCGGCGAAATCCACCTCCAACAAGTCGTTTAGACGCCGCCACGACGCGCGAATCGGAATCGGGCCGTGGCCGAAGCCGTCATCGTCGAGAAAGTCGGTGGCCAACCATTTCCCTCTCGGAATCGTTCGAATGAAGCGGCGCACCATTCGCGCCGAGTAAGCCTGGAGCTCGCGCATCGCGAGCGTGATCTCGAACGCCCCGTGACGGGCGACGAGGTCGATCATTCTCTTCTGTCCCGCACGGAGGGCCGAAAGCTGGGCCTCGAGATCGCCCGTGCGCTCGTCGGGAACTCGGGTGTTCGCGAGGAACAAGCTTCGTGTCTCCGGGACGATCGCTCCACGACGAACGAGATGGACCGGCGGCGCACGGAAGCCTTCCTGGTAGATCTCCGTAGCGAGCGGCATCGAGCCGGGGCTCGCGCCGCCGATGTCGGCGTGGTGGGCTCGGTCGGCGACGTAAGCGAAAGGACGGCTGCGCCCCGATGGACCCGACAGATAGACCGGCGCGACGACTGTGACGTCGGGCAGGTGGGTACCCCCGGCAAAGGGGTCATTCAGCATCACGACGTCGCCAGGGCCCATGTCGAGAGCATCTATCGCCGCGCGGACGGAAAGCGGAGTCGAGCCGAGATGCACCGGAATATGCGCGGCGTGGGTCACCATGCCGCCGTCGGCGTCGAATACTGCGCAGGAGAAATCCCGTCGCGCCGTGATGTTCGGCGAGAGCCCCGTGTGCTGGAGCACCGCTCCCATTTCTTCGGCGACGGCCGAGAGGCGATTGCGATAGAGCTCCAGGTCGACGCTGTCGAGTGCGTGCTTTCTCATCTCGAGCGGCCTCGCTCGAGCCGGAGGTTTCCTGCGTCGTCGGGGCGGAGCGTCCATCCCGGTCGAACGAGAAGGGTCGAGCTGAGCTCGGTGACGATCGCAGGCCCTGAAAGACGCGTACGCGCCGACAGAGACTCGCGTGTGAGCACCGACACGGCGCGGCGCCGTCCGTCGATGTGAAGGGAGTGCGATGTGGCGCGCGGCTCTTGGGCGCTACGGACAGGCGCCGCTCGTCTCTTCCTCGCTCGTTCGCTGCTCTCGGCGACGCCAGTGACACGTACGCCACAACATTCGATAGAGCGGCTCGCGTCCGAGCTATGGAAAGTCCTCTGATGCAGCACGTGGAAGTGCCGCGTGAAGCCGGGCGCTAGCGGCACGTCGAGAGTGGAGCCTTCTCCCACGTAACGAAGCTCGACCTGCGCCTCGATCCTGATCTCGGAGCGAGCAACGCGCTCTGCTGCCAGGTCACGGCGCACTCGCCGCGCGAGCGCTGCGGCGTGCCTCGCGAGGCGAGCAGGTCGGGGGTCGATCACTCGGAGCGCTCGGTAGGCATCTCGTACCACTTGCGCCTCCAGCATGCCGTAGGCGGAAAGAAGGCCGGGATCCAGCGGGACGAGTATCTCGTCGATCCCCAGGTCTTCGGCCAGACGGCACGCATGGAGGCCGGCTGCGCCACCGAAGGGAACGAGCGTGCAGCCTCGCGGATCGGTCCCGCGCTCGATCGTGATGACACGAATCGCGCGCTCCATCGTGCTCTCGACGACTCGGACCACGCCTTCCGCTGCTGCGACGGCCGATCGCGCGCCCATCAGCGAAGCCAAGCGAGCGAGCGAAGCCTCCGCTCGCCCGACGTCGATGTGCATGCGGCCGCCGAGAAACGCGTCCGCACGAAGTCTGCCGAGCACGAGATTCGCGTCGGTGACGGTCGCTGCGCGTCCCCGCCCGTAGCAGGCGGGGCCAGGGTCCGCGCCCGCGCTCTCGGGGCCGACACGGAGCGCTCCGCCTTCGTCTACGGATGCGATCGATCCGCCACCCGCGCCGACGGTGTGAATGTCGAGACAGGGCGTGCGAATGGGGATGCCGCCGATCTCGGTCGTCGCGCGTCGCGCCGGGCTCCCTTCGACGAGCGAGACGTCCGTCGAGGTTCCGCCCATGTCGAGCGTGATCACGCGATCGCATCGCGCGCGCCTTGCGATCTCGGCCGCGGCTGCGACTCCTCCGGCCGGACCGGAGAGCATGGTCCGAATCGGCTCTCGCGCCGCGGTCGCGAGACCGATCGCACCCCCGTTCGACTGGAGCACGCGAAGCGTGCGCGCCCGCGTGCGACGCCGGAGAGTCTGAAGATGATGCTCGACGGCCGGACGAACGTAGGCGTTCGCGACGGCGGTGGAGGTTCGTTCGTACTCGCCGGGCGCGGGGGCGAGTGCCGACGACACGGACACCGGTACGCAGAGCACGCGGAGCGCCCGCGCGATGGCTCGCTCGTGCTTCGCGTTTGCCGACGCGTGAAGCAGTGAAACCGCAACCGACTCTACGCGCAGCCGACGGAGAGCGACGACCAAGCGATCGGTTTCCCGTTTCGTCAGGCCCCGAAGGATCTTTCCGTCGAAAAGCGTGCGCTCCGCGGCGCCGAGCCTCAAAGATCGCGGCAGCAAAGGCGGGATTTTCTGAGGCTCGAGGTCATACAGATCGGGCCGGGCCTGACGGCCGATCTCGAGCAGGTCTTCGAAGCCGGCCGTCGTGACGAGCGCCGTTCGCGCGCCCCGCCGCTCGAGCATCGCGTTGGTCGCCACGGTGGTTCCGTACGTGAGTCGATCGATCGGTCGTGGTCCGAGTGTCGCGATCGCTTCGACGAGCGCAGCGAGCACGGCGCTTGCCGGGTCCGCCGGCGTCGAGAGAATTTTGAAACGGTGAATCTCGCCGTCGAGCGCGACGACGACGTCCGTGAAGGTGCCGCCGGTATCGACGCCGACCGTCATCGCGTGTGCGCCGCCACCGACGCGACGTCGAACCCGCGACATGGCGCGGTATCTTGATACCCGGGCGAGCGGTCAGCAAGCGCCGCGGAGCCTTGCGGATTCCCGCTCGCGTCCGGTTGACCGTCTGGTTCCCGGCCCGTATTGCTCAACGCGTGAGAACGTCGTGGATGTCGCGTTGTGTGATGGGGCTAGCGCTGGCGCTCGCCTGCCTGGTCCCGGCGCCGGACGCCGTCGCTGCGCTGCTCCGGATGCCGCTCCACGTATCGGGTGAGGTCGCGCCGGCCGGAAGACCTCGCTCGCTCAAGATCGGCCGCGAGACGCGGCCTTTGTTCGCCGAGTCCGGGCGCCGACTGCTCTCGGTTGCGCCCGCAGAAGTCGAGCCTGGTGGTGAGGTTTTCATCTTCGGCAAAGTGCCGGCGGATGCTCAAGGCGCGAACATCATCGCGGAAGCGCTCGTCTGGGAGCTCCCGCGCACAGGAGGCGAAAACACGCCGCCGCGTGCCGGCGGATGGCGGCGACTCGGCCTCATCCCGCACAAAGCCGCGACGGGCGGCCACGTGTCGTTGATCAGCGTCGATCCCGCGCTCCCGACGGGGCCGGTCGTGACGGGTGTGTTTCTCCGTGCTCCCACTCTTCTTGGAGAACGCGCGGTGACATCCCTTCCGGTGGAGGTGCCGAAAAACGCGAGACTGAGGTTCGCGTACGGGATCGATGAGCTCGACACGACGGACCTCGCCCCGGTGCTCGTCTCGGTGACGGCCCTCGTCAGTGGCAAGCGTACCGCCGAAGTCGAGCGCGTCCCGCTGTTCGAGAGAGAAGTTCTGCCGAGCGGAGTACCGGCCGCGTGGTGGGAAGGAAGTGTCGACCTCGACGACTTGTCGGGTCGGACCGTCGCCTTCGAGCTCAAGAGTCGCGCGCACCCGACTGCCACCGGGCTACGTCCCCACGTCGCGTGGTCGGCACCTGCGATTCTCCACGAGGTGCGTGGGAAGTCTCAAACGTCCCTCGTGCTCGTTTCGCTCGGTAACGTTCGCGCCCAGAGTCTCGGGAGCTACGGTGCGGCGCCGGACCGTACGCCCTTTCTCGACAACCTTTTTGAGGACGACGGCGTGATCTTCGACCGAGCGATTGCAGGATCCGTGGAAACCATCGCAGCGCACGTGAGCCTGCTTACCGGAACGCCGGCCTGTGCTCACGGTGTTCGTACCGCGAGCGATCGCCTCGATCCGACCCGAGTCACGCTCGCAGAGCAGCTCAGCTCCGCGGGCTACACGACCGCCGCGTTCACGGACGGCGGCGGCATGGTGCCGGAAGTCGGCCTCGGCCGCGGATTCGATGTGTACGTCGAGCTCGCGGGCGCGCGCGGCGGGGCCGCGGAGAACGAAGTGGTGTCGCCGTTCGCAACTGCGCTCCAGTGGCTCGCCACGCGAGAGGACGAGCCGACCTTCCTCTTCGTCCACACAAGCGGTGCATCTTTCTCGCGAGGCTCCGACTTGGACAGCGCGCGCGCGGCATACGAAGCAGACGTGCGCGCGCTCGACCGCGAGATGCGAGACTTCGTCGTAGAGTCGGATCGACTCGTCGACCCCGACCGCTCGATCTTGGTCGTGACTTCGGCGCATGGCGACGAGCTCTCCGAGCACGGTGCCCTCGGACACGGAACCCAGCTCTTCGACGAGTCGATATGGATTCCTTTGATGATTCGCGGCCCCGCGTTGAAAGGCGGGATGCGCATCGCGGGGTCCGTCGGACAGATCGACATCGCGCCCACGTTGCTGCAGCTCTGCGGTCTCGAATCGCCACCGGGTGTGGTGGGACGCGGGCTCGGGGATTCGCTGCTGAGCGCGAGCACGATCGAGAGCGCGACCCGTTTCGTCGAAGCAAAAGCGCCGCTGCGCGAGACGGCCTCAGGTCCGGCGCCGGGCTGGAGCCCGCCCGCTTACGCGGTAGTCGACGGCAAGCGGAAGCTCATTCGCGATGTCGTGCGCGGCTTGGAGCGCGCTTTCGACGTCTCCGTCGACGCGACCGAGAGCCACGATTTGCTCGCGAGTGGGGTGGGGCCGGCAGCGGCGGCAGCGCCTGGAGCGGCGGCAGCGCCCGAATGGGTGCTGCCGCTCCGAGCGGCTGTCGACGCTCACATCGCTTCTTGCAAGGCGGCGCCGGTGCAGGAGCGCTCCGCAGACGAATATCTGACGCCGGACTCGCGCATGCGTCTTCGCGCGCTCGGCTACCGAGACTGACGCGGCGAAGCGCTCAGCCGGCGGTGACGGAGATGCCGTCGATCAAGAGCGACGGGGTGGTCGTGACGCCGTTCACCGCGCGTCGCTCCGTCGACACGCCGACGATGCTCCGCAGCAGCTCGTAGAGATTCCCGGCGATGGTCGTCTCTTTGATCGCCGTCTCTTTGCCTCGCTCGATCAACGAGCCGTTTTTGACGACCCCCGAAAAATCTCCCGTGACCGCGTTCGTGCTGCCCGAGAAGCGACCCACATAGACGATCGGCTGAGAGCCGCCGTCGCGGAGCTTCGCGAGCGGCGTCGAGCCTGCGGCAAGCTCGAGCTGCATCGTCGCGATGCCGGGCAGGGTAGATGCCGAGCCGGATGCGTGGCCGGTCGAGCGCGCACCGTTGCCGAGCGCCCTCGCTTCGTAGTGGTTGAAGAGAAAGGACTGAAGCACGCCGCGTTCCACGAGGGCGAGCCTTCGGGTCGGTACACCTTCGCGATCCGTGGCGGTAGAGCCGACGGCGCCGGCTCGGGTCGGATCGTCGATCAGCGTGAAGCTTTCGGTGGCGATGGCTTCGCCGAACTTCGAAGCGAGAGGGCTTCGTCCTTTTCGGACCGCGTCGGCGGCCATCACGGAGGTGAGGCTCGGCAGCACGAATTCCGCGACCGCCTCGGGGGAGAGCAGCACCAAGCCTTTGTAGCTGCGCGCACGCTCGGCGCCGAGCCCGAACAAGCACTTTCGAGCGAAGCGCTCGCCCAACTCGCCGAGCTTCGCTTCGAACCCGTGAAACGCACGTGAGGCCTCACCGTCGTAGTCGAAGCTCGCGACCTCGTCGCCATCCACCGCCATGCCGAAGAGGTGAGCGTCGATGCTCGTCGAGCACTCGGTTACGCGGGTGCCGGCTGAAGATACGAGCGCGCCGCGGTGCGTGCCGGCGCTGACGGAGCCCGAGTCCACGCGAACGCGTGAATCCACGCCTTTGACGCGCTCCATCAGCTCGACCGCTCTTGTCGCCGTATCCTCTACCGTGACGGCTGCGACAGCGTCGTCCCAAAGTCCTGGAACTTCCGCGGGCGGCCCTGAAATCGGCAGGCCGTTGAACGGATCCGTCGGCATCACGCGCGCCTGTGCGATCGCTTCATCGATGCAGGCGCGCAAGCTCTCGCGATCGAGGCGATTGGCAGTCACGAAACCGAGCGAGCCGCGGACGAGCACGCGGAGCCCGAAGGTGGTCTCCTCGTTCACGTGCGCAGTGTGGACGTCGTCGTTTTCCAGCGCGGTTTGGACGTGCCGACTCGAGCCGGCCACCGCTTCCGCTTCGTCGGCGCCGCCACGGCGAGCGCTCGTGACGAGCTCGTCGCAGAGCTCGAGCAACTTTTTCTCGTCCACTTACTGTTCTCCGCCGAGCAATGCGCGACAGCGGATGTAAGGGCCACCGGCGTCCACCTTGGCGGGCTGGCCTTTGCCGCAATAGCCCGAGCCGAGATCCCAGCGGAACTCGTTCGACACGGCGTCGACCGTGCCGAGAACCTCGAACGCGATGCCGGTGATGGACACGCCGCGAACGAGCTCGGCAAGCTTGCCATTCCGGATTCGCCGCGCTTCCTGCACTCCGAACATGAACTCGCCGGTTGAGTCGGCCTGACCGTTGCGGGCGCCTTCGAGAAGATACCCGTCGGTAGTGCCTGCGATCATCTCTTCGAGAGTCTGGCGGCCCGGCGAGAGGTAGGTGTTCCGCATGCGGATGAGCGGCTGGTCCGAGTACTCCCAGGCACGGGCGTTGCCGGTAGGCTCGACGCCGAACTTGGCGGCGCTCTCGCGGTTGTGGAGATAGGAGACGAGAACCCCGTCACGAATGATCGTCGTATTGCCCGCGATGACGCCTTCGTCGTCGACTGGAATCGTTCCGCCGGCGCCGTGGTAGAACTCGGAGATTCCGCTGTCGGAGAGTGTGACGAGATCGCTCGCCACGCGCCGGCCGATCTTTCCGGCGGCGACCGATCCCGCTTGGACGAAATCGGCTTCCACGGTGTGACCGATCGCTTCGTGCACGAGTAAGCCCACGATCGAGGGAGCGAGAATCACCGTCGTGCGGCCGCCTTCGGGATGCTTCGCGCTCAAGAGGTCGGTTGCTTTTGCGGCGGCGCGCTCCGCGAGCTCTTCGCCGGAAGCGTCTCGAAAGAGACACTCCCATCCACCCGTGCTGCCGATGGATTCGAAGCCGGAGGACAGCTGGCCGTCTCTTTCTGCGATCGCCTGCACGCGCAGCTCCGGACGCACGAGGCGAGTCGCGACCTCAGCGCCGTCCGACGTCACGATCGCTTTCTCCTCGTAGATCTCGCTGTATCCACAAGATGCGGAGCGAATGCTCGAAGAGCCGTTGCGCGCGACTTCTTCGAAGCGGGTCGCCATGCCGATCTTTTCTTCGAGAGGCCGGTCGAGCACGTCGGCTATTCCAGGCATCTCGAACACGCCGCGCGCAAGCTGTCCCCGCGCGAGCTTTGGCGGCGTGCCGCGACGGCCGCGAGCGCTCGCCCGCGCGGCAGCGCGGGCCGCGTCGACCGCCGCGCGAACCGAGCGTGCATCGAGGGAGCCGGTGGACGCGAAGCCCCATCCGCCCGCATCGAGCACACGAACGCCGACGCCACTCCGACGCCGAAACTGAGTTCGCTCTACACGGCCTTTCTCGACCTGTACGGAGCGCGATGTTTTGGAGTGATAGCGGAGCTCGACGAAGCCGTCTTGGCCGCGCATGGCGTCCGCGAGAACTGTCAATGCTTCTCGGCTCATGTTGGATTCGATTCTAACCGCCCGAGGGCCGCGGTAAAGCCGCCGTCGGTGAGCGACTTGCCCGAAACGAGACCGCGCAGTAAGAGCGCGACGTGAGCACAGCTCCGAGCGGCGGAAAACCCGCGGAAAAACCTTTGGAAAAACCTGCGAAGACCCAACCCAAGGTCAACGTGCTGCGTTGTCGTGGCTGCAAAGGCCTTCTCGCGTTTGAAGAGACCGATGCGGGCTACCTTCTCGGTCAGGCCATCGAGCTTGCCGACTCCGATGGCGACAAGCGTTTTTTCCCCTGCCCGAAGTGTGGCGGCCGCCAGCTCGTGGAGGAGTATATCCACGAGGGAAAGCGCCGCTCCCGAATCTCGGGCTTCGAGCCGGTCTGACTCGAAACCGCGATCAGTGGAGAGTTCGGACGCGGCGATTCTCGCTGTCGAGCATGAGCCCCGGATCGCGGCGGCTTCGCTTGGCCTTGGCCGGCAGCCGGGACTCGATCATCCACGTGCCCCGCACCCGCTTGCCCGTCACCACCACCTTCTTCCCTGCCTTCTTCTCGCTTCCGTCGAACACCTTCATGGTCACTCCTCCGCGCGTCGCGCGTTCGAGGAGGACAAAGCAGGCGCTGTGCCTAAAAAGGCCCGCGTCTAAGTCGTTGAATTAGAAGTAATTCCGGCTAGGGCGTGGAGGGCTCGACGTACATCGGCGTCCGATTTCGTACGGACCTGTACGGCTCACCGCCCCGAGAAGCGGGGAGGCCGCTTCTCGAGAAACGCGGCAATGCCTTCGCCGTAGTCGGCGCTGAGAAAGCAATTGTCGGCGAGAGCCTGGATGCGCTCGGGCGCTGCGCGAGACGGCAGAGCACGGCGAACCGAGACCCGCGAGTAGAGGAGCGCGAGGGGCGCGTTGCTCGCGATGTCCGCGGCGAGCTTCCGAGTCTCGCTCTCGAGGCTCTCGCCAGGCACCGCAATCTGAACGAGGCCGTTCTCCGCGGCCTTCCGGCCGTCGAGCACGCGCGCGGTGAGAAGCAGCTCGACGGCGCGCCCTTCGCCGAGCAGCGCGACGAGGCGCTCGATGCCCTCGTACGGATACGCAAGACCGAGACGACCCGCGGGAATGCCGAGCTTTGCCGTTTCGGCTGCGATTCGGAGATCGCAGCCGAAAGCGATCAAACACCCGCCTCCGATGCAGGCGCCTTCGATCATGGCGACAGACGGCACCGCGAGCTCGGCGAGAGTATCGAGCGTCTCGTTCGCACCTCGGTCGTACTCGCGGGCGAGCGCGGGATTCGACCGCAGATCCAAGAACTCGGCGATGTCGGCGCCGGCGATGAAGTGACCACCGCTGCCGCGAACTACGACGACACGTACGTCGGGATGCGATGCTAGCGACAGGAGCAGCCGCGGCATCTCGAGCCACATCGACTGCGTCATGGCGCCGCGCTGAGCGGGACGGTCGACGATGAGCCAGCCGATCGGCGGCTCGACGAGGATTCTCAAAGGCGAGTCGGTGCTCGTGCTCACCCGACGACGGGTAGCCAGGCGGCCGACTCAGTTCAAGCGATGAGGCTTGCGGGGCGTTGCGAGATCTTCGAGCGCCGTGTCGCGGTAAATGCCCGTGAGCTTCACGCGACGGCTCTTGACGAGCTCGAGTGCGATCTCGGCGAGTCTATCCTCCGGGAGCGGCTGTGAACGCTCGAGGGCGAAAACGAGATCGAGGAGCGTGGTCGCAACCGGTCCCGATCTTGCGCTTTGGGCCACGAGGACGGTACTGCAACGAGCGTGCCTCCCTCGTTCGAGCGGTCGTCCGGGGAGCGCAGGCGGCGCGTCCGTACCACTTCGAGACACTGTGACGCGCTTCGAAGCAGACGAAGTGTCCCGAGCCGGGCCCCGACAGCGCCGGCAACTCGGTTGAGGCCCCGGGTACAAGCTGCTAGCTTCCGGCGCGCGCGAGACTCGGACGCGCAGGAGAGCGGAGCAACGGATGGCGAAAGAAGGCATCGAAATGGATGGCGTGGTTCTCGAGAACCTGCCGAACGCCTTCTTCCGAGTGAAGCTCACCAATGGACACGCGGTGCTCGCGCATATCTCCGGAAAGATGCGCAAGTACTACATCCGCATCCTTCCCGGCGATCACGTGAAAGTGGAGATGTCGCCCTACGATCTCACGCGCGGTCGCATCACCTGGCGAGAAAAAGGGCCCGGGGGTCCGCCGGGCGGACCTGGCGGCGGCAAGCGTCGCTGAGAATCTCAGCCGGTCGTCGTACGGTACTCGGGCAACACGTCCGCTAGCGGACGCATGCGAAGCCCGAACGTCACCGCGGCCGGATTCGGATCGCAAGTTCCTCCCGCCACGAGCAACGTCAGCTGATCCTCCGTCACGAGCGGTTCGCTCAGAAACTGCTCACCGAGACGCACGAGCGACGTCGACAGAAACGCGGGCACGCGTAGCGGCAGGGCAGGTCGGCCGGTCTCGGTTCGAATCGTCTCGACCACGTCGGCGATGGACATCGCGGTCGGCCCGCCAAGCTCGTAGACCATCCCGTCGGTAGATCGGTCCTTCAACGCACGGAGCGCTGCGGTCGCGACGTCACCGACCCAGATCGGCTGCACTTTCGCGTTGCTGTCGCCGAGGAGTGGAATCACCGGGGAAAACCGGGCGATTGCGAGAAGCGGGCTCACGACGCGATCACCTGCGCCGAAGATGAGCGACGGTCTCATGATCGTGTAAGGAAGTCCGCAGTGCTCGATCACGCGCTCCGCTTCCCATTTGCGACGTAGATACGGGGACGGAGATTTTCCGTGTACGCCGAGAGCAGAGAGATGCACGATTTTCTGAACGCCGGCGCGCGCGCAAGCTCCGACCAAGTTGGCCGTCGCACCGACGTGCGCGCGCTCCAAGTCTTGCCCCTTGTCGTCTCGGTGAATGCCCGCAGCGTGAATGACGCCGCTCACACCGGCGAGCGCTTCGAGCAGGCCTTGGGGTCTGACGAGGTCCACACGGACGCTGCGCACGGGATACGCGTGCCCGCCACCGCGCTGCATGCCGCGGCTGAGAGAAATGACTTCCGTTCCGGCGTTCACGGCGGCTCGAACGATGTGCCAGCCGACGAATCCGGTTCCACCGGTGACGAGGATTTTCACGTGCGCTCGATTATAGCGCGCCGTCGAGCGCGCGGGAGGGATAGGGTGGACTCCGAGCGCCGATTTTGGAACTCTGGCGCGGTTCGAGCTGCTGGGGAGTGGCCAAATGGTAAGGCACCTGACTCTGGATCAGGGGATTGGAGGTTCGAGCCCTCCCTCCCCAGCCATCTCGGACGCATAGCGCAGCGCAAAGACTCCCGTATTCCTGACGTCACGTTTTCGCCGCTCCGCCGCAAGCACAAATGGTAGTCTCGAAAGAGACATGTGTCGCGGACCCGAAGTCCGTGCGGGTCGGGGACGAGAATGAGACTTCGCTGGGCCGCGATCGAATCACTCTGTAAAGAAGCCGAAGAGCTGACCGGGGGCAGCCACAGCTTCTGGATCGAAGCGCTCGACGGTTCGACCGTCGCCGGTACCGCCGTTCACAAGACCAAGCGGGTCGCCAAGCTGCCGCTCCAGATCGGCGGGGCGGTTTTCGGCTCCGCGTGCTCTTACGGCCGCGAGTCCGAGGCCTGGGTCAAAGCCTTTCTCTCACTCGCCGAGCGCGAGCTCCGAAGCCAAGCCACCGTCAACGACATGGCCGATGCGACCGCGCGGCTGTGGAAACACACCAACGCGCTCATGAGAATGGCCGCGAGCACCAAGCTCTCACTCGATCCGGCCGCGACTTTCTCGAGCATTCTAGGAATTCTCGGTCGCTCCACGCGCCTCCACAACGGCATCGGTGTCGTGCAGAAGCCGGGCACGGAAGACTTCGTCGTCTATTCCGAGGCCGGACCGACGGGAAAAGCCGACAGCATCACGGTAGCGCCGCTCTTCGGCATCAACGACGGAGTCCGTCTCGTGACGATCGCCGACACGACCAGCGGCCTCTACGGAACTTGCGGCGAGATCCTCGGAAAATTCACGGCCGCTGCGGTCGCCAACCTTTCTACCGAGACCGAGCACTTGGGCTTCGTGATCGTTCCCGTGGACGACGTCGAGAAAATCACCTCGGAAGATCTCAAAGTGCTGACGTCCGCCGCGCAGATCATCAGCGTCGCAATCGAGAACGGATTCGTCCTAGGCGAGCGCATGCAGGCCACGCGCCTTCAAGTCGAGAACGAGCTGCTCGCGCAACAGAACCAGGACATGGAAGAGATGGTCCACATCGTCGCGCACGATCTTCGCTCGCCGATGACCGCGCTATACGGGTTCGTCCACGTGGCCCTCGACGAGCTGAAAGAGCTCCGCGGCAAGCTCACCGAAGAAGGCTTCGCGGCCGAAAGCTACGCCGACGGCATCGCCGAGCCGCTCCGCGACGCGATTCGCTCGGTCGAGAAGCTCAATCGAATGGTCCAGCGCCTCCTCGAGTTCTCTCGCTCGGCGCGCGGAACGTATGCGTTCGAGAACATCGAGCTCGGGCGCTTGGTCCAAGGCGTGGTGCGCTCGCTCCGCTTCCAGATCACGAAGAAAGAGATCGATATCCGTATCGCTCTGTTGCCGAACGTCCGCGGCGATCGCGTACAGCTCGAAGCGTTGTTCTCGAATCTCGTCGACAACGCCGTCAAGTACATGGGCGAGGGCGCGACGAAAGAGATTCACATCGGCTGCCAGACCGGTGGCGCCGAGGCCGTCTACTACGTACGCGACACGGGTGTGGGACTCACGGCCGAGCAGATCCCGCGCGCGTTCTTGCCCTTCCAACGCTTCCACACCGATGCGGCGCCCGGCGACGGCATCGGCCTTCCCCACGTTCGAAAGATCGTGGAGCGCCACGGCGGCCGCATTTGGTGCGAGTCCGAGCCGGGCGTGGGCTCGACCTTCTTCTTCACGCTGGGCGATCAGACAGCGCCGAGTCGCATGGCCGAGTCGCGAACGCGGACCGGCAACGGAACAGCCAGCGCGGAAGCCCCGCAAGGCTGATCGCTAGCCGTCTCCTGCCTGGACAGCGGCGCGCGTACTCGCTCAAATGCGGAACGTCATGGCGAGCGAGGAGCAAGCAAACTCGGAAGTCCCGCAAACCCTCGAGGGTTGGTACGTTCTTCACGAGGTCTATCGGCTGAATTGGCCCGCGTGGCGCGCGCTATCGGCCGAGCGACGCGCGGCGCTGGGGCGTGAGGCTTCCGACTGGTCCGCTTCGCCCCTCGAGCCTCAGCGCGGCGACAGCGCCGTGTACAGCGTGATCTCCCAGAAGGGAGATCTCATGTGGATCCACTACCGTCCGACTCCGGACGACATCAATGCCGTGGAGCTGTCGCTTCGGCAGCTCGGCATCTACGAGTTTTTAGAGCCTGCGTACTCCTACTTCTCCGTCATCGAGGTGAGCCTCTACGAAGTGATGGCGATCGCGATGAAGCGTCTTGCCGATCGCGGTCTAAAGCCCGGCACTTCGGAGCATGAAGCCGCAAAAGCCGAGGAAATGGAGAAGCAGAAAGCGCACCTGAGCGAGCGCCTCTACCGAAAGATCCCGACCCAGCGCTACGTCTGCTTCTACCCCATGAACAAGCGGCGCGGCGAGCAAGTGAACTGGTACGCGCTGCCGCTCGCCGAGCGTCGCGCAATGATGCGGAGTCACGGCACGATCGGCCACAAGTACCACGAGATCGTGACTCAAGTGATTGCCGGATCCACGGGCTTGGATGATTGGGAGTGGGGCGTGAGTCTTCACTCCGACGACGCCGTCACGTTCAAGAAGCTCATCTACGAAATGCGCTTCGATCCCGCGAGCTCTCTGTACGCGGAATTCGGGCCGTTCTACCTCGGCATTCGTACCGCCGCCGCGAGCTTCGAAGCTCTGCTTCAGGGCCACTTGCCGACGCCGCCCTAAGTAGACAACCGCCCGCAAAGTCGTTATCTAGCGCGCTGTCCTGCCGGTCGCATAGCTCAGCTGGTTAGAGCGCCTGCCTCACATGCAGGAGGTCCCTGGTTCGAATCCAGGTGCGACCACCACCCCCATGGACTACTCGCGCGTTCGGTCGCGGAAGATAACAGCCGCGTCGTTGATCGGCGCGCGGATTCGGCTCATTCGTTCCTGGGTGAGTGCCGGGGTGCCAAAAATGGCTCGGATGAAACGGCTTTGTGCTACATTGCCGCACATGGAGCGGATCGGAGTGAGGGCGCTACAGCAGCACGCGAGTGCGGTGCTGAAGCGAGTCCGAGGGGGCGAGACCTTGGAAGTGACAGACCGTGGTCGTCCGGTGGCGCTCCTCGTGCCGATCGAGGCGGGCGGGATCATCGAGCGGCTGCAGGCGTCGGGTAGGCTCGTGAAAGCCAAAGGCGACCTTCTCGCAATCGAGCCGCTACCATCGTCACGACGCGGAGAAAGCGCGTCACAGCGATTGCGCCGAATGCGCGAGTCCGAGCGTTAGCGATTCGTTACACCTACCGGTGACGTGTGGTTTACCTCGACTCATCTGCTCTCGTGAAGCTCGTCATTCGAGAGCGAGAAACGACGTCGCTACGCCGATATTTGCACTCTCAGCCGTCACGCTTCGCATCGTCGATCTCTCGTACCGAGGTTCCGCGGGCGGTGCGCGACAAAGGGCCCGCAGCGCTAAAACGCGCGCGAGCAATCTTGGATGGCGTGCACCTGATTCGAGTTGATGATGTGTTGCTCGATGCTGCGGGAGCGCTCGATGCGCACGTTTTGCGCATAGTGGATGCGATTCATTTGGCCGCTGCGCAGACACTCGGCGCTGACTTGGTCGCGGTCGTCACCTATGACTCGAGGATGCTGGCGGCGGCTAAGCACTTGGGCCTAACGGTGGTGACGCCGGTCTAGTCCTGGCGTCACCTTCCGCGCTTGGTGCTGGGCGGCTATAGTCGCGGCCGCGTGGATCTCACTGCGATACGACGTGCGCTCGAGCGCTGCTTGGCGGATCACTTCGCGAAGGCCGTCAACGTCGCGGAGTTGCGTCTGCTCGCCGGCGGCGCGTCGCGAAAGATCCTCGGCTTCGACGCGACGGTGGAGGGCGAAGCCGCGTCGCGAAGCCTCGTGGCACGAATGGGTGCCGATCCCGGTCGCATTCGCGGCAGCGGAGTCGATGAATTCGCGTTACTTGGCGTTGCTGCAGAGGCGGGTGTTTGCGTGCCGCGTGTCTACTGTCGTAGTCACATCGAAAACACGGGCGAGAGCTTCTACGTGATGGATCGCCTTCCCGGCGACGCGATCGCGCGGAAGCTCCTCCGCGATGCGACGTATGCGAGGACACGGGCGCGCTTGCCGACGGAGCTTGCACGCTCACTCGCGAGAGTGCACTCGATGGATCCCACCGATCCACGACTGGCATCGCTCGGCGAGAACGGCAGTGACGACGAGATCGCGCGCTACCGCGAGCTGCTCGCGCTTGCGGCGCCCGGACACCCGATGCCGACGCTCGCGCTCGGCGCGCGATGGCTCGAGCGGCATCGCCCCGCGCGCAAGACGCGCGCGGTGGTGCACGGTGACTTCCGCATCGGCAACGTGATGTTCGATGAAAGCGGGCTCACGGGCGTGCTCGATTGGGAGCTCGCGCATGTCGGCGATCCGATGGAGGACTTGGGCTGGCTCGCGGTCCGCGCGTGGCGCTTCGGCGCAAACGACAAGCCGATCGGCGGCCTCTGCTCCCGCGAGGAGTTCTGGGCCCACTACGAACGCGAGGGCGGCCTGGCCATCGACCCAAAAATCGCGCGCTACTGGGAAATCTTCGGCAACTGGAAGTGGGCCGTCATCTGCGTCATGCAGGCTGCCGGACACCGGGCGAGCGGGAAGCGCGACGTGGAGCTTGCGACGATCGGACGCCGTGTGGCCGACGTCGAGCTCGAGCTGCTCGATCTTCTCGAGGAGGCGGACCTTGCAAGATAAACCCAGTGCCGACGAGCTTCTCGAAGCGCCAGCCGAGTTTCTCGACTCAGAGGTCGTGCCGGCTTTCGAGGGACGAAAGCGCTTTCACGCAATCGTCGCGGCCAACGTAGCCCGCATCACGGCGCGTGAGTTTCGGCTCGGCCCCGCGCAGCGCCAAACGGAAATCACCGAGCTTCAGGACTTGCTCGGTGATGCAGCGACTAGCGTGGAGGTCACACCCAACGATGGGGAGGCGGTCGGGAGAAAGCTTACGGCTCTCAACGCGGAGCTCTGTCGCCGCATCGAGAGCGGAGACGCCGACGACGGCGACTTCCGCGCGAAGTCTCTCGTGTTTCTCCGTCGCGCCACCGAGCGCAAGCTCGCGATCGACGACCCGAAACGTCTCGTCAGGCGTTGAGAACGCCCTACTATCGCTGCACGACGGCCGACTTCAGGTGCCGACAGTCCAAGACGCCTGGTAGGTTTTTTGCTCCTGAGTGAGCCGGTCGATCTTGAAGCCCATGCTCGCGAGCTTGAGATTCGCGACGCCGATCTCGAGACTCCGCGGAAGCGTGTGGACTTTCACATCCAAGCCGCCGTTGTCGGCGTGCTGGCAGGCCCATTCCGCCGCCAGCGCCTGCGTGGCGAAGCTCATGTCCATGACCGACGCCGGGTGGCCTTCGGCCGCGGCCAGGTTCACGAGGCGACCCTGGGCCAGCAAGTTGATGCGCCTGCCGTTCGAGAGCGTGTACTCGTCGACGTTGGCGCGAACGTTGCGGCGAAGCTTCTTCGCCATCTTGGCGAGCGCCTTGACGTCGATCTCGATGTCGAAGTGGCCGGCATTGCAGACCACGGCGCCGTCCCTCATCGACTTGAAGTGCTTGGCGGCGATGGCGTGCATGTTGCCGGTCACGGTGACGAAGACGTCGCCTTCGCTCGCCGCCTGATCCATCGGCATCACGCGATAACCGTCCATGACGGCCTCGAGGGCGCGAATCGCGTCCACTTCGCAGACGATCACGTGCGCGCCCATGCCGTCGGCACGCGCGGACACGCCGCGTCCGCACCAGCCGTAGCCGGAGACCACGACCGTGCGGCCCGCGACCAGCAGGTCGGTGGCGCGAATGATGCCGTCGAGCGTGGACTGGCCGGTGCCGTAGCGGTTGTCGAAGAGATGCTTCGTGTCGGCATCATTCACTGCGATCACGGGAATGCGGAGATGCCCGCTCGCTTCGAGAGCGCGCAGACGGATGACGCCGGTGGTGGTCTCTTCCAAAGAGGCTCGTACCTTCGGCGCGTACTTCTTCATGTCTTTGTGGAGCAAGGAGACGAGGTCGGCGCCGTCGTCCATCGTCAGATCGGGCGCGCGCTCGATTCCGGTGCGGAGGTGGCGGTAGTACGTGGCGTTGTTCTCGCCACGGATCGCGTAGCAGGGGATCCTGTCGTGGGCGACGAGGGAAGCGGCGACGTCGTCTTGGGTGGTGAGCGGGTTCGACGCAACGAGAGCGACATCCGCACCGCCGGCCTTGAGTGTTCGCATCAGATTCGCCGTCTCGGCGGTGACGTGGAGGCATGCCGTCATCGTGCGCCCGCGCAGAGGCTTCTCTTTCTTGAAGCGGTCGGCGATGAGACCGAGCACCGGCATGTCGTGAGCCGCCCAATCGATGCGCGCGCGTCCGCCGTCGGCGAGCTTCAAATCCTTGACGTCGTATTTCTTCGTGGCCATGGAGCTCCTTCGCTAGGAAAACGTATTGGGTTCAGGCGAGTGAGGGAGCGAGATCGGTTTGCTCCCAGGGAAAAAGCCCGCCCGCCGTCGGCCGTCCGAAGTGGCCGTAGCTGGCCGTCGGACGATAGATGGGACGCTTGAGCTGAAATCTTTCGATGATGGAGGCGGGTCGGAGATCGACGAGATCGATGAGCTTCGCGGCGAGCTTCTCGTCGCTGCCTTTGCCGGTGCCGAAGGTCTCGACCAGAACCGACACGGGCCGCGCGATGCCGATGGCATACGCGATCTGCACCTCGCAGGCCGCGGCCACACCGGATTTGACGACGTTCTTCGCGAGATATCGCGCCGCATAGGCAGCCGAGCGGTCTACCTTCGACGGATCCTTGCCGGAGAACGCGCCGCCGCCGTGGCGACCCCAGCCGCCGTAGGTGTCGACGATGATCTTGCGCCCGGTGAGCCCGCAGTCGCCTTGAGGCCCACCGACGACGAAGCGGCCCGTCGGATTGATGTGATACACCGCGTCGCTCGCGTCGATGTCGGGCGGCAACACCGGCTTCACTGCTTGCGCGATCACTTCGTCGTGAACCGCCTGTTGTGAGGCTTCGGGTGCGTGCTGGGTGGAGACGACGATAGTGCTGATGCGGTGCGGCTTGCCGTCGCGGTACTCGACGCTGACTTGCGACTTCGAGTCGGGTCGCAGCCACGAAATCACGTTGTCGTGTCGAAGCTTCGCGAGCCGAAACATGATGCGATGCGCGAGCGCGATCGGCAGCGGCATCAGCTCTTCGGTCTGGTCGCAGGCGTAGCCGAACATGAGGCCTTGGTCGCCCGCACCTTGCTCTTCGTGGAGCCCCTGGCCCACCGTCACGCCTTGAGAGATGTCGGCCGACTGTTTGCCGACTCGCACTTGGACTTCACAACGGTCCGCATCGAAGCCGTCTGTCCCGACGTAGCCGATCGACCGAGCGACATCGCGCGCAACACGCTCGTAGTCGACCGTTCCGCGGCTCGTGATCTCGCCGGCGACCAAGATGAAATCGGTGGTGACGAGGGTCTCGCAAGCGACACGGCTATGCGGGTCGATCGCGAGGTGCGCGTCGAGCACCGCATCCGACACCTGATCGCACATCTTGTCGGGATGGCCTTCCGATACGGACTCAGAGGTGAAGGTGAAGTTCTTCGAGGTCATGGGCCGGGATCAGTACTAAGCGCCGGGGTGAACTGCAAGCAGCCCGCCGGAGCGCCCGGAGCCCGTTACTCGGCGAAATTGCTGGCGATCAGCTCACCGAGAGCGATGAGGGCGGCGTCCGCATCCGCCCCCTCCGCTTCGACGATGATGCGCGTGCCGCGCGCAGCGGCCAGGGTCATCAAATCGAGGACGCTTCGTGCATCGGCGACCGACTCGCCGTTCGAGATCGTCACCTCGCTCGAGAAGCCGTCTAGGGTACGAACGATCAAGGCCGCTACCCGGAAGTGGAGCCCGAGCTCGTTTGGGACCGTGAACTCCGCTCGCTTCTTTTCAGGCGCTGGCGGCATCGGCCTTCTCGACGTCGCGGTGGCGGACCATCACGTTGTATCCCTGCTCCCGCAGCTTCTGGCCGATCGTCTCCGCCAACGCCACCGAGCGATGCTTGCCGCCCGTGCAGCCGACGCCGATCGTCAGGTAGGCCCGACCCTCGCGAATGTATCGCGGAAGCAGGAAGCCGAGCAGGCCGTCGAGGTGGGTCATCAAGTCTTTGGTTTCCTGATGCTCGAGCACGTACTCCACGACCTCGCGGTCGAGGCCGGTCTTCTGGCGGAGCGCGGCCTCGAAGTAGGGGTTCGGGAGGAAGCGGACGTCGAAGAGCAGGTCCGCATCCGAAGCCGGGCCGTACTTGTAGCCGAAGCTTCGCACGGTGATCGCCGTGCCGGTCCGCTCGGCGCGGCCCGACACGAGGTCGCGAATCCGACGCTTCAAGTCGTGCACCGTCATGCTGCTCGTGTCGACCACGTAGCGGGCTTCGTTCTTCAGCGTCGAGAGGGACTGCCGCTCCGTACGGATCGCTTCGACGAGATCTCGGCCCTGGCCGAGAGGGTGGGACCTTCGTGTCTCGGAGAAGCGTCGCAGCAACACGAGATCCGAGGAGTCGACGAACACGACCGTCAACCGATGTCCGGCGGCCTCGATCAAGGCGCGCACGGCGGGCCAGCGCTCCACGTAGGACACGTCACGAAGATCGAGACCGAGGGCGACTTTCTCCATGCGACTCTCGGCCGCAGCGCAAAGCTCGACGAAGCCGGGAACGAGGGCGGTGGGGAGATTGTCGATGCAGTAGTAGCCTTCGTCTTCGAGCGCGGCGATGGCCGTCGAGCGGCCGGACCCGGACATGCCGGTGACGACGACGATCTCTACCGATCTCACCACGGCGCCGCTCATGACTTGGCCTTTCCTGACTCGTGAGCCCGCTCGGCGGTCTCGATCGCTGCGATCGCGGCGTCTGCCGTCGGCGTCGTCTCGAGCGCGGAGCGAAAGGACTCGTCTCGAAGCAGCACGGCGAAGTGCGCGAGCCAACGGAGATGGAGAGTCGGACTGCTTTCCGGCGAGAAAAGGACGAAGAAGAGGCGGGTCGGGCCGCCGTCGATCGAGTCGAAGTCTACGCCCCCGGGGCTTCTCCCGAAGACGCAGATGACTCCGTCACCGGACCCATGGCGTCCGTGGGGGATCGCGATTCCGTCCGCGATCGCGGTGGTGCTGGTTTGCTCGCGCTCGAGTAGTGTTTCGAGAAGAGCGCTGCGGTCGAGGGCGGGGTGAGTCAGTCCGAGAGTGTCGACGAGCCGCGAGAGAATCTCGCGCTTGGAGCGACCGGCAACGTCGAGCACGACCCTTCTCGGGTCGAGAACGTCGCGAATTCGCAGTGGGGAGCTCTCCGGCATCGAGAGGACACTGCCCTCGGCGGTTCAGGCCCGCCGTCCGGACTCAGCCGCCCACCACGTAACGTTTGCGTTTGGACGACGGGAGAATGCCGAGAAGCTCGCGGTATTTGGCCACGGTTCGTCGGGCGATGTCAATGTTCTCCTTGGCCAACGCCTCCGAGATCCATTGATCGCTCCGCGGCAGCCGGTTGTCTTCCGACGTGATGATCTGTTGGATTCGCTGCTTGACACTCTCCGACGAGACGTCGACTCCGTCGGTTCCGCGAATGCTGCTCGTAAAAAAGTACTTGAGCTCGTAGATGCCTTGCGGCGTGTGGACGTACTTGTTGGCGGTGGCCCGACTCACCGTCGACTCGTGCATGCCGATGTCGTTGGCGACGTCCTTCAAGACCAGAGGCCGGAGGTCCTCCACCCCCTGGAGCAAAAACGCCTTTTGGAACCGCACGAGGCTCTCCGTGACTTTTCGGAGCGTTCGCTGACGTTGCTCGATCGAGCGGATGAGCCAAGTTGCCGAGCGGATCTTGTCTTGGACGTAGTTCTTCGTGTCCTTCGCGTTGCCGCTCGTGCGCGCCATGTTGCGGTAGTACGAGCTGATGCGGAGGTGGGGCAAGCCTTCGTCGTTCAGCACGACTTGAAACTCGCTCCCTACCTTGAGGATGTACGCATCGGGCACGACGTAACGGGTGTCCCCGTCGTCGTAGTTCCGGCCGGGCTTGGGCTCGAGGGACTGGATGATCTTGTGGCACTCGAGGACTTCGCCCACGTTCGTTCCGAGCAGCTTCGCCAGCTTCTCGTAGCGTCGCGACTCCAGCTCCGCCAGGTGCTGGTCCACGATCTGCATCACGTAGTCGTCACGCTCGTAGCCGATGGTGCTGAGCTGGCAGAGGAGGCACTCGCGAAGGTCGAGCGAGGCCACACCGCGCGGCTCGAACTCCTGGATGATCTCGCGGACCTCGTTCACGGCCTCGACGGTCGTGTTCGCCATGAAGGCGATCTCTTCGGGCGTGCACGAGAGGTAGCCGTTCGGGTCGAGATTGTGGACGATGATCCGGCCGACCCGCCGCTCTTCCTCGCTCATCATGACGAGGTTCAGCTGGTCGAGCATCGACGCGACGAGATTGTCGTCCGCCGACGATGCGGTGTTCTCGATGAAGTTGGTGCGATTGTCGTCGCGATCGGAGCCGGTGCCGATCGAGCCGTGGAAGTCACCGGGGCTGCGCTCGAGGATCTCTTCCCAGTCTACCTCGGATACGTTCGAGGCTTCTTCTTTCTCGACCGCCGCGACCTCGACGACCGGGGCTTCCGTCTCCGTCGTCTCCACGTCGCCGGTTCGCGTTGCAGCTTCGGTCGCGAACGGATCCGCGGCGTTCTCGTTCTCTTCGAGAGTGGGGTTTTGGCAGAGCTCGTCAGCGACGATGGTCTCGAGCTCGGCACGCGACACCTGTAGGATGCGGATGGCGAGCCGCAACTGCGGCGTCATCTTCAGATGCAGGGTCTGCTTGAGACTGAGTCGCTGCTCGAGTGCCATCGGACCTTCGGGATCTAGAGGCTGAAGCCCTCTCCGAGATAGATCTCCCGCGCCTTTTTGCTCGCCGCGATCGCCTCGGGCGTTCCCTCTTCGAGGACACTGCCGGCGTTCACGATGTAGGCACGGTCACAAATTCCGAGGGTTTCCCGGACGTTGTGATCCGTAATGAGGATACCAATTCCGCGGCTCTTGAGTTGGGAAATTATCGACTGGATATCCAGCACCGCAATCGGGTCTACCCCCGCGAAAGGCTCGTCCAACAGCATGAATTTCGGCGCAATGACCAGCGCCCTGGCGATTTCTACCCGCCGTCTCTCTCCGCCCGACAGGGCCGCCCCGAGGGTCTTTCGGACGTGGGTGATGCCGAGCTCGTCGAGCAGCGATTCGAGCCGCTCGGAGGCCTCGGGCGACGGAAGCCGCAGGGTCTCGAGGATGGCGATGAGATTCTCTTCTACGGTGAGCTTACGGAACACCGAGGGCTCTTGGGGAAGGTAGACGATGCCGCGACGCGCGCGGGCGTACATGGGCTGCGACGAGATGTCTTCGTCGCCGAGAAGGATCGCGCCTTCATCCGGTCGCTCGAAGCCCGTGATCATGTGAAACGTGGTCGTCTTGCCGGCACCGTTTGGGCCGAGCAGGCCGACGATTTCGCTTGGGCCGACCTGGAGCGAAAGCAGATCGACCACTTTGCGACGTCCGTAGCTTTTCACGAGCCCTTCGGCGCGAAGCAGGACTGGCGATGTGCTCATCGTGCCGGTGCCTCCTGGAGGAGGTCGAGGGAATTCGGATCGATGACGGCACGCACGCGACCACCCTCGCCGGCCGCAGGGCCGGCGCCGCCTTTCACCTCCGCGCGTCGCTCGGCGAGATACACGACGACCGACTCGCCGCCGATTTGATTGCCGGCCGAGCCGAGGCTCGCCTTGCCGGTGAGCGTGATGACGCGACGATTCGGGTCGTAGCTCGCCCTCTCGCCGCTTGCGCGCTCTTCGCCGCGGAGCACTTCCACGTTGCCGGTCGCTTCGATGGTTTTCAGCGACTTCGTGCGGCCGGGATTGAAGGTGAGAAGCAACTTTTGCGACCGGAGACTCACGTCGCCGTGCTGCACCTTCACATTGCCGTCGTAGCGAAGCTCGCCTTGGTCGTAGTCGAACGCCATGCGGTCCGCTTCGATCTCGAGCTGGGCCGGGATGTCGGTGAGCGTGAAGTCGTTCGTCACCTCGGCGATGCGACCGATGGCATCGCCGGCGCGCTCGCCGATGTCGACGTCGCTCGCGGTCGCCGTACCGCCCGCCGACCCCGCAACGACGACGGCGAAAGCGAAGGCCGGCCCGAGACGAGGCGTCATGGCTGGACCTTGGTTGGCTGTTTGAGCTGCATGGAGACGCCGGAGTCTACCGTAAGTTTCTGAGCGCGCAGGTCAAACAGCATGTCCCGACCCTTGAGCTCGAGCTCCGGAGAGCGCACCTCGGTGACGCCTCGAGCCTGAATCTGCTCCTGGCGCCGGTCGTATCGCATCGAATCGGCCGTGATAGCGAACTTCGTGAGCTCGAGACGGACTCGCCCCGCCAAATCCGCGGAGGCCAGCTCCGTGTTCTCGATGACGAGGGTGCCCTTCTCGGCTTGGATCGCGCCCACGCGCTCACCCTGGTGGAAGAAGACGAGGCTCGGCTCGATGATCTCGATGGCGCTTCGGTCGCGGTAGTAGCTGGCCTCACGCGCAGAGATCTCGAGAATCTTCTCGCCGCGTCGTGTGACCACGCGGTGGAAGTCCCGAATGCGCTGGAGCAGCTCAGGGATCACTTGTTCCCCGAGCCCCGGAACGTCGAAGACGTCGCCGATGCTGGGCCCCTTTCGGTCTCGGAGCCAGATCGTCGCGCCGACGAGCAGCGCTAAGCCGAAGAGGACCACGAACACTTTCGAGCCGACGCGAGTCACCACGACGCTCCGTGCTCTCGCGGGGGTCCCGGTGTCACGCGACGTCCGCGCGCAACAGGTCGTGGAGATGGATCACGCCGAGAGGGCGACGGCTCGACTGGTCGACGATGAAGAGCGAGGTGATCGAGTGCTTCTCCATCGTCGCGAGCGCCTCGGCAGCGAGGGCGGAGCCGGACACGACTTTCGGCGACTTGGTCATCACGGCGTCAGCGGTGAGTCCGCTCAAGTCGGTGGACTTCCGAAGCGCTCTTCTCAAATCGCCGTCGGTGATGACGCCGAGCAAGCGATCGCTCTCGTCGACCACCGCGACCACGCCGAATCCGCCCGCGGTCATCGCTTCGACCACGCTCGGCATCGACGCGGGCGCTAGCGTGCGCGGCACCTCGGCGGTTGCGTGCATGAGATCGCTCACTCTCAGCAGCTTCTTCCCGAGCGCGCCGCCCGGGTGGAGAAGTGCGAAGTCTTCGCTCGAGAAGCCGCGTTTCTCGAGCACGGCAACCGCGAGCGCGTCGCCGATCGCGAGTTGTACGGTGGTGCTGGCGGTGGGCGCGAGACCGAGAGGACAAGCTTCTTCGTCCACGTGAGCGTCGAGCACCACGTCGGCGCTCTCTGCGAGCTGAGACTCGTGGCCACCGGTGATCGCGATGATCGGCAAGCTGAGTCGCTTCATCGCCGGCAACAGTGCGACGAGCTCGCGGGTGGTTCCGCTGTTCGAGATCGCGAGACAGACGTCGCCGCGGGAAAGCATGCCCAAATCCCCGTGAGAGGCTTCGGCGGCGTGGAGGAAGAACGCGGAAGTTCCGGTGGACGCCAGCGTCGCGGCGATCTTTCGGCAAACCTGGCCGGATTTTCCCATGCCCGTCACCACGATGCGTCCGGGGCAGGCAAGAACGATGTCGACCGCGCGGTCGAAGCCGTCGTTCAGTCGCGCGGAAGCTGTCGCGATCGCATCGGACTCGATGCCGAGCACTCGGCGCGCGGACTCGAGCGACGAGCTGCTCATGCGAGCGCTTCGGCGCGCGCCGCATGGAGGTGCTTCAGCACGCCGAGCAGCGCGGGCATCTGTTCGATGGGGAGCGAGTTCGGGCCGTCGCTCAAGGCGGCTTCCGGATTCTCGTGCACTTCCATGAAGACGCCGTCCACGCCCACGGCTACCGCCGCGCGCGCGAGCGGAGCGATGAAACGGCGGTCACCGGACGAGACCCCTTGCCCGGCGCCGGGAAGCTGGACGGAATGCGTGGCATCGAAGATCACCGGCACGTCGATTTCGCGCATGATCTCGAGCGACCGGAAGTCGTTGACGAGATTTCCGTAACCAAAGGTCGTGCCGCGCTCGGTGAGCATGATGGATTTCCCGCCCGCCTCCCGCGCTTTGGCCACCACGTGCTTCATGTCCCAGGGTGCGAGGAACTGCCCCTTCTTGATGTTGACGGTCTTGCCGCTCGCGGCGCACGCCGCGACGAGATCGGTTTGCCGGCAGAGAAAAGCGGGAATCTGCAGCACGTCGACCACTTCCGCCACGGCTGCAACTTCAATCGTCTCGTGGACGTCCGTGAGAACCGGCAGACCGGTGACACGACGCACTTCGGCGAGCACGGCCAGGCCCTCTTGCATGCCGGGGCCGCGAAAGGACGAGTGGGAGGTGCGATTGGCCTTGTCGAAGGAGGATTTGTAGACGACCGGCACGCCGGTCTCGTCCGAGATTCGTGCGATGCGGTCGGCGTGACGCAGTGCCGACTCACGTGACTCGATCACGCAGGGGCCGGCGATGATGAACAGCGTCCCGTTTCCGGCGCGAACCGCTCGCGGTCCGCTCCCGATCGTCAACGCCTCCCGGCTCATCAGCTCGTGGCCTCCGATCGGCCGACCACACGAAGCCCGCTCAATTTGGGCTGTTCACCTCGATCGCGCCTATAGCCGAGAGCCGCGCGCACGTAGCTCTTGAAGATCGGGTGACACTCGAGGGGGCGTGACTTGAACTCCGGATGGAACTGGGCGGCGAGAAACCAGCGGTGATTCGGCAGCTCGACGATCTCGACCAAATTGCCGTCTGGAGACGTACCGCTCAAAACCAGGCCGGCTTCTTCGAGCTGGCGCCGGTACTTGGTGTTGAACTCGTAACGATGCCGGTGGCGCTCGGTGACGTTCTTCTTGTTGTAGGTGCGCTGGGCCAAAGAGCCTTCTTTCAATACGCAGGGGTAAGACCCGAGTCGCATGTTGCCGCCCTTGGTCGAGAGGTCTCGCTGCTCGAGCATCAGATCGATCACGGGATGCGGCGTTGCCGGATCGACCTCGCTCGAATTGGCGCGCGCTAGCCCGCAGACGTTGCGCGCGTACTCGATGACCACCATCTGCATGCCGAAGCAGATGCCGAGGAATGGAACGTTCTGCTCGCGAGCGTACTTGACCGTCGCGATCTTGCCTTCGGTGCCACGCGGCCCGAAGCCCATCGGAACCAGAATCGCATCGGCACCGCGAACCTCGGGCGGAAGACCTTTGGCTTCGACGACCTCCGAGTCGATGTGAATGATTTCGACCGCACACTCGTTGGCGATGCCGCCGTGCGCGAGCGCTTCGTTCAGCGACTTGTACGAGTCCGTGAGGTCGACGTACTTGCCTACCATGGCGATGGTGACGCGGTCTTTCGGGGATTCGGCAGCGGCCGCAACGCGCTCCCACGCACGGAGCTTCGGTGAGCCGGTCCAGATGCTGAGCTTTTGCGTGACGCAGTCGTGCAAGCCTTCCTCCTCGAGCTCGAGAGGAAGGCGGTAGATGTTCGGTACGTCTTTCGCGGTGATGACGCAGCGGGGATCCACGTTGCAGAAGAGGCCGACCTTCTCTTTGAGCTTCTCGTCGATGTCGCGCTCGCAGCGCAGGATGAGAACGTCCGGCTGGATGCCGAGGCCCGTCAGCTCTTTCACGCTGTGCTGCGTCGGCTTCGTCTTGAGCTCGCCGGCCGCTGCGATGTACGGGACGAGCGTCAAGTGGATGAAGAGAACGTTGTTCTCGCCCGCCTCGATCCGCATCTGACGAATCGCTTCGAGAAACGGCAGGCTCTCGATGTCGCCCACCGTGCCGCCGACTTCGCCGATCAGCACGTCGTAGCCCTCGGCGGCCGCACGGATTCGGCGCTTGATCTCATCCGTGATGTGCGGGATCACCTGTACGGTCGCGCCGAGATAGTCGCCGCGCCGCTCTTTCGTGATCACCTCGAAGTAAACACTTCCAGTCGTGACGCTGTTTTTGCGCGTCATGCGCGTGGAGACGAAGCGCTCGTAGTGGCCGAGGTCGAGGTCGGCTTCATAGCCGTCTTCCGTGACGTACACTTCGCCGTGTTGGAAAGGGCTCATCGTGCCCGGGTCCACGTTGATGTAGGGGTCCATCTTGAGCATGGTCACTCGAAGCCCTGCGCTCTCGAGTAGTGCTCCCGTAGACGCCGACGCGAGCCCCTTGCCGAGCGCCGATGCGACCCCACCCGTGACGAAGATGAACTTGGTAGCTCTTACAGCCTCGCTCTTCGGCTTCCGCGCCATGCCCGTACCTCCCCTCACTTCGAGCCCGCAGAGGATTCGACGCGCACGGCTTGGCGTGCGCGCTCCAGATCCGCGAACGTGTCGACCTCTAGCGGCGGTCGATCGTCCACGACGACGACGCCGATTCCTATACCGTTCTCCAAGGCGCGCAACTGCTCCAGCTTCTCGGATTTTTCGAGTCGCGTGGGCTTCAATCGCGAGAATCTCATCAAGGTCTCACGTCGGTACGCGTAGATGCCGACGTGGTGCAGCGCGTCGCTGAAATCGTCTTCGCGATCCCGCTGATGCGGGATGGGCGCGCGCGAAAAATAGAGCGCGCGTCCGGCTGCGTCCGTCACGACTTTTACCGCCGCCGGATCGAGCATCTCTTCGCGGCTTCTCACCGGTACCGCGAGCGTCACGATCTCGATCTCCCGATCGGCGCTCATGCGCGCGACGAGCAGATCGATCCAACTCGGATCGAGGAGCGGAAGATCTCCTTGCACGTTCACGACGATGTCGTAGTCGCTAGCGGCCGCCACCTCCGCAACGCGATCGGATCCGCTCGCGTGAGCGGGATCGGTCATGACGGCTTCGCCGAGCGACGAGACGGCATCGTAGATCCTTCGGTCGTCGGTCGCGACGACCACGCGCTGAACTTTGGAGGCGAGCGAAGCCCGGGCGAGCACGCGTGCCACCATCGGCATGCCGCCGATGTCGGCGAGGGCCTTGGCCGGCAGTCGGGTAGATCCGTAACGTGCCGGAATCACGGCCATTGCGGAGGGGTGGAGGGCGCTCGCGGGCACAAAAAAACCGCGGCGCACGGCGGGAAAATGCGCCCGCGCGCCACGGGTCTTCCTTATATCGACCGCCACCTCGGGCTGTCAAAGTATGACGCGACGCGTGGGCACCGCCTCGAATCGCCTGTCCAAACCGTCGCGAGATTGACGAATTCGTACAGCCGGTTCGATCCGGCGCTATTTCGAGCCGCCGCCGTCATCATAAGACATTGAATTCATTGATGAACAGATATGGGAGTCTTTGGCACTGGCCATGCAGTGACGGTGACGTGTCGCGTTGGTACGAAGGGGTGAAGCTCGCCGGTGACGGGACCCAGGGTCCGCCGGACCACGAGCTGATGCGTGAGGTGAACCACGCTACCGGGAACCTCGTTCACCGGATGTTCTACTGGGCAGAGCTGCTCGGCGACTGCCCGCCGCAAGAAGATTTGAAAGAGACCGTCGAGCACTTGAAGGACTCGCTTGGCGAGCTTCATCGTCTGGTGAGCCGGACGTTCGATCTTGTACGGGCGGTAGAGGTGAGGCCCCTCGGGGTGGCCGCGAACGACCTCGTCGAGAGCATCGCGCTCCGCCTCGGTACGCAAGCGGACTTCGGCGACGCGCCGGAGCTCGAAGACGACTTGGCAGGACAGCGCGTGTCGGTGGACCCGCTGCTCGTCGATCGCGCCATGGGCCTCGTTGCGGAAGCTCTATCGCTCACGCGCGACGCAGCGACCGACGCACCGGTGTCCTCGTTGCGGGTTCGCTCGAGCCAACCTGTGGAGGGCGAGGCGGGATCGCGCGACGGAATTCTTTTGCACTACTCCGCTGGCGCGAAAGTTACGCACAGTTGTGCGCAGCCGGGCAGCGAGGTCGCGGAAGCAGTGAGCATCGCGCTGGCACGAAAGCTACTCGCCGCGCTGGGTTGGCTCATTGATCTCGATGAAGTCAACGGAGAACGACGACTCGCCATTTTCGTTCCGCTCTCTTCTTCTCCCGAACTCACCACGTCCGTTTCACTCAGTTGACGTCGTGCGCGCACGATCGCGCGCGTCCGTTCAACTTGACACTAGAATCACTGGGTAGGTAAAGTTGCGGAACCGCTCGGGTTCCCACCCAATTTTCCTGTGCTGGGCGGAGGCTGGTTGATGCGGCCGCTTGCGTGTGCGCGCCGCGGCAAGGAGGAGAATAGTGGTCATGGAGCAACAGAAACTCATCAAGCGCTTGGGCGCATCCGTCCTGTCGCTGGCGATGGTACTTTCAACGGTACCGCCGGTGGGCGCGGCAGAGTCCGTAGTCGGCACCATTCACGAGTGAGTGAGCGGGCCCGCCTGGGTCGCCTCACCGAACGCCGACTGGTCGCGACTTTCGTCGACTCGTCCGCTCGTTTCCGGCGATCGGCTCAAAACTGGTAGCGACGGCTATCTGCTCGCCGATCTCGGCGACGCAGGTGTAGTCGGTCTCTACGGCGACGCTGAAGTCGCGACGACCGACCGAGGCGCCGGCCCCGTCGTCGACGTTCACAAGGGCAAGGTCGCGTTTCACATCTCGCCGAACTCTCGCATGAAGCTCAACGCGCAAGGCGCGGCGATCGCTTCGGGCGAGCGCGCCGCCGACGGGTACGTAGAGTACAACGCGTCGGGCGTACCGGTCGTGGTGGTGGAAGACGGCTCGCTCAACGTGCAGATGGCGGCAGGCGACATGAAGACGGTGGGTCGCGGAGAGCGGCTCGCACTCGGTGCGGCAGCTCCGGCCGGAGCGCCGATCCAAGTTGCGGAAGCCGAGGAAGACGATCGCAAGGCGGGCGCCGCTGCGTCGGAAGACGGCACCAAGACCTACGCGGGCCTGAGCCCGACGGGTTGGACCGCCGTCGCAGTAGTCGCCGGCGCCATCGGCGGCGCGGCGTACTACGCGAGCGACGACAGCGACAGCGACGACGACGACTCGCCTTCCGGAGATTGATCCTAGTCGGTAGCTGTCATAGTGAACGCGGAGCGCTGGCACCGCCCAGCCGGAGCGTGAACGCGTTGAAACGAGAGAAAAAGGAAGGGTGCCTTCGTCCGAAAGGCGGAGGCACCCTTCTGCTTTTTGTGGGTGCGACACTGCTGCTCGGTGTTTTGTCGACGATGACTGCTTGCACGATGCATCGGGCGCGAGATTCCGAATCGTTCGCGCACGTGGATTCGACGAAGACCACTAACGAAGATTTCAACGCCACCATCGCGGGCATCGCTGCGAACGAAGCGGACTTGGAGTACCGGATCGGGGCGGAAGACCTGCTGAAGGTCACATTGTTCGACATCGAGGCGGGCGACGGCGATCCGCAAGAGATCATGGTTCGCGTCGCCAGTACCGGGGATGTCACCTTGCCCTACGTCGGAACCGTCCAGGCGGCCGCCATCACTCCGCTCGAGCTCGAGCAACGGCTCATAAAAGTCTATCGCAAGTACATTCGGGATCCGCAGATCGCGGTACTGGTCGAAGAGTACCAAAGCTTCCGTGTGTCGGTCGTCGGCTACGTAAATGACCCGGGTGTGCTCGAGCTTCGCGGTCGGAAGACGGTACTCGAGGCGATCGCGATGACCGGCGGTCTCACCGATGTCGCGGGTAAGTCGGTGCGGCTCACGAGGCGGGGCACGGACAAGACGGAGAGCGTCCTCATCGATCTCGACGCGATCGCGGAAGGACTCAACCCGGATGCCAACATGGTGCTGTTGCCGGGAGATGTCGTATCGGTGCCGAAAGCCGGAATGTTCTACGTAGAGGGCGTGGTGGCGAACCCGGGTGCATACCCGCTGCTCGACGACACGACGGTGAGTGAAGCCGTCGCGACCGCCGGCGGGCCCGATCGGACCCTTGCGAACGCGAGCGGTACCTTGCTCTACCGCAAACGTGAGGACGGCAAGCGCGAGGCGATTTCCGTCAATCTCGCTTCTTTGAAGAACGGCGGCTCCGAGGATTTCTATGTCCAGGAGAACGACGTGATCGTCGTGCCCGTCTCGGGACCCGCACTGTTTCTCGATCGTGTCACGGCAGGAATTCTCAGAATCGGCTTCAATTCGAACTTCTAACCGCTCTCAGCAAGGAAGCTCTGGACCCATCCGATGCCGGTCTTCGACAATTACGGCGACAACGAGAGCCGCAACTCGGGTTCGGACGCGACCGACGGAACGCAAGAGCGCGTCACGCGCTTACCGAGCACGCGCGCTTCACACGCACTCACACCGGAGGTTTCGCAACGCGAGCTATCCGCGTGGCGCGACGTGCAGCTCTGGGACTACTTGCACATCCTCATGCACCGGCGCTGGACCGTCGCCGCCGTGCTCGCGTTCACAGTCCTGAGCGCGCTCATCGTCAGTTTTTCTTCGACGCCGATGTACCAAGCGACGGCGTTGCTGCAGATCGAGCCCGAAGGGCCGAACGTCGTTCAATTCGGCGACATGCAGGAATCGATCAGCGCGACGCAGGCGTACCATGATTTTTATCGCACGCAGTACGACATTCTCTCGAGTCGCCAGGTCGCGTTTCGGACGATCGAAGAGCTCGCCCTCGAAGAGGACAAGTGGCTGAATGGCGAAGAGCGCTGGTCCCTGATCGGCCGCGCTCGCTCCCTCGTCGGCGGACTGCTGTCGTCCGAGGCGACCGACCCGGAACGGGCCGAGCTCGAGAAGCGGAAACGACTGCTCGACAATTTTCTGGATAGCTTGGGTATTCAACCGCGCCGAAGGTCCTTCCTCGTAGAAGTTACGTTCTCTTCGCCCAACCCCGAGCAAGCGGCGCGGGTCGCCGAGAGCGTAGCGCGAGAGTACGTCGACCTGACCCTCGACCAACAGATTGAAGCGGCGTCCCAGGGACGTAACTTCATCTCGAAACAGCTGGACGTGACGAAGGCGCGGCTCGAAGAGTCCGAAGTATCGCTCCAGGAGTTCGCTCGTGGTCGAAACATATTCGCGCTCGAGCAGGAAGAAGAGGTCATCCACGCCAAGCTCGCCGACCTCAACACACGGCTGACCGAAGCCGAAGCCCAACGCATCGCCCTCGAAGCCATCGTTCAGCAAGCGAGTGGGCCGGATCGCGGCATGGCCCGTATCATCGTGAACAGCGATCTCCTGATGGCTTTGACGAGACAGCTCGCCGAGGCCGAAGCCGAGCTCGCGGAGCTGAGCGATCGCTTCACCGGTGAATTTCCGAAGGTAAGGTCCGCCGAGGCACGCGTACGGCAGATTCGCGAGCGTATCGCGTTTGAGGAATCGCGCGCGATCGGGAGCATCAGTGCGGACCATCGCACCGCGATCGAGCGCGAAGCCATGCTTCGCGACCAGCTCGAGCAGCAGCGCCAAGTCGTCGCCGCTTACGAAGAGAAAGCGATCGACTTCAAGATCATGCGCCGTGAAGTCGATACCAATCGACTCATCTACGAGAATCTCCTGCAGCGAATGAAGGAGGTCGAGGTCACCGAGGCGATTCGCGCGAGCAACATCACGATCATCGACACGCCCGAGATTCCTCTCGAGCCGTCCTCTCCTAGAGTCGCGCTCAATCTCGCGCTCTCGCTACTTTTCGGTCTGCTCGGCGGCGTGGGCGTGAGCTTCTTCCAAGAATACGCCGACGACAGCATACGTACGCCGGAAGAGGTGGAGCGTTATCTGCGTCTCCCCATGCTTGGCGCAATCCCCGAATTCCGAGGCAAGGAATCGAAGGATCGTCTCGACCCTCAGACCTCTCCGGATCTCGAAGTGACGTTGAGGCCGACTTCCGCAGGGGCGGAAGCCATCCGAACCCTACGTGCGTCCCTCTTCCTCGCTGCCGCCGGCGGACTCCCGGGGCGTCTCCTTGTCACGAGCGCGCAGCCGAGCGAGGGCAAGACCTGCATGGCCGTGAACCTCGCCGCGGCGATCGCTCAAACCGGTCGACGCGTCGTCGTGATCGACTGCGATCTTCGTCGACCCCGCGTGCACAAGGCCATCGGTGGCACCCAGTCGCCTGGCGTGACGAACTTCCTCGCGGGGAACGCCGAGTTGGACGACGTGATTCGCGGCACGGCCCAGATCGGTTTGGACTTCGTAGCCGCGGGGCCCATTCCACCCAACCCCGTTGATCTGCTCGATTCCGTTCGCATGGACGACCTGATCAACGCGTTGGAGGATCGATACGATCACATCGTGGTCGACGCACCGCCGTCACTCGGGTTCGCCGACGTCCCCGTATTGAGCAATCGACTGGGGGGCGGGTGCTTGTTGGTGACGAAGTGCGGATCCACTTCTCGACGCACGGCGCGGCAAGCCTGCGAATATCTCACCCGGATGCAGTCGAAGCTGCTCGGCGTGGTGCTGAACCGAATCGGCGCGCGAGCGTCCAGTTACTCCTACTATCAGTACTACGGGTACTACGGCTCCTACGACGATCCCTCGGCGGAGCGCGCGGACAACGGAAAGGCGGAGCGACTGGAGAGCGCCGCATAGCCGCCCGTGAGCGCCCCGCGTCTTTCGTCCCGGACGATTTTTCTCAGCTTGGTTTTCGTCTCCGCGGTTGCGGCCGTCGCGAGCGTCGTCGAGCTCCTGGCAATCGGTAGTGCAGCACGCACGGGCCCCGAGCGACTCGCGGGGCTCGAGCGAGCAGCGCGACTCTCTCCGCTGAATTGGGCGTATCGCTACGAGCTCGGCGCTCTGCTCGCGCGATCCGGTCTCGCTTCCGCTGCGGAGCCCTGGTTCCTCTCCTCGCTGGCGCTCAACCCCGCTCGAGCGGAGTCAGCGATCGGGCTCGCGGAAACCAAAGTTAGTAGGGGCGAAGACGCATACCCGTGGATCGAGCGAGCGGTGCGAAGCGGTCGCTCGAAGACCTCGGTCCGTGTGCGGGCCGGGACACTTTACGCGCGGCTCGGTGACCATGAGCGCGCGGCCGCGGAGTTCGCTGCTGCAGCGTTGGGGCAACGTTCTCAACTGCACTCTTTTTTCTCGCTTCTCCATTCCATCTATCCCGACTGGTTCGTGCTCGAGAAGCTCGTTGCGGACGACGTGTTACCTGCTTACTTCTCGTTCGCGAGGTCTCGACTCGGCACGATCTCCATGCAGAGAGTGTGGACTCGCTTCGAGACGTTGGGCGCCTCGGAAAAATCGTTGCAGGCGTATGTGGGTTACCTACTGCGGCACGGATTGGCGCACGACGCTTGGAATCTAGCGTTCAGTGTGGACGCGCCGCCGGTGGGAACCCTGCTCGACGGAAACTTCGAAGAGCACGGAGAGCTCAGCGAGTTCGGCTGGCAGATCGTCAGCAACGAGGGTGTGAAGGCCCGGGTGCGGGATTGTATTCAGTGCGCAGATAGAGGGGACGCGCTGTCGCTCGAGTTCGACGGGGAGACGAACGGACACTACTTCGGTGTCAGCCAGATCGTTCCGGTAAAACCGCTGGGCACGTATCGTGTCAGCGCGCAGGTTCTGGGAGACGGGATCACGTCGGCGCGTGGACCGGCGTTAGCCGTGGCGGGGCTGAAGGGCGAGCAAGGTGACCCAACTCATGCCTGCGAGCTCTTCGTCCTCGGGGAAGAGCTCAAGCGCACGTTTCGTTGGAAGCCGACCTCGGTCCTCTTCGGCGTCCCAGAATCGTGCACTGGTGTCCGTCTGATGGTCGTGCGGCCACGGACGCGACGCTTGGATAAGTTCATCGGCGGCGAGCTCTGGGTCGACGACGTTACCTTCGAAGAGATCGGCTCAGCGCCAGAACCACCGTCCGGCGATGCGCCGAACGAAGGGAGCGCGTCCGACCTGCCCGGTGTCGGCGCGCGCGCCCTTGACGGCGTGAAGACCGAGATCCGGAATATTGCCCGCGATGAGCGCACGGGGGCCTTCGTCGAGCAGCTTTCCCGCATCTTCGCCGACGAGGGCGACGGCGCGCGCGAGTGCATCGCGGAGCCGGGGAGGTCGCCGTTCGGCGGAGTGAGCATCGCTGGCCATGGCATGGTAGTGGCCAGCCGAGAGCAAAGTCTCGGCACAAGCCTTCGCGCGTCGGCCCCAGAGCCCGAGGAGTGATTCAGCGTCGAGCTGCAGCGCGGCGCCGGCATGGAGCCATTCGATGGCGAGTTTCGGTCGCTCCTGTAGGAGCTCGTTTCGCTCCGGGTGAGCGATAACGGGCACGAGGCCGCGTGCGCGCACGTTGAACAGAGAGTCCGCGATCCTTGGCGGGATTACCGCCACCGGCATCTCCATCAACACTGCCTTTCCGTTCGCAATCCGCGGTAACTCGTCCGCGAGGGTCTGAATGAGCTGGGACGAGAAATCGACTTCCGCTCCGATCGCGACCTCGAGCGGCACGCGAGCGTCGCTCAATCGGTCGTTGAGCTCTCGGACTAGACCATCGACGCGACGGCGCGTGTTGTTGTAGACGCCATCGATCAAATGAGGCGTCGCCACCGAAAGCGTGACGCCTTCGGCCGCCACGCGCCGGCAAAGCTCGATCGATTCGTCCCAGGACCGCGGGCCGTCGTCGATCCCGGGCAGCAAGTGCGAGTGAATGTCGATCACGCCCGGCCGTCTTCGCCCGTCGGGGCGCGGCGGCGGCGGCGTGGCTTCACGAGAATCTGGGGCTCTTGCGAGGCGCGGACGAAGAGGGCGAGCACGGCGGCGAACATGAAGCCGACCCCTGGGATCCGCAAGCCGAAATCCGTCAGCGAGTGGCCCAGTGCCGCGACGATCGCGACGCCTAGCCAAACGATGATCGTCCTCGCGTCGGGCGGGAGCGGCTTCGCGAGAATCACGAGAAAGCGCCGCGCGAAGATGAAGAGCAACCAACCGACGAGAGCCAAGCCGATCCAGCCACTCTCGACCAGTACCTGGAGGTAGTCGTTGTGAGCGTAGCGAGTGTTGAGACCCGTCGGTGCAGCCTTGTAGCCCTCGATCAGGGAGTCGAAGGTGCCCCAACCATGACCCAACAGCGGCTTTTCCATGACCATCGAGGCCGCGGCTTTCCAAATGGGTAGCCGACCCGTCTCGAGATCGGTCGCCAAATTCGCGAAGCGCTCGAACGCGGGCGCAATACCGATCACGAGAACATAGATCGCGACCAAGACGAGGCTCACCCCGGGAATCACGAGCTGGTCTCGCGTTCGGTGCTTGCTGGTCGAGCGATCGTGGCGGAGGGCCCGCGCCGTCGCGAGAACGACCATGCACGCGGCAGCGAAGCTCAGTACTCCCATGCGCGAGCGTGAGAACACCAGCGCGAGACCGATGAGTACGATGAAGGATCCGAGAAGCACACGCTGCGCAAACTCGTCCGACCTCGGCGGCAGACCGGCGGACCGTGACGAGCTGCCCGTAGCGGTCACGATCACGGCCAGAGGGAGACTCATCTCCATCAGCAAGGCGAAGTGGTTGCGGCCAACGAGCGTTCCGGTTGCGGAGTCGTGGTATGCCCAGCGTTCGTAGAGAAGCAGGTGCTCATTTCCGGCCAGAAGATTGAATACGCCGTATGCAGCCTCCGTAGCACCGATCGCCGCCAATACCGTGAGCACGGATCGAAACGATGCGTGGTTGCTTACGGCGCTATGAACGAGGACGTAAAAGAGCATCGTCGCGACGAGAACGAGGCCGGCCCGAACGATATCGATCAAGGCGCCGTCGGTGTAGTCTGTGGTGACGCCCGCGATGATCTGGACCGCGACAATCGTCGGAAGGCAGAGCAGCGCGAACCCATCCACGCCGGAGAGCATCGTGCGTGCCGTATCGTCGACCCCGGCTGCAGCGATTCCCTGCACGGCTAGGGCCAGGAAGGCGCTTGCCGTCGCCGTCACCAGCACGTATTCCGCCCAGGTTGGCGCCGATCCCAGAGGAACCAGGGCGATGACGAGCAGCAAGCCGATGAGCCATGGTGGGGTGCGCAAACTCATGTCTTGGGTATGCTTAGCGGCCTAGAATCGCACAGGCGTTCACTTGGCGGAAGGATGACGCGCAAGGTTCGGGGCGGGCGAGAACGGAGAGACTGATGTTCAAGGAGCGCGCGCGGACGCTGCAAACCCTCTCCCTTTCTCTCGACGTTGCCTGCACTTGCCTGGCGTTCGGGATCGCGCTCCTCTTACGCGCCTATCAGAGCCAAATCCCGATCCTCCAAAAACTCCCCGTACTGCCGCTGAACGCCGAGCCGACGGTCAGGTCAGACTACGCCGTGCTACTCGTAGTGAGCGTGCTGGCTTGGGTCTTCGCCCTCCGTCAGAGCGGCGTGTACGCGTCACATCGCTCCGAGCGCCTCGTGACCGTCGTGATCGCGTACGCGAGATCGTTCATCTGGGCCGGCCTGTCCACCGCGGCCGTCGTCTTCGTCCTCAAGCTGACGCCGATCAGCCGTTTGTTCTTCGCTTACTATTTCGCGATCGCTTTTATGCTTCTGACGGTCAAGCAAGGGATCGTCATCGCAGCCCTGCGGCGACTCCGCGAAAAAGGCTACAACCAGCGCCACGCGCTCGTGATCGGAACCGGCAAACCAGCCGGCTGGTTCGCCCGCGTTCTCCTCGACGCGCGCCACACCGGGTACCACCTCCAGGGCTTGGTGTTGACGCAGAAAGTGGTCTCCAGCGACACCTTCTCGGTTCCCGTGCTTGGCGGGCTTTCCGACATCGAGTCCATCATCAGCCGGCATGTCGTGGATGAGGTGTTCATCGTCGGCGGTGCCGGCGAGCTGTCGAAGCTCTCGGCCGTCGCCGAGTCGCTCATCAAGAGCGGAAAGATCGTCTCGCTCGTATCCGTACTCAGCAGCGGGCTCGAGGGCGTGCGAGGGCGCGTGACCGAGTTCGCCGGCGTTCCGATGATTTCCTTCGGACCCATGCCGCGCGACGAGCTGAACGCCGGCATCAAGCGCGCTGTGGACATCACCGTCGCCTCGGTGGCGCTCGTCGTCTGTACCCCTCTCATGCTTTTCGTTGCGCTGCTGGTCAAAGTCGTCGATCGGGGCCCCGTGCTTTTTCGACAAGTGCGACTCGGCGTTGGCGGACGGCCGTTCGTGCTTTGGAAGTTTCGCTCCATGCGCGTAGACGCGGAGCAGCTGCTCGAGAAAGACCAGGAGCTCTACGCCCGTTACGTGGCGGGGAACTTCAAGCTGCCTGATTGGGAGGATCCCCGCGTGTCCCGCCTTGGCGCGTTTCTCAGACGCTCGAGCCTCGACGAGCTGCCCCAGCTCTACAACATTCTCCGAGGTGACATGACGCTCGTCGGCCCGAGGCCCGTCGTTCCTGACGAGCTTGCGATGTACGCGCCCTACGACGCGGTTCTCGTCGCGGTGAAGCCGGGCTTGACCGGACAGTGGCAGGTGAGCGGACGGAGCGAGGTTTCCTACCCCGAGCGAGCGCACATGGATCTCGACTACGTCGCGGGCCACTCGGTGTGGTCGGACCTCGCGATCATCGCGCGGACCTTGCCTTCCGTGGTGAGACGACGCGGAGCGTACTGAGCCCATGACGGCGGACAGGGAGCCTCGACGACAAGGCTCGACCCCGCGTGTCGCTGTCGTCATCCCGGCCCGCGGCGGGTCGAAGGGCGTTCCGCGCAAGAACCTTCGATGCGTAGGGGGCGTGCCTCTCGTGGGCCGCGCAATCCAGGCGGCGAAGGCAGCTGCGTCCGTTCGGGCCGTCTACGTTTCCACCGACGACGCGGAGATCGCCGCGGCTGCCAAGCAATACGGCGCCGAGGTGATCGAGCGTCCCGCCGAGCTTGGCGCCGACGACACGAGCTCCGAAGCCGTCCTGTTGCATGCCCTCGATCTGATGGCTTCGCGTGCAGAGGAACCCGAACTCACCGCGTTCGTCCAGTGCACGGCGCCGCTCATTACGAGCGTCGATATCGACGGTGTCGTTGCAGCGCTCGATGCGGAGTCGGCCGACAGCGCATTCGCGGCGGCGGGCTTTCATGGGTTTCTTTGGACGGCCGATGCATCGCAAGGCGCGCGCGGTGTGAATCACTCGCACACCGAGCGAAAACGGCGTCAGGATCTATCGCCGACGTATCTCGAGGCCGGCTCCGTGTACGTCTTTCGCACGAGCGGCTTTCGAGCGGCGCGGCATCGATTTTTCGGCCGGATCGCCGTCTACGAGATTCCGGTGTCCCGTTGCGTCGAGATCGACGATGAGGCGGACATCGAGCTCGCCGACGCGCTTATCGGTCGCGTCACGACGTCGGGCGTGAGCGAGCGACTTCCTCACCGGATCGGCGCGCTGGTCATGGATTTCGACGGTGTGCTGACGGATAACCGCCTAATCGTGTTCTCGGACGGTCAGGAAGCTGTCGCTTGTAGCCGGGCCGACGGCATGGGCATCGGTCGCCTGGCGGCGAGAGGCCTGCCGATGCTGATTTTGTCGTCGGAAAAGAATCCCGTCGTCGACGCGCGAGCGTTGAAGCTCGGAGTCTCGTGCCGTGCGGGGGTGACCGACAAACGTGCGGTTCTCGAGAAGTGGTTGGCCGAGAAATCCGTCGCTCCACGTGATTGCGTCTTCGTCGGCAACGACGTCAACGATCTCACTTGCATGCAGGTTGTGGGTTGCAGTGTCGCGGTCGCCGACGCGCACCCGGACGTGCTCCGCGTGGCGTCGCTCGTGCTTCGAAGTGAAGGGGGCCGAGGTGCCGTCCGGGAGCTCACTGATTTGATTGAGCAAAGGCTCGCCGGAGGTGCAGCATGCCAACCAGCGTGAAGATCGGCCATCGTGACGTCGGTCACGGATTGCCCGTCTACGTGATCGCCGAGATCGGCATCAACCATAACGGCGATCTCGAGCTCGCGAAGAAGCTCATCGACGCCGCGTACATCTCGGGCTGCAATGCCGTGAAGTTCCAGAAGCGCACGCCGGAGCTCTGCACCCCGGAGAAGTATCGAAACGTCCAGCGCGACACGCCCTGGGGCATCATGACCTACCTCGAGTACCGAGAGCGGGTGGAGCTCGGAAAAGAGGCCTACGACGAGATCGATCGTTACTGTCGCGACAAAAAAGTCGATTGGTTCGCGTCTTGTTGGGACGAGCCGTCGGTCGACTTCGTGGAACGCTACGAGCCCGCTTGTTACAAGATCGCGTCTGCCAGCGTGACCGACTTGCCGCTCTTGCGGCGAATCGCGGCGACGCGACGGCCGGTCGTTCTTTCCACCGGCATGTCGACAATCGAGCAGATCGACGCAGCCGTCGAAGTGCTCGGCAACGATCGGTTGCTCGTCGCGCACAGTACGAGCAGCTATCCCTGCAAGCCCGGCGAGCTGAATCTCCGCGTGATCGACACGCTGAGAGCACGTTACGGTTGTCCGGTCGGCTATTCCGGTCACGAGGTAGGATTGCAGACTACGCTGGCGGCGGTCGTTCTCGGCGCGTGTTTCGTCGAGCGACACATTACACTCGACCGCGCCATGTGGGGGACCGATCAGGCGGCGTCGATAGAACCCGGCGGCCTCGTACGTCTCGTGCGCGACATCCGTGTCATCGAGTCGGCCCTCGGCGATGGCGTAAAACAAGTTTACGAGAGCGAGAAGCCCATCATCGAGAAGCTTCGACGCGCCACCTGAAGGCGCGCGGACCCCGAGCCGCCGTGTCGGAATCGATCGACACCCTGGTCTTCGTCAACAACGCCTTGTCGAGCCGGCTCATGCACGATGAGCTAGCGAGAAAGGGCATCTCCGGAAGTCAGGTCGCGCTCTTTCTCCTTCGTCGTTTGCGCTCGAATTGGTACGCGGACTGCGCGGTCGTAGTGGACTACGGGCGGCCGCCGTCGCGGTCGATGCTGGGACAGCTCGCCGTCTCGGGATTCTATCGACGTGCCGCGAGTGAGCTTCGCCGCTTGCTCGCGAGCGGCAAAATCCGCCGCATCTATCTGGTGAACAACGACAGTCTTTTGACGAATCACGCGATCGGTTGGGCGCGAGCCACTGCCGCTTGCGAGGTCGTGGTCGTCGTCGAAGGCCTGATGAATTTTCAAGACATCCGGCTACGCAATCGCCAATCTTGGCGAAGCCGGGTCAAACGGCTCGTAGCACCCCTCCTGGGTCTCTCGTGGGATCCGCCGGACGATCATTTGAGTGGTGCCTTCGATCGGCGCGTCGATCGTGTGCTTACTTTCGAGCGCCGCGGCCTCAAGGCGCCCGCGGATAAGATCGACGAGCAAAGATTGACAGCTTTGGTGCCGCCTCCGCGCAAGCAGGAACGAACGGTGCTCGTAGTGCTCTCCGGGATCTGGCAGTGGCTCGACGCCGACGACGACCGAAAGCTCAATCAGGGCTTCGTCGCGTGGCTCGCCGAGCAAGGTTTCGATCGCGTTCTCGTGAAGCCGCATCCCCACGTGTCGGCCGGTGCTCTCGACTACCTGTTGCCAAGCCACGAACGGCTCGATGTTCCGCTGAGCATCGAAGACATGGCCGCGACGATCGAAGCCGGCACCGTCGCGGGGATCTGTTGCACGGGCCTCGTCACTCTCAAGCTCCTTCGCCCCGATCTTCGCTGCGTCGACTACGGTACTCGCTACTACTGCGAGCGCGCGTACTTCGGCGATCGAAGCGTCGAAGACGTCATGCGGTCGGCCGGTGTTGAAATCGTCGCGTTCTAGTAGCCGGCGGCACCTGGTCCTTGCTCGCGCGGGCGCGCTGGCTTTGCTCGTGAGTGGGTTCGCTCTAGGTGGCGCAACGGTTGTCGGCGCCGCTACGCAATGGCGCGTGACCGAGCTTCACTTCGTCGCCGCGGCGGACTACCCGGATCCGTTCGACACCGAGCGTGCGCAGCTCATCGCGGAATTTCACGGGCCGAACGATCGGCGGCTCACCGTACCCGGGTTCTGGGATGGAGGCAGGGACTGGCGCGTGCGTTTCACGCCGACGGTGCCGGGGCACTGGGAATACGTTACATCGTTCACGAACCCCTCGGACGACGGTCTCCACGCGCGGCGCGGCGCCCTCGAGGCCGGGCCGCCCGCCGAAGCGACGAGCCGCTTGCGCCGGCACGGGGGATTTCTCCGCGTGAGCGATGACGGGCGCTATCTCGCGCATCCGGACGGCGCTCCGTTTTTTTGGCTCGGCGACACTTGGTGGCGCGCGCCGTCCCGTTTCGTTCCCTTCGACGATTTCGTCCGAATGGTCGACCAGCGCGCGGTGCAAGGTTTTACGGTATTCCAGGCTCTCGGGTACGCGCCCTTCGGCACGTCGCAGGGTGTGGGCGTATTCCGCGCGACTCGCGAGGTTTCGGACGATGTCGTCGCGTATTGGCGAGAGGTGGATCGATATCTGGCGTATGCGGAAGAGAAGGGACTCGTCGGCGTGATCGGACTAGGCGGCACGAGCGCGTTCGACGCGGTGGATCTGCCGAGTCTCGAGCGACTCTGGCGCTACTATCTCGCGCGGTACTCGGCGTATCCGATCACATTCCTCATCACCCAGGAATACAATTCGCAGGCGGGCGATTCCGCGGAGCGTTTCGCGAAAGTTCGCGCGCTGGGTCGTCTGATTCGACACCTCGATCCATATCAGCGTGCCATTTCCGTGCATCCGGCTGTGTCGTCGATCGACGATCTTCGCGCTTGGAGTGAGGACTGGTACGGATTCGGGCTGCTGCAGGGTGGCCACTTCTCGCGCGTGCGCTGCACAACGTACGAATCGCTGCGGGCACGGGTACCACCGCGCCCCGTCATTCAGAGCGAGCACAACTACGAGGGCTTCGAACGAGGGCGATTCAAGGTGACGGCGGACGAGGTGAGGCGCACCGCGTACTCGGCCATTCAATGTGGTGCCTACGGCTACACGTACGGCGCGCAAGGCTTGTACGCTGGAATCACGGACACAGCTGCTACGACTCCCGCGTCGAAGTGGGGTCCTCTCATGACTTGGGACGAGGCCCTCGGACTCCCCGGAGCTGCGCAATTGCGGCACCTCCGAGCTTTCTACGAATCCGTCGAGTGGTGGAAAACAGAACCTTGGGATTCGCGACACGTATCCGGCGACGCACTCGTGCGATCGGACGGATACTCGACGCTCGTGGTGTACTTCGCTACTAGTTCTACGGATCGCGCCCCGACAATTCTCAGCGGAGTGCCGGAAGGATCGCGGTTCGCGTACGCTTGGTTCGATCCGCGGACCGGAGCGTGCTTGGACAAAAAAGGGATGATCGTGACGAAAGATCGGAACTTGGTACTGCCCGAGACACCGGATCGCGATGATTGGTCGCTCCGATTGCGGCTTCTGCCGACGGGAACGCCAGCGAGATGAACGGCGATTCGGTGGATCGCGTGGAGGCTACGTTGCCTCTCGGCGCCAATGTTCGTTACGACACCGTTCAGAGTTTCGCGGGTTGGCAGGGCGCTGCGCCCGCCATCGAACGGCTCATCACGGAATTCGGTAGTCGAAATATCCTCGAGATCGGCTCCGGCGCGAACCCCACCCTGTCCGTCGAGGCCGTGCGACGCCTCGGCCTGAGCTACACCACCAACGATATCTCCGAAGCGGAGCTCGGAAAGGCCGACTCCGCGTACGCGCGGCTCTGTCACGATTTCAGCGAAACCAATCCGCCCCTCCGCCTGCACGGCTCGTTCGATTTGGTCTTCAGCCGAATGGTGAACGAGCACGTACGCGACGGGGCCCGCTACTACCGAAACATCGCCGCCGTACTCGCGTCAGGCGGGATCACAACGCACTGGTTCTCGACGCTTTACGCTCTCCCCTTCGTCGGCAATCGACTGATGCCCGAGTTCGTCTCGGATCGCATCTTGGATGTGCTTGCGCCGCGAGATCGTTCCGACCACGGAAAATTCAAGGCCTACTACAGTTGGGGGCGCGGCCCGACACGCAAAATGGTAGCGCGGCTCGAGGCGCTAGGGTTCGACGTGCTCGAATACACGGGCTACTTCGGTCACAGCTACTATCGCCGGAGCCTGCCGTTGCTCGACTATCTGGAGCGGAAGAAAGCGGCCTTTCTGGCGAAACACCCGAACCCGTTTCTCACGAGCTACGCGCGGGTCGTGCTGAGAAAGCGCGCTTGAGCGCAAGTCCGTCAGGCGACGCCGGCGCGGCTACCGACGAGACGTAAGCGCGGCTCGTCCTGGCGCGAAGGCATCGAGCTCGGGATCGCACGCGTCGATGAGTGGGTTCGCTTCTCCCCGAGCGTACCCATCCGGTCTCGCACGGAGACGTGATACGCGCTCGCGAGGACGAAGAAGTAGGCCCAAGGACGAACGATGTTGAATGCGCCGTCCACGTTGAAGACGACGAAGAACACGAAAAGAATCGACGCCCAATCCTTCACGATCAACTTCTTCGACATGTTCGCGATCCACCACAGGAAGCCCGCGCTGCCCGCGATTCCGCAGTAGGCGACAAACTGGAAGAACGCGTTTCCCCACCCGGCATCAGCCATGAGATAGAATCGTTCCAGTTTCATGACGGGATACATCGCGTACACACTGAGCATCGTTTCCCAAGCGTACTCTTTCCCGCCGATTCCGACGCCGAACAGCGGTTGCTCCTTCAAGATCTCCGTCGCGATCTCGAGCGGTCCGAGCAAACGAATGATGGTGCTCGCGTCCAGCTCCTGGGCGATTTCCATCGACCGTTCGCCAGGGAACAAGCCGACCCAATTGGGCAAGGTGAAGAAGGCGGCGGCGCACAACGCCACCGCGCAGAGTCGAGCGGTACTGCGTCGAAGACCACTCTCTCCGTCGGCACCGAAAGTCGAAAAGTAGAGGACCAAGACGGGTCCTGCGATCAAGCTCGGCGACCGTAGAACGTAGGCACCAAGCGAAAACAGCGCGGTCGAAATCAGCACGCGATGGCGCCGTTTCGACACCAAAAACCACGCGGCGATGGCAACGGCCAGATACTTGGCCGGGTGGGAAGGCTCCTGCGTGAAGACCTTCGGACGCACGGTTCCGTGCAGGAACATGTCTCGCTCGTCCGATGAATACAGGAACTGACCGTCCGCGGCGTAGAGGATCTCCCTCGCTGCATTCGAGACCTGCGAAAAGGGCGTGAATGCTTCGAGGCAGGCGAGCGTGAGAACGATCACGACCGTAACCGCTAAGACCGATTCCAGCGCCCGTCCGCTCCACGTTCGAAGCTCCGAGAACAAACCGAGACCCGCGATGAGGCTGGCCATCAAGAGCACCGTCGATTGAACGAGCTCTATCCAATCGAGAGGGAACGAAACGCTGCCGAGATCGACTACGACACAGAGCGCGAGCAGGTACCCGAGAAGGCGTACCATGGGTCCGTTGGCCCGGATGTGCTTGACGAAAAGGAAGGCGCCGCCGACCAGGGGTATGAACCCGTAGAGCAGAGTGCCGACGTTGAGCGCGAGGTTCGTGTAGGTTCCGGCGAGAATCGCGAGGACGACGAGCGTCCACCAGGTTGTGGGCCGAGCTCCTCGGAAGAACTCGGGCAACTCGGTCGTCATCGGGCTTCGGCGGCTCGTCGGATTTCGTCTCATCGTGTGGGCCCGAGAGCGCCACTTATGCAGTCAGGAGCGTTAGCGCAACACGAAGTCATGCGCCGAGCGGCATCGCGCGAAGAAGAGCGGTGAGGACAGCTGTAGCCGATGCCGATTGACGAGCGCCGCACTTTTCTGCACTGATGGCCGCGAGTTCGACCGACGATGCAACTTCGCCGCCGCGCACGCGATACCCTCGAGCGGTACCAGATGCTGAATGCCGCCAAGGCATTGACCACCGCTTGTCTCGGCAACGCAGGCTTTCGTCGGGTCTGCACTTCGAACTACACTTCGGAAAAGATCGCATTCGGAGAGAAGAATCGTTACGTCCTGCCGGTTTTCCCGCTTCGATGGGTGAGGGTCGACTTCGACGGCGCGGACGTCAATCTCGATCTCAACCGACGTCCCCGTTTGCCCTTCGGAGACGGGTCACAAAGAATTTTGTACGCCAGCCACCTTGTCGAGCATTTGGACGAGGAAAGCTTCCAAAGCTTCCTCGGCGAGTGCCACCGTATTCTCGCCACGAGTGGCGCGTTGCGAATCGAAACGCCCGACGCCGAGCTGTTGGTCGCGGCGTATCGCAGCCGTGACGAGGCCGTTTTAGGTCATTTTCGAGCCCTACGCCGCAGCAATTTGGTGGCTCGGCTCGGCTTGCCGGAGAAGTACCTGGAGGATCACCTGACCGTGCTCGGTGAGCTTTCGAGCTACATCGATCACGAGACGGACAGCGGCCACATCCCGGCCTACGCGGATTGCGCGGATTTCGAGGAAAAGCTCGCAACGCTCGACTTCGACGCATTCGCGAAGTGGTGCTCGTCCCTTCAAAGCGACGAGCACCGCGCGAGCGGCGGTCATCAAAACTGGATGTCGTGGGACAAGCTGAGATCTCGGCTGGGCGAAGCCGGATTTCGTCGAGTCGTGCGCGTCGATTACGGAAAGACGGAGATTCCCGGTTTGAAGCTCAATCGCGGTCGTGGATGCATCCGAGAAAAATCACACCGCGCGTTCTATTCCATCTACGTCGAGGCGTTCAAGTAGCCCGATCCGGCTGGGGAGCTGTCACTTCGACGCCTCGACGTAGAGCGAGCGGTAGTCCTCGTTCGCTTCCGAGGCGTAGGTTCCCTCGAAGTCGAAGGCTGCGCACGTCGATGCGCGAAACGCGCTGCGATGCACCGTTTCGCTCCGAAATCCGGCCCTCACCAGCGCGGCCTGAAGAGACTCGAAGTCCCAAGCGTTCTGGTGAGCGAGCTGCTCGCCCAGCAAATCCTGCTGACTGCTCCGCGAAAGGAAGTCCTCTTTCATGCACTCGAACAGCGTGTAGCTCTCGTCGTACGCATCCGCCGCCCTGCGCCGGCGGCGCTCGAACAACGGAAACCGATCGTTCCGCGCAACGTACTGCTCGATGGATGTCGCGACGTCCGGCACGATGATGCGGATCACGCCCTTTGGGATCAGCACGCGGTAGCAGTCAGCGAAGACTCGGGGACAGCGGTAGACGGAGATGTGCTCGAACACGTGCGACGCGTAGATCGTATCAACGGTCCCATCGTCGAGCGGAAACCCTTCGAACGCGTTGAAGTTGACGACGATGTCCGCGCGCAACGGATCGACATCCACGGTAAGCCAACGAGGGCTCGGCTTTTGCCATTGCGGACCGGGCCCGATGTGGAGGGAGTAGGGGGGCGTGGAAAAAATCGTCGACCGCGAGCCGCGGGATGCCGAAACCTCTCGCCTTCGAAGCTCCCAGCGTAGCTCGATCGGCCCGACCGCGAGTCGACCTTTTCTGAATCGCCCCACTCGACTCATGTGCTCGAATCTGGAGTGGCCCAACCGGTTGCTTGGCCGATTGCTCGGAGGTTCGCCGTCGTGGTCGCCCAGAACCGAGCCTGCTGAGCGTCGATGTGTCGCGCAACGCCGTCCCAAGATGTCTCGAGATTCGAGAGAAAGGCGATCGCTTTGTCGGCGAGCTCGACGTCGAGCACGTCCGCTCCCCAATCCGGCCGCTCGATGTCCTGCAAGAAGAAATTCATCTTGTCGTGCGACACGATAGAAAACAGCGCGTTTCCGCAACCAAAAGGGATCATCTGCGCGTGCCCGCGCATCCCGAGGGTAACGGGCATCCCCGCGTAGAAACGGACGATGGCGTTCGGCGACGCCAGATTCAGGCGTCGCAGTCGCAGCTTTCCCGTCAGTCCTTGCAAGACGGATCCTATGGGGTCGTCGTACGAAGAGTGAATCGCGGCTGTTACTTCCCAGTCTTCGTCGAGGGCCCACTTCACGATGGATCGAATGCGAGCGAGCGTTGCGTCCGTCGTAGAACCGTAGCGATTGGCCGGCCGGTCGAACGCGAGATTGATCGCGAGGCGCTTGGAGAACCGGGCGCGGCTCTCCGGTACCAGCGCAGGGTGATAGTGACGAAGCACGGTCGTCATGCACGGCTGAAAAACCACGCGATTTCGCAGCGAATCCGGGAGCTGCGACCGAATCTGCATGACGCTGCCGGCGTTTCGCGCGCCGAAGAATACGCTTCGTGCGACCGTGGCCTCGAGGTGGCGTCGAAACATCGGCGGGAACTCAGCGCCGTCGCGAAAGCGGTTGTATCCGATCGCGAAAACGACGAGGGGTACCTCGAGTCGTTCGAGCACATCTCGAGAGATTTTCCACTGCCAGCCGGAGAGCGGGTTCGCGTTTGTGTCGCTGATCAACAAGCCGCCGCCGCCTACGAGTACCGCTTGCGCCGTCGCGTTGATGCGAGAAAGATCCCGCTCCGTCACGTCTCGACGTAGTTGTGTCTGTCGCCATCTTTGACGCCCGTAGGCCTTGTCGAACAGCTGCTCGATTGCTTCGAACAACACGGTATCGCCGGCGTTGTTTAGCGGCTGGTGAACCCCGAAATGCTCTATGTATCCAGGCGCACGCGTTCCGCGGCTTCGGATTTCTGCGAGTGCTTTGCGCGTCGCAAACCCGGCCAGGCGGAGAGTGGAAGCAGCGATCCCGTCGGGGTCCCGAGTCAGTTGCGCACGAAGCACCGAGAAACGGTCGTGTGCAGTCGATGGAATGTCGAACGGCATGGGCCTTGGATCAGGGCGCGCTCTCGAGTCGCGCCATGCGGAGCTCGGCTTCTGTCGGCAGTGTTGTGAGGACCGCGCGCACCCGTGTCAGGCCCCCGCGCAGCAGGACTCTGTAGGCAACCAGCAGGAGAACGCCCCACACCAGAATCTTTGCCGCCATCACGGGCGCCGTCGCGAGCTCCCAAAAGTGGGAACAGGCAACGCCCAAAAGGACGACCGTCGTGGCCATCGCCAGGTGGATACCGAGCGGGTAAGGAAACGCATCGAGCCGCTGCGCGCCGAGATAGACGACGGCAGCGAGCACGGCGAGCGACGCGATGGTGAGGACGGCGGGCGCAAGAACACCGAAGGTGGGAGTGAAAACGATACTGAGCGCGACGCCGAGTATCGTCGGGCCCGTCGTCAGAAGGGGGATCAGCTCGGTTCTCCCGAGAAAAACGAAAGGTTTTACGTAGACCGTATAGAGGCCGTGAAAGAAGTAGCCTGCAGCGACCAGCGGCGCGATTCGCGCCGACTCCGCAAGTGCAGACGGGAACAACAAGGCGATCGCTTCTCGCGAGAACAAGATCGTCGTAACCACGAGCGCGAACGTGCATCCGACGATCGCGTGCGTCAATTCCATGTACTTCACCCGGAAATCAGGGTCGCTCTTCATGAGTTGAAACAGGAAGGGGGAGAGCGCCAGCTCGACGCTGTAGAGCAAGAGCCCGATGATCAAGCCGAACTGGTATCCGACGTGATAGATCGATACCGCGTACAGCGTCAGGAAGTGAGCGATGATGAACGGGTCCGCGGCGTTTCGTAGCCATGACGCGAGATCGTGGAACACGAGTGGGAAGCTGAACGCCGCGTTCGATCGGAACGACGAACCGAATCGGATCGTCCCGCGTGTTCGATGCGCAACCGAGCGCAAGAACGCAGCGATACCGGCGACCGCTACGAACGCAGAGCCGGCGGCGAATACCGAGGCCGCCTTCTCGACGTCCGCGTGCCCCCAGTACACCGCGGCAAGCGAGCCACCGATCTGCGCCAGCGCTTGAGCGAGCTTCAAGCTCACGAAGGGCACGGCGCGTTGACGCGCACGGAACGCAGCGCATACGAAGAGCAGAAGGCACTCCGCACCCGCGGCGATCAGCAGCGACGCTCCGAAACGATCGTAGGGTACCGTGCCGCTCGAGAGGAGCGGCAACATCACGGGCCCGGCGATGCAAAAGACGACGGACAACCCGAGCCAGAGCAGCAGTCGTTGGAAAAAACTGACGAGGAGGTATTCGCGTCCGACCGCGGCGTCGTCCCAGTACTCGAAGTACAGCCGAGGTATGCCCCGGCTCCACGCCAGGTCAAAAATGAGCCCGAAAACGGCGGCTAATGCGACGAATAGAGACCAGCGCGCGTAGTCTTCCACGCCGAAAAGCCGCGCGTAGATCGGCAAGCTGAGAAACAGCAGGCCGCGTTGCAAGAACGTGCCGAGGATATAGACGCCCGCCGAGAGAACGAGCTTGCGACCCGAGAGGCCTGCGCTCGACGTCGGCGGTGGCGCCTGTTCAGGCGCTGCGTCGGCTGGCGACATTCCGCTCCGCCCAGAGCTCATGTGTGGCCGGATCGTAGTTCCTGACCCCCAGTGACCGGAGCCGTTCCCCAAGCTCGGGCGGGAGTCGAAGCTCGCGGACCTGCGACTGGCGCGCTTGTCGCGCGATGTTGAAGAACGAGAAGTCGTAGGTGTGCGCGTTGGGATAGCCGTATGTGAAAAACACGCTGAGGCGGTCCTTTCGGCCGCGGATTCGCCAATAGGCGGATTTCAATGCGCCTGCGATTCGCGCGTCTTCACGCGTTCGATCGTTGCGCGTGAAGAGCACGTTCACCGCCTTGATCGCTTTTTCGAATGCATCGGGGAGCTGCCCGGCATGGCTCAGTCGGACGTCGAAGACGACGATGTCGCCAACTCTCGTGTCGATTCGCAACATCTCGCCGAAGTCGAGCGAAGCGCTTCGATGCGACCCTGGGCGCACGCGGAGCGCGCTTCGAGGATCGGAATCTTGCAGGTAGATCCCGATCTTGTAGACGCGGCAGTCGGGTGCGACGAAACAGTCACCTCGAAAGTAGCCGCCGAACGCCTCGCCGCTGTCCTTGTGCCAACCGGACAACATGTTCATGTGCGCGTCGCAATGACCGGTAAACACGACATTGTCGTCGCCGAGCAGGCCTTTTACTACTGCCACGATTCGTGGGTGGGCAAAGATTCCCGTGAGCTCGGGCACAGCGACCGACGCGTTCGGTTGCGTTCTCCCGAGGCCGAGTCGAGACCCACTTCGAGCCAAGCGCTGCCGGATCACTTCTCTAAAGAACTCGACCTCATCACGACGGAGCACGTCGCGGATCACAGCAAACCCGCTCTCGGTGACGCTCAGCCTGAGACGCGCCGGCTCCGTCAGCCCCGCCTCCGCCCACTGGAATTCATACCCCTGCATTCGGGTCATTCATTGCGGGCTTCGCGACGCTCGGCAAGCGTGGCTCGTCTGGCAGGTGCAGAATGCACCAAAGGTACAGAAGGCACAGAAGGCCCCACGACTCGCATCGCGCGAGAGACGAGAGTCCGCAATGTTGTAAGCTACGACGCGGGCCATGCGTTCCTGTGCTCGACTTGCAGCGTGATGCCCCACCACGCCCGATGAATTTCGCCGTCTGCATCCCGACGTTGAACGCGGGCCCTCTCGCGGCCGAGCTGGCGACCGCCGTCGAGGCGCAGACGGTGAGCCCATCGCGGGTGCTCGTCCTGGATTCGTCGTCGGATGACGGTACGGCCGAAGCGTTCCGTGGTCGCGGCGCGGAAGTCCTGACGATTCGCCGCGAGGATTTCGACCACGGCGGTACGCGTCGGGCGGCGGTCGATGCGCTCGGCGATTCGGCTGAGGTGGTGCTCTTTCTGACGCAAGACGCCGTGCCCGCCGACGATACGGCGTTCGCGCACTTGCTCGCGGCGTTCCGCGACGAGACGGTTGCGGCGGCCTACGGTCGGCAGCTTCCGCGCAGCGGCGCGAGCGTGGCGGAGGCTCACGCTCGATTGTTCAACTATCCCGCTGTCTCTCGCGTCAAGGCGCTGGCCGACGCGGGAGAGCTCGGCATCAAGACGCCGTTTCTATCCAATTCGTTCTCGGCGTATCGAGTCGCGGCGCTCCGTGGCATCGGTGGTTTCCCTTCGCGGACTCTCTTCGGCGAAGACATGGAGACGGCCGGCAAGCTGCTCGTCGAAGGCCACCGAATCGCCTACGTCGCCGAGGCCTGTGTCCGGCACTCGCACTCCTATACTTGGCGCGAAGATTTTCGCCGTTACTTCGACATCGGCGTGTTTCACGCCCGAAATCCGTGGCTTCGTGAGCGCTTCGGTGGCGCCGGCTCCGAGGGGCTCCGCTACGTACGATCGGAGCTCGCCTACGCTGCGTCGCAAGAGCCGTCCGCGATTCCGTCGTTGCTCGTGAGGAACGCGCTCAAGTTCGCCGGCATGCAGCTCGGCCGGCATGAAGCGTCCCTGCCGATCGGACTCAAGCGACGCCTCACGATGAACCGCGGTTATTGGTCCCGCGAAGGAAAATAGGGTCAGGCACCTGAGCGGCGAACCGGCGAGCCGCGAGTGGGCGGTCCGGGCGAAGCGTCCTCCCGACACGACGCCGCAAGCCGCGAGATCACGGAATCCGCGAGCATGAGCCCTTCCGAAGTGAGCTTCACGCGACCGTTGTCCGTCGAGAGGAAGCCGTCGCGATCGAGGCTCGCGTAGTCTTCGAAGGTTGCGCCGAGATCGCAGCCGAACGTCGTTTCGAAGGCTTCGGTGGAGAAGCCGTCGAGGAGGCGGAGGCCGAGCATCACGAACTCCGACATGGCGGCCGAGCGGCCGATGAGCTCGCGCGAGTCGGTCCAGGCTCCGTCGCTCGCGTCCATGTAGCGCTTGGGCAGCTTCAGATTCGCGCAACGCTCTCCCCACGGATCGGCGCCGCCGCCGCGCCGCGAGAAGCCGTGGGCGCCGGCTCCCACTCCAAGGTAGTCGCGCCAGGTCCAGTAGGAGAGATTGTGGCGTGCTTCGCGGCCCGGGCGGGCGAAGTTCGAGATCTCGTACTGGCGATAGCCTGCGGCGGCGAGAGTCGCGATCGAGACTTCGTACATCGTTCGCTCGTCTTCTTCGTCGGCGGGCGTGACCTTGCCGGCTTTGAGGCGCGCGGTGAGCGGCGTACCGGGCTCGTAGGTGAGCGCGTAGGTCGAGACGTGCTCCGGCGCGTGCTGAATGAGCCGCGCGAGGTCGCGCTCCCACTCGCGAAGGTTCTGTCCCGGTACCGCAAAAATGAGATCACAGGAGAGATTGTCGAAGCCCGCTGCACGCGCGCTCGCGACCGCGGCGTCGCTCTCGGCCGGGCCGTGCACGCGACCCAAATACGAAAGATGCCGCGGCTCGAACGACTGCACTCCTATGCTGAGACGGTTCACTCCGGCGCTGCGAAAGGCCGCGAGCTTCTCCGTGCCGCCGCCTTCAAGGCTGCCCGGGTTGGCCTCGAGCGTGATCTCGGGCGCTTCGCTGAACCCGAACAGCTGATCGACGGTCTCGATCAGCGATCCGATCGTTGCAGGGGAGAAGAGCGACGGCGTGCCGCCGCCGAAGAACACCGTGCCGACCTTTCGCCCCTGCCACGCGGGCTTCGTCGCCGCGAAGCGAATCTCGCGGTGCAGGGCTTCGGCGTAGGCGCCCTCAGGAAACGCGGGCTCGGCGTAGGTGTTGAAGTCGCAGTAGGGGCACTTTCGGATGCAGTACGGTAGGTGGATGTAGAGAGAGAACGCCAAAGCGGGTCAGAAATACTTCCGCAGCACCGCAACCACCACTCCTCGTACTTGCAACTCTCGGTCCTTCACCATCATCGGCTTGTAGCGCTCGTTTGCCGGTTGGAGGCGGATCGTGCCTTTGCCCTCGCGGTAGAAGCGCTTGACCGTGGCTTCGCCGTCGATGCTCGCGACGACCATGTCGCCGTTTTGTGGCTCCGGCCTCTCTTCAACCACGATGTGGTCGCCCTCGAGGATGCCTTCGTCGATCATCGAGTCGCCGACCACGCGGAGCACGTAGCTGTTTCGGCGGCGGACGAAGCTTTCGGGCACGTCGATCGTGTCGTCGCCTTCGATGGCCTCGATCGGCTGCCCGGCCGCCACTCGGCCGAGGAGGGGCAGCTCTACCGCGCGGGCCTTCTTCCGGTGCGAGACCAGCTCGATCGCGCGGCTATGGTTCCAACGCCGCCGAATGAGCCCTTTCGCTTCCAGGTTGGAGACATGTTTGTGGACGGTTGCGAGGGATCGGAGGCCGAATTGCCCGCCGATTTCTTCCAGAGTCGGCGCGTAGCCGCGCGCTCCGATGCCCTCTTCGATGAAGTCCAGGATCTCTTTCTGTCGTTTGGTGAGCGTCATGGTGAGGCCATGAAGCTAAGCGAAAGAAAGGCGAAGATCAAGATGCCGGCTGAGTTCGGCGACGAAGATCGGCGACCGCACGATTGTGCTCGACCAACGTGTGGGAGAACTGATGGCTGCCGTCGCCGTTCGCTACGAAGTAGAGATGTCGGCTCGCGACCGGCGCGAACGCAGCACGGAGCGCGCGTTCTCCCGGATTGCAGATGGGGCCCGGCGGAAGCCCGGCGTTCGTGTAGCTGTTGTACGGCCCGGGGTTTCGGAGCTGTTCGTGCAGTTTTGTCCGCTCGAAGGGAATCGCCGCCAGCTCGAGCCCGTAGATGACGGTGGGATCCGCTTGGAGCCGCATGCCGATTCGAAGGCGGTTGTGGAACACGGCGGCGACGAGAGGCCTCTCGATCTCCACCCCGGTCTCTTTCTCGATCACGGAGGCGAGCGTGGTGCCCGCTCGAAGAAGGTCAGCGTAGGGTGCCTCGTCCCTCAGCACGCCAAAAGGCCGATTGCCGGCCGTAGTCTTGGCGGTGAGGATGGAGTTTTCGGTATCGCGCGGTGTTTCCGCGAGCACGCGCCGCGCCACGCTCAGAAACTTCTCCACCTGCAAGCGCACGATGTCGGCTGCCGTCATGCCTAGCGAAAGGTGGTAGGTGTCAGGAAAGAGAAAGCCCTCGGCGCAGTTTCCGTCCGTCGGCGCTCCGGCCAGCCGGAGCAGATCCGGGTCACAGACCGCTGCGTAGTACTCGTCGGCACGCACCGCGCCGGCCGCCTCGAGGATTCGGCCCATCTCGCGCCAGGTTTCGCCCTCGGGGAGGGTCACCTTGAGCGCCGACGTGGTATTGCGCGCCAGCTCCGCGAGCACGTGGTCGGGAGTCATGCTGCCTTCGAATACGTGCTCGCCCACTTTGACGTTGCGATCCAGCTTCCGGAAGCGCGCGAGCAGCACGAGGGCGCCCGAGTTCCGAACCACGCCGTGCTGCTCGAGCCGCCGGGCTACGTCTTGCGTCGACTCGCCGGTCTCGACCACGAGCGTGATCGGCCGCGGGAGCGTCACGGGAGTGGTCAGGAGTTGGTAGAAAGCGAAGGCCGCGCCCGCGCCTATGGAGCCTAGGAAGAGAGCGATGAGCGTGAGTCGAGCCAAGCCTGCAGGATAAGCGCCGCAGCCATTTTGTCGAGTAGGCCGCGCCGTCGCTCCCGGCGCACACCCGCGCTCTCGAGAAGTCTTTCGCTTTGCACGCTCGTCAGTCTTTCGTCCTGGTAGGCCACGGGGATGCCGGTGGTTTTCTCCAAGCGCTCGCAGAACGTTTTTACTCGCTCGACCTGAAATCCCTCGTTGCCGCTCATCTCGAGCGGAAGCCCGGCGACGAAGCTCGCGATCTCGAAGCGCTGGAGCTTTTCCATCAACGCGGCGATGTCGACCCTTGCGCCGCGCCTCTCGACGACCTCGTGGGGCTGGGCCGTCATGCCGAGGGGATCGCTCACGGCCACGCCGATGCGGCGCTCGCCGACGTCGAGGCCCACGAAGCGCTTCAAGAAAAAATCCTCACCTGCGCTTTGTATTCCCTGTGCAAAACGCTACATAGGGGGTCCTGAGACGCGGACCGAGTCGGGGTGACCTCGCGGCCCGGTGAACCCAACTCCGCGGAATTGATTGACTTTCGGTGCTCGGACGGGCACCCTTTGCCGGGCGCCGGTAATACCGGCGCTTCGTTTTCGGGCACCGCTTGAAGCGCACGAAGCGGTCTCGGCTGACCAACGGTACGGTGTTGCATGTCTGACCCGAGCGCTCGAAGCCGCTACTTGATCCGCGCAATTACCCCGACGTCGGTGATGATCGCCACGGCGGGCATCGTTTTCCTATCCCTCGCCGATCACCGCGTCGACCTTGCTGAATCTTCC
>Ga0247727_10000675_pt1 | contig 83991 bp, 79 predicted proteins | sample WisWelCaveWW1625_FD_202498 | JGI IMG/M metagenome (GOLD analysis project Ga0247727, IMG submission 202498) | Biofilm microbial communities from Wishing Well Cave, Virginia, United States - WW16-25 | ecosystem: Environmental > Aquatic > Deep subsurface > Groundwater > Cave microbial mat | place...
CGCAAGGAGGTGGTCCACCCGGACAAGCTCGCTGCCTAACCTCCCTCGGAGCGCCGCCGTCGCTTGGACACTTTCAACTGTGAACGGGACAACCTCCGCGACTTGTTCTCGTGCGACATGGCTCACAGCCCGTCCACTAACTTCTGAATCCGCGCGTGCACGCCCGCGATGCGACGCTCGCGTTCGGATTCGAGGTGCGGGGTTTCGGCGATGCGGTCTTCGATGTTGAGCAGCATCTCGTCTTCGAGCTGGCGCAGGAAGGCGACGAGTTCGACGCGCGCGCGCGCGCCGAACTCGCCGGCCTTGATACGCTCGACGAAGTCGCCGAGCTGAATGCCTTCTTCGACCGAAAGCTCGCAGTACAAGTCCATCAATGACTTCACGGTTTCCTCGACTTCCGGGCCGGAGCGCGCGCGGCGGTGATGAGTTCCCTCACCCGTGCGATCTCGACCGGGTTGGTGACGATGCCGTCGGCCTTCAGGCTGGTGCCGACAATCACTCCATCCGCAACGGCAAGGGTGTCTCGGATTGTCCGCGGAGTCACTCCGCTGCCCACCAACACGGGAACGTGGGGCAAGCCCGCCTTTACACTGCGCACATTGTCCAGCGAGCAGGCCGCGCCGGTGGATGGCCCGGTGAGAATCACGGCATCGGCCAGGCCTCGTCCGACGGTGTCGTGTGCCGTGTCCAGCAAAGACTGCTCGCCGAGCGGCACCGCGTGTTTGACGAACACGTCGGCGAAAATGCGAATGTCGTCGGCCCCCAGGCTTCGACGCAAGCGCAGCAGGTGAGCGGCGCGGCCCTCGATGAGCCCCTGATCGGTCAACATGGCGCCGACGTGGACGTTGACGCGGATAAACTTTGCGCCTACCGCCTGGGCGATGGCCAACGCGGCGTGAGCGTCGTTGCGCAGAACGTTGATGCCCAGGGGCAGCTTGACGGCCCGACGAACTTCCGCCGCGACCACGGCAAGGTTGGCAATCGTCTCCGGCGGGACCTGGTCCTTGTGGAACGGTGCGTCGCCGAAGTTCTCGAGGAGGAGCGCGTTCATTCCTCCCACGGCGAGGGCGTGGGCATCGCGCAACGCGTGCTCGGTGAGTTCGCCAATGTCGCCGCGAAACCAGGGCGATCCCGGCAATGGAACCAGGTGCACCACCCCGATGAGCAGTTGACGCGGAAGCGGCCGGCTCACGCCATGTACCATCCACCGTTGACGTTGAGGCAACATCCCGTTACCGAGCGTTGCGCGGGCGACGCCAGCCAGACCACGGCGCTGGCGATCTCTTCGGGCTGTTGACCGTATCCCATCGGTATCGATTCCAAAATACGGGCCCGCTGCTCCTCGGGAATGGTGCGAGTCATTTCGGTGTCGACCAAGCCGGGCGCGACTGCGTTCACCGTTATGCCGTGTTTGGCCACTTCGCGCGCCAGCGATTTGGTGAAGCCGAGCATGCCCGCCTTGGCGGCGCCGTAGTTGGTCTGGCCGAAGTTGCCCACGTGGGCGATGACCGACGACACATTGACGATGCGGCCGTATCCCTGCGCCACCATCGGCTCGATCACCGCTTTGCAGGTGTTGAAGCAGCTCGACAAGTTCACGTTGATGACGGCGTCCCACTCCTCGCGCGTCATCTTGCGCAGGGTGCGGTCCCGCAGAATGCCGGCGTTGTTCACCAGGATGTCGATGCGCCCGAACTCTTCCTCCACTCGTTGGCCGAGCAGCTGGCAATCGCCAAAATCGCTGACATCACCCGGTAAGGCCACCGCCCGAACGCCGGCTTCCTGACAGAGCTTCGCCGTCTCGCAAGCTCCGGCGCGCAGCACGCCCTCGGTGTCCGGGAAATAGTTGACCGCAATGTCTGCCCCTTCCCGGGCCAGCGCGATGGCAATCGCTCTCCCGAGTCCGCGCGAAGCGCCGCTGATCAACGCTACCTGTCCGGCAATTTTCATGATGTTCTTTCGGAGGGTGATAGCATCGGGTTCGCCAACCCCGTCGCGTTTCACCTTGAACCCGGTTTCCGGCTGCGGCATACTGGCGACTGTTGTTAACATCGGATCCAATATCGAGGCGATGGCGTGCCGCTCTATCCGCAAGTGAGTTTCTTGCCGACGCATCGGCCATCGCCCGTCGCACCGTTCTGGTCCATTCCGCCGGCGGTGGAATCGGAAGGCGGCTGCATAGCACGCAGCAGGAGTTTTAACGTGAACAATGACATTGCGCTGGTCACGGGCGGCGCAGGTTTTATCGGTTCGCATTTGGTCGAGGCCTTGCTGGCCCACGGCTGGTCGGTGCGCGTGCTGGATAATTTCTCCACGGGACAGCATGGGAACCTCGCCGCCGCGGTTGAGCACATCGACCTGATCACCGGAGACTTGCTCGACCCACAGTCGTTAGCCCGGGCAGTGGAAGGAGCGGACGTGGTCTTTCATTTGGCCGCGCTCGGTTCGGTGACCCGCTCGATGGAGCATCCGCTCATGACGCACGAGGCCAACAGCACCGGCACCTTGCGCGTGCTCGAGGCCGCGCGCAAGGCTGGCGTCCGGCGAGTAGTGTATTCGTCGTCTTCCTCGGTTTACGGCGATGACGAAGACCTCCCACGGCGCGAACTGCAGGAGGCCAAGCCGCTGTCGCCTTATGCGGTCAGCAAGTTGGTGGGCGAGCACTATTGCCGGGTGTACGCTCGACAATTCAGCCTCGAAACCGTGGGCTTGCGTTACTTCAACGTTTTTGGTCCACGCCAGGATGCGCAGTCTGAATATGCCGCGGTGATTCCTCGTTTCATCGAATCCGCTCGCAACGGTCGCACGCCGGTGATTTTTGGCGATGGGCGTCAAACGCGCGATTTCACCTACGTTGCCAACGTCGTCCATGCCAACCTGTTGGCCGCCGCCAACGGAGTCTCCGGTGAGTCTTACAACATCGGAAGCGGCCTCGCGACCAGCCTGCTTGAACTGCTCAGCTTCATTCGCGACAGCCTGGGGGTCACGTTGCATCCCCGCTTTGAGCCCGAGCGCCCGGGCGATGTGCGTGATAGCCTGGCCTGCATCGAAAAGGCGCAGGCGCAGCTCGGCTATGAGGTGAAGGTCTCCTGCTTCCAGGGACTGGCGAGTATGCTCGGAGCGGCTCCGTCGGCGTCGTAGCCGCCAGCGCCGACGCGGCAACTCCCCGGCGCGTGCGGCTGCAGCCGGCGCAGGGCTGGGGAGCGCTCGGGCTAAATCTCCGGGAACTGTGGGAGTTCCGCGACCTGCTCATTCTGCTGGCGCAGCGGGATGTGAAGCTGCGCTATAAACAGACGCTGCTGGGCCTCCTGTGGGTCGTGCTACAGCCGCTGGTTTCCTCGCTGGTGTTTGCGGTGATTTTTGGCCGCCTCGCCAAACTTCCTTCCGACGGTCAGCCCTATTTGCTGTTTGTATTCACGGGAGTCTTGCCCTGGAGCTTCTTCGCCGCGGCCGTGCAACGAGCCGGTGTCAGCCTGATTGCTGATTCTCGACTCATCGCCAAAGTGTACTTTCCGCGTGTGCTCATTCCGATCGCCAGCACCGGAGCCGTGCTCATCGATTTCGCGGTCGCCGGGCTTGTGATGGTCGCCCTGCTGTACGCCTACCACGTTCCCCTGACCATTAAGGTCCTGGCCTTGCCGCTGATGATCCTCCAATTGTTCGTCGTTACCGTGAGTGTCACCATTGGACTTTCAGCCCTCAACGTCTACTACCGTGATTTTGTGCACCTTACTCCATTCCTGCTGCAAGTGTGGATGTACGCCTCCCCGCTGGTGTACTCGGCGCGCATGGTCCCGGCCAAATGGCAGTACGTGTACGTACTGAACCCGATGGCGGGCATCATCGACGGTTTCCGGTGGGCGTTGCTCGGAATGCCCACCTTTCCCGCACTCTCACTGGGCATCTCGCTGCTGGTCGGGAGTTGCTTCCTCTTACTCAGCGCCACCGGATTCCGTCGGGTTGAACGCACGTTTGCGGACGTGATCTGATTGAGCGACATCGCGGTACACGCCGAAGCGCTGGGCAAGGCCTACCGACTCACGCCCAGCGCCGGGCGATTTCAAACGCTGCAGGAGCAGTATCACTACCGCTCGTTCCGGGAAGAGTTGACGCTCCTGGCGGGAAGAGTCCTGCGCCGCACGTCCGCCCGAACCCAGGAAACCAAATGGGCGTTGCGCGATGTCGGCTTCGAGGTGCGCCCGGGCGAAGTGGTCGGCATCATCGGCCGCAATGGCGCCGGCAAGAGTACATTGCTGAAGCTGTTGGCGCGGATCAGCGAACCGACCACTGGCTTCATCGATCTCTGGGGGCGGGTGGGCGCGTTGCTGGAAGTCGGCACCGGCTTTCACCCCGAGCTGACCGGCCGCGAGAACATCTTTCTCAGTGGCGCCATCCTGGGCATGTCGCGTGTGGAGATTCGCCGCAAGTTCGACGACATGGTCGCCTTTGCCGAGATTGCAGAGTATTTGGAAATGCCTGTGAAGCGCTATTCGTGTGGCATGTACATGCGGCTTGCGTTTGCTGTCGCTGCTCACCTGGAGCCGGAGATTCTGCTGGTGGATGAAGTGTTGGCCGTCGGCGACGCCGCTTTCCAACGCAAGTGTCTGGCGAAGATGCAAGAGGTCGGCGCGCGGGGTCGCACGGTGCTATTCGTGTCGCACGACATGGCGGCCATCGCCCGGTTGTGTCCGCGTACGATTCTGCTGCAAGACGGACAGATTCTTCGCGACGGCCCTTCGCCGGAGGTGACGCGAACGTATCTTGAGTTCGGCGCGAGTAGCGTCGCCGAGCGCACCTGGCCGGACCTCGCGACCGCTCCGGGCGAGGAGTCCGTGCGCTTGCTGGCGGTTCGCGTCCGTGATGACCAGGGACGCCTGACCGACGCGATTGACATTCGCCGGCCGGTGCAACTGGAAGTGGAGTATCATAACTTCGCGAGCGAGCGGTCACCGTATGTTAGCCTCCAGCTCTTCGATGAGGCCGGCGTCTGCCTGTTCACCGCAGGAGATTTCACCAATCGACAGTGGCGCCAGACTCCCCGTCAATTCGAGGGTCGCGTGGTCAGCCGCTGTCTCATTCCCGGCAACCTGCTGGCCGAGGGACTCAAGCGAGTGGCCGTCGCGCTGACGACTCACAACCCCGACCGCGAGTTGGCCTGCGAACGCGACGCCGTCACGTTCATGGTGGTTGATCACAGCGAAGGCGATGGTGCGCGCGGCGACTTTGGGGGCAACTTTCCCGGCGTCATGCGCCCGTTGCTCAACTGGCAAATCGCGTTTCCCAACGCCAGCGGAACCACGGAGTTAGTGTGAGCACGGTTTGGACTCAGCGGCCCGTCTTGGTCACCGGCGCGACGGGTTTTCTCGGCGGCTGGCTGACCCAGCGCTTGCTCGAAGAAGGCGCGCGTGTCATCTGCCTGGTCCGCGACTGGCGTCCCGACTGCGATTTGACCCGAAGCGGACGGCTCGACCAATGCATCACCGTGCGCGGCGATGTGCGGGACCAGGCGCTGCTGGAGCGGACACTGAGCGAATACGAAGTCGCGACGGTGTTTCACGTCGCCGCGCAAGCGCTGGTGCCGATTGCGAATCAGAATCCGGGCGCAACGTTTGAAGCCAACATCGCCGGGACCTGGACCCTGCTCGAGGCTTGCCGCCGCACGCATGCCCCCGTTGTCGTGGTGGCTTCCTCCGACAAGGCGTATGGCCCGCAACCCTCGCTCCCTTACACCGAGACGATGCCGTTGCAGGGTCGCCATCCTTACGATGTCAGCAAATCGTGCGCGGACTTGATTGCGCAGAGCTACGCAACGACCTACGGTCTGCCGGTGGCCATCACCCGCTGCGGCAACTTGTATGGCGGCGGCGATTTGAACTGGAGCCGCTTGATTCCCGGCACGATCCGAGCCGCGCTCAACGGCCAGCGGCCGATCATTCGTTCCGACGGACAACTCGTGCGCGATTACCTCCATGTCAGTGATGCGGTGACGGGGTACCTCCAGTTGGCCGAGGCGCTGGCGACGATTCCCGAACTGCGCGGTGAGGCGTTCAACTTTTCGACCGAAACGCCGGTCACCGTCCTGGACGTCGTTAACGCGATCCTGCAGCAACTGGAATCGAACTTGACGCCCGACCTTCTCAACCCGGCGACCAACGAGATTCGCGAACAGCACTTGAGCGCAGCCAAAGCGCGCGCAGCGCTGGATTGGCACGCTGAGATTTCGCTGGCGCAAGGACTCACCTCGACCATTGCGTGGTATCGCGATTGGTTGTCCAGCCTCCCCGCGTTGACCTCACCATGAACGTCACTTCGGCCTCGGCGGACGAACTCCGCCGCTCTGCCTCCTGGGATGTGCGCGCGGGTCCCCGGAACTACTTCGCGCTCGCGAGCTCCCAGGTCGTGAGTGTGATGCTGGCTTTTCTTTGCACATGGATTGCGACGCGGCTCCTGGCGGCCGAAGGGTATGGTCGCATTGCTGCAGTGCTGGCGGGCTCCGCTCTGCTTAATCAAGTCTTCGTCCAATGGACCTCGATCTCGCTCTCCCGTTATGGGTGCCAGGAGTTTGTGGATACCGGAGGCATCACGGCAAGTTTTCAATCCCGCATGGTGCTCGCGCTCCCTGGTCTCTTCATCGCTGCCGTGACCGCGGTCTGGTGGTTGCCGCAACTGACAAGCCGGCTCAGCATCGATCGCGACCTGACCTTGCTGCTGATCGTCCACGCCGCTGCGATGATCGGATGGATTCACATGCAACAGTCGTTGCAAGCTGTGAAGCTGCCGCGCGTTCAGAGCCTGCTGTTAGTGCTGGAACGGGCTTGCGTTTTGCTGGCCTTGATCTTCATGTGGGCGCGCGGTGGAGCCAATCCGCGCTTTGTGATCGCCGCGTATGCGGTGGCTGCGGTTTTGGCCTCGTTCGCTGGTCTATTTCGTGTGCGTCGGTTCCTCCGTTGGCGTTGGGAGGTTAAACAAGAACTTCTCTGCCCAATGTTGAGATTTTCTTTGCCGTTGCTCCCGTATTGCATGTTGGGCTTTCTCACGACGAATTATCTCGATGCGTTCTTTCTGACCCGTTATCGATCGTTGGCCGAGCTTGGAGTCTATGCCGTCACGTATCAGGTGGTGGGAAGTCTCATCCAATTCACTGCGCTGGCGGGTTCTCTGATGATGCCGCTGTTCATCACTTTGCACGCACACGATCGTCAGGAACGCATTCCGCAGATCTTCGAACACGTTCTTCCGGTCATGAGCTGCCTTTGGTCGGCAGGCTGCGCGGTCATCGCAATGGCCGGAGGCGTGCTGCTGCCGCTCCTTTTGGGTTTCCAATTTGGAGCAACTCAATCCATTCTCTGGCCCTTGATGGCGGCCGCTGCGCTCAGTGGTCCGTGGTTGATCGGTTATGGTGCGTACGCCAATGCGAGGGAGGTAACCGCCATCCCATTGCGTGCCAGTCTGGTGGCGGCGGCGGTGAATCTCGGTCTCAATTTCCTGCTGATTCCGGGGTACGGATTGGGAGGCTGTGCCTGGGCAACGATGATCGCAAACGCTTCCAGTGTTGCGGTCGGGATGACGCTTATGCACCGTCGTTTGCCGGCGAGCCGCGGGCAAAGCCTGGTGGCGTCACTGCCGTGCGTTGCCGGCGCGGTGGCCCATGAACTTACGTCGAGTTCGTGGGCTGGAGTCCTCGTTAGTTTGGCGGTGGCGACGTTGGTGCTCAGCGCCCGGGCGGATTCCGTGCGAGCATGCGCGGCTTGGTTCCACCAATTGCGCGACAATGACACCGATCACGCCCCCTTTCGCGAGGCCGGTGTGCTTTCCGCGCCGTAATGATCATCGACGCTATTGCGCACGCCGCCAAATCAGTCGCGTACGGAGGCGTTCACTTGATGACTGCGGGACGGGGCGTCCCGCGAAACATCAACGGAGAGACCATTCGTTTCCCCGCGCGCTGGAGCCGATACTATCCGGACGATTACGAAGCAGAGACGGTTGCTTTCCTGCGCGCACAGTTACGTCCCGGTGATACCGCGCTCGATATCGGCGCCCATCTGGGTCTGTTTTCGGTCTTGATGGCGCGATGGGTGGGTCCGCAGGGGCGCGTTTTCAGTTTTGAACCGACGCCTTCTACCCGCGCGATTCTGCGGCGGACGCTGCGTCTCAACCACTGCGACGACCGCGTTGAAGTCCATGCCGCCGCCGTCGCGGATTGCACCGGCTTCGCCAGCTTCTTCGACACGGGCGACCCGGTCTCGAACGCGAACAGTCTCATCGCCACTTCACGACATCGTCGGACTATGACGATACCAACGCTCTCCGTTGACGACTTTGTCGCAGCAGGTACTCGTCGCATCCACCTGATGAAAATCGATGCCGAGGGCGCCGAGCTGGCAATCCTGCGGGGAGCGCGTCGCACGTTGGCCGAACAGCGGCCTTGCCTGTCGCTGGCCTTGCACCCGGCGGCGCTGCGAGCGAGTGGTGGCAGCCTGGCCGAGGTTTGGACGTTGCTGGACGAGCATAGATTCGTTGTGCATCACGAGCGTCAGCGCGTCGAGGCCGCTTGGTTCTGTCAACAGCAGGAGCTGTTCGATGTGCATGTGACACCACCTGCCGGTCAGGAAGCCACTCGGTGAAGCAGACGCTCAAGACTGCGCTGAGACCCTTGCACCGGCTGCTGCAGCGCCCGTCGATTCGCTACTCCGGCTGGTACCTGGCGGCGCAGGAGGCCCTCGCCTATTCACCGCGCGAGCAGGTGTTGAAGACGACCCTGGAGTACGTCGCCTTTACGCAACTGGAGGGTGATTATCTAGAGTTCGGGGTGTATGAAGGCGGCACTTTCGTCTCGGCCTTTTACTTTGCCCAGCGTAACCAGCTTGCCGATCTGCGGTTTTACGCTTTCGACTCGTTCGCCGGATTGCCGACCCTGACCGGCATCGACCAAACCGGCCATCGGGAATTCGCGCGGGGTGAGTACGCTTGCGACGCAACCAGCTTTCGGCAGCGTATCGCGCGGAGCGGGGTCGATCTCGCCCGAGTCGAAATTGTTCCGGGCTGGTACGACGAAGTGCTCAACGAGGCCACGAGATCGCGCCTGTCGCTCCGCGCGGCGGCCATTGTCATGGTCGACTGCAATCTTTATGAGTCTACGGTCCCGGTGCTGCGGTTTGTGACCGACTACGTGCAGGACGGAACGGTCGTATTGTTCGACGACTGGTTTTGTTTCCGCGGACACCCCGAGCGGGGGCAGCGGCGCGCCTTCACCGAATGGTTGCAGTGCAATCCACAATTGCGCGCCTCCGAGTTCCAGCGGTTCGGTTGGAACGGGAACTCCTTCATCCTCCATCGCGATTGAAACCGAATTGCATGGCGCCACCGCTCAGCGTTCTCCACCTGGTCAATGGCGCCGCTTACAACACCTACTTCATGGACATCGCGCGAAACCTCGACCGCAATCGCTGGCAGTTTCTCGCCGGCAGCCTGGCACCCAGTGGCCCGCTGCATCAAGACATGGCCTCGTTGGGCGTCATTGCGTTCGCAGGGGGAGCCAGGCGGCGAGGCGACTATCCAGGGGCAGTCGTCCGACTGGCGCGCTTTCTGAAGGCCAATCACGTTGACGTTCTCCACACTCATCTGGTGGAGGCATCACTCGTCGGCCTCACTGCGGCTCGCCTCGCCCGCACTCATGTCTGCGTAATGACCCGCCATCATGCCGATGCGGTGCTCCTGTCCCGAAGTCGGCGTGGATTGCGGATCGGATTCTGGGTCGTCTGGCCGACGAGGTACTGGCGGTGTCGGAGTCGGCGCGACGAGTGGTGGTGGAAACCGATCGGGTTGCACCCGGGCGCGTTCGCGTCGTGCCTAACGGCTACGATTGGGATCGCATCTGCTCGACGCCGGAGGCCGCGCGGAGCATTCGACTGGAGTTCGACGTGGGCGACGACCTGCTGTTGTGCACGGTGGGGCGCTTTGATGCGTTGAAGGGACATGAGGTGTTGCTCCACGCGCTGGCAAGCCCGTGCGTGCCGGCTCATTCGCGGTTGCTCATCGTCGGGGAAGGTCCGAGCGAATCGTCATTGCGTCAGCTTGCCCGCACCCTGGGTTTGGCTGACCGCTGCATTTTTGCTGGATTCCGCAGCGATGTCTACAATGTAATGGCCGCGGCGGACTTGATCGTGCATCCGTCGCTTTCGGAGGCGCAATGCCAGGTGCTGATCGAGGCGCTGGCGCTGGCGCGCCCAGTCGTCGCTACGAAAGTGGGCGCTGCGTCGGAGTTGCTGATTCCTGGAAAAACCGGTTGGCTCGTGCCCCCGCGAGACCCCACCGCACTGGCAACGGCGATCAGCGAAGCATTGCAAGATCCGACTCGCGCACACCGCTACGGCTGCGCCGGCCGCGCGCGAGTTCGAGCGATGTATCCCATTGAGCGCATGCTGGCAGCCTACGAAGAGGTGTATCGTCGCTTGCTGGGACGGTTGCAGTAGCAAGCCACCATGCCACGGACGGACGGTCCCAGCGAACGCTTGCTTTTAAGTCCACGCACGCCGTGGTGGGGCGAACACCGCTGTCGCTATCGCTTTGCCGGACGGTATGCGCACGCGGCTACGGTACTGGACGTCGCCTGTGGAACGGGCTTTGGGGTGGAGATGCTGAGCGAGGCCGGTGCGCGTCAGGTTGTAGGGCTCGACGTGGAGGCGGCGACCGTGGTTGCAGCCCGCCGCAGCCATGGAGCGGCTCGACGGCACTTCCTGGTGGCCTCGGGAACCAGCTTGCCGTTGGCAACTGCGAGCTGCAACCTCGTCACTTCATTCGAGACGATTGAGCACATCGCTCTGGATGGCCAGTTTTTGGCCGAACTTCGGCGCGTGCTTTGCGGGACCGGGACCCTGGTGCTCTCGACCCCCAATCGGGCCTACACTGAAATGAACGGCCAGCGCTGCGCGAATCCTTTTCATGTGCGTGAATACACTCGCGATGAACTGCGAGCGTGTCTCGAATTGCATTTTTCCAGAATCGAACTGCTCGGACAACGGCTGGCGCCGGCCTATCGCGTTTCGCCCTTCGAGTCGGATCATCGCCGCATGCAGCTCAATGGTGGGCAGCGCCTGCGCTTGCTGTGGTGGCGAACGCAAAACAAACTTCCTTTCCCGATCAAAGATCGTCTGTCGTGGCTGCTGAGCGGCCATTCATTCTATCCGAGTGAAGCCGACTACCTGTTTTCGACGGACGGCATCGAAACCGCGCCCGTCCTGATCGCGCTATGTCGCCCCTGATTTCCGTCGTCATCGTCAACTATAACTACCGTCGTTTCCTGGCCCAGGCCATCGACAGCGCGCTGGCCCAAACGCATCCACAGGTCGAAGTCATCGTGGTGGATGACGGTTCCAACGACGGCTCGCTGGCGTTGCTCGAAAGTTATGGCGCGCGCATTCGCTGGTTTGAGCATCAGCAACTGGGAGTATCCGCCGCCCGCAATCGCGGCATCGCCGAGTGCGGCGGCGCGTTCGTGGCCTTCATGGACGCTGACGATTATTGGCGCCCCGACAAGCTGGCCAAGCAACTGCAGCAGTTCGACGACGCGCGCGTGGGCATGGTGTATTGTGGTTTGCAATACGTTGACGAAAGCGGCAAGCCACTCAGCACCAACACCGAAGGGCGATTTGGCGAGGTACTGGTCGATCTGGCGCTGATGACCGCACCGGGGGTGCCGGTCGGGGGCAGCGCCGCGGTCGTTCGCCGCGAGTGCTTCCACCGCGTGGGGGAGTTTGATCGTGAGTTGTCGACCTCGGCGGATTGGGACATGTGGCGCCGGCTGGCCTGTCATTATCTAATCCGAATCGTGCCCGAGCCGCTGGCCTGCTATCGTCAGCACGGCGCCGCCATGCACCGCAACGTGGAATTGTTCGAACACGACATGCTCCACGCATTTGCCGATATGTTCTCCGATCCCTCGGCCGCTGCGATCCACCAATTGCGCCGACGTTGCTACGGCGCACTGTTTCGGACCCTCGCGGGTTCATTCTGGCGGGTTGCCCGCTGGGACAAGTGCCTCCATTATGCTGTGCGTAGTGTGCTGGCCTGGCCGCCCGAGATCGCTTATCTGACGCACTATCCGCTGCGGCAATTGCGCCACCGGTTGCGTTCGACAGCGCGGTCCGCAGGTTGATTCCGGGAGTGCGGTGCCGGCGCCGATGACCGCCCTGTACATTTGCTATTATCCGGTGTCCGAGCCCTTGGTGCAAACCCAGGTCATTGCCTACTTGCGTGAACTCGCCAAAGCCGGTCATCGTATCGTGTTGCTAACCTTCGAGCCACAAGCACCAACTGGCGAGGTTCGAATGGAAACGAACCAGCGCCTCGCCGCCGATGGCATCACCTGGCACTGGTTGCGATACCACCAGCGACCCTCGCTGCCGGCAACCATTTTTGATGCGCTGGCTGGAGTCTTCGTGGGATGGAGGCTCGTTCGGCGGTATGGTGTGCAATTGATTCACGCGCGTTCGCACGTACCGGCGGCCATGGCATTGGCGCTCAAGCGGTTGCTCGGGGTCAAGGTTTTGTTTGACGTGCGCGGACTGCTGGCTGAGGAGTACGAGGATGCCGGACTGTGGCGCCGCGACAGCGTGAAGTTTCGTTTGACCAAGGCGCTGGAGCGCCGCTGCCTCGCTGCCGCCGATGCGGTGGTCGTGCTTACCGAACGACTGAAGCAACGGTTCGTGATCGGCGGGGTGCGAGCCCCGATCACCGTCATCCCTTGCTGCGTCGATATGACCGCATTCGAGTCGCCCGACCGCGCGACGGTCAGCTCGCAACTGACGCGACTGCGCGACCGGACCGTGCTCATCTATGTAGGGAAGCTGGGTAGTTGGTACCTGGCGGAGGAAATGGCGCAGTTTTTTGTCGAGGCGCGGACGGTCTTGCCCGACTTGCACTTCCTGATATTGACCCAGAGCGATCATGCTCTCGCCGTGTCACAGTTGACTCGCCAGGAGGTTCCGTTGGAGGCATTTACCGTGATGACCGTGGCGCCCACCCAGGTGCCTGACTACCTTGCCCTGGCGGACGTCGGAATCTCGTTCATCCGACCCTGCTTCTCGAAACTGGCCTCGTCGCCCACGAAGATCGGCGAGTACCTCGCGGCGGGTTTGCCGGTGGTGACGAATGCCGGCATCGGCGATTGTGACGAACTGTTCCAGGACGGCTTGACCGGAGTGATCGTTGCCTCGTTCGACGCAGCGGGCTACCGGGACGCGGCGTCGCGTCTGCGAGACTTGCTCAGCCAGCCCGAGCAGGTGCGGACTCATAGCCGTGAACTGGCCCGGCGCGAACTGAGTCTTGAGCACGTGGGTGCGCCGCGCTATCGCGCGGTGTACGAGGCATTGGCATGACGTCTGCGGCCTCATTTGCCACCCCACAACGCAGAGTTCGGGTTCAACCTGCCGCCGTTCAGCGCGACCCGGAGTGGGCGTTTCAGTGGTGGTTGTTCGGATTGGCGGTGGGATTGCGCGCGCTGATCTGGTCCACCATATCGTTACTACAGCTTACGATGTTTGATGGCGACAACATTCACTATGAATTCCTGGGTTGGGGACTGGCGCAGGTTTGGAACGGGACGGCCTCGCCGTCGGAGTTTCGCCTCGCGCATGACTTCAACAGCGGGATGTACTTCTGGGTCGGCGTAATCTACTGGCTGGTGGGGGCACGTTGGATCCTCTTGCCGCTGTTCGTCAACTGGTGCGTTGGGGCGCTCAATGCAGTGCTGATTTACCGGCTCGGTGCGTTGTTGTTCACTCCGAGTATCGGGCGGCGCGCAAGTGTGTTGGTGGCCGTGCTGCCTTCGTGGTCGTTTTGGACCGCGCTGCTTTACAAGGAGGCCGTGGTCTTTCTTTTCACCGCGCTGGCGCTGTATGCATTGCTCCTGATCCAGCGTCGGATGAGCCTCAGCGGCATGACGGTCATTGTCGTCTGCGTGCTGGCGCTGATGCAGTTTCGCGGCTACCTGGCGTACCTGATGGCGGGGACGGTGGTGGCAACTCTGGGGTTGTCATCGGGCGCGTATGCACGGCTGTCGTTCGGGCGGCGCTTTACTCTATTGCTCCTGCTGACCGTTCTGTTTACTGCCGTGGGCGGGATGGGACGGGCGCAACAACAACTGCAATCCCAGCTCAACCTCAACATACTCGAGCGCATCGAGGTTTCCCGCGCCGACCTCGCACAGTCCGCCGCCTCGGGCATCCTTTCCCGGGGCGATGTCTCAACCCCCGCCGGAGCGTTGCTGTATTTGCCCAAAGGCATGGCGTTCCTGTTGCTGACCCCGGCGCCGTGGCAGTTCGGCGCGCTCCGTCAGAGCATCGCCATTCCCGAAACACTGCTCTGGTACGTCATGATTCCGTTCACGCTGATCGGCATGGCCCACGGACTGCGGCACCGGCGCGGCGCCGTCTTTCCGATCCTGCTCTTCACCGGCGCGCAAACGTTGTTCTACGCGTTGCTCATCGGCAACATCGGCACGGCAGTGCGCGAGCGGGCGCAGATGCTGGCGTTCTGGTTTATTTTTGCCGCGGCGGGATGGGAGTTGCGGCGCGGGACGCTGGCGCTCGACCCGCAACCCGTTACTCGCTCCGTATGAAAGTGTTGGTGCTGGCGACCTTCCCATCCACGGCCGCGTGTACGCGTTATCGTTGCGCACTGTTCTTTGATTACTTGAAAAGTCACGGCATTGAGTGCGAACTGCGGCCCTTCCTGGGCAAAGCGGCCTTCCGTAATCTATATCGACGTGGCGGTTGGCTGAGCAAGGTCGGACAGGTATTGAAGGCCGCCCTCCTGCGCGCGCGAGAGGTATTCGCCGTAAGCGGTTTTGATGTGGTATTCGTTCAGCGTGAGGCGATGCTGTTCGGACCCCCCGTGGTCGAATGGTGGTGTGCGCGCGTGCTGCGAAAGCCGCTGGTGTTTGATTTTGACGATGCCATCTTCGTTCCCTACACCAGCCCAACCTACGGCCGACTTGCCACTTGGCTCAAGTGGCCCGGCAAGACTGCGACTCTGTTGCGCTGGGCCACCTCCGTCATCGCCGGCAACAACTATCTGGCCGACTACGCCCGCCAATTCAACGGTGAAGTAACGATCATCCCAACGGTAGTCGAGGCAACCAACTGGGCCACCAAATCGAAAGGCTCAAGTCCCCATTCGTCAATCGTGGTTGGTTGGATCGGCAGTCCGACAACCACGCGATACCTGCTTTCCGTCCTCCCCGTTCTGGAACGGCTGGCCACGCGTCACCGATTCGTGCTGAGAGTGGTGGGAGCGAATGAGCCAATTTGCGTGCCCGGCCTTGAGGTGGAGAATGTTGCGTGGCAGCAATCGACGGAAGTCGAGCAGTTTCAAAGTCTCGATGTCGGCCTTTATCCCATTGTCGAGGACCGCTGGTCGGTCGGCAAGTCGGGCTTTAAGGCGATTCAGTATCTGGCAGCGGGCGTGCCGTGCGTGGCCTCGCCGGTGGGCGTTAACCGTGAGATTATCAAGCACGACACCAACGGCTTGCTGGCGGCGACGCCCGCCGAGTGGGAACAGCAACTCGAACGTCTTTTGACCGATGCCGAATTGAGGCAGCGACTGGCCGCCGCCGGCCGTTGCACAGTTGCAGAGCGTTACTCACTCGAAGTCCATGCGCCGAGATTGTTGGCCGTCTTGCAAGCTGCGAAAGGTAGCCGCGCCTAAGTGTACATTCTCGGCCTGACCACGATGGGCGACTCCGCCGCCGTGCTGATCCGGGATGGACAGGTTGTTGCCGCCGTTGAAGAAGAACGCTTCTCGCGGGTCAAGCATCACATCGGCTTTCCCCACCGCGCGGTGGAGTATTGCTTCCTCGAAGCCGGCATCACCTTGAAAGACGTGGCGCATGTCGGCCTCTACTGGAAGCCCTGGGTGTTGCGCCATCGGGTGTGGACCACGCTCAAATCGGCGCGTAGCTCGCGGGCGATGTTTCAGGCCCGGGTGGAGCGGGGCGCGCAGCAAGTCGGCGGCAACTATCTCCGCATGTTCCGCATGAAGAGCTACCTGCGCGAGCACTTCGGTCCGGGCGACTTCCGCTTTCACTACCTCGATCATCATCTCTGCCACGCCGCGAGTTGCTTCCTGGTCTCGCCGTTCGAATCCGCCGCCGTGCTCACCCTCGACGGCACCGGCGAAGACACCACCACGCTGTTGGCGCACGCCCAGGGCCTGGACTTCCGGGTGCTGGGTCGCATCAAGCTGCCGCACTCGCTCGGGCAGTTCTACTCGGCGGTGACGAACTTTCTCGGCTTCAACATGCTCGAGGGCGACGAGTGGAAAGTCATGGGGCTGGCGGCCTACGGCGAACCGGAGTTTGCCGATTTCCTGCGCCAACGAGTGCTGGTGATGAACGGCAAGGCCGACTTTCGCTTTAAGGTCGACGTGCTGGATCATCACCTCGCCAAGCAATATCGCTTTTCCGACGAGTTCCAGCGAGCCTGCGGCGCGCCGCGCGCCAGCGGGGAGGAACTCGAGTCGCGCCACCTCAACCTCGCCGCCAGCGCGCAACGCGTGGTCGAAGAGGCCGCCCTGCGACTCGCCGACGAACTGCATCGACGCACCGGCGAACGGAACCTGTGCTTGGCCGGAGGGGTGGCTTTCAATTCGGTGATGAACGGACGAATCATGCGGGAGTCGCCCTTCGAGCACTGCTTCATTCACCCTGCGGCCGGCGATGCCGGCTGCGCGTTCGGAGCGGCTTATTACATTTGGCACACGCTGCTCCGCCAGCCGCGTTCGTACATTCAGCGAGACTCGTATTTCGGCCCGAGCTTCACCAACGAGGAGTGCCGCATCGCGCTCGACGCGCGCGCCGTGGGCTACGAATCGCTGACCGACAACGAAGTGCCGCAACGAGTGGCGCGGCTGCTGGCCGACGGCAAACTGATCGCCTGGTTCCAGGGTCGCATGGAATGGGGGCCGCGGGCATTGGGCAATCGCAGTTTTCTCGCCGATCCGCGCAATGCCAACGTCCGCGAAGCGTTAAACCATAAAGTCAAGCTGCGCGAGTGGTTCCGTCCGCTGGCGCCGTCGATGCTGGCCGAGGCGAGCGAGTGGGTGTTCGGCGCGCCACGCCACGATCCGTTCATGGTAACGGTGTTCCCCGCGCGCGAGGAGCGCAAGGCCGACATTCCCGCCGTTATCCACGTCGACGGCACCGCGCGACCGCAATGCGTCACGCGGTCGGCGAACCCGCGCTATTGGCAACTGCTGAAGGAGTTCGAATGCTTGACGGGCGTGCCGGTATTGCTCAACACTTCATTCAACATTCAGGAGCCAATCGTCTGCACGCCCGACGACGCGATCGCGACGTTTCTGCGTTCGCAGGTCGATTGCCTTGTACTTGAAAATCAGTTGGTGACACGATGAGCGAGGTTGCCGACGCGACGCTGGGACCGGTGGCCCCGGGTGGCGGCGAACCGGTCGCGTCGATCTCCGCCCGCGCTCAATTCGATCAACTAACCGCCGTCGGACGACGTAGCGGGCTGGCGCTTGCGATCATGGTTGCGGGTGGGGCGCTGGCCTACGCGTCGCAAGTCTTGCTAGCGCGATGGATGGGGGTCAGCGAATTCGGCCAGTATGCCTACCTGATCGCATGGAGCTCGGTACTGGCCACTCCCGCCGGCCTCGGGCTCTCGTCGGCGGTGCTGCGTTTTATCCCGGAATACAGTGCGCAAGGCGACTGGTCGCGCTTGCGCGGCATGATGGCCGGAAGCTGGCGCCTGACGCTGGCCGCCAGCATCGTGCTCTGCGCCTCGGCCACCCTGCTCCTCTGCGCCGTCAGGCCGCGCGGCGTCGTACTCTCGTCCTCCCTGCTGGTGGGAATCTGGACGGTGCCGCTGTGGGCGCTGCTACGGCTTCAAACGGAGACGTCGCGAGCCTTCAACAGAATCGTGCTGGCCTACATTCCAACCAATGTCGTGTTTCATCTGCTGATCATCGGCGAGTGTTACGCGCAGTGGGTCCGAACGCACAGCTTAAGTTGTCGGTCCGCCCTCGGTCTGGTCGCGGTCGCGCTGCTGGTGATTCTGATCGTTCAACTGGCGTTGCTCTTGCGCGGACTGCCGACCGAGGTCTTTCGCAACCGTCCCACGTACGAGACCCGCGAATGGCTGAGCGTTTCGATTCAATTGCTGTTCATCCAGGGGTTTCTCGTGATTCTGAACCAGACCGGGATCTTGATGGCCGGCGTGATGCTGGATTCGCAGGCGGTAGCCAATTACACGGTGGCAGCCCGGACGGCCAGCCTCGTGAGCTTTGTGGGCGCGGCGGTGAACACTATCGCCGCGCCGATGATCGTCCGCGCTCACGTTCAGAAGGATCGGCAGCGCCTGCAACGACTGGCCGCGGCGATCGCCCACTGCTCGTTCTGGCCTTCGCTGGCGGGCGTTTTGCTGTTGATCGTGCTGCGCGATCGCATACTCGGCCTGTTCGGCCCCGGCTATTCGCCGGCCGCCGGTGCGACCGTCATCCTGGCGCTGGGTCAACTCGTGACCGCCTCGGCGGGATCCACAAGTTACCTACTCAACCTGACCGGACACCAGGCTCGCAGTGCTCAGGTGTATGGCTGCTGCACCGTAATCAATATCGTGCTGAATGCCGTCGGCATGATTCTGTTTGGCATCGTTGGCGCCGCGGCGGCGATGGTGCTGACGACTGTCTTGCTCAACCTGTGGCTGCACTCGCTGGTGGTGAAACGCCTTGGACTCGTTCCGTCGATGGCGTGCGTCCTGCGGAGAGGTTCCGTCGCCGAAGGGAATTGAGAACGCCGTTGACCTCGGTCTCACAACAGTCGTCTGCCGAATCGGATCACAAGCGTACGCCCGAACTACCCATTCGCACGACTCCGCGCCCCAACTGCGATCTGTGCGGCGCGAGCGGCAAGACCGTGTATCGCCACCTCGCAGACCGTCTCTTTGCCACACCGGGCGAATGGGAATTGCGGCAATGCACCAGCGCGGACTGCAACCTGATCTGGCTGGATCCGCTCCCTATTGCAGAGGATCTCGACCGGCTCTATGCGGATTACTACACGCATGTAGCGGAGACCGCGGGCGGCTCGGTTCCGTTCTACCGGGACCTCAAGTCGGAGATTCTCCGTTCGGTTTTTGGATATCAGAGCGCGGCCTGCAAACCGGTTGGACGAGTCTGGTGTCGCCTCGGACTCATTCGCGACATTGTCGGCGGAGAAGTCACCTATCTGCACGCACGTCCCGGAGCGCGACTACTGGATGTGGGCTGCGGCAACGGGCAGTTTCTGGCGCACATGCGCGACCTGGGATGGGACGTGGTCGGCATTGACCCCGACCCGAAAGCCGTCCATATTGCGCGCGAGCGGTTTCAGTTGGAAGTCAGGCACGGCACTCTGGAGCGTGCGGTGATTGACGCGGAGAGCTTCGACGCGGTCACCCTGCGCCATGTGATCGAGCACGTTCCGGACCCGGTCGGCCTGCTCCGCGCGTGCCGGCGCCTGCTCAACCCCCAGGGACGCTTGGTGGTCGTGACGCCCAATCATCTCAGTCTCGGACGCCGTGTGTGCGGCAGGGAATGGATCGGCTGGGACTCGCCACGTCACTTGTTTGTGTTCTCACCACGGGTGCTGTGCCGAGTCGCGCAGGCGGCCGGTCTGAACATTGAACAGGTCCGCACCACCGCGAATGGCGCGCGCTTCATCTGGCATGTTTATCGCCTCTTGCGTCGCGCTCCAGCATCGCGGCCTGGAATTCATCAAAGGGTGCCACGTCAGTTTTTCATCGAAGGGATACTGTTCTGGGTGATCGAGTACCTGATGCTGCGCGCCGCTCCTCTGGGAGAAGAAGTCGTCATGCTGGCGCAACGATGAGAGGCCGTTCTTCGCGTTGAAGTCATGAGCTGTGCAGGTGAGCCGCAAAACGCCGAGTTGTACCTCGACTTGATGAAGCGGTGCCTGACGCGCTGCGCTTTTCCGGAAACGCATCGAAGCCTGCGTCCGCACCGCGGAAGTCTTGCCCGGCCCCTGTATGCGCCGATCAAGAAAGTCCTGGCCCTAGCACAGCTCGACTTGATGATGCGCGTGCCGTTCGATTTGCGACAAAGGGAGGAAGGCCGCGACCTGCCGAGCGAAGCGGAAACGATGGTGGGCTTGCGCCGCCTCGACCAGCTGCAGCATTGTGCCAGCGAGATCTTGCGCGGCGGCGTCCCCGGCGATTTCATGGAGACCGGCGCCTGGCGCGGAGGAGCGGCGATCTTCATGCGCGCGCTGCTCAAGGCCTTTGGGGAAACTCATCGGCGTGTGTGGGTGGCAGACTCCTTTCGCGGCCTGCCCGCGCCGGATGCGGTCAACTTCCCCGCCGACGCCGGCAGCCGACTCGGGCAGGATGAGCATCTCGTGGTTTCGCTGGAACAAGTGAAGGCAAACTTCGCCCGCTACGGCTTGCTCGACGAGCAAGTTCGCTTCCTGGACGGCTGGTTCGGCGCTACTTTGCCCGGCGCGCCGATTGAGCGGCTGGCAGTGCTGCGGCTCGACGGCGACCTGTATCAGTCGACGATCGAGGCGCTGCGCTGGCTGTATCCGAAACTATCCGTCGGCGGCTACCTCATCGTCGACGATTACGGCGCCATCCCTGCGTGCAAAACGGCCGTGGATGATTATCGCGCAGACCACCGCATAACCGAGCCGATCGAGGTCATCGACTGGACCGGCGTGTTCTGGCGACGCTCGCAATGACACCCTCCCTCGGCCTGGCGATGTGTACCTACAATGGCGCTCGGTACCTCGATGAACAATTGAAGAGCATCGCTGCGCAAACGCGGAAACCGGACTCGTTGTTGGTGGTTGACGATTGTTCCAGCGACCGCACCACCGAGATCGTCCGCGATTTCGCGCGGCAGGCGCGGTTTCCCGTTCAGCTCGTCGTTAACCATGCCAATCTGGGATTCGTTCAGAACTTCGCGAAGGCGATCAGCCTGTGCGCGGGCGATGTGATTGTGCTGGCGGATCAGGACGACGTGTGGCGTCCGCAGAAGCTGGAACGGCTGGAGCATGCCTTTCAACGGACGGAACTCGATGCCTGTTTCTCCGACGCGGAAGTAGTCGATGAACAATTGCGTCCGCTGCGGTTGCGTCTCTTTGAGGCGTGCGGCTTCGGGCGGGACGAACAACGTCGGGCCCTTGACGGGGAGGCTTTTGAGGTGCTGGTCAGACACAACGTGGTTTCCGGAGGCACGCTGGCTTTTCGCTGCCAGCAGAAAGAGTTGGTGCTGCCGATTCCGTCGGTGTGGGCGCACGACGCGTGGGTCGCGCTGCTGATCGCCGCTGTGGGTTGCGTCTCGGTTCTGGAAGCGCCTCTCATCCAGAGACGCCAGCACGGCGCCAACAGCTCGGGCCGAGTCAAGCGGAGCCTCCTTTATCGGTTGACGGTGGCTTTGCGTAACCAGCGCGGCGTAGTCAACGACCAACTTCACCTGTTTGCACAGGCCAGCGAACGACTGCAGCGGTGGGGGGGGATCGCGCCGGAGAGGATGCACTTGCTGAACGAGAAGATACGCCATCTGTCGTCTCGCGCCCAGCTGCCGCACGCGAGGTGGGCGCGGTTCGGGCCGGTGTTCAGCGAGTTGCGAAGCTCTCGATACCGCCGCTTCTCCAATGGGGTTTACAGCGCAATGCGCGACGTGGTTGTGTAAGTCACGATGAGCGGATTCCCTTACGAGCGGATCGTCTTTCTTTACGGTGGGCGCGCGTGCGAGCCAGTGAATCGCTCTCAACAATTGGCGCGCTGCTTTGCGGCGCGGGTTCCGGTTCTTTACGCTCCCTACGGCTCGCTGCGCCAGTGGGTGAATCGCGAATGGCTGACACCGCCGTGGAAACCGTTGGTCAACCACGAGCGCATTGAAACTCTGCGCACGCCGTTCACGGTGTTTCTGGGACGACGCTACCGTTTGCCTGGACAAATCAATGGCCGCATAGTCGCCGCGCGCATCCGCGCGCGGCTGCGTCAACAGCAGTTGCCGCTCGAGGTTGTGCTCTTCTTCTGCTACACGCCGGTCGGCGCCGACGTGCTCCGGCACTTCCCGGAGGCAGCGGTTCATTATGACTGCGCGGACGATCACGAGCACTGGCATGGCTCGACCCCGGCGATGAGTCGGCTCAATCGCGAGAACGAGATCTACGTCGCCCAGCGCGCGAGGACCATCACGGCGTCGGCCTCGGCTCTGGAGAGGAAGATGCGCGCCTACAATCCCAACGTCACCCTGGTGCCCAACGGCGTGGAGTACGAGCTCTTCGCCAGTCCGTCGGACCACAACCACGGACCTGCCGAGCTGGAAGGGTTGTCGCGCCCGCTGTTAGGTTTCATCGGCGCTGCGCAGGGCTACGTCGATGTCGAGCTGGTCACGGGCCTGGCCGAGGCAAACGTCGGCACGCTGGTCTTTGTCGGCCCGCTGGCGCGACTGCAGCAGAAGCTGCAAGGACATCGCAACGTCAGGTTTCTGGGCCACCGTGATTACGCAACGCTGCCTCAATACTTGCAGTCGTTCGATGTGACGATCATTCCCGCCAATCGCGCGCCGGCGTCTCTCACCGCGAACCCTGGCAAGCTCTACCAGTACCTGGCGTCGGGGAAGCCGGTGGTCGCCACCGACCTTCCCGAGTTCCTGCCTCATAGTGACATTGTCTATCTTGCGCGAACCACCGAGGAGTTCATCGCGCAGGTGCGCGAAGCGCTGCGCGAGCCTCTGTCCAGGAGGGCAGCTCGCCAGTCGGTCGCGGCGGCGTGTTCGTGGCCGCGGCGGGCCGAGATGATTCTCGCGGCCATTCAAACCCATAGCCTCCGGTGTCGAGCCTGACGCTCATGCCAAACTGAAACCGTGCCAGAACGCGAAACCATTCTCGTCACCGGCGCGGCCGGCTTCATCGGTTCGCATCTGGCCGAGCGCCTCCTGGGCGCGGGCTGGCGGGTCGTGGGCTTCGACAACTTCGATCCTTACTACGACCGCGCGCTGAAGGAACGGAATCTGTCGGCGGCCGCGGCGAACGAACGCTTCGCTCTCGTTGAGGGCGACCTGCGGGATCGTCCCACGCTGGAGCGACTATTCGCCGAACATCCCATTTCACGCGTCGTTCATCTGGCGGCGCGTGCAGGGGTGCGACCGTCGCTGCGTGATCCCGAACTGTATGTGGACGTCAACGTTCGCGGCACGACACTGCTCCTCGAGCAGGCGCGCGCCGCTCGGGTGGCTGGTTTTGTGTTCGCGTCGTCCTCCTCGATTTATGGAAACAGTCCGAGCGTTCCGTGGCGCGAAGACGATCCTGCCGATGCGCCCATCTCTCCCTACGCAGCGACCAAACGAGCCGGTGAACTGCTCTGTGCTGCTTACCAGCACGTCTACGGGCTTCCCACTACTTGCCTGCGCTTCTTTACCGTGTACGGCCCTCGCCAACGTCCCGAAATGGCAATTGCGCAGTTCGCTCGCAAAATCATGCAGGGCGAAACGATCACGCTCTTCGGCGACGGGACCACGGAACGCGATTACACATTTGTCGAGGATATTGTCAACGGCGTCACCACCGCGGTCACTCGCTGCCCCGACCTCGGTTACGCTGTGATCAATCTCGGCAACTCGCAAACCGTTCCACTCAAGCGCCTGGTCGAGGTTATGGAGGACGCAATCGGGCGCAAGGCTGTGATCGAATGGCAAGCCGAGCAGCCGGGCGATGTCAAACGCACTTATGCCGACGTGGCCCGCGCGGGTGAGTTGCTCGGCTACCAGCCGCAGACCGGCATCGTGGAAGGCGTGCGCGCCTACGTGGACTGGTTGCGACGGACATGAACAACCGAGGCCCAACCCAGCAGCCAGCCACGAGGGAATCGTAACGTGTGCGGCCTCGCCGGCAGCGTGAACCGCGTCGCCCCTTGCGACCGCGAAGTGTTGACCGCCATGACACGGGCGTTGCGACATCGTGGTCCGGATGACGAAGGGTTCTACGTCAATGACACCGTGGGACTCGGCCATCGACGGTTGAGTATTATTGACCTCTCGCCCGGCGGTCATCAACCGCTTAGCAATGAAGACGGGTCGATCTGGATTACCTTCAATGGTGAGATTTATAACTTCCAAGCGCTGCGCGAAGAGCTCCTCGCGCGGGGGCATTCGTTTCGGGGAAACTCCGACACCGAGGTAATCGTACACCTGTATGAAGAACTGGGTCCGAATTGTGTCGAGCGACTGCGAGGCATGTTCGCCTTTGCAATCTGGGATGATCGCCAGCGACGATTGCTGCTCGCCCGGGACCGGGTGGGCAAGAAGCCGCTGCTCTACGCAACCTTGTCCGATGGTGGACTGGCCTTTGCCTCTGAGTTTCAGGGCATGCTGGCGCACCCCGGAGTTGACCGGACCGTCAATCGCTCCACGTTTGGTTCGTACTTGACGTACGGCTACATCCCGTCGCCGGAGACGGCATTCGCCGGCATCCGCAAGCTACCCCCCGCGCATTGGTTGCTCTGGAAGGAGGGCCGCGCGACCATCGAACGCTACTGGCAGCTGGATTACACGCCCAAGACAACGCTCAGCGAACCCGAGGCGTGCGAGGCGTTGCTAACTGAATTGCGCGAGGCAGTTCGCTTGCGGATGATTGCCGACGTTCCGCTCGGTGCGTTTCTCAGCGGCGGCATCGATTCCAGCGCCGTGGTTGCGTTGATGAGTCAACTCTCCGATCGCCCGGTGAAGACCTTCTCCATCGGTTTCGAGGAAGCTGCGTTCAACGAACTCGACTACGCCCGCAAAGTCGCAATACGATTCGACACCGAGCACCATGAGTTGATCGTCCGGCCGAAGGCGCTCGACATCCTGCCCACCCTCGCTCGTCATTATGGCGAGCCGTACGCTGATTCCTCCGCAGTGCCGAGCTACTACGTGGCGCAAGCCACGCGCGCACACGTGACGGTTGCGCTGAATGGCGATGGCGGCGATGAATCGTTCGCCGGCTACGAGCGCTACCTCGGCACCTGCCTGGCCGAAACATATCATCGGCTCCCGGCCTCGCTGCGGCAGGGCGTGGTCGAGCCGCTGAGTCGCTTGCTACCGGAGTGCGGGCCGACGCGAGGTCGGGTACGGCAGGCTCGCCGGTTCCTGCAGGTGGCCTCGACGTCATTGGAAGAACGCTATCAACGCTGGGTAACCTGGATCAATCCTGCGTTGCAAGCGGAGCTACTTACTGAAGAGGCTCGCGCCGAGTTGCCGGGCTCCGACGCATACCTGGACCGACTCCTGCGCGCCCATGCGGATTTGCCTCCACTGGATCGCGTGCTTTGCGTCGATGTAAATTCCTACCTTCCCAGCGATCTGCTGGTCAAGATGGACATTGCAACCATGGCCAACTCGCTCGAAGCACGTTCACCCTTTCTCGACCATCACGTGATGGAATTCGCGGCGCGATTGCCGGTGCGATTGAAGCTGCGCGGCGGTCAGCTGAAATACTTGCTGAAGCGGGCGTTCCGTGGCCTGCTCCCCGACGCGAATCTATTTCGTCGCAAGCAGGGCTTTGGTGTGCCGGTGGGCGAATGGTTTCGCGCAGAGTTGAAAGACTTTGTCCGCGACCTGCTGCTCTCGAGCCGTGCCCGTCAGCGCGGCCTGTTCCGGCCCCAAGCAGTGCAGCGCCTGCTCGATCGGCATCAGCGTCGGGAGCAGGACCATACCTATCCGCTGTGGGCGTTGTTGATGCTGGAGTTGTGGCACGTGGAAATGGTCGATTGATCGCTCATCGGATCGCGCGCATCATTGCCCGGCTGAACATCGGCGGCCCGGCCATCAACGCCACGCTCCTGGCTGCGGGCCTCAATCACGGGCGCTGGGCCTCGACCCTGATCGCCGGTTCAATTGGGCTGGGCGAGGGCGACATGTCCCACCTGGCGACGCAATGCGGCATTACGCCTACCTTCGTCCCGGAACTCGGCCCGGAGTTGGGCTGGCGCAACGATGCCATTGCGCTGCGTCGATTGCATGGAGTATTGCGAGAGTTGCGGCCAACCATCATGCATACGCATACCGCGAAGGCCGGCGCGCTGGGCCGGGCGGCAGCGCTCCGGCTGCGTCCGCCGATCATCGTACATACCTTTCACGGCCACGTCTTTCGAGGTTACTTTAGCGAACGTAAGGCGCGGGCTTTTCTCAAGATTGAACGCGCCCTGGCCCGTCGGACCTCCGCCCTGATTGCCGTAAGCGAGCGCTTGCGAACGGAATTGGCCGAGGAGTTTCGCGTGGCGCCCCGGGCTCGCATCCATGTCATCCCATTGGGGTTTGAACTCGGACCGTTTTTCGGCGTCGCCGCGCGCCGCGGGCAGCTGCGTCGGGAACTGGGCCTGGCCGACGGGGTACCGCTGGTGGGAATCGTCGGGCGCCTCGTTCCCATTAAGCAGCACGACCTGTTCCTGGAGGCCGCAGCGTTGCTGATCTCCCGCCTCCCGCTGGCGCATTTCATTATTGTGGGCGACGGTGAATTGAGGCCCGCCCTCGAAGCCCAGACGGCGCGGCTCGGACTTACGGCGCACACGCACTTCCTCGGATGGCAGCGTGACATGGCGGCCGTCTATGCCGATCTCGACGTGCTGGCGCTCACCTCGCGTAACGAGGGAACGCCGGTGGCGCTGATCGAAGCGCAGGCCAGTGGACTTCCCGTGGTCGCCACCAACGTCGGCGGGGTGGCGGACACGATGCGCGAGGGCGAAACGGGCTGGTTGGTGGAAGCAAGCGCGGAAGCCGTAGCGGAGCGACTGGAGCAAGTGCTGTCCGATGACGGCGCTCGTCAGGTCGCGCGCATTGCCGGTCCGGAGTGGACGCGGCATCGGTTTGCCAAAGAACGCTTGCTGCGTGACATGGCTGAATTGTACGATCGATTGCTGGCCGAGCGGGGGCAGCTATGAGGATCGCGATCGTGGTCGGCGCGCGACCGAACTTCATGAAGGCCGCTCCACTGGTGCGTGAACTGCAAGCACGCGCTCACGCCGAGCCGGTCCTGATCCACACCGGCCAGCATTACGACCGGCAAATGTCCCAGGTCTTCTTCGACGACCTGGGTTTGCCGCAGCCCGATTTCTGCTTGGGCACCGGTGGGGCTACCCACGCCGAGCAAACGGCGCGCATTATGATCGAGTTTGAGCGGCTGCTTCCGACGCTCGCGGTCGAAGTCGTAGTGGTTTGCGGCGACGTGAATTCGACGCTGGCTGCCACGCTGGTCGCCGCTAAGGCCGAAGTACCGGTCGCTCACGTGGAGGCCGGATTGCGAAGCTTCGATCGGTCGATGCCGGAAGAAATCAACCGGATTGTCACCGATGCCTTGTCTACCGTGCTTTACACCCCTTCGCTCGAGGCCGGCATGAATCTGCGCCGGGAAGGGATTGCCGCGGAGCGCATCGTCTTTGTCGGCAATGTGATGATCGACACGCTACTGGCCTCGGTCAAGCGTGCGCAGGCCTCCGAGGTGCTCGCGCGTTTCCGCCAGGTCCCGCATCAGTATGCGGTACTCACGCTGCACCGTCCGTCGAACGTGGACACTCCGGCGGCGCTCGGAGCGCTGGTCGCAACCCTGGCGGAGTTGCAGCAATTGCTTCCCGTGATATTTCCGGTGCATCCGCGCACGGAGCAGCGATTGGAGGAATTCGGACTGTGGCCGCAGATTCAGTCGTTGCCAGCGTTGACGGTAACGCCGCCACTCGGCTATCTCGATTTCATTGGGTTGCTTTCCACCGCGCGCCTGGTAATGACAGACTCTGGCGGGATTCAGGAAGAGACCACGGTGCTGGGCATTCCCTGCCTCACTCTCCGCGAGAACACCGAACGGCCGGAGACAATCACCAACGGCACCAACACGATCGTGGGAGGGTCGCGGGCACTCATCCTGGAGCGCGTCCGGTCGATATTGGGCGGCGAAGCGCCCGCCGCGCGAGTGCCCGAGTTATGGGATGGTCATGCCGCCCAACGGATTGCCGATCATTTGCTCTTACAATCCTGGAAACACTGAGGATCTCCGACAATGCACTGGTTGATTACGGGAGGAGCGGGCTTCATCGGTTCGCATCTAAGCGAAGCGCTGCTGGCCCGAGGCGATGAGGTCACGGTGCTGGACAACCTCTCCACCGGCCGCCTCAAGAACCTGGCGGCTTCGGAATCCCATCCCAACTTCCGGTTTGTCCAGGGATCAATCCTGGACCGGGCGCTGCTGGTTCCCCTGGTGCAAGGCTGCGATGGGGTCTACCATCTCGCAGCGGCCGTCGGGGTCAAGCTCATCATCTCGCAGCCGGTCGACACCATCGAAACCAACGTCTTCGGCACCGAGACCTTGCTCAGCATTGCGGCAGCGTATCGGCGCCGGGTCTTTCTGGCTTCGACCTCTGAAGTCTACGGAAAAAACAATACCGTTCCGTTCCGCGAGGAAGACGACAGCGTTTTCGGCAGCACCACGAAGAGTCGCTGGAGCTACGCCTGCTCCAAAAAGCTCGACGAATTTCTGGCGCTGGCCTACCATCGCGAGCGCCAGTTGCCGGTCACCATTGTTCGCTTTTTCAACACCGTGGGACCGCGCCAAACCGGCGATTACGGCATGGTGTTGCCACGTTTGGTCAAGCAGGCGCTGCGCGGCGACCCCCTCACCGTCTACGGCGATGGGCAGCAGTCGCGTTGCTTCACGCATGTCAACGATGCGGTTCGAGCAGCGATTGCGCTCATGGATTGTCCGGACAGCGCCGGTGAGGTATTCAATCTGGGCGGGCAGACCGAAGTGTCCATCGTTGACCTGGCCCGTACGGTCATTGCGTTGTCCGACAGTCGCTCCGAAATTTGCTTCGTTCCCTACGAAGATGCCTATGAGAAAGGGTTCGAGGATATGCAGCGCCGCGTACCGGACGTATCGAAACTTCAGGCCCAGATTGGATTCACACCAAACAGCGACTTGAAGGTCATCATTCGCTCCGTAATCGACTACCACCGAACGCACATTGAGTCGGTGTCCCAGTAATCGCATGACGGCCTGGACCAGCCCACTCGGCGTATTGTTGCTTACTACCACGGTGGCCGCAACCACCACTCTGGTGGCGCGCCGGTTAGCGTTTCGCCTGGCGCTCGTCGCCCGACCGCGGCAGGATCGCTGGCATGACCGCGAGGTACCGATGCTGGGCGGGCTCGGCATTCTGGCCGGACTGTTGCTTGCGTTCGGATTGTGCTTTCCGTCACCCGATCGACTTTGGGGTTGGCTGGCGGGGATGCTCATGGTCTTCGGCCTCGGGCTGCTGGATGATTGGCGCAACGTCTCCCCGTTTATCAAACTGGTTACTCAATTCGGGGCCGCTGGCGTGGCGCTGCGTGACGGCCTGGCCATCCCCGGCCTGCCCACCGCGCTGGCGATGCCGCTTACGCTGCTGTGGATTGTCGCAGTCACCAATGCCTTCAACCTGCTTGACAACATGGATGGCCTGGCCGCCGGCACGGCGGTGATCGCTGCTTTTGCGCTGTTCATTCAGGCCGCGATAGTTCCTGAGGCCATCGCAGCTATTCCCTGCCTGGCCGTGGCGGGTTCGGCGTTGGGATTTCTATTCCTAAACCGTCATCCGGCGCGCGTTTTCATGGGGGATTGCGGCAGCATGGCCCTGGGTTTTTCGCTGGCGACTCTGGCCATGCACAGCACTGCCTCGCTGGCGCCGAATCTCGCCGTCGCCTTGATGTTTCCCTGCTTCGTGCTGGCGGTGCCGTTGTTCGACACTTGTTTTGTGAGCCTGATGCGGATGCGAAACGGTCGCTCCATTGCCGTCGGCGGTCGTGATCACACCTCCCACCGGCTCGTCTTCCTGGGATTCCCGGAGGGGCGTGCAGTGGAAGTGCTATGGGCTTGCTCGGTGGCGATGGCCACGCTCGGGTTGGTCGGACTCAATGCCAGTTCCCTGGGGATGGGAGTGGCGACTCTGGTTGCCGCGGCTGGGTTGGTTGGGGTGGGGGTTTATCTCGGCCGGGTGGAAGTCTACGGCTCGACGCCGTGGCGATCAGAGCATAGTCGGGCCTTGATCGTCGGCACCGGGCAGGAAGGTGCGCGCGCGCTGCAAGCCATTCGGGCCGACCGGGGCTTGCGCTTGCGGCCCGTGGGTTTCATTGAGGCGAACGGCGGCAGCAACCAGCGTACCATTGGCGGCGTGCGGGTCTTGGGCACCCGCGCGACGTTGGCGCGCCTCATCGCCCAAAACCAGGTCAGCGAACTCATTCTCGCCACGGCTTCCCTCGGTTCCGAGGCTGTGGAAGAATTGGTCGCGTTTTGCAAGGAGAACGGTCTTGCGTATCGAGAGTATCGGGAAACGCTGTCGGAGGCTCGCAATGCGCACTAACGGATGGTGCCGAGGGCGAGATTTGAACTCGCACGAGCTTGCGCTCACTAGACCCTGAATCTAGCGCGTCTGCCAGTTCCGCCACCCCGGCAGCACCAACCTCCGTCTGGGGACGCCGAGAGTATAGTTGGAACGGAAGCCAAGTCAAGATGACCCCCGAATCCCTCCGCCGCAAACTGGAAGCTGCCTCGATCGCCGTTGGTGTGATGTCCATCGTCGGAGGGGTGCTTGCGTTCTTCCTGACGCGCAGCAACATGATTGCGCTGTTGGCGCCGATTGGCGTCGGCGCAGTCGGCGCGGTTTATGTTCAGCTCGTCGCCAACCGAGTCGCAATAGAGTTGCAGGAATATCAGGCGGGGATCGAACAGAACCAGCAATCGGCCATTGATCGCGAGCGCAGCAAAGTTCTGACCAATACCCAACAACAGAAGACGATGACCGAGAAGATCGAGAAGATGTCGCTGGTTTCCGATCTGCTGAAAGCTGTGGCGACTTCCAAGGACCTCGATTCGCTGCTGAGTACGACTCTGGTGAAGACGATGCAATCGGTCGGCGCGCGCAGCGGCTTCGTCGCGCTGCTCAACGAAGATGATCTCGTGCTGGAAGTGAAGAGCGCCGTAGCACTGCATGGCGATCCCGTGGAATCTGGGAAGATCCGCCTGGGCGATGGCATTATTGGCGAGGTCGCCGCCACCAACAAGCCGCGGCTAATCGCAAGCGGAAAGGATGCCCCCGCCGCGCAGTCACTGATGGCCGTTCCGCTCCATGACGGACGCCGGGTAATTGGCGTGCTGACGCTGGAAGACAGCCTTGAAGGTGGATTCCGGGAGGCTGATCTGGAATTGCTTTCAATCGTCGGCCAGGAAACCGCCCTGGCGATCGAAAAGGCTCAGCTCTACGCCAAAATGGAAACCATGTCGATCACCGACGGACTAACCGGACTGGCGAACCGTCGTTATCTTGAACAGCGCCTGGCGGAAGATATGCGGCGGGCACGCCGCTATCATTTGCCCATGGCGCTAACCATTTTCGATCTCGACAAGTTCAAGACCGTTAACGACATGTACGGCCATCAAACCGGCGATGCGTTGCTGCGCGGCTTTGCCGACATCCTGCGCAAAAACGTGCGTGACACCGATCTGGTGGCGCGCTACGGCGGCGAGGAGTTCTGCATCGTTTCGCCCGACTGCACCGACCAGCAGGCTCGCGCGGTCGCCGAGCGCATTCGGCAGGTCGTTGAGCAGACTGAATTCGATATTGGCAAGCAGGCCATCCATCGCACTTGCAGTGCGGGCGTGGCCTCGGTGCCGCTCGACGCCAACGATGTCGAATCCCTCGTCAAGGCCGCCGATGGCGCGCTGTACTATGCCAAGGAAAACGGCCGCAATCGGGTGGTCCTCCAGCAGGAACTTAACCGGGAACCCGTGATAGAATTAAGCGAAACTGAAGAGCCCGAGGCAGGCTCAAACGAAGTAACGCTCGAATCGAGGTAAACCACAATGCACACAACTCCACTGGTCGTAATGGGCATTCCCGGTATTCAGGAACTGCTGCCACTCCTTGTTATCGGCCTGATCCTCTTTGGCGGAAAGAAAATCCCTGAACTCATGCGCGGCATGGGCCAGGGCGTCAAGGAGTTCAAGAAGGGGCTCGATGAAGGCATGACCGAGTTCGAGGAAGGCAAGAAGGACGGCGAAAAGGACTCGAAGGATGATATTGCGGTGGTTACCGTCGAAAAAGGCGGCAGCCGGGTTTAGCGCAAACGAATCAACACAGACTTGAAGGGAGCCGAGCTTCGGCTCCCTTTCGTTTTAGAGTGCATGGTGTTCATAGTCGGCGCCACACGGCGGCCCCTCGGTTAGCCAGAGTTCCCGCGTTTCCAAATCCATCACGACCGAAGTAACGGTAATGTAGTGCTCCTCCTCGGGAGCGCTTTGATCTTCGTGGCGGCACAGGCCATATGGATGTTCGGCATGATCCTGCAACCACCCCTGCAAGTCGCCGATGCCAACCGGCCGCCTGGTTCCAATGAGTTCCGCCAGCCGTGCACGACGCTTGCGTGAATAGATGCGACGGGGATTCGGAGGCTCGGTGATGCCCAATTTGTCGGGATCGATAAAATGGTTGCTGTGTACCAGGCAGCCCCCCTCGCAGCCGAGCCGGTTGACGCGATGGGGTGACGCTTCGAGGTTGGCGACCTGATCGGGTGCTTGCGCGACCAGGAAGTTAGTTGAACACGACCTTCCTTCCTCAGATACAACGCGCACCGCGGACTCGAACTCCCGCTGGCGCAAGACCTCGTAGCAGCGCACATGAAATGGTCGACTCCGGCGCGCCCAGTCGTCGTCGGTGGTCGTCATGCCATTCACGCAGAGTCCCAGGCCGGCCGAATTCAACCCGATCTTCGCGCCCCAAATCCCCGCTTCGGTGAAAGCCAGCGTTTCCATGCCATCGGGCTCGCTCGTATGCACCAGCGCGCCTTGAATCTGCGGAATCCAATCCCAGTTCTGACCAAGCAACAGATGGCCGCTCGCCGACGCCTCGGGCAGAACAGCAAACGAAGTGCAACCATCCGGCTCTGTTAGGTACTGCTGACCGAACTGATAGTAGAGCAACTCGTAGCGGACGTTGAGTGCGACGATCTCGTCGAGCGAAAATCCCGCAGCTTCGGCAATGCCGCGCATGCCGGCGAAGTAGTCGGGGTTCTGCTGCTCAATCGCGCCGGCATACTCGCGTGCCATGGCCAGCACTGCGTCGCGCGGCAAATCAACTTCGCGCTCGAACCGGTCGAAGTACACCCGTAGGTTGTGAGCAACGCGCTCCCGCAACTCATGCCCGTGCTGAAGCCCCTGCTCAAACGCGGGGCCGCTCAAATGGACCACCGGAAAACTCATTCGCGCGCTCCGGCTTCACTGCTGCGCTCAAGGCACAGCCGTTCAGCTACCACCACCGCGCCGAAGCCCACCAGCGCCCCAATCCACAGCCCGTTGATACTTCGCAGCACGGCTACCGCAATGGGGGTGTGCAAGTGGCAAAACGAGTTCAACATGCCGACCTGACCGATGGTTGCGAACGCAGCACACCACACCGCCAGTTCCCGACGACCGCGCGCGGCGAGCCACACGGCGATGATGAGCATCGGATGTCCGACTAAAAATTCTTTCGTGCGCGGTCGAGCGATTAGCGCCTGCTCCAACACACTGCGAAACTTCAACTCCCATTCCGATACCCCCAAGCCGGGTTGATTGCCGGTGCGTACCAGCCAGAAGGCGAGCGCGAGCAAGGCAATGACCCCCAACAGCGCAACGCCACCGCGTAAGGGTTGAGCGAGCAATGCTGACAGCTGGCGGCGGACACGCTCCCACCGCACCGGCGACGATTCCCCTCCCCGCGCCGCGGCCGCTCCGACAAATACCAGCAGGGCAAACAGCAATGGCACGAACTGGGTGGCCTTGACGCCGAGAAACTGCGTGGTCTGCGTCATGAACTTCCAGTCGGCCAGCACCGTTCCGATGAGCAATCCGCCGGCTGCGCTCCACGCCGACGCCAGGCCGAGCGTTTGCAATGCGCGGAGCTTCCATGCCTCGCGGTCGGAATCCGTCACGTTCATCAATCGCGGCAGGTCGCTCATAACCATCGCCAAACACGGGAACACCAGACCCGCCACCAGGGCCACGAGTGCAACCCCTTTCATATCGGAGGCCACCGCCTGCTTCGACCAAAAAAAGAGTCCGGTCGAAACACACGATCCGAGCGCCAGCAAACCCGCTTGAGCCAGCAGTCCGAGCGGCACGAACCAATCGATCAGCAGGACCGTCGCCGCCACCACGCCCACACCGGCTACATTCAGCAGCCGTGCGCGCAAGGTTAACGCCGTCGGCTTGGCCCCGCCGAACTGGTAACCGCTGGCGGCTAGTTCATCATGCAATCGGCGCACGTAGCGAATGCTCTCGTCGATGGCCTCGTGCTTGATGTGCCGAAACAACCGCAAGTAGCAGACGCGGATGTTTCGCTCTTCGACCGCACGCACATACCGCGCCACCGCCTCCGACGGCGTGAACAGCGGCAGTTCCTTGTCGGTGATGCTATGCACGCGCAGCAGGTTGCCTTGCGTCCGCAACGACAATCCCTCGTCGCCGCGTTGCTTGCTGAACTCCACGCTGCCGAACAGCAACCGCCATTTGACGAGCTCATTGGCTGTAAACGGAATCAGGTCGCGATAGCCGAACACTTCTTCCTCGGAGAAGATCACCAGCTTCGCGCCCAGCCCGGCGAGCTGCTCGATGGTCGGCCCCACCGCCGCACGCCGCAGCGACGCATAGTTGCGCACGCGAGCAACGATGGTCAGTTTGGCCTTGCGCACCGCGTCGAGCTGGCGTTCATCGAAGCCGACTCCGAAGTCGTCGAGCGCGCTCGGCGCCGCGGCCAGCGCGATGGCTCTGCCGGCGTCCAACTTGAGCTCGCGCGCAACCCCCCTGGCCTTCGCCATGGTCAGGATGCGCTGATACAGAATCGTGTCGACCGCGGTGATGAGAATGCCGTAGCGCGCTGGCAGCAGTTTGCCCTGCTCGTCTTCATAGGCGTCCTGGATTCCCCGCACGTACACTTGAAGGCGGCCCTGGTCGCGCAAGTCCTTGAGCGTCTGCTCGGTGAGCGCAGCCGCGGTGGCGCGCCCCTCATGCACGAATCGATTCAGCGCTTCTTCCAATTCGAGGTCCGAGGCCTCGGCCAGCGTCTGCGCGTCGTTGACATCGACGACCAGTTCGACCCGCCGATGGTTCTGCTCGTCCGCATGACGAAGCGCCAGCCCGTAGAGCGAAGTGGCCAGCGCGACCGCGAGCAGCGCGTAGATCAATCGGTGCCGCGGGGCGATCACGAGTCCGACTGCCCCGAATTCTGTTCCAGGTAGGAGCGCATAAAGCCATCCAGGTCTCCGTCCATCACCGCGTTGATGTTCGAGGTCTCATGGCTGGTGCGATGGTCCTTCACCAGGGTGCCCGGATGAAAGTAATACGTGCGAATCTGGCTGCCAAATGCCACGTCCTTTTGCTGGCCGCGCAGCTTGTCGAGTTCCTGCTGCTTCTGGTCGCGCATCCACGCAAAGAGTCGCGCCTTCAGCACCTTCATCGCCATGTCGCGATTGCGAGACTGGCTTCGCTCGGTGCGGCTTTGCGCCGTAATGCCGGTGGGAATGTGCAGGATACGGATGGCAGTCTCGTTCTTCTGCGCATGCTGGCCGCCGGGGCCACTGCTGCGCATCGTTTCGACCTTGAGCTGATCGGGGCTGATGTCAAGCTTCAAATTCGCCTCGCTGTCGGGAATCACGTCCACCGAAGCAAACGAGGTGTGACGTTTATGGTTCGCGTCGAACGGCGACAGCCGAATAAGGCGATGCACGCCCCGCTCGGCCTTCAAGTGGCCGTAGGCGTGCAGCCCCTTGATCATCGCGGTCCAGCTCTTCAGCCCGGCCTCTTCGTGCTGCGACTCGTCCACGACTTCCAGTTCGAAGCTGTGGAGTTGCGCCCACCGCCCATACATGCGTGCCAGCATCGAGGCCCAGTCGGCGGCTTCGGTGCCGCCCGCGCCGGAATTGATGGAGACAATCGCGTGCGCCCGGTCGTATTCGTCGGAAAACAGCGTTTGCAAATGCAGTTGCTCGAACGCTGCCTGGACAGCGGTGGTGTCGCGTTCGATCTCGTGCGCCAACTCCTCGGCTTCGGCCTCCTCGGCCTCGGTGGATAACTCGATCAACTCGATGAGTTCGTCCACCTTGCCGGTGAGCGCATCCCACGGCGTGATCTCTTCACGCACGCGGGCGAGTTGTTGGAGCGTGGTTTGCGCGGCCTGCGGATCGTCCCAGAAGTTGGGTTGGGCGGAGAGCAGTTCGAGTTTAGTCAGCCGCGCGCGACGCGTCGGCAGGTCAAAGATGACCACACATCTCAACGATGCGTTCCCTTAGTGACTGCAACATTTCCAGTGCCTCTTCAAACATGACGCAAAAGTGTAACGCGCCCGGTACGAGGTTATCCGAGCCGCGAACGGAAGAGAGCGGTCTGCCGGGACTCCTAACGTTAGCGGCTCGGAACAGGATCGTCACGGTGCGAGGCGCAGTGAGAAGGCGGCGGAGGCCGCTGCGCTAAACTCTTCGCATGCCGGAGTTCGTCCGAGTGATGAATTGCAGCGAGTTGGCGCCGGGGCAGGTGGTGGCCGTGGAGGTGAATGGGGTGGCGGTGGCGATGTGCAACCTCGACGGCGAGTTCCATGCGCTGGGCCACTGGTGCCCGCATCAGGACGGGCCGCTGGGCGAAGGCTGGCTTGAGGACGGGTGCCTCATCTGCCCGTGGCACGCCTGGTCGTTCGAGGTGAAGACGGGGCAGCATCCGCTGATTCCCGGCGTCGGCGTGCCGAAGTTTACGGTCAGGGTCGAAGGCGACAACGTCTTCGTCGAGGTGTGAGCATGGATCGCCATTGGGAACGAACGCTGGAGCGCGCGGAGCTGCTCGACCTGCACGAGAAGGTAACGGTGAGTCAGCGGCTGTCGTTCGACGACGGCGTGCGGCTCTACACAAATCCCGACCTGAACGCGGTCGGTCACCTGGCGAATTTGGTCCGCGAGCGACTGCACGGCAACCGCACGTACTGGGTGCGCAATCAGCATCTCAACTACACGAACTTCTGCAACAAGTTTTGCAAGTTCTGCTCGTTCTACCGTCCGCCCAACGACCCGAACGGCTATTGCATGACGGTGGACGAAGTGCGCCAGCAGGTTCGCAAGTGGAAGGACTTCCGCATCACCGAGTTGCACATGGTGGGCGGCGTCAATCACAAGCTGCCGTACGAGTACTATCTCGATATTGTCCGCGCTATCAAAGACGAGCGGCCGGAGATTCATGTCAAGGCGTACACGATGGTGGAGCTGGCGCAGATACAGCGCCTCAGCCGGAAATCGTTTGCGGAGGTCTTCGCTGATTTGAAAGCCGCCGGCGTCGAGTCGTTGCCCGGCGGCGGCGCGGAGGTATTCAGCGAGCGCGTGCACGAGGGGCTGTTCCACTTGAAGGGCAACTCGGAGAAGTGGGTGGACATCGCGCGCACCGCGCACCAGTGCGGACTGCCCTCGAACTCGACCTTGCTCTACGGTCACATCGAAACGGTGGAGGAGAAGGTCGAGCACCATCTGAAGCTGCGCGAGTTGCAGGACGAGACGAGCGGCATTCTGACGTTCATCCCGCTGCACTTCCATCCCGAGCGCACGGACATGAGCGAGCTACCGCACGCGACCGGGATGCAGGACCTGCGCGAAATCGCGGTGGCGCGGCTGATGCTCGACAACGTCCCGCACCTCAAGTCGTTCTGGATTATGATTGGCAAGCAGGTCGCACAGGTGAGCCAGTGGTACGGCGCCGACGATGTGGACGGGACGATCATGGAGTACGAAATCACGCGCGATCCGATCACGGACCGCGACCAGCGGATGACGATTCAGGAAATGCAGGCGATGATCATCGAAGCCGGCCGCGTGCCGGTCGAGCGGGACAACTTGTACAACGAAGTCGTCGAAGAGAGCGCGCTGGCGGCGTAGACTGTGAAACGGAAGAGTGTCGTTACTGCTGACATGTGTTTCGTGGATCGCCGAGACGCGGCAAATCCCGAGGCGATCCATCGCCATTCAGCCCATGCCAGCCGGGAAATCTATCGCAACACTGTTTACGCGGACGAGGCCGATGAGGAAGGATGTCTGCACATTATCGTCGTCGTTCGTCATCCGTTCGGGCTGAAATTCTGGACCAGCTTTCAGCCACGCAGACCCGACGCGTAGCGTGAAGCCATCGAGCGAGGTGAGTTGCTATGGACGCCAAACCAGTGACGGTCTCGTACTGGAGGGAGAAGGACATTCTGCTGGTGAAGCTTGCAGCTCGCCCGGCCAAGGTCGACGTCAATCGATTCGACTTCATGACCCGCTACGACGAGGAAACCGATGCGATCGTCGGATTTGAGATCATGGACTTCGGCGAGCGATTCATTCCGCACCTGTACGAGCCGGACGCCATTCCCGCCGAGGCGCTCGAGTTGCGCTTCGAGGTTCCCGAGGGCGGACTCCACGGCGTTGACCTGCGCGACGTGCTCGAATGGGCCTACAGCCGCTACTGCGCTTGCCACTTGCCTGTGCACCAACCGCCAGTAGAGGCAATGGCCGCCGCATGAGCTGCATCGCCGACCTCGCCGCCAAGGTCCACGCCGGCGAACGCCTCACGTTCGACGACGGCGTGCGGTTGCTGCGTCATCCGAACCTGCCCGAGTTGGCCGCGCTGGCCGACCATGTTCGGCAAACCAAGCATCCGAACAGCCGCGTCACCTACGTCATCGGTCGCAATGTGAACTACACGAATGTCTGCTGGGTGAAATGCAAGTTCTGCGCGTTCTATCGCGCCCCGGGATCGAGTGACGGCTACGTGCTTCCGAAGGAGAAGATTATCGAGAAGATTCAGGAGTTGGTGGAGGTCGGCGCAACTTTGCCCGGCGGCGACCTGCCGCGCTCGTGCGAAGTGTTGATGCAAGGCGGGCTCAACCCCAAGCTGAAGCTCGACTACTACATCGACTTGCTGTCGTCCATCAAACAGCAGTTTCCGCAGACGCATATGCACGCACTCTCGGCGGTGGAGGTCATCTACCTCGCGCACCTTTCGCGGCTCTCCTGGGCCGAGACCATCAAGGTGCTGTGTGCAGCGGGACTGGATTCCATCCCCGGCGCCGGCGGGGAGATTCTCAACGACGACGTGCGCAAAGCCATCGCCTTCCGCAAGGACTCGACCGCCGAGTGGCTGGAGTTACACGAAACCGCCCACGCCTGCGGGCTGAACACCACGGCGACGATGATGTACGGCTCGGTGGATACGCTGGAGCATCGGCTGGATCATCTCCTTCGGGTGCGCGAGTCGCAGGAGCGGTCGCAGGCGCTGGCGAACGGCGCGGGACGCTACACGGCCTTCATCTGCTGGAACTTCCAGCCCAACCAGACGCCGCTTGGCGACGAGTTGTTGGCCGGCGGCTGGCACAAGTCGAGCGGCTACGAGTATCTGCGCACGGTGGCCGTGGCGCGGCTGATGCTGGACAACGTCGACAATGTGCAAGCTTCGTGGGTGACTCAGGGCGCGAAGATCGCGCAAATCAGCCTGGGCTACGGCGTCAACGATTTCGGCTCGTTGATGATGGAAGAGAACGTCGTCAGCGCGGCCGGCACGGCGTTCGAGATGCCGTTGTCCGAAATGCACCGCCTGATCCGTGATGCGGGCTACGACCCCGTCCGTAGAAACACCGGTTATGAACTGCTCAACTAACCAGCGCCCACGGCTGCGTTATGCTAACGCCAACGACTCACCCGCGCTTGTCGGAGGACGATGATGGAAGACTTTCCGGTTTTCTCGTTGGAAGAAGCCAATACCGTCATTCCTGAGGTGATTCGCCTCACCGAAGAAACGGTGGAGCGGCTCGAGGCCATCCGTCATCCGTACGAGAACTTGGGCTTGCGCAAGTTCAACCCGATGCACAATCTGACCGAAGACGATTTGATCAAAGTCGAGTGGGCGCGGCAGGTGGCCTCGATGGGCATTTATCCCAAAGGGTATTTTGTAGTGGATTTCCAATCGCCGGAGGACGACACCTTCTACTGCTGGACTTACGGCGAGCCCGACGTATCCCACACGCACAAGAAGTGGGAAACCTTCACCGATCGTCGACCGCTCCGCGAGCGGTTTCGCAAACGCTCGGTCTGAACTTTATCCGCCGAGCGGAAGCTGGTGCGTGGTGACGACGCCATCCCGGTACTCGACTTCCACGCTGAGGTAACGCGTCGACGCCGGCAAGTCGAACCGCACCTTGTAGGGCGCGCTGCTGACGCGGCGCAGCAGGTTTGGGACTCGCAGCGCGTCTTTGGTCATGAAGGTCACCGCGCGTACTTCGCTCGGGTTGCCGCTCCAGCTGAGCTCGACGGCGCGGCCCACGTTCACGAACTCGACCGTCATGTCGCCGCGCTCGATTTTTCCGCTGCGCACTATCGCTGGCGGCGGGGAGGGAACCGGTGTGAAAGTGGACGGCGCCAGTGTTGTTGATGACGGCGGCGCGATGGTCCTGGTTTCCGGCTGGGGTGCCGGCGTCCGCGGCTGCACCCGTTCATAGTTGAGATTGGGAAGATAGTCCGCTGCGCTCGTCCCGCGCGAAGTGATGTTGCCGTACGGCGCCGTCGCTATTGACCCCGGCACGTAGACCTGAGTCGTCCCACGGGTCGAGTAGTTCGAATAGTTCACCGACGCGGTAACCGGGAAACCGCTGTACGTCACCGAGATGCCATTGTAGCCGCCGTTGTAGTAGTAGTTGCCGCCATTGTAGTTGCCGCCATTGTAGTAGTAGTTGCCGGGGCCGTAATAAACGGGCGGCGGATTGCAGCCACAGCTTCCGGAATGGACATGGCCTGGTGAGCCGTACACTGCCACTGGCACGACGGGCGTGCCCACTACGCGCCGTCCGACCCAGGGAGTTCCGACGACGGGCGTCGCAGTGCTGCCGTTGACGTAATCGACGTGTTGTCCAGTGTGAAGGCCGTAGTTGCGATAGCCGAGGGCATCGGTGGACGGACCGACATGGGTTCCGTTATGTAAACCGTAACCGTGGGGTCCGTTATATTCGCCGTAACCGACGCTGGTCCCGCACCCACGCATGTCCGGAAACGCGGAGGCATTGCTGGGCAGGCCGTACGTGCCGGGATTGCTGTACATGAAGGTCGAGCTTCCAAACGAGTTGGACATGCCGAAGCTGGAGCGATACGTGTTAGAACCGGTCGTAAAACTCCCGCTGAACTGAGCCTGCGCATTTCCCAACAACATGGCCGTCAGGAAAAGTCCGGTGATTGTCGTCCGTGGGATCATCCTGGCACCTCGTTCTGCCGCCGTGCGGCTTGTTTAGAATTGGACACGCGAGACGCGTTCCCGTCGCGCTGGTTCCGCTTCATTTCACCAGCCGGGAGAACGTGTCAAAGAAATTGGGAAACGTCTTCGCCACGCAGTCAGGATTGCAGAGTTCAATACCCGGCACGCGCAGTCCGGTTACCGCCAACGCCATCGCCATGCGATGGTCATCGTAAGTTGCGAGGGTCGCTCCGTGCAGCGGAGACGGTTCGATGACCAGTCCATCGTCCAATTCGCGCACGCACGCGCCGAGCCGACTGAGTTCCGTCGCCAGCGCGTGCAGACGGTCGGTCTCGTGGTGGCGGATGAAGCCAACGTCGCGGATTGTGACCGGCGTGCGCGCAAACGGCGCGATCGCCACCAGGGTCGGGGTCATGTCGGGCAGGTCGCGCAGCGAGACTTCGAGACCCTCCAACTCGTCAGGCCCGATTACTTCAAGGGCGTCGCTGCTCGCCGTAACGCGACAGCCCATGGCTTCGAGCACGCGCACGAATTGCACATCGCCTTGCGCCGAGTCGAGTGTGAGTCCGCGCACCTGCACGCGTCCACCGGTCACGGCGGCGGCAGCGAAGAAGTACGAGGCGCTCGAGGCATCGGGCTCCACGAGATAGCGCTGCGCACGATAACGCTGACCCGCGCGAACGGTGAAACGACTGAAGTCATCGTGTTCCAGCGCCACGCCGAAGCACGCCATGCTTGCCGCCGTCATCGTCAGATATGGGCGCCCGACGAGTTCACCGTCCACTACCACCTCTACGTCGCGTTCGGCATAGGGCGCGGTCAACAGCAGCGCGCTGAAGAACTGGCTGCTGAGGTGACCCGGCATCCTCGCCCTCCCCCCGCGCAATCCGTTGGCCTCGACGATTACCGGCGGACAACCGTTGTCGAACTGCGAACGCGCAGAGGCGCCGAGCTGCGCGAGTCCGTTGAGCAGCGGTTGAATCGGGCGCTCACGCATGCGGGACACACCGTCGAGCACAAAGCGTCCGCGCCCCAGGGTCGTCGCGGCCGTCAGGAAACGCATCGCAGTGCCGGCGTTGCCGACAAAGAGTTCCACCTCGGTCGAGGGCCATGCGCCGTCGCAGCCGGTGACGATCAAGTTGGAGGCGCTGCCGGGATCGTCGCGTACGCGGACCCCCAGCGCGCGTAGCGCATTGATCATGCGCTCGGTGTCCTCGCTCGCCAATGCCTGTTCGATCACCGACTCCCCGGTGGCGAGCGCCGCCATCAACAGCGCTCGATTGGTATAGCTCTTCGAACCGGGCAGGACCACGTCGGCGTCGACCGGCCCGGTCGCCGGACGAATGGCAATGCAATCGGTCATCGCGTGTCGACGAATGCGCGGATGTTGACGCCGCGCGTCAGTGGATCCACGCAGCGCAGCGCGGTCCGCGCGAATTCGCGCCCTCCGCGCTCGGTGAGGTCGGCGTCGCGCGGCTGGTCGAGGTGCTGGCCTTCGGCGTCGATGACGATTTTCACCTTCGGGCGCTCGCGGTCTTCCGGATTGATTTCTAGGACCACTGCATACTCGCCGGTGTCGAGTTGTACCAGCGAGCCGACCGGAAACAATCCCATGCCGCGCACGAAGTAATCAAGCAGTCGCGGCTCGAACTGAATGCCCGAGTTCGCCATCATCAGCCGCAGGCAGTCGTCGGGTAGGAACGCCCGCTTGTACGGGCGCACCGTGCTCACCGCGTCGTAGAAGTCTGCGATGGTGACGGCCATGCTGTAGAGGGTGAGCTTGCGCGGGCGCGTGAGCCTGGGATAGCCCTGCATGTTCAGGTGCAGGTGATGCTCGTACGCCGCGCGCGCGGGGATGGCCATCGCCGCACCGCCTTCTTGCAGGATGCGCGCGCCGCGCCACGTGTGGCTCTGCATCAGCCGCCACTCGGCGGTGGTCAGTTTCCCGGGCTTGTTGACGACTTCGAGCGGCACTTCGGCCTTGCCCACATCGTGCAGCAGCCCGGAGACTCCGAGCATCACCAGCTCATCCTCATCCAGCATCAGTTCCTTGCCCAGCAGAACGGAATACACGGCGACGTGGACCGAATGCGTGTGCGAGTAATCGTCGTAGCGCTTGAGCGACGCTAACCCGGCCAGCGCCGCCGCATTGCCTAGCACCGACTGCACCATGTTGCGCACGCACTCCTGCGCCCGGCCGATCTCGGGCAAGCGGCCGAGCGCGGCCTGCGCCCACACGTCACGGAAGGCGTGCAGCGTTCGCTGGTACTCGGCCACCGCTTGCTCGCGCGCCTCCTCGCCGGGGCCGGAGGATGCGGTATCGCGTTCGATCAGGCCGAGGATGATGCGCAACACGCCCGCCGCTTGCATGAGCGGCCGGGGCCCGCCGGCGTCGGCCACTTCTTTCGAGGGGCGGCCCAGCACTTCGCCGAGCGCGCGGAGTTCGTCGACGGTGACGCCCTCCTGAAACGAGATGCCCTCGATCTTTCGCGCGCGCGCGCGCGCCATGAGGTCGCGGTACTGCTCCCGGAGGTCGAGCATCGGCACTTCGTCGAATTGCGGCACGCCTTCAATGAATTGCAGCGTGCAGGGCGCGCGCATTTTCAGCAGCGCAGTGAGCGCGGCGTGCGCGGCGCGCAGCCGCGTCGTCGCCGAGGCGTGCCGCCCCCCGTAATCGCGCACGGCGTTCACCGCTGAGGCCAGGTCGCGCACCGTCTGCTCCATCGCCTCGACCAGCGCGCGTGTGGTGGTCGGCAACTCAGCGTCGTGGAGCTGCTCGGTCAGTTCGGCAGCAGTGGGATCGCGCTCGGGCAGGCGGTCATCGGCCATGTGGGTAGTATGGCCTGCCCGGCGATTGGAGAGTGCCGAGTCAGTGTCCGTCGATTAGCGGTGTGACGCCCGCGTCGCCAAGCGCCCGCAAGATCTTCTCCGGCGTCAGCGGAGAGTCGAAGATGCGCACGCCGATGGCGTCGTAGACGGCGTTGCCGATGGCGGGCAGGGTCGGCACGATGACGATTTCGCCGGCGCCTTTCGCGCCGTACGGGCCGTGCTGGTGCGGCTGCTCGACGATGACGCTGGTCATGTGTCGCTCCAGCGGGACTTCGCAGAAGCCGGGGATCTTGTAGTCCATGCTGTTGGCGTTGGTCATGGTGCCGCCGTCGAAACACAGCTCTTCCAGGCACGCGATGCCGAGGCCCATAATGACGCCGCCTAAGTTTTGCATCTCAACGCCTTGCGGGTTCATCGCCTTGCCCACGTCAATGACGCTGACGAACTTGTGGACGACGACCTGCCCAGTCTCCACGTTCACGTCCACCTCGCACGCCTGCGCGCCGTGGCCCATGTAGGCCATCGGCTTCTCGCTCTGGCCAAAGTTCGGGTCGGGCGCGACCGCCTCGACCACCCATAGCCCTTTGCCGATAATCTCATGCCCCTCGGAGCGCTTGCCCGCTAGCATCTCGCTGACGAAGAGTTCGCCGATGGGAATGCGCCGGTCAGGCTCGGCCGTGACGAAGATGAACCCAGCACCGACCGACAGTTCATGGTCGCCCGCGCCCAGGCGCGGCGCGGCGCGCTCGAACATGATGCGCTTGGCGTCGTCGCACGCGCGGCGCGTGGCGTTGCCGGTGCGGAACGTCTGGCGCGACGAGCCGGCGACGTGATCGAACGGCGTCACCGCGGTGTCGGGGGTGACCAGCTTGACCTGATCGACGCCGACGCCGAACTCGTCGGCGACGATTTGTGTGAGGACCGTGTACGCGCCCTGTCCGAGGTCGACCGCGCTGGTGCGCAGCTCGAAGGTCGCGTCCTCGTACACCTTCAACTCCGTCGCCGAGGCGGTCGGCGCGAACGAATACTTGTTGCCGAGCGCTAGGCCGCGCCCGCGCCGCCAGGGTGCCTCCGGCGTTTCGAGTGGCGTGCCCCAGCGGATCGCTTCCGCGCATTTCGTCAAACACTCGTGCGCCGAGAAGGCGTGCATCGGCATGGTGATGGCGCTGGCTTCGCCTTCGATGAGCAGGTTCTTCATCCGCAGCTCAATGGGATCAACGCCAAGCTTTTCGGCGATGATGTCCATCTGCGTCTCCACCGGCCACGCCGACTCCGCGCAGCCGAAACCGCGCAACGCACCCGGCGAAATGCGGTTGGTGTACACGCCGTAGCTGTCGACTTCGAGCGCCTGCAGTCGGTACGAGCCCGGGTACAAGTGGGTGCTGAAGATCGGCTTCAGAAAACCTTCGCCGGTGTAGCCGCCGCCGTGGAAGATGGACTTCACCCGGCGCCCCGCCACCAGGCCGTCGGCGCTGACCACGTCGTCAACGTAAAAGATGAAAGGTGTGCGTGCGGCGGTGGCGCTGAACTCTTCGGCGCGCGTCAGCACCAGCTTCACCGGGCGCTTCGTCTTACGGGACAGCACGACGCAGAACGGCTCGGCCTTGATTTCGAGCTTGCCGCCGAACGCGCCGCCGACATACGGGATGACGACACGAATCTTGCTGGGCGCCAGTTCAAGCACCTGGCTCAACTCGTCGCGCACGATGTACGGCGACTGGTTGCTGGTCCACACCGTCACGCTACCGTCGGTGTGCCACTCGGCGACGGCGGCGTGCGGCTCCATCGGTGCGGTATGGACGTAGCCGGTTGAGTAGCGGTTGCTCACGACGAATCCGCCGCCTTCGAGCGCTTGCTTCCTGGTCGCTTCGAAGTCTCCGTGCCGAATCTTGTAGCACTGCCACACGTTGGGCGGGCGCGGGTCCATATCGGCAATGGCGATCAGCCGCTCATAGGAATCGTAGTCCTCGTGCAAAATCGCCGGTGGGTCGAGCAGCATCGCCTCTTCGGGATCGAACACGGCCGGGAGTTCTTCGTACTCGACCTCGATCAGCTCGCACGCTTCGGCGGCAATGTCGACATTATCGGCCGCCACTGCCGCGACCGGCTCGCCGACGATGCGGACGCGATCGCGCGCGACGAAGTAACAATCGAGCGTCAGGGTGCCGAGCAGCCGTGGCGGCACGTCGGCCGCGGTCATCACCGCGCGCACGCCCGGCAGCAGCTCGGCCTTCGAGGTGTCGAGCCGCACGATTTTCGCGTGCGCGACCGGGCTGCGCTTGAGCTTCGCGTGCAGCATACGCGGAAGCTGCAGATCCACCGTGTACTTGGCGGCGCCGGTGACTTTTTCCAAACCGTCGATTTTTTTTACGGAAGTGCCGACCAGCATCGCTACTCCTTAGGTTCCTGCTCGAGTTGGAGAACGGCTGCAAGTTGCTGCTTTAGCGCGGGCAAGTGGATTCGAGGTAAAGTCGGCCAACGTAGGTACGGACTCAACGCGCCTTCGGTTATGAGGTCCACCGGGCGGCCCAGACGCGAGGCGAGCGTTGCGCGAAGTTCTGCGATCGTCATGAGTTCGACAGGTTGCCGAAACTTGACGAGGATATCCACATCGCTTTCGTCGCCGGCCTCACCGCGCACAACGGAGCCAAACAACGCGATTCGCTCCGCGCCGTGTGGAAGCGGGACGTCGATGATCGCGGCAGTGGAAACGGAATCGTTGTTCATACGCTATTCATCTTCTCACGCGCCGCCACGAATGTCCACCTTGCTGAGCTCATTCTTCCTGTGAGCATGCGTCCATTGCGGATTTGCGACGGCTCAGCTATGGTGTCAATTGGTCAAGGGAGGTGATATGGAATGGCGGTTTCAGCATTCGCCGCGTGGCGGCTCCTTCTTCCAGGCGATCGGAAGTTGCCAACAACTGCGCCAGCCGACGGAGCGCCGGGCGGTGGCGAGGATCGAGCTTGAGGACGCGGCGAAGGTAGCGCTCGGCTTCTTCCCGGCGGTTCAATTGCCAGTAGGTATCGGCCAACGCCCACTGGGCTGCTACGTCGCGCGGGCGGGCGCGCGCGGCATGGGCGAGGCGAGTCTGGCTGTCTCGCAACGCGCGCAGTTGCTGGCCGCGCCGCTTGAGCCAGTCGTTCAGAGCAGGCCGTTTGAGGCGGACGTTGACCTCCAGAAGTTTGTAGTAGGCTTCACTGAGGGTGGGGTCGAGTTCCAGCGCTCGTCGCAACTCGTGCGCGGCCTCAGTCCATTGGCGGCGCAGGCTCAACGCAACGCCTCGGAGGTGGTGGGTCTTGCCTTCTGGCCGCAGTTGTAACGCGGTTCCCAGGTGCTTCAGCGCTTCGTCGATTTGTCGGCTTGCCCCCGGGGATTCGAGCAACGTTTTGGCGAAGGCGTATCGATAGTCGGGATTGTCGGGCTGTGCCTGAACACAACGACGAAAGCAATCGAGCGCGCGAGCATAATCCCCGCGCGTCAAATGCAACGCGCCCAGTTCACGCAACGCCAGGTGCGCTCGCTCCGGCACACGGCGCGCAAACCGCTCAAGCGCGGCTTCTTCCTTTTGGTGACTCTGCTTGAGATTGAACAGGTGCGCCAGAAAGCGATCGAGGTCGGCCTCCTGCGGAACGACGACCTGCGCGCGTCGCAACGTGACGAGGGCATCGTCAATCCGGTTTTGTTGCGTCAGTGCGTCGGCAAGATGCAGGTACCCATCCACCGCCCTGGGCTCGAGTTGCAGTAGTCGCTTGAAGTGCCGCTCGGCCGGCACGGGTTCGCCGGTCCGCAGTCGATGCAGGCCGGCATAACGTTCGCGGTCGGCAGCGTTTCCAGCACGAGCTCGGCATTCACTAATGAGCCGTGGCGCTTGCGTGCGCTCAGTGCCGTGATGAATCGCGGCCAGATAAGCTGCCGCGGCGAGCTTCCATTCGCGTCGCTGCTGATGCACTTGCCCAAGGGTGAAGTAAGCGCGTCCATGCTCACGGTTGAGCGCCAAACATTTCTTCAACTCGTCCAGCGCGGCCTGCGCCTGCGGCGGATTGCGCTTCAACAATGCAGTCGCGAACAATTGCCGAAAATCTGCCTGCTTCGGGTCCAACTCGACAGCGCGCCGCAGCGGGGAAGACCGGAAGTTGCCCATCTGTAGTTCCAACTTGCCGAGACTGGCCCAGGCGCCGGCATCCGACGGAGTCAGCCGCGTGAGGTTGCTGGCAAAAGGATACGCGGCGGCGTAATCACCCAGTTGCCCGAAGGCAACGGTCAGTTGCCGCGACTCCTGGATTTGTTCCGCAGGGTGGGGAGAACGCCTCGCGCGATTTCTCCACGGGCGCAGCGCTGCGGCTCCGCGTTCGGGATCAGCCAGCGCTACGTAGGCCGAGGACAAAGCCAGAGCGTGCGCCAGTTCATTCGGCGCGGCCGTAGCAGCCGCCTCCAGTTCCCGCACGGCGCCGCCGGCATCACTCAACTGCAGCAGACAAATGCCGAAGTTGTGGTGAAGGGCGACCGTCTTCAGGCCGAGGTGCCGGCAGACCTCAAGGTGTTCAAGCGCTTCGACGAACTCCCCGCCTTGCGCCAGCGCTCGGGCCAACAGGTAGTGAGCGGCGCCATTTCGGGGGCGCAACTCAACCTGCTGGCGCAATTGATCAAGCAGTGCCCCGGGGGACTCGGGCGCGGTAGGTGGTTTGGCTTCGGTGGAGGTGAGCGGTCCGCGACGCGACCACAAGACCGCAATACCGAGCCCGGCGATCATGATCAAAATCGCCAGCCGCCGCCACCGAACTGGTCTCACATCAGCGCTTGCCGCTGGCGTAGTTTCCCGGGCTCAGATGCGTCCGTACTCGCCGAACCGATTGGTGGTGAAGCCGCGCCAGTTGGTGATGGGGCGCTCGTCGTAGTCTTGCGCGTACATCCGCGCGCCGAACGCCATCTGCTTGATGTTGCTGGCGCAACTGGTTTGGCGCGCCTTCTCGCGCGCCTTGGCAAAGACCGGAAACAGAATGGCAGCGAGAATGGCGATGATGGCAATAACGACGAGCAGTTCGATCAGGGTGAATGCTGTTCGAGTCCAGCGGGTCCGCATTGAAGTCCTCCGGGAATGGATGAAATTGCTGCTTAGTTTACTCGTCCTCGGGATGAATTGCAAACGGTTGTTTCAATTGCCGCTTCGAACGGCGGCTGCAAGACCCCCATTTCAGTGATTAGCCCGGACACCAACGAGTGCGGAGTAACGTCGAACACCGGGTTGGCGACGTCGATATCGGCCGCGGCAACGCGCTGTCCTCGCCAGTTCGTTAACTCTTCGGGACTGCGTTCTTCAATAGAAATTTGGGCGCCGGAATCAAGGTCCACGTCAATCGTTGAAACTGGTGCCGCAACCAGGAAGGGAACGCCGTGGTGGTGGGCCAACACGGCGAGCCCGTAGGTGCCGATCTTGTTGGCAACGTCGCCGTTGCGGGCGATGCGGTCAGCGCCGACGATGACGGCATCCACTCGACCGGCGCGCATGAACACCGCGGCCATGTTGTCGGCGATGAGGGTTGCGGGAATGCGCTCCTGGACCAGCTCCCACGCGGTCAACCGTGCGCCTTGCAGCCAGGGGCGCGTCTCGTCCACCCACACGTGCAACGATCGCCCACGTGCGGCGACTGCGCGCACGACACCCAGCGCCGTGCCGTAGCCAGCCGTGGCCAGGGCTCCGGCGTTGCAATGGGTGAGCAGGTTGAGCGGGTCGGCTCGCGGGAGGCACCGCGCCAACCAATCGGCGCCGTATTGGCCAAGCCGTCGGTTGGTCGCAATGTCGTCTTCGTAGAGGATCATTGCCTGTGCGATCAGCAAGTTCTGCAGCGCCTTCACGCTGAGTCCTGCGTTGTGCTCGACCCGCGCCTGCATCTGTCGCAACGCCCAGGTGAGATTGACGGCGGTCGGACGAGTGGCGGCCAGTTCGTCGGCCGCGGCTTGAAGCTCTGCTCGAAATAGCGGGTATTCGGCGGCTGTGGAGTGCAGTCCGGCTAATGCCATCCCGAAGGCCGCGGCCACTCCAATGGCCGGAGCGCCACGAATGACCATGGTGCGAATGGCGTCTGCGACCGCGTGATGATCGGCGCAATCGACGTAGGCCAGTTCATGCGGCAGCCGCGTCTGGTCGATCAGGCGAACGAACTGCGGCGGGCCCGGCCGCCACTCGATCGTCTTGACGATCATGCGCGTAGGAACTCTCCGAAGGTGAAGCCGTAGTCGGCGAGCGCTTCGCGACAACTGCACTCGAACGGTTCGAACCGAGCGACGACTCCCTCCAGCAGTTGCAATAGCGCTGCGTTGCGGTGGCGCATCAGGTCGATAACTTCGCGATGGGACAGCGGCGTCGGCGAAATGCCGGCCGCCCAATTGGTGACCACGCTCACGTTGGCATAGCACAGGCCGGCTTCGCGCGCGAGCACAACTTCCGGAACAAGCGTCATGCCGACGACCTCCGCACCGAGCTGCCGCATCATGCGGATTTCCGACGGGGTTTCAAACCGCGGCCCCTCCGCGCAGGCATACGTCGCTGCCGGCGCCAGCGGACAAGGCAGTTTGGCCGCCACTTCCTCCAACAACGCACGCAGGCGAGGACAGAACGGCGTCGTGAGGTCGATATGCACCGGCCCAGCCGGGGAAGTGTCGAAGAAAGTGGTGGCTCGGGTTTTGGTGAAGTCCAGAAACTGGTCGCACAGCGCGAAGGCGCCGGGCGCAAGACGATGGTCCAAACTCCCCACCGCGGTCGTCGCTATGACTGCCCGCACACCAGTTAGCTGCAGGGCCGCAACGTTGGCGCGATAGTTGATCCGGTGCGGTGGCGTCTGGCCCTGCTCGCCATGACGGCACAGGAACACCACGTCGCGCGCAGCCAGGCTCCCGCGGGTCAAAGTCACGGTGCCATACGGCGTCGTGACCGAATCCGTGGTGGCGTCAACAAGGTTGGTGAGGTGACGGAGGCCGGTGCCGCCGAGCAGAGCAATGGACATGGTTGATTGACCCGTGGCAGTTCGGTGAGTATAATCCGCTGGCAGCGGGGAACAATGGCCGCGATGATTGCCTCGCCGCCGCAACGTAGGATGTGCTTCGTGGACGAACAACTTCAGCAGGATTTTAATTGCTTGCGCGAGGAGAACGCGCAACTCCAGGCCGAGAACGGCAAACTCCTGCACCAGGCCGACCGCCTCCAACTCATGTGCGAAGTCGCCGCGAATGTCGCTTCCACGCTCGACTTGAAGGAATTGCTGCCCAAGATCATGACCGACGCGACCCGCGTCATGGAGGCGGAGGCCAGCTCCCTCATGTTACTGGACGAGGCCACCAACGAACTCGTTTTCGAGGTGGCGCTTGGCGCACGTGGCGAGGAGATCAAGGCCATTCGCGTGCCGATGGGCCAGGGGCTGGCCGGGTGGGTGGCGCAGCACGGGGTCACGCAACTGGTGCCCGATGTCGATCAAGACCCTCGCGTCAAGAAACTGACCTCGATGAACATGCGGTCGATGCTGTGCGCGCCGCTGATGCAAAACGGCCAGGTCATCGGGATCGTGCAGGTCATCAACAAGCTGCACGCGGCCGGGCTGTCCTTTACCGAAGATGACATCCCCTCGTTCGAAGCGTTTGCCGATCAATCGGCCACGGCCGTGTCACAGGCACGCGCACATCAGGAGCTGGCCATCGCGAATCTAAAGCTGGAGGCGATGTTCGACAACACCATCCGCGCGATGTCGGCGACGCTCGATGCGCGGGACCAGTACACCCAGGGACACTCGCAACGGGTCACCGATTTTGGGCTGGCCATCGCCGAGGAGCTGGGAATCACCGGGCAGGAATTCGAGGACTTGCGCCTGGCGGGTTTGCTGCACGATGTCGGCAAGATTGGCGTGCCCGACTACGTGCTGCTGAAAAATGGAAAATTGACCGACGATGAATACGATTTGATGAAGAAGCATCCGGTGATTGGCTATGACATTGTGAGTGGCATTCCCGAATTGCATCGCAGCCTGCCCGGTATTCGTAATCATCACGAACGCATGGACGGTCGCGGCTACCCCGACAAGCTGGCGGGCGACGACATTCCGTTGTTCGGTCGCATCCTGGCGGTGGCCGACTGCTTCGACGCGATGACTTCCACCCGCGCGTATCGCGCACGGTTCGATGACACCCGCGCGCTGGAGATGATCGGCGAAACACGGGGCACCCAACACGATCCAGTCATGGTGGATTGCCTCCTTGTCGCCTTCCAGCAGGGAAAGGTGCTCACCCAATCGAAGCGCTCGGAATACACCGACGCACAAGCGTCGGTGCCGGCACGGGATACGGCCACGTGACCGATCAGGCGCTTTGAGAGATTCGATTGCTGTGTCGCCCGTTTCCCTTTTCACTGCTTTGCGTTCTTCACGCCCTTTGCGGTGAAAGGCCGTTGAGATTCGTCGTCTCACGAACGGGAACGGACTCTACCGCAAAGACGCAAAGAGCGCAAAGAACCCCTTCATTCGCTTGACTTGCTTTGCTGGTCATGCTACGCGCGGACAAGCTTGGCATCGTCGGGGGCGATGCGCACCTGAAACTCCTCCCCCTGAACCTCGAATTGATCGAGCGCTCCCAGGAACGTCTCACGCGTCTCCTCCGACACTTCGTCGAGCACGTCGTTCATCTTCTGCTGCAACGTTGGATCATCGTACTCTTCGGGCAGCGAGTTACGTTGGACGTACAAATCCCAGAACCGCGAAACTTGGTCCAACTCGGTGTGACTGAGAAAGATGGTTTTCATGTCACGGGCTCCTTTCGCCCGGCGGCCGGCACTGCGACGCCGGTGTTCCGTCAGAGTTCCAAGCGGCAGCATACCCAGTGAAAGTTTCGTCAAGCCTCCGGTTCGCTTTACCGAGTCCGTGGGAATCCCAGCGGATAGCTGGCACCCTCGCGCGCGGGTTCACTCATCAAAGTCGAGTCCGGCGGCAACGCCGCCAGAAACTCTTCGTAAATCGCGTCGATGGCGTCGTCGTCGTTATCCGGATCGTGATGAAACAACACCACCCGTTCCACCTCGGCCGCCAGCGCGACCGCCGCCAGCGCCGCGGGGGCAGAGTGGCCCCATCCGCGCCGCCGCGCATATTCGGCGTTGGAATACGTGCAGTCGTGAATCAGCAGCGCGGCGCCGTGAGCAAACCTGGCAAAGCGCGCGGCTTCTCCGGTGACGCCACCGGTGGTCGTCTCGCCGAGTAGCTCATTGTCCGGGGCGTAAACCAACGCTTGCCCCTCGAACTCCAACCGATAGGCCAGGGTCCGCCGCGGATGCATGGCGTAATGAGTCGAGAGTTGAGCACCGAGCACCTGGAACTCCTGTTCGCCGAGGCCGTGGAAATGCAGCGTGGCGCGGAAGGCCTCAATCGAAACCGGAAAGTAATCGCCGCCCATCTCTACGTGAATCTTCTCCACCAGCGCCGCGTCATTCTCGGCCGGCCCGCACAGGTGGACTTCATTGCCAGCGAGATACAGGGGCGCGAAGAACGGAAGGCCAAAAATATGATCCCAGTGGAAATGCGTGAGACACAAAGCCAACTGGAGCGGAGATTGTGTCGCCAGTTGCTTTCCCAGCCGCCGGATGCCAGTGCCGGCGTCAAAGATCAGGTGGCGTTGCCCGGGCAAAGCGAGGCTCAGACAGGAAGTGTTTCCACCGTAACGGCCTCCTCCCAGTTCCGGTACGGCAATGGATCCGCGCACACCGCAGAGCGTGACCAGCGCTTCGGTGCGCAATTGTGCGGCAACCAGCGCCGTCAGCCGCTCATTCTCAAAAGGTTTCTGCAAGCACTCTGTCGCTCCCGCCAGGAGCGCAGCGCGGCGATCCTCCTCGAACAGTTTCGCAGTCATGACGATGATCGGCACCGCGGCACATTGCGGGTCGGCGCGAACTATCCGGCAGATCTCCAGGCCGTCTCGTCCCGGCATCATCACATCACACAACAACAGGTGCGGTTGTAGCGTGGCCAGGGTGCTTTCGAGCTCCTCGGCGGAATCAAGGGCAGTTACTTCGTAGCCGTCAGCGGTCAGCACCCGACGCACCACTTCGCGAATACCCGGATCGTCGTCGATTACGAGGATGCGATCACGCACTGTTCTCCCTCCCGTTCTCGTTGGCCGGGTCGTCACGTTCGAACAACCAGGCGGCAAACTCCGCCGCCTCGAATGGCTTGAGATCGTCCAGTTGTTCACCGGTGCCGATGAACTTGATCGGCACACGCAACTGGTCGCGAATCGTCAGCACAATCCCACCCTTCGCGGTGCCGTCCAATTTGGTCAAGATGATGCCGGTCAGAGGCACAGCGGCCGCAAACGCCGTGGCCTGAGCCAGACCGTTCTGACCGGTGGAGCCGTCAATCACCAGCAGAGTCTCCTCCGGCGGACGGCTGGTTTCGCGTTCAATGACGCGCACAATTTTCCGCAACTCTTCCAGCAAGTTGTGCTTGGTGTGCAGTCGACCGGCGGTATCAATCAGCACCAGGTCCCGACCGCGCGCGCGGGCGGCCTGGAGCGCGTCAAAGGTCACCGCGGCCGGATCGGCGCCGCTCTGCTGGACGATCACCGGAGCCTGAACTCGTGTTCCCCACAGTTGCAGCTGTTCCGTGGCCGCGGCGCGAAACGTATCGGCGGCCGCCAATAGCGGAGCATAGCCTTGCCGAATGGCCCAGTGCGCGAGTTTGCCCACGGAGGTCGTCTTGCCAGCGCCGTTCACTCCGATAATCATCCACACGCACAATGGCCGTGGCGCCGCAGCGGCCTCCACCGGGGCGGCGGATTCCGTCTCCATACTTGCCCGGCGCCAGGGCAGCAATCTCCGACTCGGAAAGGGGGGGGGATCCCCCCCCGCGGTAACCGCGAGCGGATCAAGACTGCCGGTTTCAAGCAGGCGCTCGACGAGGGTCCGCAACTCTTCGCGCAATTCTTCAGAATCAGTGAGGCCTCTTTCCCTCACCGTCCGACGCAGCGCAGTGAGCAGCCGCTCCATGGTGTCAATGGACACATCGGCGGCGATGAGCGCCTCTTCCAACTCTTCCAACAGATTCTCGTCGATGCGCCGTCCTTGCAGGACATTGCCGACTCGCTTCAACAGGCCGCGCAACATGGTGTCTCGTCTCCCAAGATCCGCTCCGCCGTGGATTATGCTCAGACATTGGTTGGCTGTCAACGACGGGAAAGTCCTGAATCAAGTCCACGAGGTTTTCAACAGCCAAAAAAAATAAAGCCACATTTTCTTCACAGCTTGTTGACAGACTCCACAAGATTCGATATAATTCGCACAACTTTTCAACAGCCCATACCCAGCCTTTCAATCACAGCAACAGTCAAGGAGGTGATCAAACCAATGGCAGCAGCCAAAAAAGCAGCGAAGCCCGCCAAGAAGGCAGCGAAGCCCGCCGCCAAGAAAGCAGCGAAGCCCGCCAAGAAAGCCGCGAAGAAGAAGTAATTCGCGCGATCGGATGCGACGCTCTGCTCTGCGGCGCGTGGCACCTGAACCAGAAACGAAACGGCTCCCGAGCGCTTTGCTGGGAGCCGTTTTGCTTGGTGGGGAAGCGGTTAGTGCTGGACGCTCATACTGTAGAGGTCGCGGAACATCATGCGAATGTCGTTGGCAAAACGACGGAATGTGCCGCCCAAACCGGCGGTGTCTGCCTTGGGAAGCTCAACGTCCCCCACCAGCCGCGCGAGCAGTGCCGGCGGCAGGAACTGAAAGAACAGACGGACATCGTAGAGCTTCTCTTTCAAGATGACGCTCACAAGACGCACCGCAGAGTAACCCAACGCGAATCCGGACAGCACCGCCCAGGAATCCTTCAAATCGTCGGCCAAGCCAAACAAGTCGAGATAGGATCCCCAGAACATCATCATCAGAGTAACCAGGAAGCCGACGGTGACGAGCGGCACGATGCGTTCTCCCGCAACGCCACCGGGATAGTCGGCGGGAGTGAGCCGCATGATTCGATGGGTGCGGCCACGCGCATCTTGCGGGGATTCAACCTCACCGCTGATGCTCCGTTGCGCGCAGAGGCGTGAGATTCGATCGCCGATTACGCCGACCAAAACAAAGCCCAACATCATCCCAATCAGAATCGCGATCGCATCCTGGTATTTCAGGATGAACCACGATGACAGCAGGAGTGAGGTTAGCAGCCACATCCCGTGCCAGATAGCCGCGCGCAGGTTCCGCGTCAGAACTCGCAGGCACTGGTACACCACGAGCAAACTGGCTGCGGTACCGAGCAGCACTGTGCCGGCGTAGACGCACAGTCCCATCAGTCCCAGGGCGGTGAGGCTGAACAAAAGCACGGCGATGACGCCACCCACCATCGTGCCGACGATCATTGCCAGATCCCGTGCGGTCTGGCCTGCGTTGAGATTCGGTCCGCTGCTCATGGAAATCTCCGGTTGTGAATTAGCCGTCCATCCACGGTGAGTCCTCCGCAGAAGGGCCGGCGCCGACCAGCGACAACTGTGCGCTCTCGTCGAATTTCAACGCGAATACCTCGCGCGGTTTGCTGCCGTCCTGGGGGCCGATGATGCCAGCGTGCTCCAGTTGATCCACCAGGCGCCCCGCGCGCGGATATCCGATCTCAAATTCGCGTTGCAGCATCGAGGCTGAGGCTTGATTGCGTCGCCGCACCAAACTCACAGCTTGATTGAAAAGCTCGTCGCGTTCGTGGTCTTTTCCACCGCGGGAGCCCACCTCCTCCAGATCGTCAATTGTTTTCAGATCGAGAGCGTACTCCGGTCCACCCCGCGACTTCCGCAGAATCTCCACCACGCGGGTCACTTCGTCCTCGCTGATGAAAGCTCCTTGAATCCGCATCGGCTTCGGCGCATCAATCGGATGGAAGAGCATGTCGCCCGAACCGATCAATCGCTCGGCGCCGTTCATGTCGAGGATCGTCCGGGAGTCTACCTGGCTGGCCACGGTGAAGGCAATCCGCGACGAGATATTGGCCTTGATGACGCCGGTCAGCACGTTCACCGAAGGCCGTTGCGTGGCTATGATCAGGTGAATCCCGGTCGCGCGTGCCATTTGTGCCAGCCGGCAAATCAGCCGCTCGAATTCGGCGGCGGCGGTCATCATCAGATCCGCCAGTTCGTCGATGACGACCACGAGGTAGAACAGCGGGTTTTCGCCCTCCTCCAATCGCTCGTTGTAAGTTTGAATGTTGCGCACGCCCTTCGAGGCGAACAGGCGGTAGCGTAAATCCATCTCCCGAATGGCTCCGCGGAGTGCGCGCACCGCGTCGCGTGCATCGACCACCACCGGATGGAACAGGTGCGGGATATTAGCGTACGGCGTCAGTTCCACCCGCTTCGGATCGATCAGCGAGAACTTCACTTCCTCGGGCTCCGCGCGACACAGGATGCTGGTGATCAGGCTGTTCAAGCACACCGACTTGCCCGAGTTGGTTGCGCCGCTGATGAGCAGATGCGGCATTTTAGCCAGGTCGGCCATTTTGGCCTGGCCGGCAATGTCCTTGCCGAGCACAAACGTAAGCTTGGACTTTTCCGTCTGGAAGTCGTTCATTTCGACCAGTTCCCGCAACCGCACTAACGAGACGCGCTTGTTCGGCACCTCGATCCCGATCACCGATTTCCCCGGCACCGGCGCCTCCACCCGTACATGCAACGCCGCGAGCGCCAGCGCCAGATCGTCGGTCAAATTGGTGATGCGGTTGATGCGGATGCCCGGCGCGGGCTGCACTTCATAGCGGGTGATAACCGGCCCACGCTTAACGTTGGTCACCTTCGCTTCGATGCGGAAGCTCGCCAACGTTCCTTCCACCAGCGCGATGCCGGCCTCGTCATCGGCCTCAACTTCCTTGATGTCCGTGGGCAGTGGCGGCTCGAGCGCATGCACGAGCGCGGAGTAGTAGTCGGGCAACGAAAGGCCGGCACCGGTGAGATTCGCCACCGCCGATTTGCGACGGCGCGGTGCAGTACGGGCTGGGCGTTCGTTCGGATCCGCGAGTTCCGGGAACAACGTGTTGCGTCCGCCCGAAGTGGATCCTTCGCGCGCGAAAGTTTCGGCTCGGGCTGCGGGAACGACCGTGGCCGGTGAGACGGAGGACGGGAGGACGGTCAGGTTGGGCTCAACGAAGCCGCGCACCGTCCGCCGCCGCCGCGGCTTCAAGAACAAGGCCACTCGAACGACTCCGCTCGCCAACGCGAGAAGACGTTCACCGACCCCGGTTCCGAGGCCGCGGAGCGTGTCAATCAGCGGCCCTTCACTGAGCAACAGGAGACTGATGACCAGCAAACCACCGAGGATGACATAACTGGTGGTGTCCCCCATCGCGCGGCGCATTACCGCCGCGAGGGCACTCCCCACGAGACCGCCGCGACCTTCGCTTAGCACGCGCTCGAACTCCATCCCGCGCGGCAGGTCGAGGCTCAAAATGGTCAAGCCGGAGAAAAAGGCCAGGGCGAACGAGCGGGTTAGCGTCCGGGGAGCGACGATACCCCAGCGGCTGATGAACACGATGCCGAGCGAGATGAGCGCTGCGGGCACGAGGAAGACCCCCATCCCCAGCGTCCGGCGCAACAGCCAGATGGCGGTGCGCGGCAGGAAGCCATCGTCGCCTCGAAAAGCGGTGACCAGCAGCACGACGCCGACCACCCAGAGGCAAATGCCGAATATCTCCGGGGCACGCGAAAAACTGCCGTGATTCGCCGCTGACGACGCGAACGTCGGCGGCGCGGTTGGCGCGAGCGGTTGGTTCCCACGCGCCGACGCCTGTGGCGAGTTGACCATGATTCCCTCCTGCGATGATGTGCCTACCCTCAGGCACCAGGCTGCAATGTCTTGAAGTTTCCCGCCGGACGGCTATGATGCTAACACGATGAAACCCGGTTTGCAAGGTGTGTGGTTAACTCTGGTGCTTGGGTTGGTTGGAGTTCTGGGCGCTCAGGTGGCGCGGCCCGGCGATGCCCAGTTGGCCGACTTGCTCGAGCCGCTTCGACAACGGCATGGATTGCCCGCGCTCGGCGCGGCGTTGGTGACCAGTCGGGGGCTTGGGGCGATCGCCGTTGTGGGCGTACGCAAAGCAGGCACAACTGTGCCCGCAACCGTAGATGACAAGTGGCATCTCGGCTCGGATACCAAGGCGATGACCGCGACGATGATTGCGATGCTGGTTCGGCAAGGCAAGCTGCGTTGGGAAACGACGCTGGGCGAGGCTCTCCCTGAACTCGTCACCGGTCGGCCAGAACTCCGCAGCGTCACGCTGCTCCAGCTGCTTTCTCATCGAGCCGGCTTTCCGGCCAACCTTGCCTGGTCCGGGTTGCCCCGGACCGGAGATATCCGTGAGCAGCGCGCCGCCGGGTTGAAGCTGGTCGCCGGCGTGAAGTTGGCAGCGCCGCCGGGCTCCAAGTTCAGCTATTCGAACGTGGGCTACTTCCTTGCGGGTTGCCTGGCAGAGCGAGCGGCCGACGAGTCCTGGGAGGCGCTTATGCGGCGCCACGTGTTTGATCCGCTGGGCATGAAGCAGGCCGGCTTCGGTGGGGTCGGAACGCCCGGAGTGATCGACCAGCCCTGGCCCCACGTCGCGCAGGGCATGGCGATGCCCCTCAATGGCCCGATTCTGGATAACCACCCCGCGCTCGGACCGGCCGGGACGGTGCATGCCTCGCTCGACGATTGGGCGCGGTTTATCGCCGACTTGCTGCGTGGGCTGCGTGGCGAACCGGCGCTGTTGCCGAAGGAAACCTACACTCGGTTGACCACCCCACCGTTCGGCGGCGATTACGCCCTCGGGTGGATACGCGTGGCACGACCGTGGGCCGGTGGCCACGCACTGAATCACGCCGGCGACAACACCATGAACCATGCCGTTGCCTGGGTCGCCCCACTGCGTAACTTCGCGGTGCTGATTGTCACGAATCGTGGTGGTCAGAGTCGGGCTTGCGACGAAGTGGCCAGCGCCATCATCCAGCAGCACTTGACGCGTTAGAATCGTGGCATCGATTTCGGAGCCTCTGTGGACGCGCCTCAACAGTTTCCCGATAACCTGCCCTTCGATCCCGCCCCGCCAACACCGCTCACCCTGGAGGAGTCGTTGCGCCTGGAACGGCTGGAGCGCGCGGCTGGTGAAGCGTCTCGCGATCCGGTGCCGGTCCTGTCGCTGATCACGAACCGGCGGGGGCTGGTGGGGCGGACGGTGGACGAGGTCGTGAAAGCCGCGGTGCAGGGCGGCGTGAATCACGTTCAATTGCGGGAGTTGGATCTCAATGCCCGCGAACTGCTCACGCTGGCGGAGTGGATGCGCGAAGTGATCGGCACGCGCGCGGTCTTCGTCGTCCACGAGCGCGTGGATGTAGCGCTGGCCGCCGAGGCCGACGGGGTTCAGCTCACGCCGCAAAGCCTGCCGACGCGGGTGGTGCGCAAACTGGTGGGGTCGCAGCGACTCATCGGACGAACGACCTACAGCCTCAACGACGCGGTGCGCGCGGCGCGCGATGGCGCCGACTATGTGTTGCTGGGCCCGGTGTATGATAGCGCGGCTCATCCCAAATCCAAATTGTTGGAGGTGGACACGATTGCGCTGGCCGCGCAGCGCCTGGAAGTACCGCTCATCGCGTTCGGAGGACTCAATCAAGGCAATCTGGCAGCGATAATCAAAGCGGGCGCCGTCGGGATTGCGGTGTCGGCGGTTGTGATGATGGCCGCCAACCCGATGGCGGCGGCGGAGGCTTTGCACAACGAAATCGAATTCGCGCGTTCGTCGAAGAAGTCATGAAAAATCCGCCACCCATCAAGGCTCGCGTTGTCTCACCAACGCAGCATCACCCGCAAAACGGGTAAGAACGTCGAATCCTTCGGAACCGTCTTGGCAAGCCTTTCACGCTCCGAAGCAATCACAGAGGTAGAGGAACCTCCACATGGCAAAAACTGCAACCAAATCCAGAGCCCGAATCAGAGCGGCCGGGAAATCTCGGAAGAAGAAGGCACCAGCGGCCCGTGCTGCCAAGTCCACCAAAGTCGCGAAATCGTTAAAAGTCAAGGTCGCGAAAAAATCGATAAAAGCCGCCAAGCCGCCGGTATCCCGGTCAACGCCCTCGCGGAGGAAGACCTGCGTCAACGGTCTCGACTTCGGTCATTTCAGGCAGTTACTGGTCAAAGAGCGTGAGCGCCTCACCGAAGAACGCGAGCGCATTCGGGCTCGCGCGCAGCAAGCGGAAGGCACGGTGCCGGCCGATGAAAACTGGGAGGCCGACGAGGACTCCGGCGATATCTCGGCCAGCATGTTCGAGAAGGAGATGAACGTCTCGCTCGAAGGCGAACTGGACGTCTTGCTGGAAGCGGTGGGGATGGCTCTACAAAGACTCGCCGACAAGACCTACGGCCAATGTGACATGTGCGCCAAGCTGATCGCGGCCCGCCGGCTGGAGCGAATTCCGTATGCTACGCTGTGCGTCGATTGCCAATCGCTGGTGGAGCAGATATAGAATCACCCTACCGCGTCGAATCGAAGAGCGTCGACGGCCGGTCGGCGCTCTTCTTTCTGGAGAGAAGATGGCAACCCAACGTATCGCCGCCATTGATGTGGGCACCAACACGGTGCGGGCCATGGTGGCCGACCGCGGCGAGTCGCTCAAGATTCTGGCCGAACACGGCGGCGTGACCGCGCTGGGCGAAGCCCGCTTGACTACCGGGCGGCTGACGGACGCGGCCCGCGCCCGGACCCTGGAGGCGATTCGTGATTGTCTGGTACGTGCGCGCGACCTGCACGCCGAGACGATCTTCGCCTTCGCCACGGCTGCCGTGCGGGAAGCGGACAACGGCGACGACTTCGTTGCCGAGGTCAAGGCCGAACTCGAATTGGAGCTCCACGTCCTGCCTGGCGAGATCGAGGCCGAACTGACCTTCTTGGGCGCTTCGTTTGGACTTCCGCACGCGGAACAGGTTTTGGTCATTGACCTGGGCGGTGGCAGTACTGAGTTTGTATTGGGGCGGCAAGGAGTCATTCAGCAGAGCCAGAGCGCCGCTCTGGGCTCGCGTCGTCAGACTCTGGCGGCGCAAGTAACGCATCCGGTAGAGTCACACGTGCGCAAGACCGTCTGGAGCGCTGTGCGTAGCGCACTGCCAGAATGGTTGCGCGAAGTCACGGATGAAGTGACCATCATCGGCGTCGGCGGCACCATGACGCAACTGGCCGCCCTCGCGCAGGGCCTGGTCGCGTTCGACAAGGCGCTCGTGCACGGCTACGTTCTGCGTGGCGAAGTGGTCGCGATACTTGAAATGCAACTGGGGGACGCCACCGTTGCTGATCTGTATCGCTGGCCGGGGATTGAACCTGGCCGGGCGGAGGTCATCTTTGCCGGCACGGCCATCGTCACCGAACTACTACGGGCGTTGCAACGCGATCAGCTGGTCGTCAGCACGCACGGCATTTTGACCGGCGCCGTTTTGAGCGTATGACCGCGCGCCTCGAAGCGCTCTTCGCCCGTGGTACTGCAGCCCGTGAACGTGGCGAGCGTCAGCAAGCCCTGCGTGCCTTTGAGCAATGCCAGCGGGCGGCCCTCAAGGCGGGCGACGCGACGTGGCAAGTCACGGCGCTGCGCGCCGTCGGGGAGCTGCGGCTCCGCGAAAAGCAGGTGTCCGCCGCCATCGCGGCGTTTGCCTCAGCGCTGGAGTTTTCGCGGGCGGCCGGCGACGAAGCAGCTATGCTCTTAACCCTGCCGCGCTTGGCGCGCGCACTGTGCGATCAAGGCCGGGTGAGGGAGTGTCGGGACCTGCTCTGCCAGGCTTCCACCCTGCTCGATCACGTGGCGCTGGAAGAAAAGGAGCGTCATCAGGTTTGCGGCCAGTGGTTGCTGACCACCGGCATGGTGCGTTATCGAGCGGCCGAGAATCGGTCGGCGCTTCGCATGTTTCGGCGCGCGCTGGAGCACTTCTGTGCCTGTGCCGCGGACTTCCCGCAGGCGGAGGCACAGCGCTACTGCGGAATCATGGAGAGCGAGGCCCGGAACTTCCTCCCGGCCATTCAACATCTCCTGGCCGCCTTGGATTTGTATGCCGCCAAGGACGACCGCCATCGGCGACTCGACGTCCTCTGGAGTTTGGGCGTCACCTATGTTGACCTGGGCGACTTGCAAAGCGCGCGTCACGTGTTGCATCACGCCGAAGTGATTGCCCGCAAACTGCGGATGCGGCCGGAACTGGGCAAAGCCCTGAGCAAGCTGGGTGATATTGAGCTACGCGAAGGCAATTACACGAGCGCGCTCGCACTTTATGAACAGGATTTGGCGATCGCGCAAACCTACGATGACCCTCAAGCGCTGGCCCACTGCCACTTGCACCTGGCCGGTGCCCACCGCTATGCCAACGACAGCGAACAGGTCTTGCGCCACGCCGAATTAGCCTGCTCCCTGTTTCGCAGTTGCAATCGCGAATTGCTCGCGGCTCAGGCCGAATTGGAGATCGCGACCGCGCTGGCGCTGTTGGAACCGAAGCGCAAGTCGCGGCTGGCGAAGGCCGAGGCGCTGGCTCGCACCGCGCAACAAACGTTCGCCGCCATGTCCCGGGAACGCGGCAAGGCCGAGGCGGAATTCGTCCAGGGACTGGTGGAGCAACGCCGGGGCAATCTTGCCTCCGCGCGCGCCTTGCTCGAGCAGAGTATCGCCCGGCAATGGCAAGTTCCCCCCACGCGGCTGCTCATCGAGGCCCGGTATCGCGCGGCGCTGGTCGGGGTGCAATTGCAGGATCGCGACTATGCCGTGGAGCAGTTGCGTAACGCCGTCGGGCTGGCGGAAGTGCTGGGTTCACGGGACCTGCGCGACCGGTGTATCCACGAACTCGAACGCCATTCACCGGTCAGCGCGCAACGCTTGAAGCTCTCCCCCTACCTGCCGTTCGGTGCGGTGGATGAGTTGAGCAATCGCTGGCAGGACATCGATCGCGAACGAACGCCGCGCATTGCCACCATTATGTTTGCCGACTTCCGTGGCTACACTGCGATGAGCGGCGGCGCCGCTCAAGCTGAACTTACCGAGGCGGTGGACACTTTCTTGCGCATCGCCTCGCGCATCGTCATTCAGAATGGCGGTTCGGTGGACAAGTTTATCGGCGACAGTGTGCTGGCCACCTTCGGTTTGGCCGGGCGCGGGCGTGAATACGAGCCCGCCGAGGCGGCGCGGTGGGCGGTGTGGTCCGCGCTCGATCTGCTGGAAGAGTTGCGGCTGACCGGACGAGTACGCCAGGCCCTGAGCCTGGGCGAAATCCGCGTATCGGTGGGCATCAACACCGGAGAGGTGGTGGCCGGTTGTTTCGGTCCGTTGAGCAAACGGGACTTCACCGTCATCGGCTACCACGTTAATCTGGCGGCGCGGCTCCAGAGTCTCGCCTCAGAAGTCGAGCACGACCGCGCTAACCGCTGCTTGCTGAGCGGCGCCACCCACGAGATCGCGCAACACATCGTCCGCGCCCGGAAGCTCACTGCGCACGAGTTGCAAATGAAGGGGGTTCAGAACACGGACGCATATCTGGTGCTCGGTCGCGCGGGGGAAGCGTAGCGCGGCTACGCGAGCGAGCGGAGCACCAGTCCCGTCAACAGTTTCGGATAAAAATACGTCGACTTTGAGGGCAGCTTCTCGCCCGCCCACGACATTGCCAGCACTTGCTCCATACGGGTCGCCTGCATGAGGCATACGCAATCGCTGGCACCCGATTGGAGGCTGGCTATCGCCTCCCCGTCGTCAGCAGTGTAATCGAGCGCAAGGGCGGAACTGGGTACGCCGGCGGCCGGAAACAGACGGTCAATGATGATGTCGTGCAGGATCGTTACATCCAGCTCGTTCGCCGCCGACTGCGCCGACAGCCAGTGCGCCACGCCGTGCGCGGACTTGAGTGTCAAGCGGATCGTGCGCGCGCGCGTGGCCAGCACAAAGGTCGGAACCTCGGCGCCAGCAGGTGCGCGCGGTTCGCAATCGGCCACGTTGAAATAGGGCGCAGCTTCTGCGCAGAGTCGATTCAAATCGAACGCCTGCGTAAACCGCAGAAGCCGGTGCGTCGGAAAGATGGCCAGCCCGGGGTTGCGGGTGCTCGCGATGGTCATCATCACAAAGTTAGGCGGCTCCTCGCCCGACCAGGCGGCGTTCGCGGCGCGTTGCTCGGCCCGGTAATTGAGCGCGGTTTCGTATCGGTGATGACCATCGGCGATGAACAGCGGCGCATCGCGGAGCGCTGTTTGCAAACTGACAATCATCGCGGGATCGCCAATCCGCCACAGCCGGCTGGTCACCCCCTTCGGCCCGACGGCGGTTGCCAGTGGCGGCGCGGCGACGCACGCGGACAGCCGTTGATCGAACACGCCGGTCGGCTCGTCGCAAAGCGCGAAGATGCTGCTGAGATTCGCCCGCGTCGCCCGCAGCAGGTTGAGCCGATCAGCCTTCGGTGCCGCCCTGGTCAACTCATGCGGCTTGATGCCGCCCTCGCTGAACTCCTGCAGTCGAACCGACGCCACCAGTCCGGTGCGCTGGCGGGTCCGTCCCTGCTGATCGACAAACTCCTCTTCGCAAACGTAAAGGGAAGGTTCGTCGTGACCGAGCACACCGGTGGCCAGCCACTCGTTCAACCAGCCGGCCGCCCGGGTGTATTGATCGTCACCAGGTGAATCCGCGGGCTGCGGTAGCCCGAACTCCAGGTGAATGACGTTGTGCGGATGGCGGGCGTGCAACTCGCGTTGCAAGGTGGGCGGGATGACATCGTACGGCGGGGCCACCAGTGCAGATAAGTCGGCTCCGATTTCTTCCTGATAACGGACCCCGGGAAATGATGTGACTTCGGCCAACAGGTGCTCCTTGGGATTGCTGGGCTTGGCGAACTGCAACAAGGTTGCCAGTTGCCGGCCCGGTGGTATACTGCCTGCCAACCTCGAACAAGAGAAAGCCATGCCTTTTCGTTGGTCGCGACTCTGGTGCTGCCTCCTGCTGGTCGGGCATTGGTCGGCCGGCCCGGTCGTGGCGGATGAGGCCGAGGACGAAGCGGCTATTCGCAAGCTGTTCGCCACCTACACCGAGGCGATCAAAGCCCGCAGTGCGACCCGCATCGCCGCCTGTTATCTGCCTAGGAACGCCAACGGTTCGGCGACGACCTCCGGCAATCCGCGCCTCGACGACGCGCTGATGGTCCGGGCCCGGAACGAATGGGCGAAGGCGTTGCAAGGCACCGCGACCATCGAAACCAGTGGCGGCGTGGTGAAGATCGGAGTCGACGACGATCAGGCGCTGGTCCGCTGGGTGTTTCGGTTCTACGTCCAAGCGGAGGGCGGCCGCACCAAAACGTTGGAGACCGGCGTGCGCGACTGCCTGGTCGAGCGGCAGAACGGCCGCTGGCTGATCACCGACAAGTCGTGGGCCAGCCGCGACATCTTTTTCGACATCGAAGAAGTGCTGCGCTCGTACCGCGCCGCGACCACCGGGCAGAATCCGTTCGTGCTCCAGTTGGTCATTAGCCAGCAAGGGGGAGTGTGGACTCCAGTGCGGGCGATGACCTGGGAAGGCGCCGTCCTGACCCCCGCCGAGGTGGGCCGCGGGTTGGACGACAACGGATTCCGCGGCGACCTCTACGAGCACTTCAACGACTTCTACGAGCGCGGCCTGCCGGGTTCCGCCCACTTGTTCTTCCAGCGCGGCTACGTGGGGTGGGGCTTTGTGGGGGCGGTCTGGCATGCGAATGCGCAAGCGGAGCGCGAACTGGAGCTGCACTCGCTCAACGAAGAGTTCGTGCGGCGCGCGCGCGAGCAGGTGGAAGGGGAAGCGTTTGGCAGCGCCGCCGCTCACCTGGCGATGGGCCGCCTGCTCGCGCAACAGATTTCGTTTATCGAGGCCGCGGATGAGTTTGAGAAGGCCGAGGCGCTCGCCCCGCGCACCGTCCCCGCCAACGAATTGGCGGACACTCGGCGGCGGCGCGGCGAGGATCCGCGAGTCAAGACGCAGGACGTCATCAATCTCGAGACCAAGCTCGGTCTCCCGCCCGACCATCCGTCACAAATCGTCCAGAGTTGGCTGCGAGAATCGACCAGCGCCCACAAGTACACGGCGATGGGATTGGCCGCCTCGCAGTGGGGCGCCGATCGCGACGCGCAGGGCTATCAACGCATGGCCGACCAACTCCGCCGCTCCGGCGTGATTGGCGATCGCATCGATCTCGATGCCCTCGGCATCATGTACGATCACCTGGTCCGCCGCCTGCAACTGGTCACCATCAAACCGAATCATGCGCTGCGCTCGCAGCGGTTCTTCGTGCGCTACCAGCGCGGCGACCGCAACATCCTGCCGATGCTGGCCGCGCTGGAGCAGGCGCAGCAGGTCATCTACTCGGTCTTCCAGCAGGCGATGGCGGGCACCGAGGTCCTCCTGTTCCCGAACCAGAACGAGTTCTCGCGGTATCGCGAATTAGCGCAGGGCGCGGCCACCTCCGAGTATTTGCAGGCCGAGACCGTGACCAACGTGCTCACCACCCGCCGCGAATTGTTCGTACTGAGCCAGGAGATCATCACGTTTCCGTCGGCGGCCAATGACCTGATCAAGACCGTCCAGCACGAGTACGGACACGTCGCCGTCAACCGCATGGCGCGCGGACGCTTCGTGCCCGACTGGATCAACGAGGGGATTGCCTGTGTCACCGAAGGCGGTTATCCGCATGCGTTGAAGCGCTGCAAGCAGGCCGCGGCCAGCGACTCGTTGATCCGCATGAACGAGCTGCTGGCGCGCTCGAATCGCCAGCAGCCGGGGCAGTGGACGTTCCAGGGCGAGCGCGCCTTGCTGGCCTACAGCCAGGCCAATCTCATGGTGGACTTTCTCATTCGCACGCGCGGCTCAAGCCGCCTGCTCGCGCTGCTCGACCGCATCGGGTTCAATACGCCGCCGTCGGCCGCGTTTCTGGCCATCTATGGCGTGTCCGAGCAGACCCTCTTCGACGAGTGGCTGCTGGACCTGGCGGCCACCCGTTGACCGACGGCGAACTCCGCCCCCGGCTGCGTCCACTCGAAATCATTCCGATCCCCGGTGAGGGTCTGCTGCTGCGCGATCCCGCCGGTTTCTTCGAGCAACCCGTCTTCGTTGCCGAGCCGGCCATCCCGTTACTCCAGTGGTTCGATGGCGACCACACCCTGCTCGACCTTCAGACGCTGCTCACCCGCGCGACCGGCGAGTTCGTCAGTCTCGATCAAGTCCTGCGGCTCGTCGGCCAATTCGACGAATTGTTGATACTCGACAGCGAGCGCTTCCACGCCCATCGCAGAACCCAGGTCGCTGAGTTTCGCGCGCTGACGGTGCGGCCCGCCAGCCACGCCGGCGAGTCGTATCCCGCCGATCCCGCGGCGTTGCAAGCGTGCCTCGACGGATTCTACGCGGATGCGCAGGGCGCCGGCGTGCCGCCGTTCATGCGGAGTGGCAACGCGGTGCGCGCCGTGATGGCGCCGCACATCGATCTGCGCGCCGGCGGGCCGACCTACACTCACGCCTACCGCGCGCTGGCCGAAGGCGCCAGCGCCCGCACTGTGGTCGTGCTCGGGGTCGCACACGCGGGCGCCGCGCACGGCGTCGCCGCCACCGCCAAGGATTTCGACACCCCGCTCGGCCCGGTGCGCACCGACCGCGCCTTCCTCGACGCACTCGCCGCGCGACTGCCGTTCGACCCCTTCCACGATGAGTTCGTCCACCGCGGCGAGCACTCCGTCGAGTTCCAGGCCGTGTTCCTGCGGCACCTGTTCGGCGACCGCGTAAGCCTGGTCCCCTTGCTGCTCGCTGGCTTCCACGAGCCGCTGCGCGCCGGCCTCCGCCCCGAACAGGACGACCGCCTCGGCGCGTTCTTCGCCGCGCTCCGCGAGACGCTCACCGAGTGGGGCGACAACGCAGTCGTGCTGCTCAGCGTGGACCTGGCACACGTCGGCCCACGGTTTGGAGATGAGGTCGACCTGACCGAACCGTTGCTCGAACACGTCGCCGCCGAAGACCTGAGCTTCCTGCAAGCCGCCGAGGCGCTCGACCCGGATCGTCTGCTCGCCGAGTACCTCAAGGACAACGACTCCCGTCGTGTGGACGGCTTCCCCGGCCTCTACACCCTGCTCCAAGTGCTTGCGCTCCAGTCGGGCAAGCTGCTCGCCTACGACCAGACCGTCAGCCCCGAAAGCGGCTCCGCCGTCTCGTTCGCCAGCATGGCGTTCGGCTAATCCGTGTCCCGATAGCGCCTTTTTGCCAAACTGGGGCCGACGGGACACGCGAGGGTGGCAACGGGACACGGAAAGGTGGTCGCGGGACACGCAATGGTTGCATCGGGATACGGAAAGGTGGTGAAGGGACACTGACGAGTAGCAATGGGCGGCGTGGAGGGGCCGACGGCCTACGAACGGGGGACGACGGGTTACGAACGGGGGGCGACGGGATATGGACGGTTGGCGACGGGACGCGAACTGGTGGCGGCGGGATGCGCTTCACGTCCGGCTACCGCGTCGGCGTGACAATCAATGTGCGTTCCGACTGGCGGAAGTCGAAGTGGAAGGCGTCGAACACATCGAGGCGGCCGAGGAGGGCTTCCGTGCTGTCGTCGAGCAGCCAGCCAACTCGCGCTGCGATCTCGTGATTTCCTATTCGCAGACGAACCCTCCGAAGTCGGAACAGCACGTTGGCCCCACCGACCGCTGTGCCCGAAATCGGTTCGTCGCTGTCTTTGCGCAATCCCAACGCCAGACCCAAATGCAGAGGCAGCAAAGTGATATGCGTGCCGGAATCGACCAGCAAGCGGCATGGGGTCACATATTCGCCATTGCGCAAAGTCGCATCGACGTAAGGGAACCAGAGCTCACCCAGTTGAGCATCAAACCAGACTGCACCGGAGAATTCCATCAAAGCATAGGCGCGCGCGGGACGAGTTGAAGAATTGGGTCAGCCGCAAGCAGGCGCGCTTGCTTCAATACAACCCCTGCATCTGATCCATGTGCAACGATCCGGTCGCCCTCAAATGCGATGTACTCACCCCGAAACTTCGTCCAGTCCTTCACGTACGACCAGAACTGCGCCTGATTCCGGTTGTGACTGACTCGCTTGCGCGCTCTGGGCTTGGCTTTGGTTGCAGTGGGCATCGTCATCACCGCCTCCGAGTATACTCGTGCTCCCGACGACCGTCAAACCGAACGCTGGAGAAGCCTACGATCAGTCCGCTGCCAGCGTACCGCGTGCCGCTTCAACCGTCGCGGCAATGTCGTCGTCGGTGTGGGCCGTGGAGACCAGCGTCGCTTCGAACTGCGAGGGCGCCAGGTAGACGCCGCGGTTTAGCATTGCGCGGAACCAGCGGGCGTAGCGGGCGGTGTCGGCGGTCTTGGCGCTGTCGTAATCGGTGACGGGAGAATCGGTAAAGAAGCCGGTCATCATCGAGCCGACGCGGTTCAGTTGGACCGCTACGCCGGCGTCGCGCGCGGCGGCGGTGAGGCCGTCGGCCAGCGCGGCTGACTTGGCCTCCAATGCCTCGTAGACCCCGGGCGCGCCGAGTTGGCGGAGCGTCTCCAATCCCGCCGTCATCGCCAGTGGGTTCCCACTGAGCGTGCCGGCCTGATACACGGGGCCGACCGGCGCGAGCTGCTCCATCACGTCGCGTCGACCGCCGTACGCGCCGACCGGCAGGCCGCCGCCGATGATCTTGCCGAGCGTGGTCAGGTCGGGCGTGACGCGGTAGCGTTGCTGCGCGCCGCCGTAGGCGACGCGAAAGCCGGTGATGACCTCGTCGAAGATGAGCAACGCGCCGTGCTGCGTGGTCAGGTCGCGCAGCCCTTCGAGGAAGCCGGGCTTCGGCGGCACCACGCCCATGTTGCCCGGCACCGGCTCGACGATGACGCAGGCAATCTCGCCGCCCTGCGCGTCCATGATTTCGCGTACCTGGTCGAGGTCGTTGAAGCGCGCCTGGAGCGTGTCGCCAATCGTTCCCGGCGTGATCCCCGGACTGCCAGCCAGGCCCAACGTCATCACGCCGGAGCCGGCGGCAACCAGCAACGAATCCACATGGCCGTGATAGCAGCCGTCGAACTTGACGAGCTTGCTGCGGCCGGTGAATCCGCGGGCGAGGCGCAGCGCGCTCATCGTCGCCTCGGTGCCGGAGTTGACCAAGCGCACCGACTCGATGCTGGGCACGGCCTCCACGATGAGCTGGGCCAGCTCGACTTCGAGTTCGGTCGGCGCGCCGAAGCTGGTTCCGCGCTCGGCGGCGCGCTGTATGGCCGCGACCACTTGCGGAGGGGCATGACCGAGGATCAGCGGCCCCCACGAATGAACATAATCGATGAAGCGGTTGCCGTCGGCGTCCCAGAGGTGCGCGCCCGCGCCGCGCGCGATGAACAACGGATCACCGCCGACCGACTTGAAGGCGCGCACGGGACTATTGACGCCGCCAGGGATGACGGTCTGGGCGCGGGCAAACAGTTCGCGGGAACGGAGGTGGTTCATGGAACGGCCCCTTTGAACGGCATTGCGAAATGCGAATTGCGAAATGAGAATCTCAAATTGAACCCGGTCATTGATCGTGCTGCTTGCTGCGGCTGGTGGCGGTCGCGATCGACTTGCCGACAATGCTGCAGAGCTGTTTCGCCTCAGAGATGAGCGGACGAGTGACAGTGTCGGGGAACATTCGGCGTTTCGCTGCCAGACGCAACCACCAATGTGACTCGCGCAACTCCTTGAGCACGATACGTAGCCTGTGTATGAAATCAGCCTTGCTCTCAGCCGCACAGGCTTCTTCATAATTCGGACCGGGCGAGGTTCCGCTACGGAGGAGTTGCCCCGCAACATGCCGGCCAGCCTTCGTGTCAGGCAGCTTCTCCGTGAACTCAATGACGTTCGAGGCGAACTCCAGGAGGCGATCGCACATCTCATCCTGCGTCACGTTTGCCTCCGCCGTTCAATTGGAGATTTGCATTTCGCATTTCGCATTTCGCAATGCCCTTAGTTAAACAATGCGCTGCGCGCGGGTGGTCACGTCGGGGTACTGGGCGCGGAGGCGGTCATGGCGGATGAGAATGCGCAAGCCTTCAACCGCGACCGCCAGGAGATCGTCGAGCTCTTCGAGCACGTCGAAGACGTTTTGCTGGCGTGCCCGCTCGAGGTTGGCCGCGGCGAGTAGCAAGCAGCCGGCGCGCTTGCGCAGGTAACTGCAAATCGTAAACAGCGCGGCGGCTTCCATCTCCGACGCCAGCGCGCCGCCGGCTACCCAGGCCGCCCAGCGGCCTTCCAACTCTCTGCGGAGGGGCATGCGCTGCGGCTCGACCTCGCCGTAGAACGAGTCCTTCGAGTGCACGATGCCGATGTGATGACGCTGGCCGAGTTTGTTGGCAGCTTCGGACAGCGCGAGGATGACATCGAGGGAGGCGACCGCCGGAAACTCCAGCGGCAGGTATTGGCGCGAGGTGCCCTCGTCGCGGATCGCGCCGGAGCCGATCACCAGGTCGCCGGGGTCGATGTCGAGTTGCATCGCGCCGGAGGTGCCAACGCGAATGAAGGTGTCGGCGCCGATGGCCTCCAGCTCTTCAACTGCAATGGCAGTCGACGGGCACCCGATGCCGGTGGAGGTGACCGAGACCAGTTCGCCTTCGAGCCGGCCGGTGTAGGTCGTGTACTCGCGATGGCTGGCAACGTGCCAATGCTCGTCGAACAGCGCGGCGATCGGCTCGACGCGGCCCGGGTCGCCGGGCAGCAGGACGTAGCGACCGACGTCGCGCGCCTTGCAGCGAATGTGATACATCACGTCCCCGGCCAGCACCGCCATCGCTCAGCTCCGGGGGCCGATCTCGTCGTCGAAGCCCGACTTGCGCATCAGCCGCGCAAAGTCGCGCTTGCGCTTCCAGCGCGCGAACGACTCGAAAGGGTTCCAGGGCCGCGCTTGCACCGGGCCGGGAGTGGAATCGAGTTCGATCTGCCGACCGCGCCAGCCGACGGTGCGAGGGGCGCGGTAGACGCCGATTTTACGCCAGCGCACGAGCGCGTAGGAGGAGGCACACCCTCCGGTGCCGAAGAATCCCGACTGCATATCGGGCCACTCGCCCAGGAACGCAAGTCCGAAGGCCAGGTAAATCGCGGCCTGGGCGGTGATGAAGTTGAAGAAGCTGACACTGGGATTCACCATGCAAAACGCCACGGTCATGGCGAAGACCGGCAGCCACAGCGAGGCGGCGCCCAGGTTGCGCCCTAACAACGCCGAACCGAACCAGAGCGAAACCGCGGTGGCCAGCACAATCTGTATGAGGTAGATTCCGAACTGCCGCGACCCCCACCCACGTTCGAGGCTGCCGCCGATTGACCACAGCCAGGACGCGCAAAACAACACGCTGAGGGGGAGAGGGTTAACGAACAGGTAGCTGAAAAATGTCCACGGACGCTGCCAGGGCGCGTCCGCGATGAAACTGCAGGCCTCGCGATATTCGGAGTTCTGGGACAGCACGAACCCCACGACCGAACCGAGAATGAGCAGCAGAGTAATCGGCGCGTTTTCGCGTTGAAGCCAGCGAACGAATGTATCGAGGGGATTGCCGCGCATTGCCGGGCAGAGTTTGGCACAACGACCGCGCCCCGTCGCGCGGACGTTCGGCGCAGCGCACGAAGGAACTCACGGTTTCTCACGACGTGGATGGTGAAATGACGCGAAGTCACAACGCGTTCTTCCTTCCACGTGCCTACGCCTTCTCAGATGCACGCCACGCATAGATTTTGCTTGACAGCGAACGCCTCTCGGCCATAATTTCGCCTGCATCTTCGCTTGAGGTTCGCTGTGGAGCTATTGATCAAATTCGCGGAATTCGTCGTCTCGCTCGGTGTGGTGGTCATCACTTGTGTTACCGTCACCAAGGCGGAAACTGGCGGCGGTGGTTCGATGGGGTTGGGCAACCTGGGCGGCCGGGCCTCGAACACGCCGGTCGGACAGGATCGCATCCTGAAGCCGCTGATGCTGTGGTGCGGCGTGACGTTCATTTACACGTCCATCCTGATGGCTCTGCCCAAGGAGAACATGGGCAAAGCGGCGCTAACCGTCCCGCTGTTCGTGCTGGGCATGTGGTTCCGCCAACAGATTGGCGAACGGCTGGGCCAGTGGCTCGGACTCAGCGAAGACTAAGTCACCGCGCCGAGGTGGCGGAATTGGCAGACGCGCAAGGTTGAGGGCCTTGTGAGTGTAATGCTCGTGCAGGTTCAAGTCCTGTCCTCGGCACCAGACGGCAGACAAAGCGACGCGGAGACTGGGCGAGAGGGGGAACGTCGCATGCGAGGTCGTGCTCGCCACGTCGCCCACTCGCCCCCTCTCCCCATCGGCCGTTAAGGGCGTATGGCGCAGCGGTTAGCGCGCTTGACTCACATTCAAGAGGTCCGTGGTTCAAATCCACGTACGCCCACCAGACGGAGCGGCTCGGTTAGTCGAGTCGCTCCGTTTTAGCTTGCCCGGGTTGCGCCGCGGTCAGCGTGTTACGCAGCAGCAGGGCAATCGTCATCGGCCCGACACCGCCCGGCACGGGCGTGATAGCGCCGGCGACTTCCCTGACTTCGTCGAAGGCAACATCGCCGATCAGTCGCGAACCTCTCGGTGACGAGGGGTCGGCCACCCGGTTAATGCCCACGTCGATGACGATGGCGCCGGGCTTGATCCAGTCGGCGCGCACCAGTTCGGCGCGACCGACGGCGGCGATGAGAATATCGGCCTGACGGCAAACGGCGGGCAGCTCACGCGTGCGGGAGTGGCACACAGTCACCGTTGCATCGCGGTGCAGGAGCAGCATGGCCACCGGCAAGCCGACGATGTTCGAGCGGCCCAGCACCACGGCATTCGCGCCCGCTAACGTCGCGCCCGATTCTTCCAGCAACACCAGGCAACCTGCCGGCGTGCATGGCACGAACAGCGGCTTGCGGCCCTTCATTGCCAGCCGGCCGATGTTGATCGGATGGAAGCCATCGACGTCTTTCGCTAAATCGACGCGCGCCAACACTCGCTCTTCGTCGAGGTGCGCAGGCAGCGGTAACTGCACGAGAATGCCGTGGACGCGCGCGTCGACGTTGAGTGCGCGGATGACGGTTTCCACTTCGTCCTGGGTGGCGGTCGCCGGCAGTTCGTGACCGAACGAGACGAGGCCGGCCTCCGCACACGCCCTCTGCTTGCTGCGGACGTAGGCCTGCGAGGCGTGGTAGTCTCCGACCAGCACGGTCGCGAGACCGGGCGGCGCGTGGCCGGCCGCGACCATCGTCTGCACCTCCTGCGCAATCTCCGCGCGGATGCGGGCAGCGATGGCTTTGCCGTCGATGAGACGAGCGGACATGAGTTTCTGCTTCCCTGGTGGCGAACTGATGACTCTAACTTTGCAGCCGGGACGGCAAACCCTCTCGGCAGCGAAAGGCAAATCATGGGATCACTTCGTGAACTCTTCGGCCCGAGTCACAAGGAAGTCTGGGCGGAGCTGGCGCAGCAGATCGATGCGCAGTTTCACGACGGCGGCTGGTTCGGCGTCTCGAACGTTCAGTCGGAAGTGAAGGACTGGATCATCACGCTCGACACCTACACCGTCAGCACCGGCAAATCGTCGGTGACGTACACCCGCATGCGCGCGCCGTTCGTCAACCCGGACGGCTTTCGATTCCACATTTTCCGCACGGGATTCTTTAACGAACTGGGTAGGCGCTGGTTCAAGACGATGGACCTTGAAGTCGGCGATCCGGACTTCGACCGCGCCTTCACGGTGCGCGTCGTCGACGATACGGCGGCGAACCACTCGGTGATCCGCACGCTGCTCGCCGACCCCGGGACGCGCGCGCTGATGCTCGCGCAGCCCAGCTTTTCGTTGCAAGCGATCGACAACGAGGCGTGGCCCAATGCGCAGTTTCCCGCCGGAGTGGACGAGCTGGTGTTCCAGGTGGTGGGAGTCATCAAAGACCGCGAGCGGCTCAAGGCGCTGTTCGATCTCTTCGCCGACCTGCTCGGCCGTCTGTGCCATGCGAGTTCGGCCTACGAAGATTCAGCCGACGTGTTCCTGCAGGAGTTGGCTGCGCCCGGCGGGACAGTTGTGCGCAGTGGGGTGCTGATGTGGGACGGCAACGCCCCGCGCCGACGCGCCGCGAAAGGCCTCGGGCGATTGAAAGAGCCTCGTGCGGTTGGGCCGCTCCTGGGTGTGTTGTCTGATGAGGACGACGAGCTTCGCCAACGGGCAATCGTCGCCCTCGGCGAGATCGGTGACCGGAGGGCGGTGCCGTTTCTCATTTCCCGCCTCCGCGACTCGAATCAACTCGTTCAACAAGCCGCAAAGAATGCCCTGCAAAAACTCGGAGAGGAAAAGCTCGTCGCAACGCTGGAAGCCGCGCTGCGCGGTGACCCCACCAGCCTCCTCGAGTTAAAGCAGTTTCCGCATCGGAAGCCCATCATTCAGGCGCTCATCCACACCGTGGAGGACGGGGGGCCTTTCCTTGCATGGGCGGCGCAGGCGCTGGCTGCCCTCGGCGCAATCGAGGCGCTTCCGCTGCTCGAGCAGCGGAAGCATCGCGTGAGCCTGTCGGATGAATTGAAAGAACTCTGGGAGAGTTCCATCCAGAAGTTGACAGCCTTCGCTGCGCTCCCGCGCACGGCCGGCGCGCCGCCGATCGAAACCGACACGCTCCCGCGCCCGGCCGACGGCTCAGTGCCTTCGACCGACACCCTGCCGAAGCCCGCTGACGGCTAAACGATCCACTTGCCCCACTTGCCCAGGAGGCGTTTGAACACTCACATGCCCGCCGCCGCCTGCGCGAAGCACAACGCGCTACAGGCCAGCATAAACAGGCTGCCCGCGCCGTGCCACGTCGGGCGCAACGCTGCGCCCAGGCACACCACACCCAGCGCGAACCGCAGCACGCGGCCCGGTGATTTGATGTTCTTTTCGATCATGATCTGCTCCTTTGCGGCAGTAGTGCTTTTGTAGACCTCGCGCAACCCTCCGCGCGCCGGGCACTCAGACCTTCATGTGATTCGTCAATCGTTGTTGCTGTTTTCTTTGCTCGCCTGCGCCTCGCTCGCCCTCGGCCAGGTCGGCCAGCCCAAACAGCTTGCCACGGGGGTGTTCTTCCGCGAGGGCGACGTGAAGAAGGGACACTGCAACCTCGGCTGGGTCTTGTTCAACGACTACGCACTGATCATCGACGCCAACTTTCCCGAGGCCGCCACCGAAGCGCTGGCCCAGGCCAAAAGCGCGGCGGGCAACAAGCCGCTGCGGTTTCTGTTCAACACTTCCGCCGACGAAGACCACGCCTTCGGCAACGAAGTGTGGGGCGCGCAGGGCGCCACCATCATCGCCTCTGATGAGTGCGCTAAGGCGCTGGCGACGCGCGGCCCGACGCAGTTCGCCGCGCTCAGCACTGCGCGACCGGATGTCAAGGCCAGCAAACTGCGACTGCCCCAGATGACGTTCGACCAGAAGCTGGTGCTCGACGACGGCGCGACGCGCGTCGAGTTGACGGCACTGATCCCCGCGGCGCAGCACCCCGCCGGTGCAGTGGCCTGGCTACCCAAAGCGAAAGTCCTGTTCACCGGCGACCTGTGTGTGAACGGGCCGTTCAACAACTTGACCGACGCCAACCTCGACGGGTGGCTCGCCGCGCTCGATCGGCTGCTCAAGCTCGACATTGCCATCGTCGCCCCCGGCCACGGACCGAGTGGCGATAAGAAACTGCTCGAAGGCCAGCGCGACTTCCTGCTCGAACTGCGCAAGCAGGTGCAGGTCGGCGTCGCCGCAAAAAAGAAGCTGGACGAGATCAAGGCGGACGTGAAGATCACTGATGCGCGGCTGGCCAACTGGGTCGGCCCCGGCCTGCCGATCCAGATCGAGGCAGTCTTCAAGGCAGTGACCGCCAAAGCTGTGGCCCCACCGAAATCGGACTCGAAGAAACCGACGGAAGCCAAGCCCGCCGCGCCGCCAGTCGGGAATAAGCCGGTTCCAGTCAAGGACGCCGCGCCGCCAGTCAGGAAGAAGCTGCCGTAGTTCCCAGCTCTCCAGGAGAATCCCATGCTCACTCGTCGTCAGATTCTGCACTCCGCTACCGGCGCTATGCTCGTCGCTGCGCCGGCCCAGGTCCACGCGCGCCCGATCAAGCTCTTCAACGGCCGCGACCTGACCAACTTCTACACCTTCCTGCGGACCAAGGGCAAGAACGTCGATCCCGACAAGGTGTTCACGGTCGTCAACGGAGCGATTCGCGTCAGCGGCACGGAGTTCGGTCAGTTCATGACCAACGACGAGTTCGAGAACTACCGCCTGGTGGTCGAGTTCAAATGGGGCGCGGAGACGCACGCGCCGCGCAAGGACCGCGCGCGCGACAGCGGCATCCTGTACCACTGCGTCGGGCCTGACAAGGTGTGGCACCGCTCGGTCGAGTATCAGATCATCGAAGGCGGCACCGGCGACATCATACTGGTGGACGGCGCCTCGATGGACTTCGACCCTGCCCACACACCGCGCTACGCCGGCGCGCGTCTTTCGCCCTTCGGCACGCGCCTGCTCGGCGGCCGCGTGAACTGGCACAAACGCGCCGCCGACTGGAAGGACGTGATCGACTTCCGGGGCAAGGATGACGTGGAGAAGCCCGTGGGCCAGTGGAATCGGGTCGAAGTCGTCGCCGACGGGGCCGACTTCGTCCACCTGCTCAACGGCGTCGAGGTCAACCGGGGCACAGGCGCCGACCCACGCAAGGGAAAAATCCTGTTCCAGTCCGAAGGCGCCGAGCTGTTCTTCAAGACGATCGAGCTGCACCCGCTGCGATAAGCGCTGGCCGGGTAGAAATCGCCGACAATGTGGCCGGCAAGTCCGACGCTGGCCCCGGCAAGCCAGTCGCTGGCCCCGGCAAGCCAGTCGCTGGCCTCGGCAAGCCAGTCGCTGGCCTCGGCAAGCCAGTCGCTGGCCCCGGCAAGCCAGTCGCTGGCCCCGGCAAGTCAATCGCTGGCCCCGGCGAGTCAGTCGCTGGCCCCGGCGAGTCAGTCGCTGGCCCCGGCGAGTCAGTCGCTGGCCCCGGAGAGTCAGTTGCTGGCCCCGGCAAGTCAGTCCCGCAGCATGGCAACCGCCCACATGCGCCCGGAACGTCCGCCGCTGGCTCAGTGGGAGAAGTAGCGGTCGGCCTGACAGCGGGTGCAGGCGTGGTCGAACGTGACGTGCTTCGGCTGGATTCCGTTGCCCGTGAGGTCGCAGGCGACTCGAACGGGGCAACACTGGTTCCACCGAAGCGGTCGGTGACAGCGAAGAGGAGGGCGGAGGGCAGCGAGGGCGCAGGACTCGGCCCCACCTACACCTCGTCCAGCAACAGCAGCCCCGGCGCTTCGAGCAGCCGCTTGACCGTCTGCACGAACCGCGCGGCAATGATGCCGTCAATGATGCGATGGTCGAAGGTAAGCGCAAGGTTCATCACGTCGCGCACGGCGATTTCGCCCTCAAAGACGAAGGGTCGCTTAACGATCTTGTGCATCGCGAGGATGCCGACTTCCGGGTAGTTGAGGATCGGCGTGCTGAACAGCCCGCCGACAATGCCGGGGTTGGTGAGGGTGAAAGTGCCGTGCCGCAATTCCTCCAGGGTGAGCCGCCCGGCGCGGGCACGCGTGACCAGGTGCTGCACCTCGCGGGCGAGCGCGGTCAGCGATTTCTGGTCGGCGTTCATGACGACCGGCACCACGAGACCGTGCTCGCTATGCACGGCGATGCCCAGGTTGTATTCGCGTTTGACGATGATCTCCCCGGCGTCGTCGTCCACAATGGCGTTCAGATGGGGGCCCTCCTGTAACCCGCGCACCACCGCCTTGATGACGTAGGGCAGGTAGGTGAGATGCACGCCGCGCTCGCGCAGCACCGCCTTCGCCTCTTCGCGCAGGCGAACCAGTTCGGTCACGTCCACCTCGTCGCCGTAGCTGGCCTGGGCGGTGTGCCGCAGCGACTGCATCATCTTTTGCGCAATGCGCCGACGAGCGCCACGCAAGGGAATGCGCTCTTCGATCAATTGAGCGGGTGCGACCTGTGCGGAGGAAGCACGTTCCACATCCGCCATCACGATGCGCCCGGCCGGCCCGGTGCCGACAATGGTCGTGAGGTCGAGGCCGAGTTCCTTCGCGCGCTGGCGAACCGCGGGAAGAGCGAGCACCTCGCCCGTCGGTGGCGACGACCCGGAGACCGAAGGACGCGGAGACGGGGAGACGGGGTGATCGGGTAGAGGAATGGCGGCGCCGTTTTTCAGCGGCTCGAACACGCAGAGTACCGCGCCGATCGGCACCACCTCGCCCTCCTGCGCCCGCAACTCGACGACGCGCGCGGCCTGGGGCGCCGGGATCTCGACGGTGACTTTTTCGGTTTCGATTTCGACGAACGGCTGCTCGGCCTTCACCGTGTCGCCGGGCCGCACGAGCCATTTCCCGACTTCCGCCTCGGCCAGGCCCTCGCCGATATCGGGAAGCTTGAATTCGATGGTCATAGTTGAAACACATGAATGGAGGAATGGAAGAATGGATGACCTTGGTCGTCCATTCTTCCGCTCGTCCACTCATCCGCTCATGTCGTCAGAACGCCGCGGTGCGTTCGATCGCCTTGGCCACGCGTTCGGCGTCAGGCAGATAGACGTTTTCGAGCGTGTAGGGAAACGGCGTGTCCGGCGCGCAGACGCGGACCACCGGCGCCTGCAACTTGAACAGGCAACGCTCGTTGATCTGCGCCGACAGTTCGGCGCCGAAGCCGCCGGTGAGCGGCGCTTCGTGAACGATGACGGCACGCCCGGTCTTGGTGACCGAGGCGACAATGGCCTCGATGTCGAACGGCAGCAGCGAGCGCAGGTCAATGACCTCGACGCTGATGCGGCCCTCCACTTTCGTCGCCGCTTCGAGCGAGGTGTGAAGCATCGCGCCGTAGGCAAAGACGCTGACCTGCGTGCCCTCCCGCGCCACGCGCGCCTTGCCGATCGGGATGGTGTAATCCTCCTCGGGCACTTCGCCGCGAATGGTGCGGTAGACCTTCTTCGGCTCGAAGAACAGCACCGGGTCGGGGTCGCGCAGCGCGGCCAGCAGCAGCCCCTTGGCATCGTACGGGTTGGACGGGATGACAACCTTCAGCCCCGCGGTGTGAACGAAATACGCCTCGGGCGACTGCGAATGGTAAAGCCCGCCCTTGATGCCGCCGCCGTAAGGCGCGCGGATGACGACCGGCGCCTGGTACATGCCGCCGGTGCGGTAGCGCATCTTCGCCAACTCACTGACGATCAGGTCGAATGCCGGGTAGATGAAATCCGCGAACTGGATTTCGGCGACTGGCCGCAGGCCGTTCATCGCCATGCCGATGGCCGCGCCGATGATGCCAACTTCCGTGAGCGGAGTGTCAATGACGCGGTCGGCGCCGAACTCCTGCTGGAGGCCGTCGGTGGCGCGGAACACGCCACCGTTGACGCCCACGTCCTCGCCGAGGATGATGGTGCGTTCGTCGCAGCGAAGTTGGTGGCGCAGCGTGGCGTTGATGGACTGGACCAGGTTGAGTGTCATCTATGGGAACTTGTAATCGTCGGATTCGCCGCCCCAATTGGGCGCTTCGCTGTCGGCGTAGGTGGGATCGTTGACCAGCTCCGCCATCTGCTCGCGCAAGTGCCAGGGCATCTCGGCGTAGACGTCGTGGAAGATGGAATCGAGCGGCGGGCTCTCCACCTTCTCGGCCGATTGAATGGCGGCTTCGATTTCGTGCGCGACCGCGGCGCGAAGTTCGGCGTCCTGCTCGACCGTGACGACGCCCTGCGCTGCGAGATAGCGCCGCATTCGCTCCACCGGGTCGCGCTGCCGCGCCTGCTCGACCTCGGCTTCGCTGCGGTAGCGACGCGGATCGTCGGCGGTCGAATGCGGCCCCATGCGATAGGTCACCGCTTCGATGAGCGTCGGCCCGCCGCCCTGCCGCGCCAGTTCCACGGCGGCCCGGGTGGCACTGAGCATGGCGAGCACGTCATTGCCGTCGACCCGCACGCCGGCGAATCCGTAGGCCGCCGCCTTCTCGGCCATCGTCGCCACGGCGGTCTGCTGGTGGCCCGCGGTGGAAATCGCATATGCGTTGTTCTTGCACAGGAATACCAGCGGCAGTTGGAACACGCCGGCGAGATTCATCGAGACGTGAAAGTCGCCGGTGCTGGTGGCCCCCTCGCCGAAGTAGACCAGCGTGACGGCGGATTCGTGCTTGAGCTTCGAGGCCCAGGCCACGCCGGTGGCGATGGGAATCTGCGTGCCGACCGGGCTGGAGGCCGGCACGAAATGGGCTTCCTTCCAGCCAAAGTGGGAGGGCATCTGCCGACCTTGCAATGGGTCCTGCACGTTGCCGTACATGTGGCAGAGCAGCTTCACGAGCGGCATGCCTCGGACCAGCGCAGCGCCCGGCTCGCGGTATTGCGACAGGGTCCAGTCGCCCTGCTGCAATGCCAGCGCGCTGCCGACTTGCGCTGCCTCTTCGCCAGTGCACGGCGCGTAAAAGCCGATGCGGCCCTGTCGCTGCAAACTGAGCAGGCGTGTGTCGAGTTCGCGCGTTAGCAGCAGCCAGCGATAGGCGGCGCGGAGTTCCTCGGCCGGTAGCGTAACTTCGCTGCACACACTGCCATCAGCGGCGATGAACGCAAACGGCGTGCACGCGTTTCCGTTGGTGTGCGCAGGCGCAGAGAGGACAGCCGTCACGTTCATGGGGCGTTCCTAAGCATGTCACGCGCGATGACCATTCGCATAATCTCGCTGGTGCCTTCGCCGATGGTGCATACGCGCGCGTCGCGGTAAATGCGCTCGATCGGAAACTCGCTGGTGTAGCCGTAGCCGCCGTGGATTTGCAGCGCTTCGTAAGCCACGCGCACCGCGGTTTCGCTGGCGAAGAGTTTGGCGCTGGCCGCCTCGCGGCGCGGTTCCTGCCCGTCGTCGAGCAAGGCCGCAGCTCGATAGACGAGCAAGCGCGCGGCGTCGAGGCTCACCGCCATTTCGGCCAGTTTGTGTTGAATCGCTTGATGGTCGGCGAGCCGATGCCCCATCGATCGACGCTCTTGCGCGTAGCGCAACGCCTCCTGGAACGCCGACTGGGCCACCCCGACCGAGAACGCTCCCACCATCGTCCGCCCCCGGTTCAAAGCCAGCATCGCATCGCGGAATCCTGCGTCCACTTCGCCCAGCACGTTGGCCACGGGCACGCGCGCCTGGTCGAACACTACGCCGCTGGTATCACTCGAACGGCAGCCAAGCTTGTGCATCGGCTGGCCGGGGATGACGCCGTCAATTCCGCGCTCGACCAGAAATGCGGTGATTCCCTTCGTTCCTGCCTCCGGCGTGGTCACCGCCATCGCCACGTACACGTCGGCGTGCGTGCCCATGGTCGTGAAGGTCTTCTCGCCGCCGAGTCGCCAGTGGTCGCCGTCGCGCGTGGCGGTGGTCTCGATCGCGGCCGAGTCGCTGCCGGCGTTCGGCTCGGTCATCGCCCAGGCCCCGATTTTTCGCGCGGCGATCAGGTCAGGGAGGAATCGGCGCTTCAGTTCGTCGGTGCCACGCAGGGCGAGATGCGAGACCGCCAATCCATAGCCGGCGAGCGAAAGGCCAAGCGAGGCGTCGGCGCGCGCCAGTTCCTCCATCACCAGCGCCGCGCTCACCCAGTCCATCCCCGCTCCACCGAACTCCGGGGAAACCGTCACGCCGATGAAGCCCAGTGCCCCGACCTCGCGGATAAGGTCGAGGTCGCACACGGCCGCTCGGTCTCGCGCCGCCGCGCCGGGCCGCACGCGCTCATTCGCAAAAGCACGCACGGCCTCGCGCACTTGCTGCTGCTCGGCGGTGAGGGAAAAGAGCATGGGCAATAATCAGCGCGGCA
>Ga0247727_10000676_pt1 | contig 83874 bp, 64 predicted proteins | sample WisWelCaveWW1625_FD_202498 | JGI IMG/M metagenome (GOLD analysis project Ga0247727, IMG submission 202498) | Biofilm microbial communities from Wishing Well Cave, Virginia, United States - WW16-25 | ecosystem: Environmental > Aquatic > Deep subsurface > Groundwater > Cave microbial mat | place...
GTGGCGCCGGCGCCGGGTTCGCTTTCGACGGCGATCCTTCCGCCGTGGTCGCTGACGACGGACTGCACAATGGCCAGGCCCAGGCCGGTGCCGTGCTGCTTGGTCGTGTAGTAGGGGGTGAAGAGGCGCGCGCATTCTTCGGGAGTCAGGCCGGCACCGGTGTCTGCCACTTCCAGGATGACGCCGGAATCGGCGGAGCGGGTGCGGACGGTGAGCGTGCCGCCGGAAGGCATCGCGTCGAGGGCGTTCAATACCAGGTTTTGGACCGCGCGGTTCAGCAAGCTGGGGTCGGCCTGGATGTGCGGGAGGTCCTCCTGGAGATAGACCTCGGGGTTCACCGGCGGGCACCCCGCGGTGTGAAACTGCGCATCGTGCAGGCGGAGCACTTCGCGCACGACATCATTCAGGCTGATGGCCTGGGGTTCCGGCGGCGGCATTTTGGCGAAATCGCTGAAGCGGCCGACGATGGTCTTCAGGTTGTTCAGCTCGGCCAGCAGCGTGGCCGTGGCCTCGCGGAAGACTTCCTCGAATTGCTCCGGCCGTTGCTGGCGGACGCGTTCCAGGTTTTCGATGGCGATTTGCAGCGGGAAGAGGGGGTTCTTCAGCTCGTGGGCCAGGCGGCGGGCCAGCTCGCGCCAGGCGGCAACGCGCTCGGCCTGCAAGATGCGCTCGCGCTGCTCGGAAAGCTGCTGGGTCATGCGGTTGAACGCCAAACCCAGTTCGCCGACTTCATCGCGGCTGTGCGTTTCTACCCGGACGTTCCAGTCGCCGGCAGCGACGGCGCGGGCGCCTTGAGCCAGCTTGAGCACGGGCGAAGTGACCCGCGCAGCAGCCCACCAGCTGACGGCCATGCCGAGCAAAATGCCCAGCGCGCCGGCCACCAGCGAGATGGAAACAATCTGGCGGTCCAGCTCGTACAACTCCCGCCGCGAGCTTCCCACCAGCAGCACGCCCAGCAGGTCGCCTCCGCGGCCGGCCAGCGGGAAGGCATAGATGGACTCCGCGCGGGCAGGGTCCGGCTCCCCGGATGTGATTTCCGTGAAAGCCTTGCGCTCGCGCCGGACTCGATCGATCAGAGGAGCAAACTTCGCAGCCTGGCTCAACTGGCCATCAGCATCGGTGAGCGCAGCGGGATCGAACGGAGCGGTCAAATTCTGGTACAGCAGCGCGCGCATCCCCGCGGGCATGACCAGCGATGCCAGAAAGGCTTTGTCCAAGCGCTGGCCACCGATAATATAAAGTTTTTTGTCGCCCACGCCCACGGTGCGCACAGCCATCAGCGCCAGCTCTGCGCGGGAGACAACGCCCGGCGGCGCAGAGGCCCCTGCTGCCGCGCCCTCGGCGGGAAAATCGATGCGCGTCAGGAATGTGCCCAGCGCCGTCCAATCAGCGGTCTGCGTCACCCACTCATGCTGGTGCAGGAACAACGCCGGGCGATGCGAGGAGGAAACGATCGTGGCGTCATGGGCAACCAGCTCGACGTAATCGAGGTGGTGGGCGCTCGACAGACCGCGCGCATCGCTCACATAAAGGGAGTAGTCGGGTTCCGCGCGTGCGAGGTCAATGGCCATCCGCAGCGTGGCTTCCGCGTCCGCCATTCCCTCCACGCGGAGCGCTACTTCGTCACCGCGCCTTGCGAATTCGCGCTGGAACTGCGCCACCAAGGCCGCGGTGCGCTGGCTTTCGAGCTGTTCGAAGGCGCGGCGCGTGCTGCTGGAAACGGTCCAGGCCACAAGCCCCACTGTGAATACGACAACTGCCACAAACACGGAGAGCAGACGCGCGCGGAAATTCACAGCCTGGCTCCTGCGCAGCAGGCGGTGAAACCAGCCGTGGTCCACGAACTGGCGACCCGGCGAGCAGCGGTGGCTGAAGTTTGCGGGAGTGCGTCGACGGGGTGTGAGAATCGGCGCGGAGCCGGCATCGGTTCGCGTCCCGGGTCGCGAAGCTTTGAGACGGGGACGCGCGTCATCATAACACACAGGCAAAACCGGAATTTCCTCCCTTTCCTCGATGTGTCGTCCGAGCCGCCGTAGAGGACGCCGGCGGGGTGACCTGGGAAAATTCCCCGGGGCGGAGGTCCCGGTGAAGTTTCCGGCCACCCGCAAGGGTGTCGCCGGCGAATGCCCCGCAGCAGCGCTCGTGCCCGCTTGCGGGTCGGGCGAGAGCCGCTGCGCGGACAATGACTATGGCCGACCGCTCCCGTTGCCGTTTGGGTGGCCGTTTCTATTGCCATTCCCGCTGGACTTCGGCGGCGGCGGGGGATCGTCGTCCGGCGTGACCGGGATGGTCCCCAGCGGCATGCCACGGAAGACGTCGTTGGCGAAGAAGAACTTGCCGTCCGAAGGCACCATCATGATTTGCAGCTTGTCGGACAGTCGCTCGGCAATAATCTTCTGGATGAGCAGCGGGTTCTGTTTGAGCACCAGGGCCTCGAGCTTCAAGCGCTCGGCGTCGGCGGCGCTGGTGACGCGGATGCGGTTGCCTTCGGCGTCGGCCAGCAGCTTGCGGCGCTCGAGCTCCGCTTTGCTGTCGATGACTTTGGCTTCGGCCGCAGCCTCGGCGTTTTTCACGGTGGCTTCCTTGCGCGCGGCGGCCTCCAGGCGGGACTGTTCAATCTGCTTCACCTTCAGCGGCAGGGTGTGCTGCATGGCATCGGCTTCGCCCTTGGCTTCCAGCACGCGGACGTGGGCGTTGGCTTCGGCGGCCTTGATGGCGCGAGCCTTTTCGGCTTCGGCTTCGAGCTCAGCGGTGCGCACCTGCTTCTGTTTGATTTCCACTTCGTAGACGAGGCGCTCGTTTTCCTGCTCTTTCAGCAGCAGGCCTTCGAGCCCCTTGGCGTACTCGGCGGGAAGCTCGATGTCGCGCAGCATCACTTCCTTGACGACGATGGCGTCGGCGCTCAGTTTTTCGGAGATGGCCGCAGACGCCTCCTGCCGGATTTTTTCCCGCTTCGCGGCGAAGACTTCGCGGACGGTGTAGTTCGGCACCACCTGGCGGAATACGCTGGCTACCACCGGCGGGACAATTTCGTGTTCCACCGGGGTGGGAAGGTTGGCGTGGATGTGGTCCAGTTTTCGCGCGTCCAGCCTGTAGCGGACCGTGATGGCCAGGCCGATGATCAATCCCTCCTTGGCCTGGACACGGAGTACTTCACCCTGCGATTTCGATTTGGCGTCCGGGGCTGCGGAGGCGGCCGTCGTGGCGAACACTTGGTCGCGGATGTCGTAGAGGGCGACGCTTTCCAGCAGCGGCTTGATGAAGTGGACGCCGGGGTACAGCGTTCCGGGCCGCGTCCCGGAGATCTGACTGACCACCACGGCGGCATGGCCGCTGGGCACCAGCACGATGCTGAGCCCCGCAAGGATGGGGATCACCGCTCCGGCGGCGAGCCGGCCGGCGAATCCCCAGCGAATTTCCGGCTCGCCCCGCAATCCCGCGACGTCCGGGCCGGATACGGCCTTGCCCTCGGCCCAGGCCTGACGCAGCCGCCACAGCCGGGTGGCGTGATAGACGTCGTAGGCGGTCACCGCCGCTGCGGCCAGAAGTAGGCCGGCGCCTCCCGCAAGCAGAATGAACTTCAGAAAAAACATAGGAGACCTCCTTCTCCCTCTCATGCAAGTTTCCGGGCCCGAGCCCGGGGAATTCGTCGTTTCTTCGGACGTATCGCCACCGTCCCGGTGGCGCAGTTGCTATTCGTAGGCCTCCGCCAAGCCAAGTCGCCAGCGCGACATTGGCGGTACGTCCGCCGCTCACCTAGCGGCTTGCCAGGCCAGCGCCGCGCGACGCCCACCGCAGCAGGCCGCTAATGCAGGCCCAGCCCAGCGACAGGGTGAGCGTCATCGAAAGCACGGCGACGGCAGTGAGCATGGCCACGATGGCCGAGGCGGACAGGATGGCCAGGGCAGCGGCGTTTTCCATTTCCAGTCTCCATTTCGCGAAAGTCTCGCGGGACAGTTAGAACAGCACTGCGGCGGCAGCCGCGACGCCCGGCCTGGCAACTGCCGCGGGCTTCGCAGAGACGGCAACAGGGCGCGCAACCGCCGGTCCGAAAATCCGCGCCAGCTCGGCTGTCTGGGCGGAGTGAAGCTCGACCACATCACCGGGGCGGACGAGCTCGAAAAGCGCCTCGACATCGGCCTTGTGCATTCGGATGCAGCCGTGGGAGGCCCGCTTACCGATCGAGCCGGGCACGTTGGTGCCGTGAATGCCGTAGCCACGGAGGCTGAGACCAATCCAGCGCGTCCCCAGCGGGTTTTCCGGACCGGGAGGCACGACCACGCCGGGATTGTCGGCGCCGCCGTACCAGGTGGGGTCTTCCACCCGGTTGATGACCTGGAATGATCCGGCCGGCGTGGGAGTGGTCCGGGCGCCAACTGCGACGCGGAAAATCTTCACGACACGGCCGTCTTCGATCAGCGCCAGCTTGCGCTGGCGAAGGTTGACCACGATGCGGCGTCGCGCGTTGGGGGTGAAGCGCAGCGCCTCAGGAGCGTCGGCCATGGCTGCAGGCGTAGTGAGCCGGGGGGCAAGCGTGCCGGAGGAGACTCCTGCACTTGCCAGCAGAGGCGGCGGCGTCTGCGCTTGAGCCGCAACAGCGATAAGGCCAACTGCCGCTGCCAGGAGTATCGAGTGTTTGAAGGAGGTTAGTGTTCGTTGCCCGCCGTTGATTTCACCGCTGCGCCGCATCGTAGCCTCCTTGCCGACTACGGGAGGACAGATGGCAGGCGGCAGGCCAGTTTTTAACTAGTTCTGAATTAAGGAGTTATGCGGTCTGGTGTGACAGTTTCTCGTGCCGTGGCGGCACAGTGTGGAAACCGACACCCGTAAGAGGCATGGAGGACTATTTGTCCACGGAAAGCGGCTCGCGTTTGGGGACGCGCGACGGCTCGGCATAGGCAGGTTGTTTGGCCGCGGCGGCGGTGGCGGGTTCTTCCTTTTTCTCTTCGTGGTAGTCGGCTTCGGTGTTGATGGCCCACAGGTCGTGCTGTTCGCCGCAGATGTTTTTCGCGGCGCACATCGCGGTCATCATGGAGTGGTCCTGATTATTGTACTTGTGCATCCCGTTGCGGCCGACCAGCTGGAGGTTGGGAAGGGTTTTCTGGAGCCAAATGCGGATAGCGTCCACCTGCTCGGCCCAGCCTGCGTCGTACATCGGATAGGCCTTGGGCATTCGGACCACGGTGCCGTCTTCCACATCTTCCGGGCGCACCAGGCCGAGTTTGCCGACTTCCTGCTTGGCCAGCTCGATCAATTTGGGATCGGGGCAGGTCCACATCTCGTCGCCCTCGAAAACGAAATACTCCATCCCCAGGCAGCTCTTGCTGGGGTCGGGAACCATGGCCGGCGACCAGTTCTTGAAAATCTGGATGCGCCCTACTTTGACACCGGGCTCGTGGATGTAAATCCAGTTGTCAGGAGCGACTTCACTGCGGTTGATAATCAGGCTGATGATGAGGAAATCGCGATAGCGCAGGCTGGCGGCCGCGCGCTGGATTTCCGGCGGTGGCGGCGGGTCCAGCGCCTGCACTAGGTCGCGGATGGGCATGGAACTGATAAAGTCGGTGCCGGTGAAACTCTCTTCCCCGTGCGGGCCGCGCGTAACCAGGCGGGTGACGCGGCTGGCGTCGTGGCAGATGCGCACCACCTGGCGTTGCATCCGCACCGGGTATCCGCGCTCTTCCAGCCTTTCTGCGAGGGTTTCCCACATTTGGCCGGGGCCGCGCTCGGGATACTGGAACTTGTCGATCAGCGTCTTGACCCTGGGTCGCTTCTGGCCGAACAATGCATTTCTGATGGCCGTGGTCAGGGACAGGCCCTTGATGCGCTGGGCAGCCCATTCGGCGCGGATTTCCGTACAAGGCACGCCCCAGACTTTCTCCGTATAGGTCTTGAAAAAGATTTCATAGAGCCGCTGGCCGAAGCGGTTGGAGACCCACTGCTCGAGGTTTTCCTCGACCGGGCTGGGCAGCACGCGGGACTTGAGGTAGCTGGCCATGATGCGGAAACTTTCAAAAATGCCCAGGCCGAAGAGCGCGTTGGCAGGCTTCAGGGGGTAATAGAAAAATTTCCCGCGGTAGTAAATGCGTGAGAGCCGCGGGCGTTCCAGGAACTTGCCGCCCAGGATTTCCTTCCACACCGCTTCGACTTCGTCCCACTTGGTGAAAAAGCGGTGGCCCCCGATGTCGAACAGGTAGCCCTTGTACTTGGCAGTGCGGGAGATGCCGCCCACAATGTTGTCGCCCTCGAGCACGGTGGCCGGCACGCCGCGCTTGGAAAGCTGGTACGCTGCGGTCAGGCCTGCGGGCCCGCCGCCGATGATGACCACAGACTTCTCTGCCAGGGATGCGGAGTTCTGCGTCATTAGGGATCAACCACGACAACTCAAGGCCGCAAATAGCCGCATCCTCAGCGCGGCGAGTTTTCACAGCCGATATGGATCCAGTCCGATGATGCGATGCCCCGGCGCATAAGACTATGGTACGGGAGTCCCTGATGGGAGCGGGACGCCCGTGTCGCCGCAGGTGACCGGGCTAAAGCCTGACGGTTCAACATTTCTAATCCTTCCACTGGCCCAGTTACACCTTCCTAAACGCGAGCGTAGCTGCCCTCCGGCTGGCCGCGTATTCGGCGGATAATTCGCCGCGCCGCGACATAGCTTCTAAATCGCTGCGTGAACAGGCTCCTGAACCAGCGCCGGTTCCTCAAATAGTGCGCGTCCACCCGGGGAAGCGCGTACGGGTCGGCGTCCGGTTCAACGGCTCCCGCAGCAGTAGAGCACGCCCCCCGAAAGTGTTGCTGCGCGCACCGGCGGACCGCAGGGTTCCACAGGCCATAGGGATAACAGAAAAACGCCGCGGGGCGGCCTGTGTGCGTCTCAATTTCTTCGCGACTCTCGGCGAGTTCCTTTTCCACATCCGCCGGGCCGAGGGCCGTGAGGGCGGGATGCGAGACGCTGTGCGCGCCGAAATCGATGCCCGCCGCAGAGAGTTCTCGTACCTGCTCCCAGCTCAGCAGCGGAGCCGTTTTGACCCATGCCGGCTGGCCGGGCCAGGCGCTGGTTTTGCCGAGATACGCAGTCGGCAAAAAAACGGTGGCCGGCAAACGGTGGCGAAGCAGCACAGGCGCCGCGACACTGAAAAAATCGGCGAAGCCGTCATCAAACGTCAGGACCACGGTCCGCTCCGGCAGGGGGTGATGCGCCCGAAGCGCATCCACGACTTCGGCCAGCGGCGCGACGCGGAAATGACCCGCCAGCCAGTCCATCTGTTGCGCGAACATCTCCGGCGGTATTTCGATGGGCGAGCCGCCGCCGGCGATGGAGTGGTAGGTCAGTATGACCGGTTCGTGCGCGACGCCCATTCGCTGTGCCGGCCCTTCAGGTGTGCTGCGCAACCTTGTTGTACACGGTACCGAGGACCGCGCCGATCACGAAGCCCACCGCGAAAGCCCACGCAAAGCCAACCAGGCTGCCCAGAAAACTCACCCGGTAGCCGGGGAAAAACTGCGCCAGCAGGCCGAGATGCGCGCCCACCTCGTCCCCGCCCTTGAGCACAAGTATGTTGGTGGCCAGGAACAGCCCGATGCCCATCGCCGTGCCCAGGACGATGCCCAGCAGCTTGGCGTTCAGCCGGATCACGGCTTTTTCCAACTGTTGTTCTTCGGGTTCCATCGCCGGTGTTGCTCCGTGGAAGACTGGCCGACCCAGATCCTACATGTGGTCCAGAAAATCGCCGTATTGTTCAAGCTCGGCGCGGGATTTCACGACGGTCAGCCACAGCCAGATGGTGAAATTGTGGATGAAGGCCACGCCCCAGCCGAGCAGGAAACCCGCACTAAATCCCCAAGCCAGGCCGACCCAGGCGCCGGCAAAACTGACGGTGTAGCCCGGGAAGAAATGTCTCAGCAGCCCGAGTTTGGGGCCGAGGGGATAGCCACCCTTGATGACCAGAGTCAGGGTCATCAGGAAAATGAGGCCGCCCAGGACAACACCTGTGGCCCCGCCCAGCGCGTTGCGGTGAAACGGCGCAAAGGCCAGCACAACCGGCTCTGGCAGTCGGTGTTCCTGTTCGTCTGGCATCGTGGGGCGGTCACCCGCGGCTTCTATTCTACATTGTTTTACGGCGCAGGAGCGGGCGGCGCAGGGCGCCAGGCCAGCGAAGTCCGTCCGACGTCGTGCCACGGGACGCGGCCGAGCTTGCGTCGCGCGGTTTCCTCCAGGATACGGAAGTAGATTCGCAGGTGCGCAGCTTCGTCCCAGCGCTCGTGGTATTTCTGGAAGCCGCGCTCGCCCATTTCCGCGCGCAGCGCGGGTTCGGTGCGCAGTCGCTCCATGGCCGCGAGAAGCTCCTGCGGGGTGCGGTAGGCAAAGCCGCCCCGGCTTTCTTCGACCACCTCCTTCAGGCCGCCGAGGTCGTGAACAATCACAGGCGTTTTTTGCAGATAGGCTTCGAGGATGATGATTCCGAAAACCTCGTAGCAAATGGAAGGCACCAGCAGGGCGACGGCGTGGCGGTAGCAGGCGCGGAGGCGGTCTTGTGGAAGAGAGCCGAGGAAAATGACATTGCTCATCCCGCGTGCCTGATCGCGCAGCGCGGCTTCGTAGTTGCCCGTCCCGGCAATGAGCAGGTCCGCGTGCGGGTAATTGCGGAACAGGGGAAACAGGTCCTGCACGCCTTTGATGATCTCCAGCCGCCCGACAAACAGGAAATAGGGGCGGTGATGCAGGGATTCGGCAGGCGGCGCGGCGGCGTGCTCCGCTTCCGGGACGAAGTAGGGGAGGTGCTCGATAGCGCGGGCGGGGACGAAGCCGCGGTCCTGGATCATGCGCGCGGTGAACAGGCTGGGCGAAACGAACTGGTCCACCGATGCGGCGCACTTCTCGAGCAGCGAGGTGTAGCGCCACCACTGCGGCGGGCGGCGGAAAGCCAGGGTGCAGCGCAGGCAGTCCGGGGCCTCGCACAGCCGTTCGTTGTTTTTCCACAGTACGTGCATCGGGCAGACCAGCCAGTGCTCGTGCGTGGTGTAGAGCTTGATGAAATCCGCGTAGTCCGGGGCCAGGGCGAGGACGCGCGGGCCGAAGAGAGAAATGTTGTGGTAGTGGATGACGTCGAAGCGCTTGCCGAGAAAAACCTCGCGGATGCGGCGGGACTTGAGCCAAACGCCGCCGGTCTGCTGAGAAAGCAGCGGGGAAAGCCTTCCCCAGCGGCTGCGCAGGGTGTGCACGGTGACGTTTGGGTGATTGGGGAAATTCGCCTTCGGCGCGGACGGCTCGAGCACGTGATAGCTATCGGCGTCGTGGATGACGTCCACGTCGTGGCCACGGCGGGCCAGCGCGTTGGCCAGGCGGTAGAGATACATCGCGTCGCCGCCGAAGCTGTACGGCGGGTAGAAGATGGAGAGATGGCAGAACCTAAGGGGTCGCGCCACGGCGTGCGGTCACCTCGTCGAAGATATCGAGCAATTGCCGGGCGGCGCTGCGCCAGGAGAGACGCGATGCGGCGGCGATCGCCGCCGCGCGCATCCGTTCGCGCCGCGCGGAATCGCCGAGCACGTCCGCCAACGCTCTGCGCCAGCCCTCGCGGTCACCGGGCGGAACTCCCAACGCTCCTTCACCGAGCAGCTGCGGCAGAGGGCTCTCCGTGGTCACGATGGCCGGTGCGCCGCAGGCCGCGCCCTCGACGGCCGGCAGACCGAAGCCCTCGCAGAACGAAGGCAATACCACCGCGTCGGCCACATTGAAGACGGTGCGGAGATCGTCGTCGCCCATATAGCCTGTGAAGTGTACGCGCGCTTGCAGCCCCGCGGCAGCCACCTGCCCGGCCAGCGGCCGATAGCCGGAATAGAAAACGTCGCCCAGATAGTCTCCGACAAGAAGGAGGTGCACCAGCGCATATTCCGGGGAGCGCGCCAGGGCAGCGAATACGTCCACGAGCATGGGTAGATTCTTGTGCGGGCTGAAGCCGCCGACATAGGCGAGGATGCGCGCGCCGGGCGGCAGCCCGAGACGGGCAAACAGCGCAGCAGAGTCTGCACTGGTGAGACGAAGGAAAGCCGGGTCGCCGGCTTCGCTGACGACGCGAATTCGCTCCGGCGGGAGACGCAGCTCCTGCACCAAGCATCGCCGCGAGTATTCGGAGACCGTCACAATCAGCCGCGCCTGGGCGCAGGCCAAGGCCACCTTGGCTCGCCAGAAGAGTTTTCCGCGCAGGGTGGGAAAAACCAGCTGGGGAAAACGCTCCGGGATGACGTCGTGAATGGTGACCAGGATGGGCACGCGGCTGAACACAGGCACATAGCTGTAAACCGACGGAAAATAAATGACGTCCACTTGCGCCGCGCTGATGGCCCGGCTGACGGTCCACAGATCGCCAGGTGAGCGCGCGCCGTCGGCCGCGGCGGCTTTCACCGTCGGCACACGGCTGCGGATGCGCACCATCTCCACGCCGGAGGGCAGCGGAAATTCCGTGGAATCGTCGTCCACGAAGAAGACGTAGCGCCGGGAGGAGTCCAGCTCGAGCGCGGCGGTGAGCAGGGCGCGGGCGAAGCGGCCGTAGCCGCGGCGGTTGGTCCAGCAGGTAGCGTCCACGCCGATGCGCATGGTCTTAAGCGTGCGGCTCCGGCCGGCCGGCAGCCTGCGGGGCCACGGCAATGCCGGCTTCGCGGCGCGGCCGGACAAAATGTTCCGCCAGGCAGAGGGCGAACACGCAGCCGCTGTAGAAATAATAGACCCAATGGGCGGCCACCGCGCCGGTGGTGAACAGCGGCCCGCGGCACGAGGCGAACCATGCATACACGCGCCAGTTCAGCGCCAGCAGCAGGCCGACGATGGCCAGCAGCGAGCCGCCCAGCAGCACAGGCGAAATCCGGGCGGGAAGAAATCCGGCCAGGGCCAGAGGCAGGAGCGGCAGCCCGGCGAAGAGCAGCCCCACCAGGAGCGCGCTGGCCTGTGCGGTGTGCGTCAGGTTGAGGTCGCGGGGGAGATTCCTGGTTTCCAGGATCAACCGCGTCCAGGGAATGGCGCGGAGCCAGATGTCGGCCTTGAGCAGGCCGCGCACAGTCCATTTCTTCAGATGCTTCACCTGGACGCGCTTATCGAGCAGGATTTTTCCGCCAGAGATGGAAATCCGGTAGCCCAATTCGATGTCTTCGACGGAGGGGTCCGGATATTTTTCTGTATCGAAGCCGCCGAAGCGGCGGAAGACCTCGGCGCGCACGGCGCCGCAGCCGGCCCAGAATGTGACGGCGCGCTCGGCGGCAGTCTGGTGGACGTAGTGGTGCATCAGGTTCTTGTATTGGGAAAGAAAATCAGGCCAAGCGGGAGATTGGTCATAGGAGCCGAACATCGCAGCGAGGCCGGGGTCGCGGGAAAAGTCTTCGGCAACGTAGCCGAGCGTCCCAGGCGCCACCACGACGTCGGCGTCCACGAAGAGAAGGATTTCGCCGCGGGCGTGCGCCGCGCCGAGGTTGCGGCCGCCGCCGGGGCCGATGTTGCGCGCGGTGCGCAGGTAACGCGCGCCAAAGTTTTCGGCGATGTTACGCGTGTTGTCTGTCGAGCAGTCGTCCACGACGATGACTTCGAAGTCCGCAAACGTGGAGACGCGCAGGGCTTCGAGACACCGGGGCAACTGCAGCCGGCCGTTGTAAACCGGCACGATCACCGAAACGCGCAGCGGCGGCATTCCATCCAGTTTGCGGCCTGCGGGTTGCGGGGTCAACGGCGACAGGGCGGAGGCGGGCGGGTCAGGCACGGGTGGCCTGGGCCATGCGCGCGCGCTCATAGTCGACCACGCGCTGGATGATGTCTCGGAGCGAAGTCACGGGCCGGTAGCCGATGACGCGGGCGGCCTTTTCGAGCGAAGGGACACGCCGCGGCATGTCCTCGAAGCCTGCCTCGTAAGCCTGGTCGTAGGGGATGTACACAATTTCCGACCGGCTGGCGGCAATCTGCTTCACGGTGCGGGCCAGCTCATCAATGGTCACTTCTTCGTTGCTGCCCAGATTGAAAACTTCTCCGATGGCCTCTTTCGTGCGGATGAGCTTCCCCAGCGCTGCGATCACATCGCCGACGTAGCCGAAGCAGCGCGACTGCCTGCCGTCGCCGAAAACGGTGATGGGCTCGCCGGCCAGAGCCTGGCGGACGAAGTTCGGCACAACCATGCCGTAGCGGCCGGTTTGCCGCGGCCCGACCGTGTTGAAGAAGCGGCAGACAATCACCGGGACTTTTTTTTCTTTCCAGTAGGCCAGGGCCAGGAACTCGTCAATGGCTTTGGAGCAGGCATAGCTCCAGCGGCCTTTGACCGTGGGGCCGATGACCAGGTCGTCGTCTTCGCAGAAGGGGACCTTCGTGGCCTTGCCGTACACCTCGGAGGTGGAGGCGATGACCACCATCTTTTTCTTTTTAGCGGCCAGATTGAGGATGATTTCGGTACCGCCGATGTTGGTCTCGATGGTGCGGACGGGGCTTTCGACAATCAGGCGCACTCCGACGGCGGCCGCGAGGTGAAAAATGACGTCGCAGCGGTCCACCAGCTCCGGGAGATCCGCCGCGTGCATGATGTTGCAAGTCTTGTAGTGGAAGCGCGGGTGGTCGCGGACTGCGGCGAGATTTTCGATCGCGCCTGTGGAGAGATCGTCCACGGCCCAGACTTCCTCGCCTTGCGCGAGCAGGTGTTCCGCCAGGTGCGAGCCGATAAAGCCGGAACCACCGGTAATCAGAATCCGCAAGGTGCAGGCTCCCCTGCCCGGCGGGTCTGGGACCGCCCCGGGCGCACACCATTCTATTCATTCCCGACCAGCCGGAGAATGGCTTTCTTCGGGCGCCTTGCGTCAGCGCGAACCCCAGGAAACCGGGGCCGCGTTTCAGTTGCATCCCGGCGCGGGGCAAGCGAAAATATGACGCGAACGGACAGGCGGATTTCAGCGAATGGCCTACCAGGACGAAAAAGTGGTAATCCTCTGCGGCGGTATGGGCACGCGCCTGCGCGAAGAGACGGAATACCGTCCGAAAGCCCTGGTGGAAATCGGGGGCCGGCCCATCCTGTGGCACCTGATGCGGCTGTACTACCACTACGGCTATCGCAAGTTCGTGCTCTGCCTGGGCTACAAGGGCGCGATGATCAAGGAATACTTCCTCAACTACCAGGCCATCCAGCACGACTTCACCATGCGGCTGCGGGCGGGCGCATCGCAAGTGTGGGACCACAAGGACCAGGTCGAGGACTGGGAAATTACGTTTGTGGATACGGGCCCGGACACGCCAACCGGCGGGAGGCTCTCCCGCATCCGCCACCACATCCAGGAAGACTATTTTCTGGCCAACTATTGTGACGGCCTTTCCGACATCAACCTGGAAGCGCTGGTGGCCTTTCACCAGGAGAAGAAAAAGGTGGCCACACTTTCCGGATTCTTCGCGCGCTCGCGCTATGGCGTGGTCAAGGTGGATGGCGGCGGCATCGTCAACTACTGGCAGGAAAAACCGCTGATGAACGACCGCACCCCCGGCGGATATTTTGTGTTTCACCGGAAAATCTTCGACTACCTGGACGACGATTGCATCCTGGAACGCGGCCCGCTCGAAGTGCTCGCGAAAGAGGGACAACTGGCGCTTTATCCGCACGACGGTTTCTGGTTTTGTATGGACACCTTCAAGGAAGCGCAGACACTGGACGAGATGTGGAGAAGCGGAGAACACCCCTGGAAGGTGTGGAGTTGAGCGTGCGCCACGAATTCTGGAAAGACCGCAACGTATTCGTGACCGGGGCCACGGGGCTGCTCGGTTCGTGGGTGACGCGCGCTCTGGCCGACGCCGGGGCCAACGTCACCTGCCTGATCCGGGACACGGTGCCGCAGAGCGAGCTGGCGCTTTCGGGAACCATCCAGCGGGTAAACATCGTCCACGGCGACCTGGACGACTATTTCACGGTGCTGCGCGGAATCAACGAATATGAGATCGAGTCCGTGTTCCACCTCGGAGCGCAGACCATCGTGGGGACGGCGGCGCGTTCCGCGATGAGCACGTTCGAAACCAACATCCGCGGCACCTGGAACCTGCTGGAGGCCTGCCGAGCCTGCGCGAAGCTGGTGAAGCGCGTGGTGGTGGCCAGCAGCGATAAGGCCTACGGCTCGCACCCGAAACTGCCGTACACGGAAGAGACGCCGCTCGAGGGGCGCTTCCCCTACGACGTGTCGAAATCGTGCACGGACCTGCTCTGCTTTTCCTACTTTGCGACCCACCGGCTGCCGGTGGGAGTGACCCGCTGCGGCAACCTCTACGGCGGGGGAGACCTGAACTTCAGCCGCATCATCCCGGGCACCATCCGCAGCGTGCTGCGGGGCGAACGTCCGGTGATCCGCAGCGACGGGAAGTTTGTGCGGGATTATTTCTTCGTCGAGGACGCCGTGGACGCCTACCTGGACTTCGCCGAGCAAATGGACCGCCCCGAGCTGCACGGCGAAGCCTTCAATTTTGGAACGGAGACGCCGGTCACCGTGCTGGAGCTGGTGGACCGCATCCTGGCCGTGATGGAGGCGCGCGAACTGAAGCCTGTCATCCTGAACGAAGCCACGCACGAAATCCGCGAGCAATACCTGGACTGCGCCAAGGCCCGCGCGCAGCTCGCCTGGCGCGCCAAGTATCCGCTAGAAAAAGGGCTGCCCCGCGCGGTCGAGTGGTACCGCAACTTCTTCGCCGAATCGAAAGGACTGCTCTCCCCTGCGAAAGCGTAAGCCCGCGCAGCGCGTGCCGGCGCCGCCCCGCGCCCCTTCGCTGAAAACTGCGTATCGCGGGCGTTCCGCGCTGGTGACCGGCGGGTCGGGGTTCCTTGGCGGGTGGGTGGCAGCGCGGCTGGCGGAGCTCGGCGCCCGAGTCATCCTTGCGGGGCGCGACCGCGCTGCCCTGGAGCGCTCCTGCGCCATGCACGACTTCCACGCAGAGCTGGCCATCGCAGATTTCTCCAAATCGAGAGCGTTCTGGAATGTTTACCGCCGCGTGAAGCCGGATATCGTTTTCAATCTAGCCGGCTACGGGGTGGACCCCACGGAGCGCGACGCAAAACTCGCCGTGGCGCTGAATACCACTCTGGTGAGCGAAATCGCGATGGCGGCAGTCCGGGCTCAGCAATCAGACTGGCGCGGGTTGCGCGTGGTGCATGCGGGCTCTGCCGCCGAATATGGCGCGGTGCGCGAGACACTCGTTGAGCAGACGCCCGCAAATCCCGTAACACTGTACGGGCGCACCAAACTGGCCGGCACGGGCGTGCTCTCGGCCCTGAGTGCCCACGGGTTGCGCGTCACGACGGTACGGCTATTCACGGTGTACGGCCCGGGCGAGCATCCCGGGCGTTTGCTGCCCTTGCTGCTGGATTCATCCAGGACGAAGCAACCCCTCGACCTGACGGCCGGAACGCAGCAGCGGGACTTCACCTACGCAGGCGACGTAGCCGAAGGGATGGTACGCATTGGCTGCCGGGCCGGCAGCGTGCCGCCTGTCGTAAACCTGGCGACGGGAAAACTCACAGCGGTGCGCAGATTTGCGGAAATCGCAGCCGCGGCATTGCGGATACGGCGCGGCCTGCTGCGCTTTGGTGCTCTGCCTGTGCGGGGTGACGAGATGCGCCAGGGGCGGGCGGATATCACGAGGCTGGTCCGGCTGCTGCGCTGGAGGCCGCGGACCAGCATCCGCAGCGGCGTGCTGAAGACCGCCGCGTTTGAGAAGCGCATCCGGCGCGGCGCGAAATAAATGATCCGACCGACCCATGCCGCGCCGGCACTTTCCCTGGTGATGCCCTGCTACAACGAGGAAGACTGCCTGCGCGAAACGGCAGGGGAACTCCTTTCCGTTTTTGCCGCGCGGCAGATTCCCTTGCAGCTCGTGCTCGTAGACAACGGCTCGCGCGACCGCACGGGCGAAATCATTGACTCGCTGGTGGCCGAGGGAGCGCCGGTTACCAAGGTCACCGTGGCGGTCAACGAAGGCTATGGCCACGGCGTATTGCAGGGTCTGAAGGCATGCACCGCACCGCTGGTCGGCTATCTGTGCGCCGACGGCCAGGTGGCTGCGGTGGAGGCAGTGACCACCTATGAAGCCGCGCGCGCGGCCACGCGTCCGGCGCTGGCCAAGGTACGGCGGAAGTTTCGCAAGGATAGCTGGAGGCGGAAGCTGGTCTCCGTGGTGTACAACCTGGGGATGCAGTGCACGTTCGGCTGGCTGGGCTCGATTGATTTGAACGCCAGCCCGAAAATCTTGCCGCGCGATGCCTACCAGGCCATGGAATTGCAGTCCAGAGATTGGTTCCTCGACCCCGAGCTGATGATCAAGGCCAAGCACCTGGGGCTGCAAATCCTGGAGCGCGACGTGGAAGGGCTGCTGCGCCGCGGCGGGGTGAGCAATGTCCGCTACGTGACCATCGCGCAGTTCCTGAAGAACATATTGAGCTACCGCTTCGGCGCTCGGCTGCGCGACTGGCGCAAGAAATCCCGTGCGCTCGCCGCAGACCTTCGCAGCCGCCGCGCTGCTGTCCCCTCAGCGGGAGGCGGCGCGCCGCGATGACCTCGCGCCCGGAAGCCACGCGTCCAGTTTCGGAAATGCTGGCGCGGCGGAGCGAGTGCCGCGCGTGCGCAGGCACAAGGCTGCTGAAATTCCTTCCCCTGGGCGACTTGCCGCTGGCCAACTCCTACCTGACCGCCGAACAGCTCAACGACCCGGAGCCGCGGTTCCCGCTGGAAGTCTATTTTTGCGAGGACTGTTCGCTGGTGCAGTTGCTCGACGTCGTGGACCCGGAAATCCTCTTCGGAAACTATCTGTATCGCACGGGGACCAACCAGACCATCGTGCGCCACAACGCCGCGCTGGCGGAGGCCGTGGTGCGCAAGCTGGGCCTGGGCGGCGCCAGCCTGGTGGTGGAAATCGCCAGCAACGACGGCAGCCTGCTGGCGGCGTTCCGCGAGCGAGGGACGCGCACGCTGGGGGTGGAGCCGGCGCGCAACATCGCGCAGATTGCGCGCGACGCGGGGATTGAAACCATCAGCGAATTCTTCGACGGGGGAGTGGCGCAGAATATCCTCCGAACCCACGGGGCGGCGTCAGCGGTACTGGCCAATAACGTGCTGGCGCACGTGGACCAGACCGTGCCGTTCTTGTCGGCGTGCCGCGCGCTGCTGGCGCCGGGCGGGCGCGTAGTGATCGAAGCGCCCTACCTCGGGGAGATGGTGCATCGCCTCGAGTACGACACGGTGTATCACGAGCACTTGTGCTACTACTCCGTCACGGCGCTGATGCGGATGTTCGAATCCGCCGGGCTGGCGCTGGACGACGTCGAGCTGGTGGAAATCCACGGCGGTTCGCTGCGCCTCTGGGCCCGGGCGCTGGATTCACGAGGGCATGGTGAATCTGCGCGGCGGATGGCCACCGAAGAAGCGTTGCAGGGGCTGACGCGTGCGGCGACGTACCGCGAATTTGCGGCGCGCGTGGCGCGGAACCGCGAGCAACTGCGGGCGCTGCTGGCGCGGCTGCGGGCCGAGGGCAAGCGCATCGCGGCCTACGGCGCGGCGGCCAAGGGCAACACCCTGCTCTGCTACTGCGGCATTGGACGCGAGACGCTGGAGTTTGTGGCCGACCGCAGCACGCTCAAGGTCGGATTGTTCCTGCCCGGGAGTCGCGTGCCGATTGTTCCGGTGGAAAAAATCCTGGAAACGCAGCCGGATTACGTCCTAATTCTGGCGTGGAATTTTGCGCCGGAGATCTTCGCCAGCCTGGAAGCCTACCGCGCCAAGGGCGGGAAGTGCATCCTGCCAATTCCCGAGCCGACTGTCGTCTGAGAGCGAATGGCCGGGCGCGAAGTGAATTTCGAATGACAGGAAATCCTGGCGCCGAGGCGCGGAGCCCGTGGAATCAGGCAGAGGAATTCTGCGGCAAACTTAGATTGAAATAATCTGCACGCCCATGGCCATCAGGGCGGCGGCGATGATGGCCTCGGGGATCTGGCGCGGGATGCGGCCATGCAGGCGGCTGGCCAACCACACAGCGGGGATAGAGCCGCAGAGCAGGCCGGCGATGGCGGGCCAGTTGACGTTGCCCAGGCCGAAGTGGGAGATGCCGGCCAGGCCGGAGAGGATGGTGCCGATCCACACGTTGGTGCCTACGATGGTCCCGGAGTCGTGCCGGTAGAAAAGGATCATGGCGGGGATGAGCGCGACGCCGCTGCCGATGGAAGTGACGGTGACGCTGACGCCAGTCCCGAAGCCGATGAGAACCAGCAGCAGGCTGCGCTGGAGGGGCGAGAAGTGAATGCGGCGGTCCACGGCCGAGGGACGCACGGCGAGAGGAAGCAGGCGGACAATCATGATGACGGAAACGACGATGAGCACCACGCCGATGGCACGCAGGAGATAGACGTTCATGAGCTCGGGCTTGCGGACGCCGAGGTAGCGGATGATGAAGGCCCCGGCCAGTACGCCCGGCAGGCTGCCGATGCTGAGGTCGCGGACAATTTCCGTATCCACCATCTTCCGACGGTAGAAATTCCAACTCCCGTAGGCTTTGGTGAGGAAGGAAAAGACCAGGCTGGTGCCGACGGCCACGGCGGGCTGCAAGCCGCCCAGCAGGATCAGCATCGGGGTGAGCAGAGAGCCGCTGCCCATTCCCGTCATCCCGACCATCAGCCCGATGATCAGGCCGATTTCGATCATCAGGCTGAAATTCGCGGGCATGTTACTGCTCGATGTAGCCGAGCTTGGTCAGACGCTCCTTGATTTTTTCGGCTTCGTCGGGAGAATAACCGCGGTCGTGCGGGGGATCGATCAGGCCGCGCTGCTCGAGCCACGTGAGAATGCGCGCGGCAGAGGCTTGCTCGGATTCGTTCTGCGTTTCGATGGTGATTTCCGGGCTGGCCGGCGGTTCGTAGGGCGCGTCCACGCCGGTGAAATCCTTCAGCTCGCCGGCCATAGCCTTCTTGTACATTCCCTTGACGTCGCGCTTCATGCATTCTTCCAGGGGTGCGCTGACATACACTTCGACAAAATTTTCCACCGAGGCACGGACTTCGTCGCGGATGGCGCGGTAAGGGGAAATGGCCGCGGAGATGGCGATGCCGCCGTGGCGGCTGATCTTCGAGCACACCCATCCGATGCGGCGGATGTTGGTGTCGCGGTCTTCCTTGCTGAAGCCCAGGCCCTTGGTCAGGTGGGTGCGCACGACGTCGCCGTCGAGGATATCCACCAGGCGGCCGCGGCGCTCCAGTTCCGGGGCGATCATTTCCGCCAATGTGGACTTGCCGGAGCATGGTAGCCCCGTGAACCAAAGCGTGAATCCCTTGTGTTTTTTCGTATTCATTCCAGCGAATTCCTTTCGGATTGTAGCAGCGCGCTACTGATTGCGATAGGCGGCGCGCAGGATTTCGGCCACTTCGGGCCGGGTGAACTCCACGGGCAAGTTCTCCCCGTTGCGGAGCATCTCGCGGACTTTTGTGCCGCTGAGGGTAAGGCGGTCTTCGGGAGTGTGCTTGCAGGTCTTTTCCGAGCCCATCGCGCCGCACTTCTTGCAGAAAAACGTGGCGTCGAAGCAGATGGGAGTGATGCCCAGCTCGTCGGCCTCGAACTCGAAGAACTTCTTCTGGGCGTCGTAGGGGCCGTAGAAATTGCCGACGCCGGCGTGGTCGCGGCCGACGATGAAGTGCGTGGCGCCGTAATTCTTACGGGCGATGGCGTGGAAGATGGCCTCGCGCGGGCCGGCGTAGCGCATGGCCGCGGGATAGAGGCTGAGGACGGCGCGGGAGGAGGGCAGGCCCGTGTCCAGCAGAGCCCGGTAGCAGTTCATGCGGACTTCAGCGGGCACGTCCTCTTCGCGGGTCTCGCCCATCAGCGGGTGGAGCAGCAGCCCGTCCACGGTCTCCAGCGCGCATTTCAAAATGTATTCATGCGCCCGGTGGACCGGATTGCGCGTCTGGAATGCGACTACGGTTTTCCAACCGCGATGGTCCATCAAGTAGCGCGTCTCTTTGGGATCCAGCGTGTACTGGGCGAAGTCTCCCCGCGGTTTGCGCCGCAGCAAACGGATGGGACCGGCGATGCAGCAATCGCCGACCGACTGGAGATATTGCACACCGGGGTGTTTGTCGCTGGTGGTCAGCAGCGTCTTCTGCGCTTCCGTTTCGCGGTTGAACCGGAAAACCTCCGCCACATCGAGGACGGCCACGGGGACACCGTCCGCGCCGGCCAGCGCAACCATGGCGGACGTTCGCGCGGTGTTGGCGGCCTCTTCGCCAACCGCCAGCGTCACCGGCATGGTCCACGGCAGGCTGTTGCCCAGCCGCTGATGGGCCAGCACGCTTTTATAGTCGTGCTCGCCCATAAAGCCTTCCAGCGGCGAGAACGCGCCGATGGCGATCAGCTCCACGTCGGAAAGCTGTCGCGCGTTCAGTTCCACCCTGGGCAACTTTTCGGCCTGCGCCAGCCACTGCTCGCGCTCCGCTCCTTCCAGGATGCGGTTAATCAGTCTGCCGCCGTGCGGACGATTGATGAACATAGCCGGGAGATGCCCTCGATGGGTTCAGGGTTGCCGGAGCGGGAGCCGCGCCGGCGAAAGAGCGGTCACTCGCGACCGCTCCAAGTGCGGAAACTGCGAATCTTTTCAATATCGTTGCGGGCATCGCCGGAGTAGCAGAATGCGCGGTCGTCCCAGTAGACGTCAGCGACCACTTTTTTGCCTTGCGTTTTGTAGTCGGAATTGCGGTTGATTTCGTCGTGCGGGATCTTGTTGCTGTCCAGATAGGCGGCGATTTCCGCTTCTCCCCGGGTGGTGAAGACCACGATCTTCCAGCCCTCGGCAGCGAGCGTGCGCATGGCTTCGATCACATCCGTGCGCGGGGCGCCCAGTACGCCGGGGCCCTTGTACCCGTCGTATTCCGCAATCACTCCGTCGAAATCCACGGCAATCGTTCGACGGGAACCGTTCAAACCTGCAGCCATTTTTCCTCTTTCACACCCATCTCCGGCAGCGACGGGGCCAATGGAGCAATTCTGCTGCCATGTGTGACAGCCGCAAAACGCCGCAAATAAACTGATTCCAAGAGCTTTACTATATCACAGTTGGTTCTCCTCCTCACTCCAAGTGCGAAGGCCAGCTTCCTGAAATGCGCAACATTTTTCCCATTCCCGTGGGCGAAGTCATGCAAACTCACGGGTTGCGTCCGGAGCATTCTGCAACATGTCCAAAATCAATCAATTGCCGAACAAGCGGACATCTCGATCCGGCCTCAAAATTGCTCTCTACAAGGGTAGCTCGGTCCGTGGCCAGAGCCGAGTTCCCGGGAATGCACCGGGCCCTTTTCCAACAGGGAGGTCACAAGGAGTTTCAATGCTTCTCTATGTCGGCCCTGACCAGTTGATACCTCTATCCGGGATCCTCGGCACCGCCGCCGGCCTGGCCCTAATCTTCTGGGGCAGAGTGATGAATGGCCTCCGCAGGATGCTTACAGCCTTCCAGCCTGCGAGCGGCCGTCAGAAGTTTCCCGGCGCTTAATCGCGTTGGACCTGTCCATCCCCGTCCCCGTGCTGCCGTCAGGGCTTACCCGGTTGTGTCTAAGAAACAACCGGAATGACGGCGCCGCACCACGAGGGACACAGGGCAGCCGCTTGAGTTCTGCTATGATGGATGCGCTTTTCTCGCATTCACTTTCTGCGCCTTTGCGTTGAAAGCTTGTTTGCGCAGTGGCGCACCGTACTGATGACAGACCGAGTCGCCAACCCTTCCGCGCCCGCCAGCAGCTTCTCTCTTGCGCAGCATTTCCTGATCGCCACATGGTTCGCGCTGCTGGCCGGCCTGCTCGAGGGCCTGTCCTTCTTCATCCTGCAGCACACCGGCGGATTGAACTGGCAGGTGAAACTCACTGCGGTTGACCAGAACATCCTATGGGCCTCTCCCCTGACAGACCTGGTTTTGTTCCTCCTAGTGGCAGTCGTTTCAGCCCCGGTCCTGTGGCTGGCGCGAAGAACGCGGTGGCAGGTCGCCTCGATGCTGGTTTTCGGATTCCTCGCCGCCTATGCCGTGCTTTCCGTTTCCGGGCGAATGCAGGGTTACGGAGTGCTGGCGCTCTCGCTGGGCATCGCGGTGGCGTGCGGCCGGTGGGCGGTGGTGGACGCGCCGGCGGCGATGGCGCGGCTCCAGCGCACCCTTCCCGCACTCGCGGGGCTCACGTTGTTCGCCTGCGTCGCTGGCGCGGCCAGCGGCTGGGTGCTGGAGCGCATCGAGATTTCGCGCCTGCCCGCTCCGCCTGCCGGTGCGCCGAACGTGCTGCTGATTGTCCTGGACACGCTGCGTGCCGACCGGGTGGGAGCCTACGGCTATGCGAAGCGGGTCACCCCATTTCTCGACGAGTACGCGAGGCAGAGCGTACTGTTCGAGCGCGCGTTCGCGAATTCCTCGTGGACGCTGCCGTCGCACACATCGCTGTTCACGGGGAGGCTGCCGCATGAACACGGGGCGACACTGGAGCCTTACGACGGCCGCTTCCCTACCCTGGCGGACGCGCTGGCCGGACACGGGTACGCGACTACGGGAATCGTGGCCAACACCTACTTCGCTACGCGGCTCCACGGCATGGGGCGGGGCTTCCAGCACTGGGAGAACATCTTCGTCAGCGCGGCGGACAGCGCGCGGCGCACTGCGCTGGGCCGCAAGCTGGAAAAACGCCTGCTGGACCGCATCCAGTTGCGCGGGCAGCCGGGACGCATGGCCGCGCCGGAAATCACATCCCGGTTCCTGCGCTGGCTGGATGCGCGGCCGCAGCGCCCGTTCTTCGCCTTCCTGAATTACATCGACCTGCACCGGCCCTTCGCTCCTCCGGCCGAGTACGCGGCGAGATTTGCGCCGGAGATCATCAAAATTACGCCGCCCGGGGCGTGGCGCCGGCGCGGCACTGCAGCGGAGATCGCAGACGAGGCGGAGCTCGAAAAGCTCTACAGCGATGGGTACGACGCGACGCTGGCCCATCTCGACGCCGTGCTGCGAAACCTGTTCGCGGAGCTCCGGAAACGCGGACTGGAAGAGAATCTCCTGGTCATCATCACATCCGACCACGGCGAATCGTTCGGCGAGCACCGCGTCTCCGGTCATCGCAACAGCCTGTACCTCGAACAGCTACGCGTGCCGCTGATGGTGCGGCTGCCGGGGAAAACGCCGGCGGGGCAGCGGGTGGCAGGAGTCACCGGCCTGCACGACGTTTCCGCCACCATCGCGGAGATCGCGGGGCTGCCTCGCGCAGCACTGCCCGGCAATTCCCTCGCCGGATGCTGGACCGGCGGGACCTGCGGCAGCGGCGAAGTGGTGGCTGAAGTGGACGGGGGCCGCTACCCCGGCGTCGAAGAGCACTGGCCAATCTACCAGGGCTGGGTGAAGAGTTTCATCACGTCTCCGTGGCAGCTTCTTCTCCAGCAAGACGGCAAGGCAGAACTCTTCAACTGGGAAACGGATCCGCTGGGCACACACAACCTGATCGAGTCGACAGAGGGCAGGCCGATCGCCGCGGGCCTCCGCGCGCGCCTGCTGGCGCGTGTCCCTGAGGCGCGCACCGCCGGGCGGGCCGCCGGAGGGCTGAAGTGACGCCTCCAGCAGCGGCCAGAGCGGCGGGCGAATGGCGGGCTTCGGATGTAGGGATGGTTGCCGCGTGGTTCGGTCTGGCCGGAGGGATGGTGGAAGGCGCCGAATACTGGGCGCTGGCCAAGCTGGGCTGGCTATCGCTCAACGAGGCGCTGGTAGATGCGGGGCCGGAGCAAATCTGGGTCTCCGCCGCGTTTAACCTGATTCTGTTTACTGCGTTGGCGCTTCCCCTGTGGCTTGCGGCGCGAGCGGTCCCCGTGGAACACCGTCCCGCCGTTTTCCTGGGCGTATTCACTTTCTTGAGCACGTTCAATCTGTTCGCGCTGCCGGACCGCCTCCAACTGCGCGGGGCTTTCGTGCTGGCGCTGGGGATGAGCGTTCAGATAACGCGACGCGCGGCGCGAGACCCGGCCGCGGCGTTGGCGCGGTTGCGCCTGATGCTGCCGGCTGCAGCCGCGCTGGCCGCGCTCTTGTGTGCGGGCATCACTGGCGGGCGGCGGCTGCACGAGCGCTGGGTGGAATCGCAACTCGGGGCGGCCGACGCAGGCGCACCGAATGTGCTGCTGATTGTGCTGGACACCCTGCGCGCCGACCATCTCTCCAGCTACGGCTATCCGCGGAAGACCTCGCCGCACCTGGACCAACTGGCCGCCGAGGGCGTGCTGTTCGAACGCGCGTATTCGAGCTCGTCCTGGACGCTGCCTTCGCACGCCTCGCTGATGACTGGGCGCTACACCTTCGAGCATCGCGCCGACGGCCGGATGACCGGCCGCATGCTCGACACGCGCCTTCCTACGCTGGCGGAAATCTTCAGCGCGCGGGGCTACCGCACGGGTGGATTTGCTTCCAACGTGGCCTGGGCATCACCGCGGACGGGGCTGGCGCGCGGTTTTCAGCACTATGACAATCTCTACGCCAACCTCACGGATATGAGCGCGCGGACGTTTTATGGGCGTTTCTTGCGCCGCTACATCCACCGATACCTCTTCCGGCTGCCGCGCTACCCGCGGCGCGCGTCACACGAGATTACGCGCGCGTTCCTGGAATGGCGCGACCAAGATTCGCAGCGGCCGTATTTTTCCTTCCTCAACCTGATGGACGTGCATGACCCGCGATTTTCGCTGCCCCCGCATCGCGGAAAGTTCACCGGCGAGACCTCGCTGCCCGGGGGCGAGAGTCCGGCAACGCTCTGGAAGCTGACGCCGCGGCAGGCTGCGGACCGCCAGGAGATGATCGGCGAGTACGACAGCGCGCTGGCCTACCAGGATGCGCAGCTCGGGGCGCTGTTCGAGGCATTGAAACAGCGGGGCGAATGGGAGCGGACGATTGTCATGGTCACCTCCGACCACGGGGAGCTCTTCGGCGAGCACGGACTGTTCGACCACGGCAACGGCGTCCATCACGCCGTGGTGCACGTACCGATGGTTTTGCGGTTCGGCGATCGGTTGCGGCGCGGCGTGCGCGTGGCCGCGCAGGTCAGCCAGTGCGACGCAGGCGCCACGCTCTTGGAACTGGCCGGGGCCGCAGGAACCGTCCTTTTTGGCGGCACGTCGCTGGCGCCGCTGTGGAGCAACGCGCCCGTGCCGCCGGAGGCTCGGGCTGTCTTAAGCGAGGTGGACAAGGCGGCGATTGCAAAAATCCCCGCAGAATGGCCGGTGCGGCGCGGCTGGGTGAAAACGGTGATCACCGGCCGATGGCAGCTCATCCTGCGCGAGGATGGGGCCATGGAGCTTTACGATCTGAAGAATGCCCCGCATCAGGTGCGAAACCTTCGCGCAGTGCGCGAACACCGCGCGGAAATTGAGCGGCTGATGGAGCTGCTGACTTCGCAGGTGGCGGAGGCGCGGCCTGCCGCTGAGAAGGCGCTGAAAGGACTGCAATGAGCCAGGGGCAGACACACGGACCCGACCCGCGCCGTGGCGACATCCTGTTGCTCGCCGCGTGGGCGGGACTGGCCACGGGTCTGCTCGAGGGGGCCGCGCTGCTCGTTTTTCAGGAAACCGCGTGGCTGAGCTGGAACCAGGGACTGCTCTCCGTGACACGCGAGATTCTGTGGATCAGTCCGGTCTTCACGGGAGCATTTTTCGTGACGGCCGGGGTGCTGCTGGCGGGGCTGGCCGCCGCGATTCCCCGGTGGCCGTGGATGCGCGTGGCGTCATTCGTGCTGGCGTTCCTGGCGTATTTCGATCTGCTTTCGGTGCCGGGAACGGGCCGGGTGCGGCATTCCGCGCTGGTTGTGCTCGCGCTGGGGCTGGCCAGTCTGACTTCGGGGTGGCTTTTCCGAAAAGAGGAAGCCGGCATGAGATTGGTGCGGCGCACGCTGCCGTTGCTCGTGCTGATGGTCGTGCTGCTGTTCGCGGGGATTGAAGGCAGTGCGTGGTGGAGCGCGCGCCAGGCTGAAGCCGCACTGCCTCCAGCGCTGCCCGGCACGCCGAATGTTCTGGTTGTGGTGTTTGATGCGCTGCGAGCGGACCACGTCTCCGCTTACGGCTATGCGCGGGCCACTTCGCCCGGCGTGGACCGCGTGGCGGCGGCAGGGGTGCTGTTCGAGAACGCGCATTCGACATCGTCGTGGACGCTGCCCTCGCACGCATCGCTGCTCACCGGGCGTGCGACATACGAGCACGGGGCCGAAAAGCACGCACTGGACCACCGCTGGCGCACACTGGGCGAGGCGCTGCAACAGCGCGGCTACCGCACGCTGGGCGTATCGGCAAATACCTATTTCTTTGTCCGCCGCTGGGGATTTGGCGCGGGGTTTCACCGTTTCGAGGATTATTTCCATTCCTGGAAATCCATGCTGCTGCGGACGCTCTACGGCCGCAAGCTGGAACAATTTGTTTTCTACCGCGTGGGCGACCGCGACATCTTCGACCGCAAGCGCGCGCCGGAGGTCAATCGCTCGGTCCTGCGCTGGCTGGACCGCGACGCTGCGCGGCCGTTTTTTGCGTTTCTGAACTACTACGACCTGCACGACCCGTACGTGCCGCCGCAGCCGCACCGCAGCCGCTTCTCGAAACACCCGCGTCCCGGCGGCGTATTGAACGGGTTCGCCAAGCTGACGCGCAAGGCGCTGACAGCCGAAGTCGTGCAGAGCGAGATGGACGCCTACGACGGCGGCCTGACCTACGCTGACGAGCATTTCGGGCAACTGCTGGAGGAATTGCGCCGCCGAGGGAAGCTGGACAACACCATCATGGTACTCACCGCGGACCACGGCGAGTCGTTCGGCGAGCGCGGCGAATTCATCCACGGCACGTCGCTGCACCACGAGCTGCTGCACGTGCCGCTGATCCTTTCCTGGCCCGGAAAGATCCCGGCGGGGGCGCGCGTGGCTCAGCCGGTCACCAATGCGGCGCTGCCGGCCACGGTAATGGATTTGATCGCTCCGAGCGCGACGGCGGAATTTCCTGGCCCGCCGCTGACAGCACTATGGAAATCCTCGCAGACGTCTGCGGAGTGGCCGCCGGTCTTTGCCGAGCTGGGCATAGAAGGACCGATGCGGGCACTCATCACCCGGGAATGGCACTACATCGAAGACGACCGCACCGGACCGGAGCTCTACGACCGGGCGAAGGACCCACAGCAGAAAACCAATCTGGCCGCGACGCCGGAAGGCCACCCGGTCACCGCGGAATTTGCGGCCAAGATGAAAGCGCTTCTGGCGTCGTTGCAAAAGGCGGCACCGAAGGGCCCGGCGCTCGAAAAAGGGAAGTAACGCTGCGTCACTGCGGGACCATGTACAGGTTCCACTGCGCCCCCGGAAACACCACTGGCAAATCCAGCGGTGTTTCATAATAAGAGAGGACGTACCGGAAATTGTATTTGCGCGCCAGCGCCTGCCATTCGGCGCGCGTCCGCCGCGCCCAGGGTTCCTGCCACGCAGGCTCGGGACGCACGCGCCCGCGACCTTTTTCTGCCGCGCGCCGCACGTAGTCCGGGTCCGTGTAGTCCAGCCCGTACAGCTCCTTCGCCATCGTGCCGATGACCCCCGAAAGGCGAGGCATATAGGTCATGATGTAGAGCGTCTCGAGCTCCATCAGCACCGGGTTTCCGGTTTTGGGCTGGATTTCCGTCCGCGGAAAAAGCGCCGGCAGGATCATCTCCTCCGGCTGCGCATGGCGTGAAAGCCACTCGCGGAGCGAGACATCGTAGGGGCTGAGCACATCCCAGCGAAACTTGCTGCGGTCCCAGGGGTCCAACTGTTTCCCCGGGAGCACGGCCGCGGCCAGCAAGAGGCAGGCGACCGCGAGGAGTACCTGACCGCGCTCCCCGGTGACCGTCCGGCTTGTCTCGCGCAATTCTGTGAGCCGCAGAAACCCTACGGCGCCCGCAAAGCCTGCAACCAGGTAGAGAACTCCGCGCGTCTCCCCATAGAGCAGCGCAAGAACGGCCACCAGCGCCGCCCCCGGCGCGTACAGAACCCAACGCTTCCCGCCCGCCGCATCGCAGAGAAAGACAACCGCACCCAGCGCCGCTCCCCAGAAGATGTAAATCAAATTGTTTTCTACTCGCCCGGAGTAGAGGAACGGAATCCCTCGACCCTCGAGAACTCGGAGTCCCGCGGCGAACAGAAGGACTCCTGCCAGCAAAAGCAGCAGCCGGGATCGCCGATGCGCCTCTATCCCGTCGTAAATTGTCGCGAGCACCGCTGCGGTCACCGGCAATAGCAGCAGCGCGACGATATTCGAGAAACGGTTGGGCATGGCCCGCTCGACGTACCACGGCAAGCCATCGAACATCCATTGATAGACCCCGCACAGCCAGACCATGCCCATCGTCATGGCCCCGAAAAACAAGGCCCAAAACAGCGACTCGCGTTTCATCAGCCGTATTGGCGCGTTTACTGCTCTCACGGAGAGCCACCACGCGAGCGCGCCGAATACGCCGAGGGCAGCCGGCGTGCCGAGATAGCCGAGCGTCATCAGGGGGAACAGCCGGCGATGGGTATCGGTCCACTGGGTGAAGACGCGATGGATGGAGTAAGCATCCGCGTCCATGATGTACGGCGCGGCCATCGGAACTTCGCGCGCCGTGAAGAACACGTAGCCCGCGAATCCCGCCGTCATCGCCATCCCTGCCGCCGCAAACGCGAACAGCCGCACCCGCTCACGCCTCAACGGCCGGCCGGCCGCGAGAAGCGCATAGAGCGCCGCCCACGGCCACACCACGATGGCCATCGCGGCGTGAATCGCGGGGAGCAAGCCAGCCAGAAACCCGGCCAGCCGCCAACACCGGGCCAGCAACAGCGCCGGGACAATCACGGCCAGTTGCAGGCCGACGTGACCGTTACTGTAAAACCCGGGAAACACCCACTGCGGATACGTGCCTTTGAACTGGAGCATCGTCTCCGTGGCGGTCACCGCGGCGGCCAGGTAGCCCCACATCGGACGTCGCGTCAGGGCCACCGTCATCGCGTAAGGCGCAAACAAGCTCAGGAATAGAAACCACAGGTTGCGCTCTGCGGAATGAATCAGCGGGTCGCCGCACAATCCCCAAAGCCAGCCGTGGATGAACTGCGGCAGGCTGAACGCCTGGCGGTAGAAAATATCGTGGGGATGTCCGGCCGGATAGCGAACGGCCCCGGCAAGTATCTGGGCGGGGACGACGGCTTCGTCATAGACAGGACCGTTGATGAGCAGTTGAACCGCACTGTAGAAAAAGCAGAGGAACGCGCCGGCGGCCAGCAGCGCGCCGGCCGGTACGTCTTCACCGCCCTCCCAGAAAAGCTGGCGCCAGGTGGCGCCGCGCGGGAGCAGGACCATCAGGCGGTGTCCTTTTCGCGCGGAAGCGGCGTGTGCGCGGGAGCGCCTGCGGCCGGCTCTGCGCTGCGGACGAAATGTTTTCGTCCGCGCCAGGTGTTCCATACCATCCCTACCAGCGCGCCGAAGTAATTCGGAGCCACCTTGACGATGCGGAACGACGAACTGCCCATATCCAGCGTGCGGTTAATCCAGGAGATGGGCACTTCCCGGATGTCATAGCCGGCCAGCAGCGGCTTCAGGCCGGTTTCGGCATTAGCGGCGAAGCCGGGCTGTTCGATGTCGAGGTTTTTCAGGATGTCCGCGCGGTACAGCTTCAGGTTGTTGGAAATATCGCGCACTTTCGTGGGCAACAGCAAATTGACCAGGAGGTGAAACGCGCGGTTGCAGAAGATTTTAAAGAAGGGATAGTTGATGAGGATGGAGTTGTGCGAAAAGCGGCTGCCGATGGCGCCGTCGCAGCCCTCGGCGATGGCGTCGAATAGGTCGCGCATTTCCGGGAGGATGTGGACGAAGTCGCTGTCTGTGGTCAGGATGTAGCGGCCCGTGGCGGCGGCGTAGCCGTCGCGCAGGGCGCGGCCGACGCCGTTAGGCGGAGTGCGGTCCACCAGTTTCACCCGCGGCTCACGGCGGGCCACTTCGCGTGTCACCTCTGCCGTGCGGTCTGTGCTGTTATCGTTGACGATGATAATTTCGTGCAGGTAATCGCCGTACATCTGTACAAACGAGTCCACCAGCCGCGCCACGTTCATTTCTTCGTTGTGGCATGGCGCCACCACGGAGGTGGAGCCGAACAGCGCAGGATGGTGCGCCAGGCTGGGCTTCGGCCGGCGCGCTTCCTCGTCGCCGGGCTTTTTCGCCCAGATGTACAGCGTCCCGCACAGCTCGCGGATGCCCGGCGTATGTTCGAGGATAAAAGCCAGCGACTGCACCGAGGGAACGAGCCAGCGCGGCGTGAGGGGATGCACGATGTCGTAGGGAATAATCTCGACGTGGGTGAACCCCTGGTGCGAGGCCATGTGCAGCAACTGAAATTTGCGCATCCCGATCTGGCACGAGGCATTGCCCGTCCAGCGGCCGAGGGCGGGAATGGCATTTTTCAGGAATACCTGCGGGTTCCAGTAGTTGTTCTCGAAAAACAGAATCTGCCCGCCCGGCTTCAGCAGCCGCCGGATGGCGCGGAGGTTTTGCGGGTACAGGCGGTGACTGAGGATGGCCGTGCCCACCACATAATCGAAGGATTCTGCGGGCAGGTCTTCGAGCAGATTGTGGATGCGCACGACTCGCGTATGGGCCAGATTGCGCTGCCCCGCCGTCAGACGGTAGTCGTCATTGAAGACTGCAGCGGTGATGGGATTTTCGCCCCGGAGTACGCTGGTCAAATGCTCGGTCCAAAGCCCGCTGCCCGCGCCCAGCTCAAGGACGGATTCGCCGGGCAAGACGTGGAAGCAGTGGCGCACGGTCAGCGCGCGCCATCGCAATTTCACGGGTGATGTGCCGGGATACCGCAGCCAGTAAGCCTCCCGGCAGCGCTCCATCTCCGCCAGATTTTGTTCGAGTGAACGAGCCACAGCGGCGTCCATCTTAGCAGAGGGGCGTACGAATCGGCCAAACGTGCCGGGCTGCTGTGCCCGGGCCGCCAAGCCCGAAAGAAGCGGCGCATCTGAATTTGCTGGCCTCGAAGCGCTCCAGCCGCTAGAGTCGCATCTGATGACGACGCCCTACCAGCACGTCCTGGTCGCCGGCGGCGCAGGCTTTGTGGGCGCGAGCCTTGCCCTGGCCATCCGCAAAAGATTTCCCGGCACCCGGGTGACCGCGCTGGACAACCTGCACCGCCGCGGCTCGGAGCTGAACCTGCCACGACTCGCGAGGGAAGGCATCGAATTTGTCCGCGGCGACGTTCGACGGATGGAAGACCTGTCTGTTCTGCCGGCTCCCGGCTTGATTCTGGAGTGCTCGGCGGAACCTTCGGTGCTCGCCGGTTACGATGGCTCCCCGGATTACCTGGTGCACACGAACCTGACCGGGTGTTTCCACTGCCTGGAGATTGCCCGGGGCGCCCGCGCAGACTTCATTTTTGTTTCCACCAGCCGCGTATACCCGTATCAGCGGCTCAACCAGCTCGCCTGGGTGGAAGAGGAAACCCGGTACGCGCTGCGGGCGGAACAGAAGGAGCCCGGGGCATCGGCCGCGGGCATCGGCGAAGGCTTCCCCCTCGACGGGCCGCGGTCGCTCTACGGGATGACCAAGCTGGCTGCCGAACTGATGGTGGAAGAGTACGCGGACGCCTACGGGCTGCGCTTTATCATCAACCGCTGCGGTTTGCTGAGCGGCCCCTGGCAGATGGCCAAGAGCGACCAGGGCGTGGTCGCGCTCTGGGTAGCCGCGCACTATTTTCGCCGCCCGCTCGAATACATCGGGTTTGGCGGCTCGGGAAAGCAGGTGCGCGACGTCCTGCACATTGACGATCTGGCGGACCTAGTGCTCGATCAGATGGAGCACTTTTCCCAATACGCGGGGCAACGTTACAATGTTGGGGGCGGAGTGCGGTTCAGCGTCTCACTGCGCGAGGCCACTCAGTTCTGCCAGGAGATTACCGGACACGAGGTGAGCGTCACTCCGGCGCGGCGCGAGCGTCGATCCGACCTGCGCCTCTACATCTCGGACCATCGCCGTGTGTCCGCGGTCCGCGGGTGGCAGCCACGGCGCGACGTCCGCGTCACCCTGGCCTCCATTCACGACTGGCTGCGCCTAGACGGAGATCGTATCGAGCCGCTGATCTTCGGCAGCGGCCTTGCCGCAAACCCCTGACCACCCTGCCGGCTACACCCAGCGCGCCGCGTTATTCGAGTGGATCTGCCGCAGGATGGCTTGCATATCGTTTTCGAGTTTCCACGCGGGGTAATGCTTCTGGAATTTTGCCAGCGAGCTGATCCACCAGATGTGGTCGCCGCTGCGGTTGGTTTCTGCGTAGGACCACGGCAGCTTCTTTCCGGCAATTTTCTCGCAATCGGCGATGGCCTCGAGCATGGAGCAGTTGCTGAAACGCCCGCCGCCGATGTTATAGACCTCGGCGACGCGGGGACTCTGGAAGAAGTGGAAACAGGCATTCACCAGGTCGAAGCTGTGGATGTTGTCGCGCACTTGCTTGCCCTTGTATCCGAACACCGTGTAGGGCGTGCCGGTCATCGTGCACTTCATCAAGTAAGAGAGGAACCCGTGCAGTTGCGCGCCACTGTGGTTGGGGCCGGTAATGCATCCGGCGCGGAAGCAGGCCGTCTTCATCCCGAAGTAACGACCGTACTCCTGGACGAGCACGTCGGCGGCAACTTTGGAGGCGCCGAACAGCGAATGTTTCGTCTCGTCGATGCTCATGGTCTCGTCAATGCCGGGATGGTAGCGGTGCGCCGGATCGATCTCCCAGCGCAATTCCTGTTCGCGTAGAGGCAGCTCATTGGGCCGGTCGCCGTAGACTTTGTTCGTGGAGGTAAAGATAAACACGGCCTCCGGGCAGACCTGGCGCATGCATTCCAGCAGCACCAGCGTGCCGTTGGCGTTGACCGTGAAATCAGTGTACGGCTCGCGCGCCGCCCAGTCGTGCGATGGCTGCGACGCCGTGTGCAGGACCAGCTTCAGGTCGTTGCCATATTCGCGGAAGATGGCTTCGATGGCTTTGGGGTCGCGAATGTCGGCGTCCTGGTGTTTGTAGTTCTTGTAGTCGCGGACCAGCGCGTCGCGCAGCCACCTCGTCGAGCCGTCTTCGCCGAAGAAGTACTTGCGCATATCATTGTCCACGCCGGCGACAAGGAACCCGCGCTGGCAGAAAAAGCGCACCGCTTCCGAGCCTACCAGCCCGGCGGAACCCGTCACCAGGACAACGTCCATTCCCGCTCCTTCCGCAGGATGCCTGACCGCGAAACGTCTATTTTACGCACCGTGCGGCGGCGGGACAACGAGCGCGCGGGGACGGTGTGTCGCCTGGTAACTCCGCTGTACGCCGGGGCCGGGACGTGAGAAAATGCCCGAGCAGAGTTCCGTGGCACGAGCCCGGGAGGAGATACGCATTGAGCTTGTCACCCCTGGCGGGCGCGCTGGCGCCCCTGTTGGCACTGTATGTGGGTCCGGACCAGGTGATGCCGGTGATGTCCGTGCTGGCCACGATCCTGGGCGCGCTGATGATTTTCTGGCACAAGCTGCTGGGAATCTTCCGCCGCCTCTTCGGGCTGAGCAAGCCGGCGGAAGGGGAGCCACCTGCCGCGGGTTCCGCCGATTCCTCCTCGAAGGAGCCTTTGCAGAAGTAGCGCCGCGCCGCGGAGAACTGCGAGGCCGTGAAAAAGAAAGTCATCGTGCTGGGACTCGACGGCCTGGAGCCCGCCATCGTCGAGCGGATGCTGGAACGCGGCGAGCTGCCGCACTTCGAAAAAATCCGCCGCGCCGGAACCTATTCGCGGCTGAAAACCACCTACCCGGCGCAGACGCCTGTGGCCTGGTCCTCCTTTGTCACGGGCACAAACCCCGGTGGCCACGGCATTTTTGATTTCGTCAGCCGCAACCCGCAAACCTACCTGCCCGACCTGGCGCTGAGCCGTTTTGAAAAGCCCAAGAGTATGTTTGCCGCGCCGCAGGTGGTCAGCAACCGCCGCGGGGTCCCCCTGTGGCGCGTGCTGAGTGACGCGGGCGTTCCCAGCACGGTGCTGCGCTGCCCGGTGACCTTCCCTCCCGACCAAATGAAGGGCCGCATGCTGGCCGGCGTGGGCGTCCCCGACCTGCGCGGCGGACAGGGTACCGGGACCTTTTATACACAGGACAAGGCGGCAAAGGCGAAAGAGAGCGAACAGATTGTGCACCTCGACGCCGGGGACGACTTCCCTTCCCGCGTCATTGGACCGCGCAACCCGCGTGTAAACCCACCGGCTGACACCACGGCGGAGATCCGCGTGCAGGCGGACCGCGCTGCGGGAACATTGACCATCCGGACGGGCGGAGCGCCCGCCACGGTGGAGCTGCGCCGCGGGCAGTGGAGCGAATGGGTGCGCGTGAAGTTCAAACTTTCCATGCTGCAATCGCTGGGCGGCATCGTGCGGTTCTACGCCCGGCAGATATCACCGCACGTGGAATTCTATGCCTCGCCGGTTAATATTGACCCGGCAGCGCCGGTGTTTGCGGTGAGCTTCCCCGGGGACTACGGAAAAGCGCTTTCCGAGCAGATCGGCCTGTTTTCCACGCTGGGAATGGCCGAAGACCATACGGGCTTGAACAACGGGCGACTCGACGAGACCGCCTTTCTGGCGCAATGCGAGCTGGTGCTGGCTGAGCGCGAGAAGATGACGCTGTACGAGCTATCGCGCTTTGACGAGGGGCTGTTCTTTGTGGTGTTCGACACGCCGGACCGCGTCCAGCATATGTTCTGGCGCTTCCGCGACTCCGAACACCCGATGTACGACCGCGACCGCGCGCCGGAGCTGGCGCGCAGCATCGAGAGGCACTACCGGCGATACGATGCGCTGCTGGCCAGGGTGCTGGAGCGCACCGACGAGCACACGCTGCTGATGGTGCTCTCCGATCACGGCTTCAACGCCTTCCGCCGGGCGTTTCACACCAACACCTGGCTGGTGGAAAACGGCCTGATGACGCTGAAAGAGGGCCAGAAGCCCGGCGAAGACTTGGGGGAGAATTTTTCGGCGGTGGACTGGCCGCGCACGCACGCCTACGCATTGGGCCTGGGCGGGATCTATCTGAACTCCAAAGGGCGGGAGCGCGAAGGCATTGTCGAGGAGGGCGCGAGCGCGGAGAGCGCGCGGCGTGCCATCGTCAAGGGCCTGGGCGGAATCGCCGACCCCGCCACGGGCCGCGTGGCCATCCATAGCGTCTCGCGCCGGGAGGAGATTTACTCCGGCGCTTGCATCGCCGACGCACCGGACCTGCTGGTCAACTATGCGCCGGGGTTTCGCGTCTCCTGGCAGACGGCGCTCGGGGGAATGCCCGCCGGCCTGTTTGAGGACAATATGCGGCGCTGGAGCGGCGACCACATCATTGACCCCGAGACGGTTCCGGGTATTCTTTTCCTGAACCGCGTGGCGGCCCAGAACCACGCCGACATCCGCGACCTGGCGCCGACGATCCTCCAATTTCTTGGCGTCCCCAAGCATGCGGCAATGGAAGGAAAGGCATTGCTCTGAGTTGTCCGTTTCTAGTTTTGCGCCTTCGGTTTTTGGTTCTGCGTTCTCCGTTCTGAGTTTTGAGGAGCTGTGATGAAAATTTGCGTTCTGGGCCTGGACTGCGCGGCGCCAGACATCATTTTCAGCGATGAGCGGCTGGTAAACATCCGGCGCCTGATGGATGCGGGCACCTACGGGCGGCTGGAAAGCGTCATCCCGCCCATCACCGTGCCCGCCTGGATGTGCATGACCACGAGCCAGGACCCCGGGTCGCTCGGCGTCTACGGCTTCCGCAACCGCACGGACCACTCCTACGCCGGGCTGGGCATCGCCAATTCCGCGTCCATCAAAACGATGGCCATTTGGGACCACATCGCCCGGGAAGGAAAGAAATCCATCATCCAGGGCGTGCCGCCGTGCTATCCACCGCGCAAGGTCAATGGCATAAGCATCGGCTGCTTCCTGACGCCGGACACGGCGAAGGACGTCTTTACCCATCCGCCGGAAATCGGCGCCAAAGTCAACGAAATCGCCGGCGGGGAATACCCGGTGGACGTCAAGGGCTTCCGCACTGACAACAAAGACTGGCTGCGGGATGAAATTTTCGCCATGAACCGCAAACAGTGGGACGTGATCCGCTGGCTGCTGAAGGAGCACGAGTGGGATTACTTCCACTTCGTGGACATTGGCCTCGACCGCGCCCACCACGGCTTCTGGAACTATTTCGACAAGCAGCACGTGCAGTACACGGCGGGCAATCAGTACGAAAACGTAATTCCCGAATACTACCAGTTGCTCGACGCGCAAATCGGTAGCGTGCTGGACATGCTCGACCACGACACGCTGGTGCTGCTGGTCTCCGACCACGGCGCGCAGCGGTTGGACGGCGGCTTCTGCGTGAACGAATGGCTGATGAACGAGGGCCTGCTGGTGCTCGACGAGCGGCCAAAACAAGTCACCCCCTTCGGCAAGCTCAAGGTGAACTGGGCCAGGACGAAAGTCTGGAGCGAGGGTGGCTACTACGCGCGGGTGTTCTTCAACGTGCAGGGACGCGAGCCGCAAGGCGTCATCCCGCAGGCCGAATACGCCGTGTTCCTGGATGAGATGAAGAAGAAATTCGAAGCCCTCAAGGACAACAAGGGGCAGCCGCTGAATTCACTGGTCTTCAAGCCCCGCGAGATCTACAAAAACGTGCGCAACGTGGCGCCCGACCTGATTGTGCACTTCGCCGGGCTGTACTGGCGCTCCATCGGCGGCGTGGGCTACGGCCACGTCCACGTGCAGGAGAACGACACCGGCCCGGACGCCTGCAACCACGCGCAATACGGGATGTTCCTTCTGGCGGCACCCACTCTGCCTCTGCGCGGAGAATACGAGGGCGCGAAACTGTTGGACATCGCGCCGACTCTGCTGGACCTGGCCGGTTATGACATCCCGGAGACCATGCAGGGGAGGTCACTGGTGGCCGGGATGGAAAAGAAACCCCCTGCGGACAGTGCGGTCGGCGACAAGATTATTCACGACCGCCTCGAAGGGCTGGGGTACATCTAGCTCCGCGCCCATTCGTAGCACAGGCTTGGCGCCTGTGCCGGTTCTCCGGGAATGGAGCTGCGCAGGCTGCAAGCCTGCGCTACTTGTAGACCGGATACTTCGGCAGCCTGGGCTGCGGGAGCGGGTTTTTCTTCAGCTCTTCGAGCACGTACTGCACGGCGCGTTCGAGCTGCGGGTCGCGGCCCTTCATCACTTCCTCGGGCGTATAGTCCACTTCGATATCCGGTGCAGTGCCGTAGTTTTCCACTTCCCATTCGCCCTTGGGGTTGAAAAACGCGACGCGCGGCGCGGTGACGCTGCCGCCGTCTATGAGCTGGGGGTAATCGTATATCCCCACCAGGCCGCCCCACGTGCGTTTGCCCACCAGCGCGCCGATTTTCTTGGCGCGGAAGAGCCACGGCATCAGGTCGCCGCCCGAGCCGGCGTATTCGTTGATGATCATGGCTTTGGGGCCGTAGATGCTGGCCAGGGGCGTGGTGAAGACCTCGCCTTCGCGCGTGGCCCAGTAGTTCAGCAGCGGCCGGCCGAGGTTGTCCACGATGTAGTCGGCCGCAGTGCCGCCGCCATTGAAGCGTTCGTCCACAACGGCACCCTGCTTGTCGAGCTGCGCGTAATAGTAGCGGTTGAAGTTGGTGTAGCCGGCGCCGGCCGTGTTGGGGAGATAGACGTAGGCGAGCTTTCCGCCGCTGAGCTCGTCCACTTTGCGGCGGTTCCCCTCGATCCAGGCCAAAGCGCGCAACGGGGTCTCGCTGGCCACGGGCACTACGGTCACATCCCGGCTGCCGGTGCCGTCGGCATTGGGGCCGACTTTGAGCAACACCTGCTTGTTGGCCGTGGATTCAAAGAAGCTGTAGAGGTTGTCGGAATCGCGGAGGTCCCGGCCGTTAACGGCCAGCAGATATTCGCCGACGGTGACATTTACGCCCGGCTGTGTGAGCGGCGCGCGCAGCGCAGGATTCCAGTTCTCGCCGTTATAGACGCGCTTAAAACGGTAGCGGCCATCCGCGATTTCATAATCCGCGCCCAGCAGGCCGCCGGGCACGCTGGGCGCCTGCGGCGTGTCGCCCCCGCCGACGTTGTGATGGCCGATAGAGAAATTGGAGAGCATCTCCTGGAAGAGGGCGTTCAGGTCGTCGCGGTGGACGATGCCCGGCAGGTACTTTTCATACCTGGCTTTCGTGGCCGGAATGTCCACGCCGTGGAAGCCCGGGTCGTAGAAGAAGTCGCGCTGGATGCGCCAGATTTCGTTGAAAATTTGGCGCCATTCGGCGGGCGGGTCCACGCGGATTTCCATGGTGGCCAGGTTCAGAGCGCCCTCGCCGGGCTTGGGTGGCGCCGCGGTGGGCACGATGGACCACGTCTGGCCGCGCCGAGCCAGGACCTTCGAGCCGTCGCCACAGACGACGAAACTGTTCAGCTTTTCCAGAAACGCTTCGGGCTTGCGCGTGGTGTAGTCGAACTTGTAGAGAGTCAGGTTGCCCTCGGGTTGCTCAGGGGTCACTGCGCCACTGGAGGGGATGGCTTCCGCGGCGAACAGCGTGCCCGCCTTGCCGGCAGCCAATGCCGTGTAGGCGCGATCGGCGAACGGCAAGGCGAGGATGCGTTGGCTGATGCCGTCGAAATCAATCTTCACCTCTACTTTTTCTTCCTTCTTCGCCGCGGGCGGCGTGGCCGGCTTTTCGCCTGGCGTGCCGGGGGCCTCCGGCTTCTTCTCCGGCTCGACTTTTTCCTCATCGCTCTCTGGCGCCAGCGGCGAGGGCGCGTCTTCACGCAGCACGGCGACATAGACGCTGCTGGTCACCTGATGCGGGAACGCGGACATATCCAGCCAGCCGCTGGTGGGGCCGTAGTTGGTGCTGGCAGTGAAATAGAGATATTTCCCGCCGGCATCGAAGACGGCGCGGCGCGCGTCACTCAGGCCATCGGTGACCTGCTGCGACTTCCCCGTGTCGAGCGAATGGACAAAGATGGCGTTGAGGTGGTTCTTCAGGACCCTGGTGTAGGCGAGCCACTTGCTGTCCGGGGCCCAGGCGGGGTCCATAATGCGGAAGGGGGTCTCGTAGGCGCCGGAGTCAATGCGCGTGGCCGCGCCCTTCTCCACATCGAGCATCCAGACGCTGAGGCGTTTATCGGTGAAAGAAAGTTTCTTGCCGTCGGGCGACCACTGCAGGCCGTAATAGTAGGACGGTTTGTCTTCCACCTTGATTTTCCTGACGTCGCCCTGGCCGCTCTGCTCGCGGATGTGGATCTGATACTCGCCGGACTCATCGGAGAAATAAGCGACGGATTTGCCGTCGGGGGACCACGCGGGGTCGCGCTCGGCGACGCCGGGAGTGTTCGTCAGATTGCGGATGTCGCCCTTTTTTGCCGGCGCGGTGAAAATGTCGCCACGGGATTCAAAGACGGCGCGCGCGCCGGTGGGAGATATGTCGGCGTTGGTGATCCAACGCGCGGCGCGTTCGAAGCGGGGACGGACACCGGCAAAATCGCCGCTTACGCGGATGCGCAGTGCGCGCGATTCGCCGGACCTGGGGTCGAGAAGCCAGATGGTTCCGGCGCGGGCGTACACGATGGCGCCGGCTCCGGCGGAGGCGCTGCGGATATCGTCGGTGCTGTGCCGGGTCACCTGCGAAACCTTTTTCGAGCCGGTGTCGTAGGCGAAGATGTTGGCGATGCCGTTGCGGTCGGAAACGAAATAGACCGTGCCACCCATCCACATGGGATTGAAGTCGTTGGCATTGGTGCGCGGGATTTCTTCCGTCTTTCCGTCGGCCAGCGAGGCCAGCCAGATCTTGGTGGCCCGGCCGCCGCGGTAGTTGCGCCACACGACAAACGCAGGCGCCAGCGGCATATAGGCGATGCGCTTCCCGTCCGCAGAATACGAGGCGTTGTGCGACATCGGCAAAGGGAGCGCCTCGGGCATTTCGCCCGCGGTCGAGACCGTGAACAGGCGCTGGAAGCCCGAATAGCTGTGGCGGCCGGAGCGGAACAGAATACGCTTGCCGTCCGGGGTCCATCCAACTACGAAGTCGCCCCCGGGGTGGTAGGTGATCCGCTTGGGCACGCCGCCGGAAGTTGGGACCACATAGACGTCCACGTTGCCGTCGTAGTTGGCCGTGAACGCGATCTGGCTGCCGTCGGGGGAAAAATAGGGAGCCGCTTCACCGCCGGGGGCGCTGGTCAGTCGGCGGGCGTCGCCGCCCTCGCGGCTCACAATCCAGATGTCACCGGCAAACACGAAGGCCACGTGATTCTGGCCGACCGCCGGGGTCTGAAACGTCATCGGCGCGTCAGATTGTGCAGCCACAGACAAGGCCAGGGAAACCATCACGATCAGGAAGACAATCCTATGCATCACCAGAGCTCCTTTGCGAAAAATGGCAGGGCAAAGCCTACGCTGGCGGCGGGATTTCGGCAAGCCATTCTCCTTGCGATTTACGATCTGTAACGCGGACGAGACGACGGCACAAAATGCAGCCGGGCACAGCGGGGCCGGCCTGCCTCACGACCCCTGCGAGACGGCAACAGGCGTGATGGGCGGCCACAGAACACACATAGGGCCGCCCCTACGATGGATCGGCGATTTCTTCTGCCGTGTGGACGTAGCGCTGGCGGCCTTGAAGGTAAAACGCCAGGCCGGCGAGGCTGAGCAGGATGGTGAGCACGCGCCAGGAGAGCAGCGCCTCCGCGCCGCCGGTGAGTCCGGCAATGGCGAAGAGCTGGTTGAAAACGGCCTCGCCGACGCCGAGACCGCCCGGGGTGGTTGGCAGCGTGTTAGCCAGAAAGCCCAGTGGGATGAGCAGGGACATCTCCCAGGCCGCTCCGGCGGGATTGGTAGCCACTGCGCAGAGCAGAATCACGGCGACGGAAAGCGTGTGGGCCAGCAGCGCAATGCCCGTTGCAGCCAGCAGGGTCGCGCCATTGCCGCGATAGGAGTGGACCGTGTTCACCACGCGCTCGAGATACCCGCCCAGCGGAAGGGCGCGATAGGCCCATCGCGCCGGTGCGCTCGCTTTGAGATTGGTCCAGGCAAACAGCAGCCATGCGGCCAGCAGCCCCGCGACCACCAAACCTGCGCCCCACAGCAGGGCGCGAAGCACCGCAGAGGACATCACCAGCCCTGGAAAAAACGGGGCAGCCAGGAGCGGCCAGAGCAGCATGGCAAACAACCCGACGGCGCGGTCGAGCAGGATGATGGTGCCGACTTCGGTGCGCCGGCCCTGGTTGCCCTCTGCCGCGTAGTAGATTTTGATCAGGTCGCCGCCGGTGGCACCGGGCAGGCAGGCGTTGAAGAAAATTCCGATGAGCGTCAGCCGCGTGGAAGACGTCACGGGCAGATGAAACCCGCGCGGGGACAGGAGCACGCACAGCCGCCAGGAGGTCACCACCAGGTCCAGCAGCAGGATGAGCAGGCCGGCCATGGTCAGGCGCCACTGCGCGGCGAGGCCGAGCAGCGATTTCCACTCGATTGCTCCGGAGCGCCCCAGATACACCAGCAAGGCAATGCCGATGGCCACGCGCAGCAGCGCGAACAGGATGCTGGCGGCGGATTTCATCGCGGTGCGCTCTCCATGCGGCGGAAGATGCGCACGGGCGGGCTGACCGTCGGGTAGTCCAGCGACGGGCGATAGAGCCACGAGAACAACGGCGCCGGCTGGAATTCGACTGCCAGACGATACTCAAACTCGCCGGTGATGAGTCCATCAAAGACGACCGGCGGACAGGTGGCAGGATACTCAATTCCCGGAGCGCTGGAATGGTCGGGGATCATCACCACGAATCTTGGCCGGCGCTGCCTCCAACCTTCGAGAATCTCCTGGACTGCGCCTTCATCTGCGCGCGCTTTGTAGACCGCGCCGCGAAACTCTATGGGACGTGCGGTGATTACTCCGGCGGGCAGCGGCGGAAGTTTCTGGTTGGCGCCGAAGTACTCGATGCGGTCGCCCGGTTCGAGGCGCGCGGCGAGCCAGCGCCCCGCGTCGTACCGCGAATCGTTGAGCATGGCCCAGGTGAGGTCCGCACCCAGCAGGAAGCCCGCGCCCAGCGCCAGAAGCGCGATTATGGAGGGCAGCATGGCCAGCCGCGTGCGCTCCTGCCAGCCCCACGCCGCCGCGCGCGCGGCTAGAAAAGCCGCACAAAATGCCACCGGCATCAGATAGCGGAGCTGTGACACGTGAGCGGCTGTGAAGAGTGTGACCAGATAGGTGACCGCAGGCAGCAGAAACAGCAACGCGGCGGATTCACGGCGAAGTACCAGTATCCCCAGCCCCGCGGCGGCGGCTGCTACGCCCCAGGGGTTCAGGCAGTTGATAAGCTCAATGCCCAGGGCGCGGGCCAGGTCGTAATTGCCCACCAGCGTATTCGGAAAACTCTGGAAGAAGGCCACGTCGCCTGCGGAGAGCGCCTGCATCCGCCCGCGCGCAAACTCCAGATGGGCAAAGAAGCGCTGGGGGTCCAAAAAAAGCCCGCTGCCTATCCCAAACGCTGCGATGCACGCGGCCCCGGCGACGATGAAGGGCTTCCAGAACGCCCACGACGCAAATGGTTCCCGGGCGTCGCCGCCGGCCCGCGCCCGGCGGATCAACAGGACAAGTGGGATGGCCAGAAAGGAAGCCGCGGCCTGCTCTTTTGTGGCCACGGCGAAGCCGCCGAAGAAACCCAGCCACAGGGCCCGCGATGCAGAGAATCCCCGCGTCAGTATGCGGGCATACAGGGCCATCGCCGCGGCGGTGAAACCGAGCACGACAATCTCCGGGTTGCCCGTCCGCGAATAATAGAACATCGGGAACGATACCGCCGCAAACGCCGCGGCCAGCACGGCCGTGCGGCGATCCCACAGCGCCAGCGCGGCGTCGTAGGCGCAGACGACGACACCCGCGGCGCACAGAAGCGAAACCAACCGCGCGATCAGCGTAAGAACAAACAGCGAGCCCGCCGCGTCGGCGAAGCCATAGGGATAGACGCCGCTCGGCGCGGCGATCCCTCCCGTCAGATACAGGTACGCCATATACGGGGCGTAAAAAATGCCCACCAGAAACGGATGGAGTAGCGGGTAGCCGAGGTTCCGATTCGCCTGCGGGTAGAATAATCCGTGGATTTCCGCCAGTGGCACCAGCGGCATGGCATCGTCGGTGCCCCAGGCGTTGACCCGGTCCGGCCCGGTGGCATGCGGCGCGCCCCACCAGAACGCAGGAAAGTACAATGCGAATGCCAGGGCAAAAATCCACGCGTGGGCGCGCCAGTCCGGCTTGCCGGAAATATCTCGCAGGTTCATACCCGCCCTCCGGCAGCGATCAGGGCCACGATTTTCTCGGCCGCATGGCCGTCGCCGTACATCCGGGACACGTCGGCGGCCTGCGAGTTCGCCGGGGCCACGGCAGCGACAGCGATTTTTTCCGCGTCCGCGCCGGCCAGCGTGTTCCAACCGCCGGCGACTGTCTCCACCCATTCGGTCTCCTCGCGCAGAGTCACACAGGGTACGCCGAAAAAGCAGGCTTCCTTCTGCACGCCGCCGGAGTCGGTGCAGATGGCCGCGGCGGATTCTTCCAGCCGGACCATATCGAGGTAGGACACCGGCTCGATGACCTCCACGCGTCCCAGCGCATTCTCCATGCCGTGCTCCCGGAGCAGCTTGCGCGTTCGCGGGTGCAGAGCCAGCACGACGCGCCGGCTCTGAGCGATGCGCGCCAGGCCTTCGGCAATGCCGCGGAGGCGCACGGGGTCGTCGGTGTTTTCCGCGCGGTGCACCGTAGCCAGCACGTACTGCCGCGGTTCCAGGCGCAGCGTTTCGCCAATGCGGCTTTGGCGGCGAGCCCGCTCACGGTAGAAGAGAGACACGTCGTACATGACGTCGCCAACGTTGGCCACGCCCTCTGTGATTCCTTCGCGGCGCAGGTTTTCCACCGCCGTCTCCGTAGGACAGAGCAACAGGTCGGAGATGCGGTCCGCAAGGATGCGGTTGATTTCCTCCGGCATCCGCCGGTTGAACGAGCGCAGACCGGCTTCGACGTGGGCCACGCGCAGATTCAGTTTTTTCGCAGCCAGGGCGCCCGCCAGCGTGGAGTTAGTGTCGCCATACACCTGCGCCCAATCCGGTTTCTCCTCCACCAGCGTGCGTTCGATGGCTTCCAGCATTCGTCCGGTCATTTCGCCGTGTGACATCCCGGCGATGCCCAGGTTGTAGCGCGGCTCGGGGATGCCCAGCTCGTCGAAAAATACCTGCGACATCCCGTGGTCGTAATGCTGCCCGGTGTGCAGGATGACTTCTTCGATGCGAGGCGAGCGGCCCTTCCGGTTGTGGGCAGCAATGGCGCGGGAGACGGCGGCGGCCTTGATGAACTGTGGCCGCGCCCCGACGATGGTGACCAGTTTCAAGGAAAAGTGGCTTCAGCCGTGGACGGCGTCGGCGAGGGCATCGCACACGCGGCCGATCTGCGCCTCGGTCAGCTCCGCGTAGATGGGCAGCGAGAGCACTTCCTGCGCCGCTCGCTCGGCCGCCGGCAGCGAACCGGGCCGCCCGCCCAGCGAAGCATACATCTTCTGCAGATGCAGCGGCACGGGGTAATACACCGTGCTGGCAATGCCCTGCGCGGCGAGGTGCTGCTGCACGAGGTCGCGGTTGGGCACGCGGATGGTGTACTGGTGATAGACGTGTTCGCACCCCGGCGCCACCCGCGGCGGGGTCACCCCCGGAATGCGCACCAGCAATTCATCGTACCGCCGGGCATTTGCCTGGCGGCCCGATTTCCAAGCGTCCAGATGACGCAACTTCACGCGGAGGATGGCGGCCTGCAGCTCATCCAGGCGCGAGTTCCAGCCCTGCTCTTCGCTCCGATACTTGTGCCTCACCGTGCCGTGGCCGCGCAGCGAGCGCAGCCTCGTAGCCATCGGCTCAGAATCGGTGACGATCATTCCGCCGTCGCCGTAACCGCCCAGATTTTTGCTGGGAAAGAAGCTGAGGCAGCCAGCCGAGCCCATCGAGCCGGTCTTGCGGCCCCGGAAGGTGGCGCCGATGGCCTGCGCGTTGTCTTCGATGACCGGCAAGTTGTGTTTCTTCGCCACGGCGAGCACGGCGTCCATATCCGCCGGCTGACCGTAGAGATGGACGGGCACGATGGCCCTGGTGCGCGGGGTGATGTGCACTTCCATCTGTGCGGGGTCGATGTTAAACGTGTCCGGGAGTACATCGACGAAGACGGGCGTGGCCCCCAGCAGGCTGACGGTGTCGCCTGTGGCGATGTAGGAAAACGTGGGCAGGATGACCTCGTCGCCGCGGCCCACTCCGGCCGCGTGCAGCGCCAGGATCAGCGCGTCTGTGCCGCTGGCCACGCCCACTGCGCAGCGCACGCCGCAGTAGCGAGCAATCTCATCTTCCAGCGCCTGAACATTGGGGCCGAGGATGAAATGCTGGGCCTCAAGCACGCCGTCGAGGGCCGCGCGGATTTCATCGCGGATGGCGGCGTACTGCGCCTTCAGATCCAGCATGGGGACGGCTTCCTGGGTCTTCGCGGAAGTGGTGCTCAACGGGACAATACCTCCTCGGTCTGGGCCGGTAGAGGGGTGCTCGCCGCAGCCTGCTTGAGGTCCTGGCGGCCGCCGCTGCCGTCGGTTTCCCACACCAGATAGGGTCCCAGCACCAGATAATCGAGCTTGCTCTGGCGGAAGGCGCTCAGGGCATCCTGCGGAGAGCGCACGATGGGTTCCTCGTGCATATTGAAGCTGGTGTTTATCAGGCAGGAAATGCCCGTCAGTTTCTTGTACTCCCGCAGGATTTCATAGACCGAAGCGTTGAGGTCCGGGCGAACCAGTTGGGGCCGGGCCGTGCCGTCCACGTGTACCGCTGCCGGGCAGCTCCGCTGCATTTTTTCCGTACAGGGCACGACCAGGGTCATAAACTCCGTGGGGCGTTTCTGCCCCGCGGTCAGCACAAAGTATTCCTCAGCGTCTTCCCACAGGCCGATGGGAGCAAAGGGCATGAACTCGGTACGCCGGAGTTGGTGGTTCAGCCAGTCATTCACCGTGCGGTCGCCGCAATAATACAGGATGCTGCGGTTGCCTAGCGCGCGCGGGCCGAATTCCATCCGGCCGTCGAAGCGCGCCACGATTTTCTTGTCGGCCAGCAGCACGGCGACCTCACGGGCCATCTCCTCCGGTTTGCGGTGCGAGAGCATCGGAAACTCATCCAGCGCTTCCAGCAGCTCCGGCTGCGAGTAGCCGGTGCCGAGATACATGTTCGGCACCGGCGCCGGCATCGCTCCCGTGACGGAAAGCGCCGCGCCGACGCACAACCCGCCGTCGCCCATATTCGGAAAAATGAAGATGGACTCCGCTCCAAGCCTCTGCGCCAGGGCCATATTCAGCCGCACGTTTGCGAATACGCCGCCGGCGATGCTCAAGTGATAGGGCCCCACGGGACGATGGCGCAGCGCCAGGCGCACCATCTCGCGTTCCAGGATCACCTGGAAGGCGTGGGCCACGTCTTCGCGCGCTTGTCCGGCGAGCAGTCGTTTCAGCGGAGGCTTGTAGTTGCGGTAGTCAATGGTCAGCGTGCTGAAGCGGCCGCGAAGCCAGTCGCGGATGTCGCGCCAGCGGACGTGCGGGTAGCCTTCTGCGTAGAAGCGCTTGTGCAGGCGGAATCCGCCATCGCCAGTGAGAAACGTGTTTTCGACCTTGCGCAACAACTCGGGGTTGTCTTTCCCGTAGCCCGCGAGGCCGGTAATCTTGCCTTCGTGGCGGCCGCCCTTGAAGCCAAGCACCTGGGTACAGGCCGTGTAGAACTGGCCGAAGGAGTGCGGGTAGAAAAACGTCTCGGTGCGGCGCACGGTGGCGCCACGCGCGCGGTTGAAGGTGATGCACACGTCGTCGCCGACGCCGTCGGCGGTGATGCACAGCGTCTCTGGCTGCTTGCCGGTGGCGTGCGCGCTGACGGCGTGCGCTTCGTGGTGCTCGACAAACCACAGCTTGGGCATAATGCCGTACTCGGCCTTTAGGAAGTCCAGCACGGTGTCGTACTTCCAGGCCCTCCAGAAGTAGTAGAGCCGGTAGGCAATGCGGCAGAAGTGCGGGAAATAGTCATTGAAGGAATGGAAGTCGCGGATGTCGCGCCACAGGCTGTCGAGGGTCTGCGGCAACAGGTCCTTCCAGTGCAGCCCGGCCACAGCCACGGCTTCGATTTCCTCCGGCCGGATGCCGGCGATGCGAATGGCTTCGCGGATGGACTGCACGGGCGGATATGCCGTGTCCAGCTTGATGCGCGAAAGGCGCTCCTCATTGATGGCCGAAAGGATTCTGTTGTCCTGGACGACGCAGGCGCCGGTCTCGTGCGTTGTGCTTATGCCCAGAACGGTGCACGGGTTCAGGTCCGGCGCCGACGCCGGCCAGCCAGCCAGAAAATCCTCGGTGGTGGTGAACTGGAACTCGCCGCGCAGGGGAGCAACCAGATCGCGCAGGAAGCCCAGCTTGGCCCGGCCGGAGAAGAAGTTGTTGGTGAACAGGTCCAGCCGGAAGCCCTGGCCGCGTCCCTGCTTTTCCGCGAAGTCGGTCAGGTGAAACAGCAGCGTGAGGTAGTTGTAACGCTTCCGGAACGAGCGCAGCCCCAGCCGGTAGTACGCCCTCGACAAATAGAACGCATAGCAGGGATGGAACGGCGGCATCCAGGGGCCGATCATCGGCAGGGGGATTTCCAAGAATTGATCCTCGGGAAAGAGGGCAAATGGCTCCGGGAAAATCCGCTGCAAGCCCAGGCGGTTGCGGAACTCGTAGGATGGGAAGGCCGTCGAGTCGTAGCGATACCCGGCGTCGCGCAACAGCTCCAGTGAATCGAAGTCAATCGAATAGCCCGGGGCGCGAAACCCTTCGCACGCTACTCCGAGATCGTCTTCAATTTTCTTCCTGGAATCAAAGATCTCCCGGCGGCGCGTGGGGGCATCGGACTGGATCAGGTAACGGTGCTCGAAGCCGTGGCTGGCGATGCGGTGTCCGGCGCGGACGACGCGGCCGAGCGCTTCGCGTTTGGGCGGGTCGTCCAGGTTGCCGGCGATCAGAAAATAGGTAGCGCGGATGCCTTCGCGCTCGAAGAAGGCGAGCGAGTTGTCCACCGCCGAAAGGTAAAAGTCGTCGCGGCCGCCTCGCCAGGCGCGGCCGTGTGCCTGGTAAATGGCGTCCAGGCCATCCATATCCACGTGAAACCAGACCTTTTTGTTCACAACGGCTTTATTGCGTTCTGTCATTCGATCCTTCACTTCCGTTTGCAGAGAGACGGGCGGAACACCGGGCGCGGTTCAGGCCATCGGCTCGAGCGTTTCACCCTTCTGCCTGTACCTTGCGCCGCACGTGCCGCAGACGGGTGATGCCGTGGCAGCCGGAAGGCGGATGCCGCAGCGGCACATCCAGCCGGTGCGGCGCGCGGGGTTGCCGAGCACCAGGGCGTAGGGCCGCACGTCTTTTGTGACTACGGCCCCGGCGCCGATGAAGGAGTACTCGCCGACGGTGTGCCCGCACATGATCGTGCAGTTGGCGCCGAGCGTGGCTCCGCAGCGCACCAGCGTGGCCTTGTACTCGCTTTTGCGTACAATCTCGCTGCGCGGATTGATGACGTTGGTGAACACCATCGAGGGGCCGCAGAAAACGTTGTCCTCCAGGGTGACGCCTTCGTAGACGGACACGTTGTTCTGGATCTTCACGTTGTCGCCAATGACCACCCCCGGAGCGACCAGCACGTTCTGCCCCAGGCTGCAGTTCCGCCCAATTTTAGAATTTTTCATCACATGGGAGAAATGCCAAATCTTGGTGCCCTCGCCGATGGCGCAGGGCTCGTCCACGAAACACGAGGGATGCACAAACACATTGGGATGATCAGCCATAGACGATTTCCTTGTTGACTCCTCCCACCTCGACGGGCTCGCCGTTCAGTTGCAGAGATTTCTGGCAGGCTTGCAGCACCAGCAGAACGCGCAGGCCCTCGCGCCCGTCGGTATCCGGGGCCGCGCCAGTCCGCGCGCACTCGAGAAAATGCTCGCACTCGTTGCGCAGCGGCTCGCTCCACTCGAAATTCACGGGCACGCCTTCGGGCCGCTTGGCGGTGAAGTGCCCGCCCACCAGTTCGATATTTTTCTCGTAGAGCTTCAGTTTGTCGGCCAGGGCAACATCGTCGAACACGGCCATTTTCTTCGAACCTACGACCACGAGCTTCTGCTCCTTGAACGGGTGCAGCCAGCTCACGAAGATGTGCGCCCGCGCGCCGCCCTCGAACAGCAGGTTCGAGAGGCTTACATCGGCGATGTTGGGCTGCAGATACGTTCCCCCGACGGCGGAAATCTGCAGCGGCATGGAGTCGAACAGGTGCAGCAGCACGCTGACGTCGTGCGGCGCGAAGCTCCACAGGGCGTTTTCTTCCCGGCGCACTTTGCCGAGGTTCAGCCGGTTCGAATACCCGTATTCGAGTTTCCCCAGTTCCCCTTCGAGGCAGAGTTGCTTCAGTTTCCGCACCGCCGGGTGGTAGCGCATCAGGTGGCCGACCATCAATGTGCGGGCGGCGCGCTGCGCCAGGGCGACGAGCGATTCCGCTTCCGGCACGCGCAGAGCCAGCGGTTTTTCTACGAAGACGTGCTTGCCGGCCTCGAGCGCGGCTTTGGCCAGCGCGAAGTGCGTTTCCGCGGGGGTGGCGATGGCTGCGGCCTCGATAGCGGGATCGGCCAGCAGCGCCGCGGCCGTGCTCTCCACGCGCGTCCCGGGAAACTTCTTCTGCACCTCGGCCAGCGCCTCCGGGTTTGCGTCGGCCACGGCGGCCAGCGCGCCCATTTCGTGAAAGACGCGCACCAGGTTGCGGCCCCAGAAGCCGCTGCCGAAGACGGCTGCCTTCATCGCGTCCCCTCAGCGCCGCTACGCACAGCCACCGCAGGGGCCGCGGCGCCGTTCCGCGGGAGGCGCTCGCCGTCCACGAACGCGCGGAACCACAATTCCAAGCACAGCAGGCCCCACACCTGCCGCCCGAATTTCGCTTCCTTGAGGATCAGGCGCTCGACGCCGTCCATCCGGTACAGTCCGCGCTGGCGCGCCCGCGCCGAAAGCAATACGTCGGCGAGGAAATCGCGCAGCGGGCCGCGGAACCATTCTGCCAGCGGCACAGGGAATCCCATTTTGTCGCGGCGCGCGAAGATTTCCTCCGGCAGCAGATGGCGCACGGCCTCCCGGAACACCCGCTTCGTGTCCCCGCCCTTGAACCGGAACGTGGGAGGCATTCGCGTGACCAGGTCGGCGATGCGGTGGTCCAGCAGCGGCACGCGCGATTCCAGCGAAACGCTCATACTGGTGCGATCTTCCACGTGCAACAATGCGGGCAGCAGCGTCTTCAGGTCGAAGTTGGTCATCCGGTTGAAATAGCTCTTGGTCGCAGGGTTGTTGAACACCTGCCGGAACGCCCCCTCCATCCGGTCCCGGCTCTCGGGGTGCCAAACGTCGGCGCTGATAAACGCGTCCGCGTCCTCCGTCCGGCTCACCAGCCGGAAGTAGCGCCGGTCCATGTCTTCAAAGAGACCCTCGCGCCAGAAGCTCTGAAGCATGGGACGATACTGCTGTAGCATCGGCAGGTTGGCGACGATGCTGTCCCACGTGACCAGGTATTTCCCGGCTTCCTGCGTTCCGAAGATGGCGCCCTTCAGCACCTGTTCGAGATAGGCAACCAGGTAACGCGCGTAGCCGCCGAAAACTTCATCCCCGCCCTGCCCGCCGAGCACAACCTTGACGTGTTCGCGCGCCAGCTTCGAGACGCCGTACTGCGGGAAGAGGCCCGGCCCCGCGGCCGGCTCGTCCATCATATAAATCAGCCAGGGCATCACGTCGGCAAAATCCTGCGCCCCAGGCCACACCTCGTGGTGCTGCGAACTGACGTGGGCGGCCACCACGCGCGCGTAGCGCGTCTCGTCGTACTCGAGCCCTTCGCGGAACGCGCCGGTGAAGGTGTGGAACTCGCCGTCGTAGGCCGGGGCGGCCAGACACACCACGGTCGAGCTGTCAATCCCGCCGCTGAGATGCGCGCCCACGGGCACGTCGCTGCGCAACTGCAGCCGCACGGAGTCCTGCAACAGCAGCAGGAGCTGCTCGGCGTAATATTCCTCGGTGTGGTGGGTATCCAGCTCGTAGTTGAAATCCCAGTAGCGGACCATGCTGGGTTCGGCGTCGCGGAATGGCCGGAAGCTCAGGTAGTGTCCCGGCTCCAACCGCCGTATATTCTTGAACAGCGTGCGCTCGTTCAGGCAGAGCTGGAAGGTGAGATATTCCTCGAGTCCCTGCGCGTCCGCCTGCGCGGGCACGATGCCTGCGGCCAGCAACGCCTTGGGCTCGCTGGCGAAGGCGAAGCGTTGCGCGTCCATCGTCCAGTAAAACGGCTTGATGCCCAGGCGGTCGCGCGCGGCAAACAGTCGCTGCTGGCGCGCATCCCAAATGGCAAACGCGAACATCCCGTTCAGCCGTTCCAGACACCGCTCGCCGCTTTCTTCGTACAGGTGCAGGAGGACTTCGGTGTCGCTGTGGGTGCGGAAGGTGTGGTTGCGCGTAAGGTCGCGGCGCAGCTCCAGGTAATTGTAAATCTCGCCGTTGAAGATGATCCAGAGTGAGCCGTCTTCGTTGGTCAGCGGCTGGTGCCCGGTGCTCAGGTCAATGATGGAGAGGCGCTTGTGGCCCAGGCCGACGGCGCCGTCAAAATGAGTGCCCTCGTCGTCGGGGCCGCGATGGGCCAGCGCGTCCATCATCGCCCGGACCACCGCCGGATCCGCCGGGCGGGCGCGATCGCGCTCCATAACTCCTGCAATGCCGCACATCAGACGCCTCTCCGTGCGGGCTCCAGGACACGGCCCTGGGTGTCATACACCCGCCGTCTGCGCTCCGCAATCTGGCGCTTCCAGCGCTGGCCGATATCGCCCCAGAACAAGATGTATTTTGCAATCAGCGTGAAATAGCCCAGCGTCGTGATGCTCGTAACCACCTTGCTCGTGCTTTTCTTCCGGTCGTAGCGCAGCACAAAGGGAATCTCGCCCACGCGCGCGCCCATCAGCTTGAACTTGATCAGTTTTTCCACCGTGCCGGTGAACCCCATCCCCTTCAGGTCGATAAACTGGTTTCCGAAGATCTCGATGGCGTCCTGGATGGCCGCGGCCCGGTAGGCACGATAGCCGCAGGTGTATTCCTTCAGGCCAGGAATGGGAAAACAGAATTTCAAGATGAGGTTGGCGATACGGCTGATGGTGCGCCGGTACCAGTCCACGCCGATCTGCCCGCCGCCGGGGAAATAGCGGGAGGTGGTTACCACCTCGTAGCCCTCGCGGATGCGCGCCACCAGAGCCGGAAAGTATTTCGGGTCGTGGGTATCGTCGCAGTCCATTCGGATGATGATGTCTTCGGGGTCGGCGCGCTCGGCGATGAACTCGAAGCCGTCGCGCGCGGTTTCGCCCAGCCCGCGATTGTGCCGGTGGGTGATGACGTCCAGCGGATGCCGCGCGGCCAAATCCTCCAGGATGCGGGCCGTGCCGTCCCGGCTGCCGTCGTTGACCACGACGACGCGGTACGCGGCGTGCATCTGGTGCGTCACCGCGCCGACTTTCTCCAACAATGGCTCCAGCGCGTGCTCCTCGTTATAGGCAGGCAACAGGACGTAGATCATCGCTCCACTACCGCCTCTCGCGTGCCGGCCTCACGTTCCTCCGTCGCCGCTCCCTCGACCAGCCGCGGCGCTCCCGCCGCGGGAAACTTGATCGCAAATTCAATGCTCGCTTTGCGCTCGCTCCGCAGCGCCGTCAGGGGACGCAAATCGGGTGCCGCCAGTTCATCCAGCTCCGCAGGGTGGAAATATTTCGCCGAGCCCATATGGATGGGCGTACAGTTCCGGGGCAGGGCCACCCCTTCCACCTTTACCGGCGCCAGCAATTCGATGGTGTCGTGGAACCGGATTTCATTATCCCCCAGCACCACCCGCCGCCGCAGCCGCAGTGGTCCGGCGTGTTTCCTCAGAATCAGCCGTTGGACAATCTGCCTGCGCACCCAAGCACCGAGCGCCGGACTGCGAAAAACAGTCAGGTTCAGCAGGCGCAGCAGCACGAATTTCCACGGACCGGGCAGCTCCTGCCGGATCTCCGCAAATAACGCGCTGGTGGAAACTTTCGAAGGCTCCTCCGTTTCTTGCGCCTGGCTCATCCCCGCCGACTGCGAGGTCCACTTCACGCCGTTTCCGGTCACCACGTATCCGGCATCTTCGTACACCAATTTCTGCGCCTGGCGGTCAAAGACGCGGCACACGCCGCCCTTCCGCTCGTTCACAACGGCATAGTAGCGCGGCCCGCCGGCGAAGACGAAACCGCTGCGCTGGTAGCGTTTCGACCCGGTGAGTATTTCGCACGGCAGCCGCGGCGCGGCGTCGCCCAGATCCCCGCCCGTGGCCAGGCACGCGCCCAGATAGCTCGACAACAGCGGGAACAGGTTTTCCGCATCAGCCGAAGAAGGCGTGACCACGTTATTCCGGCAAATCCGCGCGCGCAGAAACGCGGCCACCGCTGCGGCCATGGGAAGTTCCCCGGCCAGCAATTCAAATCCTCCGGGAAAGTAGAGTGAGGTATTTCGGCTGCCGTAGGCGCCTCCGGCGCTGCCGTCCGGGTGAACGCAGTGCGCGTAAAATTCGACACTGCGGCGTAGGGCCTCCAGCAGCTCCGGCGCGCCGGTGCGCCGCCAGTAAGTAGCCAGGTGCTGAATCCCCAGCGATTCGTACCCCGGGTCGGCGCCCTCGTATTCCAGGAACCATCCTTCCGGCGATTGCTGCTCCAGGATGCGCGCCACAACCTGCGCGGCGCGCGCGCGGCAGCGTTCGTCGCCCAGCAGCTCGTGGGCGTCCAGGAACCCCACGGCAAAAAGCGCTTGATGGTTACTGATGAAGGCGTGGCTCTCGTCGCGCGGCAGTGCGTAATCCATGGCCCTGCGGAGCGACGCCAGCAGCCGCTGCACGGTGGGTTCCGGCACATGTGGCACCAGCACGCGGAAGGCTTCCGCCAGCCCGTGCACGATCCCCACGGTCACGCCCGGCTCCTGCTCGTTGGGACAGAACCCATCGAACGACCCGTTGCGGTGCTGCCGCCGAAGCGTCTGTTCCATCGCCGCGACAATCCACTCCAGCAACCGGGGGTTGCGGTGATAGGGGTTTTCCGGCAGCGGATAGCGCCACACCAGGGCCAGCGGGTAGAGGGCCGTTTGCAGCATCCCCAGCGGGAAGTCGCGGAACTTCCAGCTCCAGTGCTCGCGGTCGAAGTCGCCGTAACTGGCCGAATGCCGCTCGCGGTCCAGACCACTGAGCAGGCGTGGAAGCTGCGCCAGCGCTGGCGGCGCGTACCAGCGCGCCCTCTCAGGAGATACCGCCGCGTTGTGGTCCGGCGTCATCAGCTCAGTTGCCGAGTCACCCAGCTTCCCAGCGCCCGCGAGACCGGGCCGGGAAGAATTTTCCACGTTTTCCGCGCGAGCTCATAGACCGGCGAACTGCTGTCGAATTCCGGCGGCACTCGCTTCCCGTTCAAAAAGTAGTAGGCATACATCGCGTGCTGCGCCGCGCCCCATTTGCGCTTGAAGCGCAGCAGGCCGCGCTGTCTCGGCGAATCGGCCCCGAAGTCAAAAGTTTGGAAGCCGTTCTCTGCGGCCCATTCCATTGCGCTCCAGATCAAGACTTCACTGGGATACAACTTCTGCCATTGCTTCTGCGGCGCAGCATAGGCCGGAAGGAACGTGTTTTTCGACAGGAGGCTGATCATCCCACCGATGGGCAGACCGTCTTTGCGCGCCAGCAGCAGGCTGGCCTGGCCGGTCGGGATCAGATGCCTCCGGATGGCATCAAACAGCGCCGGCGGAAACGGCGGGATGCCCAACCCCTTCCGCGTTCTGGCGAACAACTCATAAAACAACTGCATCCCCTCGGGCGAAGTGTCTGCCTCCACGCGCACGCCCTTCTTGCAGACATTGGTGATGGCCCAGCGCACTGCGTTCTTGTCCAGCGACTTCCACAGCGCGTCTTTCCCCGGCGTCAGGTCCACGCGGGACGTTATCCAGTTTCTCGCGCAGTGCAACCTGTGCGCCAGTACAAGCTCAGGGTCGAGTTCCTCGTCCGAACGCAACTCCAGATACGCACAGGCCAACTCGCGGGTCAGCGCCACGGCCCGTGCCAGCAGCACCGCTGCCGCTGCCGGTTCGCCGGCCAGCAGGCCCCCGCGGTCGCGCATCGGCATCGAGACCAGCCGCCGGCCGAACAGCCCGGAAACCTCAAACAGAGGCAGCACCCCAGTGACCTTCCCTGCTGCGTCCCGGGCCAGCAGATACTGCGGCCGGTGGCCCAGCCCCTCTTCGGTTACGCGCTTCCAGGCCAGACTATGGTAAATGTTTCCCTGGGGATGTTTTTCAATGAATTGTTCCCAGTCCGCTTCGTCCCCCGGCTTCAGAAAATCTACGCAGGCCGCGCTTTCACTCTTCCCGGCCGCCCTCGCCTTGCTGACTTCGCCGACTGTGTCATCCGCGGTGTGATCCGCAGAGGCCGCATCCAGCGCTGCTTCCTGTTCGATGTACTGCCGCGCAATCTCCGCTGGCGTGTGATAAACCACGTTCGAATCCAGGTTTTGTTCGATGAACTTGGCCAGCCACGGCCCGTATCGGGGATAGAAGTCCGCGTTCATCCCGCGCTGGTGATAGTCAACCACAATGGCGCCGCCGGTGGAGCGCGCCACATCCACCAATTTTCGCGCGCAGGCCGCCGGATCCTGTACCTGGTTTTTCGCCAGCCGCCGATCAAAGTGGTCGTCCATCCAGGACGGCGGCACCTGCACCACGTTCAGCTCGCGGCGCTCCCCGGGATGAAAAACCCGGAATGGATGGCACACGCCACGGCGAAATCCCGGATAGAACTCGAAGCCCAGTGAGCTGTCGTACACCAGCCCGGCCTCCTCGTGCCGCCGCAGGGTCTCGTGGGGAGCGGCGGGGTCCAGGTGCCAGTAGTGGTGGCGGTTGCCTTCGACGCGCGCGCCCGACGCTGCCTCTACTTTTTCCCGTTCGCGCCGGAGCTGTTCGCCGCTGCGATGCGCCAGATAAGATGCGTGCAGTCCGATCTCGCATCCCGCATCGCGCAACTGCGCGAACAATTCGCGAAACTCCGGCCGCAGGATGTCGTAGAATGCGTCGGGAACTTGCAGGGCGTATTCCACCAGCGAGCCCTGCCGAGCCATAAAGTAGAATGCAGGACGCGCGCCCAGTCTCCTTTCGTATTCCACCCAGTCCGCGAATTTCCAGAAGTGGTTGGTGCCCCGCAGCACGCCCGCGATGGAGCTCCACGCCTTGACTCCCCGATCGCGCAGAAGCCGGACGCATTCGATCCAGCGGATTATCTGCGGGTAATCCACATCGTGCGAAAACGCGAAGGCCACCCGGCCGCTGCCCGCGGTCCACTGCGGACGCCGCGCGGCGATTCCGCGCGCGGTGAAGAACTGCCGGATGTACGCCGCGTATAGTGACACCAGCGGTTTAGCCGCCAGACTCTTTTCTAGGAAAAATGAACCGTCCAGATGCAGGTTATCCCGGCGGTCACGCAAATAGGAGGTCTCGCGCGCGCCGGTCAGCAGCCAATAGCTCGAAAAGATCATGTCGTTCCAGAATCGCAGTTCGCCGCCCGCGCGGCGTTCGACGCCCCGGCGCAGTTCCCCGAAGTCCAGCAACTCCAACTCGCCGTGTATCTCCAGCGACCTCGGCTCGATGTACGGCGCATCTCCGAAGGCGCGCCCGCCATTAACAATCTGCATCGCCGCTTCCGTTGCTTCGGCGGCCGGCCCGTAGTAGATGTCCGCCTCCTGACCCTGCTCCGCCCAGCGAAATTCATGCGCGTAGCCCGCGGTGCGCAGCAATGTGCGGAAGACGTACTTCACCTCCGCTTGCCAGCGCAACAGCGAGCGGTGTACCGCAACTCTGATTGGGCGGCCTTCAGTCATTTCCCGTGGCTTGCCTTGTTAAGACACACCAGCAGTTTGCGCATCCGCCAGACCTACGCAACTCAGCTTCCACTGTCGAAGTGCGCTTAATTCCTTTGCTTTTAACAGGATATGTTAACTCTGCACGCTTGGCCAGTGAAATCGCGTGTTCCTACAATGTGCAAATCCAATCACCCCTCCGCAAAAACCGGAGTCTTTTCTTCCTGGTGCGCCGGCGAACTGCCGCAGTGGATCATCAAAGCACGGCACAGCTTACAAGGGTAGGAGGCCGTTGTGCTCCACATTTCGATGACGTCACTTCCGATTTGCGCTGCGTGGCAGCAGCCCGCGGTCCGAGCTGGAATACAAGTTGAGCTGCATTTCCCTTCGACCACCATTCGGTCACAACTGTCCGGTCATAAGTCGAATAGAGTAAACTGGTTGCCAGTCTCGATCGCTTCGTCCTCGTAGTTTGTCCGCGTAAATGCTTGTAAAAGCTCGATTTTCTCGAAGATGGTCAGGCTCAGAATCTGTAGCATGGCATAGAGGCTGGGTTCGAGCCGAAGTCGCTTGCGCACGATCGCCACGAGTACGTAGATGGATATGGCAATCCAGATCTGGGTTTTCACGGCGTTCTCCGACAGGCCGTAGAATTTCTGGATGCGCAGATGCTGTTTGATCCACTTAAAGAACAACTCGACCTGCCATCGGCATTTGTAGAGCCGCGCCACAGTCAAAGCAGGAAACGAGAAATTATTGGTCAAGAAGGTCAGGCGATGGTCAGTTCCCGCATCGAAGTAGCAGATGCGACGTAACCGCTCCGGATAAGATTGCGCCGGGTAGAAGCTGTGCAGCCGAATGATCTGATCGCAGCGCACACCGCAAGCTGGGTCGGTGGGATGAGAGTAAATTCTCCGGAAGGCCAAATCCTTTTGGGCACGAATCACAAAAAAGGCCAGACACTGATGCAGCGTGTACAGCCGGGCAAAGTCCAGATAGGCCCGGTCCATCAGGTACACCGCTCCAGCTTCGGGCAGCAGTTGGTCGAGGATGTGAAGTTCGTGAATCCTGGCGGGTGTGATGTCGATAAAGGAAGGGATGCTGCCGCGCAGGTCGAGCAGCGTGTGCAATTTGATGCCAGCGTCCACAGTGCGATAGCGCGCCCAGGGAAAGAGCGATAGACATAGATCGATGGTCGTGGAGTCGAGCGCGTACACGGTCTGCTCCAATTCCACACCAAATTCTTCGCCGGCATACAGTTCTCGCGCCTGCCGGATCAGGACGTGTGCCAGATCGGCGTAGATGCGCCAGTTGCGCGTCCTGTTGGCGTCGGCAAGGGTGCTGCGCGAAACGCGGGAGCGGATGCCCAGATGATAGAGTTTGCCGGACATGGCGCGCAGACAGGTTTCGATGTCCCGCAAACTCTGGCGGGAAGTCAGTTGAGCAAAAGCCATGCACAAGAATTGATCCCAGCAGGAAAAAGTGGTGACCTTGTAGTTTCCGCGATGGCGTTTCACAGCGCAACGAAACTCGTGCGCGGGAATAAAATCCATCAACTGAGCAAAGACTGTTCGGCCCTGATGCAAGAGCCCAGTCCTCCACGAAGACCGAGAAAGGGCAGCTCACAGGCCACTGCGAGTTCGGATCGATGACCACCAATTTCAACCGTAAGTGCATGCGCGGCACCTGCTTACGCCGAGCTCGGCCACCCGTGGCCGGACAGCCGTGGAAGTACACAGGTCGCGGAACATTCAAATCGATGACGGCCAAATGCAGCCGTAATGGTCTTGTTCTCACCTGCTTAAGACAAAATCGAATCACTCTCGGCCGGACAGCAGTGACGAAGACACGGTCAAAAAATGATTTCTCAAGCTCCCAGGGACCGCCGGGCGCAAAGATCGGAGCCGCTCCGCGTCGCTTACAAGAAGTGCGGAGCGTAGCCGTTCGGAACACCTGTTCATCATTCCCGGTAGTGTACGGACCAGTTCGACTCGCCTCTGAGAGTGATCGCGCGGCGAAAGTAGCACATTGGCGGAGAGCGCGAATCCCTATGGAGCAGCGGATGAGAATTCTTGAATTTTCGGGCCGTTTTCAGCGTTCCCCAAGCCCAAGGGTGTTCAGCAGACTGAACACGCGTGAGAAATGTCTTCCGACTTGAGAAAACGTCTGCCCTTCCTATAAGCTTCGTACCGGTGCTCCAAACACCCGGAAGCTATCTAAGGAAACTCAGGGGCCGCCTCGGACTTTCTGTCCGCGACGTGCAGGAGGCGAGTTCCGTCATTGCCGCGGAGGAAGGCAACCCTGAGTTTTATCTTTCGGCGGCGCGGTTGAGCCAAATTGAAAACGAAGACTCTCCGCCGAGCATCGCAAAAATCTTCAGCCTGAGCGTCGTCTACGGCGTCGATCTTCTGGAAGTTCTCGCACAGTTCGGGGTGAATCTGGATCGGGTCCATCGCTATCGAGCACTTCTCAAGCTCGATGCCACACATCCTATTTCCGTGGAAGCGCACAGCCTGGATACGCAGATAACGATTCCCGTTCGAATCGACCCAGGCTTCCGGTGGGAGTGCACACAATTTCTCAACCGCGTCGTGGCCATGTGGGGAGACATTCCTGCTGCCCTGTTGCAGGATCTCAATCCGCGCCGATGCATGTATGGCTATATTGGCCTTACGGACTTCACGATGTATCCCATCCTGCGGCCCGGCGCACTCATCATGGTCGATGGGAATCGCCGGCGCATTGTTCAGGGAGGGTGGGCCAATGAGATGGACCGGCCCATTTATTTCCTCGAGTTACGGGAAGGCTATCGATGTGGTTGGTGCCAGGTCGATGGGACCAGAATCACCCTCATTCCCCATCCGATGTCCCCTGCTGCTGCCGAGACCTTTAGGTTTCCTGACGAGGCCGAAGTTGTTGGGGAAGTGGTTGGGGTGGCGATGCGCATTGTCCCTGCCGATCCAGCACATCAGGGCAACGTGACAGCACTTCCAAAGCGGTTCTCATCTGCGAGATGAACAGCTCCCTTCCCAACGGCCAGGATCCAATCGGGAGCATTTCTCGATACGGTTCGGTTTCCAACCATAGTCTGGCCGTCGTTGCGACGTCTCCCTGAAGATCCCGGAAATGTTGCCGCAATAGTTCCACAAGCTCCGCGAGCGCCAGCCTCAGGACTCCGCCAAATACGGCCAGGTGGACAAGTCTCGCTGTCCTGTGGACCTCTTGAGGAGTTGCAGTCGTAGCCCAGCCTTCGTGCACATACCTGCCTGTGTAGGGGTCTCGAAGGGAGCTCAAAAACACCAATTTGCTGAGCGCAGACGGAAGGGCTGCGAGAGACCGATCCAAGTGTGTGCTGAGACGGCTCGTGGTGCTCATCGGCAACCGAGTATACAAAAACAAGCTCCCGCGCAACAACTTTTGCTTTCTCTGTTCAATCCACCGAACGCATTCCGTCTCTCCATCGCATCGGAAGCCAAGCCCTATAGCGTGGCATCAGTAGTTTATCACTTTTGGAGGTAATGCATATGAAAGCGAAAGTTCGCCTGCTGATCGTTGCAGCGCTAGCGCTGGTTGTTTTCACAAGTCTGGCCAGTGTGTCGCAGTCCAGCAACGGAACTGGCATGACCAGCGCGTGCTGCGGCTCTCCCGTTCCTCCGCCTCCGCCACCCTGGAGAGGCTAGACAGGAGCGGGACTGCGAACGGGACCGGACCCCGACTGGCCTGCTGGCAGCCGGGGGATCGGTATTTCAGTGGCAAGTATGCTAAGCTGCGCCCCGTGGTGGTCGCAGACTATGTGATCTTCGGGCTCGGCTTTGCGCTTCAGTTGATGCTCGTCTGGCGCTGCTGGGTGACCCAGTCCTGGCGGGCATTCCCGGTCTTTTTTTCCTTCCTGCTTTATGGCTCCCTGCGCACCCCGGCGGTCATGGCCCTGGAAATCCTCCGCCATCCAGCATCCGCGTCCGTTTATTGGCTCAGTGAAATATTTCTGTTCGTATTGATGTTCTGTGTCGGGTTTGAAGTGTACAGACGGGTTTTCTCAGGCCCGGCTCCGCTGCTGAGCGTGGCCGGCTGGCTGGTGGCGTTTTCGTTGCTCGGTACGGCGGCGGCCATCTACTTCGGGACGACGCGACCGGGAACGCTGATTATCCCCGACGTCCTGCGGAAAGCAGGCCTGGCCATTGCTGTCTGGGTCGCCGTGATGCTAGGGGTGGCGCGATATTACGCAATCCGTGTGAGGCGGAATGTTCTCGGCATCATGATCGGCGTGGGCTTGCTTGCCTCCGTCTCGGTCATCAATTTTGCAGCGCTCGGGATCGCTACCTCTTATTTTCCGTATATGCGCTACATTGGACCTTTGCTTTTCCTGGGAATTCTTCTGCTTTGGACATGGGCGTTGTGGTCTGTGGAACCGGCGCGGGTAATCCTGTCGGTGGGCAGTAGCGAGTCGGAAGCGGCGGCATTCCAACAGTGGCACCACTCCTGGCACAAGATCTCTACAACTTTGCGGAGGTGCTTCGGCTCATGACAGAACTCTACATCCTGCTTTTTGTGGGGATTTTTTTCCTCTTCGTGTTCGCCCTCGAGTTTGCGGCCCGGACCACAAACCCCGGAAACGGCGCGGACAGTCTTGCCAAGCTGGCCCAGTTTGTTCCGCTCCAGGCTGTCTGTTTTGCCGGCCCGGAGCTGCTCTTCGATGACAGAGACTACCGTTGGCTGCAAAGTCATCAAGCGCTCTCCGGCACCGCCCGCCGCCATTGGAGGGACCGTCGGAATCTGGTGTTGCGCTGGCTGAAACTCCTGCACCAAGACATCCTTTCTCTCTGGGCATTTCGAAGAATGCTGGGCCGCTTCGGAGTGTCCAAGAGCGCCGGCGAAGAACTCAGGGTGCTTGGGGATATCCTTTTCGGGCTTGCGTGGGTCTATTTCTTGCGGCTGGCGGTGCTGATCAGCGGCCCGTATGCTGTGATTGGTCTCTTCAAGAGGGCCCACCGAATTGTTGAGACGTTTTCCCACTCTTGCGCGGGCCACCTCGGACGGGTTCCGCCATCGCGGTGGAGTGAACTTGAGAATCTGTGTGCCGCCCGTTTCCGCAGCAACGCAGCCTACTGAGCCAAGTCTCGCCCTGGGTGCGGGGACCCTCGGTCAGACACTGAACTGATATTCAGTTGAAAAGGAATTCATTACTCCCCCATCTGGGAATTTTGTCTTGCCAGACGGCGCTGCTCGGGCCGGTCTTTTCCCCTCCCCCTCCGTCACCGTGCACGCGGCTGCCACCCGACCGAAAGACCTGCAATTCGAACCGACATGCCTGCGGGGACAGGTCCGGGCCACACTTGGGTATTTTGCTCGATTTACGCCGGACTGCTATCATAGTCGTTTGGCGCAGACACAGATTTTCCAATGAACTCTTCCAAGCCCAACTCGACTCATGCCGTGCGCGTCGGCAACATTACGGTTGGCGGCGGCGCGCCGATCGTCGTTCAATCCATGACCAACACGGATACGGTGGACGCGGCATCCACCGCGCGCCAGTGTATCGAACTGGCGGAGGCCGGCTCCGAGATGGTCCGCGTCACGGTGAACATCCCGGAGGCGGCGGAAGCGGTGCCACGGATTAAGCGCAGCATGCTCGAGGCCGGCTGCACCGCGCCGCTGATCGGCGACTTCCACTACAACGGACACGTGCTGCTGACGAAATACCCAGCGTGCGCGGCGGCGCTGGACAAATACCGTATCAACCCCGGAAACGTGGGCGCCGGCCAGCGTCGCGACGACCAGTTTTCTACGATTTGCAAAGTGGCCCGCGACAACGGCAAGCCGGTGCGCATCGGCGTCAACGGCGGATCGCTCAACCAGGAATTAGTGATGCGCAAGATGCAGGAGAACACCGACCGCGACCTGGGACGCTCGTCGGAAGACATCATTAACGAATGCATGGTGATTTCCGCGCTGGAGTCCACCGCGCTGGCCATCCACAGCGGCCTGCGCGAAGACCAGGTCATCATCTCCTGCAAAGTGTCTCGTCCGCGCGACCTCATCACCGTCTATCGCCACCTGGCCTCGAAGACCCGGCAGCCGCTGCACCTGGGCCTGACCGAAGCCGGTATGGGCATCAAAGGAACGGTGTGGTCCGCCGCTGCGCTGGGCATCCTGCTGAACGAAGGCATCGGCGATACGATCCGCATCTCACTCACCCCGCGGCCCGGCGGTGACCGCCGCGAGGAAGTCTATGCGTGCCTGGAGCTGTTGCAGGCTCTGGGGCTGCGCGCGTTTGCGCCCAGCGTCACGGCGTGTCCCGGCTGCGGCCGCACGACCAGCACCACATTCCAGGAGCTGGCAGAGCGCATCCAGGGCTATATCCGGGAAAAGTTGCCGGAGTGGAAATCGCAGTACGAAGGCGTGGAGACAATGACGCTGGCGGTGATGGGCTGCATCGTCAACGGCCCCGGCGAATCCAAAGCCGCCAATATCGGCATCAGCCTGCCGGGGACCGGCGAATCCCCGCGCTGCCCCGTATACATTGACGGCCAGAAATTCACAACGCTGGAAGGCACCTATGAGGAGCTTGACGCCGCGTTCCGGAGACTCGTTGACGACTACATCGCCACCCGATATGCGCGGCGCGATGCGGGCGTCTCAGACGCAGGAACCCCCGGGCTGGCGGGACTCCCTCGCGGCGAAGGCATTTCCGCGAGGCCGAGCGGTCTTGTTCCCATCAAGAAGTGAACTCTTCCCCGGCGCGGCAGCCGGGTATCTTCATCCTTACGAGGTGCCGGAATGGTTGAACTGAGCGCTTTGTGGCTCCCGATTCTGCTGTCCGCCGTTCTGGTATTTGTGGCCAGCTCGATCATGCACATGCTGCTGCCCTACCACCGCAGCGATTACGCAAAGCTGCCGAACGAAGACAGCATTCTGGAAGGCCTGCGCAAGGAAGGCGTGGTTCCCGGGAACTACCATTTTCCGCACGCCACCAGTCACAAAGAGTGTTCCACGCCAGCAATGATGGAGAAACTCAAGAAAGGTCCCGTGGGCCTGGTCAACATTATTCCCAACGGACCCCCGAATATGGGGAAGTTCCTCGGCCAATGGTTTGCGTATTGTCTCGTCCTCAGCTTTGTAGTCGCGTATCTCACCGGGCGCACTCTCGCCTCGGGCGCCGAGTACCTGGCCGTCTTCCGGGTGGCGGGCACTGCGGGTCTCCTGGGTTATGCCGGATCCGCCGCCACCGATTCCATCTGGAAGGGCCAATCCTGGAGCACGACACGCAAATTTTTGTTCGATGGACTGGTGTACGGCGCGTTGACCGCGGGCGTTTTCGGCTGGCTCTGGCCGCGATGAATCGAGAGCGGAGCGGCGTGCGAAGCCGCGGCGGAAGAGATTCCTAGCCAGGCGATCCCAGAAAATCCAAGAGCGCAGCTTTCTCCTCTTCGAGCGTGTCCGCAACGGGACGGGCGAGCTTTGTAAAGAACTGCACGTCCAGAGACGCGCGCTGGCCGCGGCGCGCAAGCGACCAGATGCCCGCCACGCGGCCGTCCACGAGCAGCACTGGCGAGACCCAACCCGCGGCGCGGAAAACTAGTTTGTAGTGGCGCGGCTCGACCAAGTGCCCTTTTTCCTTGTGACCCAGAAGATAGGTGTCGAAATTCGGCAACAGTCGGACGACGGGGCTGCGCCGCGAAGCCTTCGAAAGAGCCGGCAAGTCCTGACGAAGAATGACCGCATCGTGCCCCGGAGCGGCGATCGGCACATATTCATCGCGCAACGATTCCCAAACCGAGCGGGCATCTTTTGAAGGGATGCCGCACCAGTGGCAGAAATCGCGTAGTGTGGCCGGGCCAAATGCGCCCAGGTAGCGCCGGATCAGAATTTGCTGCGCTTCGCGCTCGGTGAATTTCTTCTGTCTCGGCAGCCACTGGTCAGCACGGACGAAGGTGACTTCCGCGCCGCGTTCCGGGCCGTAGCAGATCAATCCCTGGGCGATGGCCGGGCGGTGAGAGTTCCAGACTATTCCCATCCAGCGGCGGATTTTCCTGCCCACCTTCGGCGCGATTCGCGAGGTCAATTCCTGGTTGGTCAGCGGACCGCCGGAAAGCGCCTCCAGCACATCTTCAGTCATTGCGTCGGCCTCGGCCCGGGTGATTCCGAACCGCGCCATGATCCCCATTGCGGCGTCCATCCGGCTGCGCCGCAGCGCGGCCACAAAGAGGGGAAAATCCTCCGCGGCGAGCAGGTGCAGAGTGCCGCGCACGGACGCTGTTTTGACCAGGGTGCGTTTTTCGGCCAGCGCGGCGCGGATTTGTGCCCGCGTGCAACGCGGAAGGCGCGCCCACAACGACATCTGCGCCGCTCTCATTACCTGGGCCTGAATCCCGCAAACGTCGCGGCACACCCCGGCCAGGTCTGCGGCCTTGCTCGAAGTCAGATGATGGCGGGCCAGGCGGAATGCAGCGATTTGCGGAGCGGTCGGCGCGCGCTGGCTTCCCGTACCCGAGGCCATACAGGTTCTCCGTGTCCAGAGGATGGGAGGGAATCAGGAAGCGGCGAGTGTATCAAAAACGTGGTGCCCGGGGAGGGAGTCGAACCCACACGGGGCAAAATCCCCAGAGGATTTTAAGTCCCCAGCGTCTGCCATTCCGCCACCCGGGCACGGCAGGGTGCTTCTGCCTATCATAATGGAAGTCGGATTGGTTTGACGCGGAGAAGTGCGGGGGAAGAAATTCACCCCGGAAGCAGCGAGAGCTACAGGCGGGCGACCTCGACGCGGGCGTCGTTGAAGCAGGCGCCGCCGCCGACCACCTGGACGTCCGCAGGACACAGTGCAGTCGCCGTCTTGCCGTTGAGCGAGGCTTTGCGCCAGGCGCCTTTGGGGAGCGCGGCCACGCCCGGGCGCATGCGCTCGTTCACGGTGGCGCGGCACACGACTTCGCCCAGGTCGTTGAATACGCGCACGGTGTCGCCTTCGTGGATGCCCCGCGCGGCAGCGTCCGCGGGATGAATCGTCAATCGCAACTCCGGCAGATTAAACTCGCCCATCATCGAAGTTATCATTTTCGAAGACGCCGGGCTGATCAGCGCCAGCGGATATCTTTCGCTCGCCGGCGGGCGATAGCGGAACGGCTCCGGCCCCAGCGCTGGCGGCGTCAGATGGATCTTGCCGTCGAGCGTCTGCGAAAAGACCGTCAGGTATTGAACGGGCGTGCCCCCCGGAAAATCGTAACTCGTATGGCCACCGGCCAGCAGCGTTTCCGCTAGCGATTTCGCTGATGGCCCCTCTCCGCGCATCTCGATGGCCTCAGCGACCTTGCGGACGCAAGCCTCCGAATCCCAGGAGAAAGCGGGGTCAGAGAAGCCCATTGCCCGGCCCAGCGCGGCGAAGACTTCCTGGTTGGGCCGCGCTTCGCCGCAGCGCGCAATCGCCGGTACGCAACCTCCGATGACGTACGCCCCGTAGCCGCGGCGCACTTCGCGTTCCTCCAGGAAGGTGGTAGCCGGAAGCACGATGTCCGCGTACGCCGCGGTGTCCGTCATCACCTGGTCGAACACCACAGTGAACAGGTCCTGGCGCTCGAGTTGCTTCAGGATCAGGTTCTGCTCCGGCGCTGTGACCGCCGGGTTACAGTTATAGACAAAGAGCGCCTGCACCGGTGGATGCACTTCTCCGGCCAGCACCGCGCCCAGCCGCGTCATGTTGATTTCTCGCGTATTCCATTCCACAGGCCCGAAGATTTTCTGTACGTCGAACTTCGCCGCCCCGCTGTTGCTCAGCGTGTAGCCGCCGCCGCGCACGCCAAACTTTCCCAGCAGTGAGGGCATCGCCAGGATCGCCGCAATCGCTTGCCCGCCGTTGCGGTTGCGCTCCAGTCCCCAGCCGCAGCGGATCACGGCAGGCGAAGAGGCGGCGTAGGCATCGGCCAGCCGACGGATGTCCTCCGACGGGACGCGGGCGAACCCCGCGGCGCGTTCCAGCGTCCACCCAGCGGCCTGCGCCAGCAGCGTTTCACCACCGATGGAATGCGCAGTAAGAAAATCGGAAGCAAGAATTTCCTGCTCCTGCCACAGGCGAATCATCGCCAGGGCGACGGGCAGGTCCGTTCCGGGATACAAGGGCAGGTGCAGGTCAAATTCTTCCGCGGAGAAGTTGCGCCGCGGGTCCACGATGGCGATGAACGCCCCGTTCTTTTTCGCCCGGCGCAGGTACGGCACCAGGTGGATGTTCGATGCCTTGGGGTTTGCCCCCCAGATGACGATGCACTTCGCTCGGGGGTAGTCTTCAAAGGCCACGCCGGGCATTTTCCCGTACATCCCCAGCGCCACTTCGCCTGCCGGAGCCGCGCACAACGTCCGCGCCAGCCGCGAGGCGCCCAGCCGCGCAAAGAACAAATCGTCGAGAAACCCGTCGGTCAGATATCCGTTCGAACCGCCGTAGTGATACGGGAGGATGGACTCCGCGCCCCACTTCGCGGCTGTCTCCTTCAGCCGCGCTGTGATTTCGCCGATGGCCGCGTCCCAGGAGATGTTTTCGAATTGCGCCGTGCCCTTCGGCCCGGTACGCCGCAGGGGATGATGCAGCCGCGTCTCGTGGTACACACGCTCGCCGAAACTGGCAATCTTGTCGCAAATAAACCCGGCGGTATTGGGATGCTCGCGCGAGCCGCCGATTTTCTCGATGCGCCCGTCCTTCACCTGCACCTCGAGCGCGCAGGTATCCGGACAATCCATCGGGCAGTGGGTGTGGACGGTAGTGGCGCTCATGCGGCCTTCCCGCGGCGGCTTCGTCACCGCCCAGCAGTTATTATGCTCTCATCGGAGAGGAGGATGAAATCCCCGGCCCCGGTTCCTGGCCGAGCCGGGCATCCAATATGGATTCATGTCAGGACCGTGCCGTGGAGCGTAATCTCTGCCGCGCAGGGTGGGGCGGCTATCCGCGCAGCTCACGGTTGAGTGCGCGGACCAGGCGGCGCATCTGCGGCCGCGTGCCGATGGTGATGCGTACCAACCCCGGGCGGCCGAAGTCATGCGTACGGTCGCGTAACAGGATGCCTCGCCGCCGAAGCGCCGCCACCATCTTAGGTCCGCGCGCGCCAAAATCGGCCAGCAAGAAATTCCCCCCGCTGGGAAACGCCTTAACCCCCAGGCGGAGCAGCGCCCCTTCGAGATGCCGCTTACTTTTTTTCACCTCGACAACGTAGCGCTTGATGAAACTGCGGTCGGCGGCGGATGCGGCCGCGGCCACCAGCGCCGCCGTGTTGACTGCGAACGGAGCCTGCGCCGTGCGCATGGCTCGGGCTGTGTCCCTGTTGGTGAACACCAGTCCCAGCCGCAGCCCGGCCAGACCCGCGGCCTTGGAAAGCGTCCGCACAACCACCAGGTTCGGGAACCTGCGAATCCATGGCAACACGCCCACCGCGCAAAATTCCGAGTACGCTTCGTCCACCACCAGCAGTGTGTGCGGCGCCGCTCCCAGCAACCGGCGTAGCGCTCCGCGCTCCACCACTGTGCCTGTGGGGTTATTGGGATTGGCCAGAAAAAGCGCGCGGGGGCGCCGCTTCAGCGCGCGAAGGGCTTCCGCAAGCGGAAAGCGCATTTCCGCGTCATAGCGCAGTGTCACCGCGCGCGCACCGGCCAGCGCCGCCCAGAAGCGGTACATATTGAACGTCGGCTCAGCCAGCAAGATGATGTTGCCGCGGTCCACGAAGGTGTCAAACACCAGCCGCAATGCGTCGTCCGCCCCATTGGTCAGCAGAAGCTCATCCGGACGAACCCCGTAGTTGCGCGCCAGCATCGCCCGCGTCTTCGTGTACTCCGGATACATCGCCACCTGCGCGCGGGTCATCCGCGCCACCGCGCGCAATGCAACCGGCGCGCAACCCACTGTGTTCTCGTTGAAGTCCAGCCGGAGTTTTCCGGCGCGGTCTTCCTGGATACCGTGGTAGGCGTCCAACCGCAGGACCGCCCGGCGCGGTGCGATGGGATGTTTCATTCGAATTCCTCCGCCGCCTGGGCGTGGGCGAGCAGGGTTTGCGCAGTCGCCAGATTCCAAGCGACAGGCGCCGACAGTCGCGCACGGGAGTGGCCGGCTGCTTCCTGATGCATATCACAATGCCGGCCGCACGCAAGCCATGTTAAGGCGCTTCACCCGGCGGCCGGTCCGGGGCGGGACAATACATCGCGAACCTTGCAAGCCAGCTCGGCTTGCCGGAATGGCTTCTGCAAAAAGGGCCACGCCGGGTTGCAGCACTCCATGATGCAGGATGGCGTCATCGGTATGGCCGGACATAAAGATTACACGCATCTCCGGCCTTATCGCTTGCAGATGCGCGGCCAGCGCGCTCCCGCCCGGCGAGGTTCATAAACCTTCGGAATTCTCGGGAGCGCGTTTGCGGAATTTGCAGAAGAGTTTCTTAGGATTCAACGGCGCCCGGTTCGGGCAGGTCGCCAGGGGGAGGAGCCTCACTTGCCTCTGTTCCGGCCAGGGGCGACTCGGTAGCCGATTCGGCCGCCGGAGACTCGCTGACGGTCTGAAGCCGTTCCGCCACCGCCCCGACCAGCAGCGAAACAATCAGTCGCGCCGCAGCGCCGTCGGCATCGCGCTCGGGGTTAAAGGACATCACTTCCAGCGCCGCCAGGTTCGGCTGCCGCGAAAACACTCCGAGCACGTGTCGCGCTTCTTCGCTGCTCAGGCCTCCTGCAGAAGGAAAATCGACCGCGGGAAGTTCCTCGCTGGAAACAACGTCCACGTCAAAATGCACCACAAACTGCCGCCCGCCTGTGTGGATTCGTTCCAGCGCGGCGTGCGCACTGGCCTCCGCGCCCCGCCGCTGTATCTCTGCGGCCGTGTACCGCCGCAGCGGTGATCTCGCCAGGAATTCCCGTTCGCCCGGGTCGAGCTGCGATTCGTGAACACCGAACAGCGCGATATCCGGCTCGCGCACCAGCGGCGGCTCACCCCAGAAGCGCACCAGCTCTGCCGCCCCGCGGCCGGCCACGTGCGCCAGGGCCATCCCTTCCAGGCAGCCCGAAGGCGTGGTGGCTGGCGTATTCAGGTCTCCGTGACGATCCAGGTACACCAGGCTCACGTGCGCGTAGTACCTCCGCACCGCCGCCGGTGCAGCCAGCGCCAGGCTGCAATCGCCTCCCAGGATCAGCGGCAGCGCCCCGGACTTCACGGCCACCTCGGCCTGCGCCTTCAACGCATTCAGCGCGGACAGAACCGGCTTAATGCTCCGTGCCCGCGGGCTTTCCTCGTCCTGCTGCCAAATCTGTTGGGGGATGTCTCCCGCGTCGCTCACTTCAAAACCCGCGGCGGTAAGCTGTTCGACGAGTCCTGCGGCGCGCAGCGCCGCGGGTGCCTTTTCCACTCCGGCGTGATGCGCCCCGGCGCTCGACGGAGCGCCAATCAGGACAATCCTCTTCGGCTGACGGGTTATCTTGACCGCCAAGGTCTCCCCCGGTTGTTCGGAATCCCCCGAACCCGCCTATTGCGCGATGCTCACCAGCTCGGGCGGCAGGCTGAACCGGACATCTTCGGGGATTACGTCCAGATCGCGCTCCGTGGTGAATCCGAATTCCTTCAGTCGTTGGCTCACCTGCTCGACCAACACTTCCGGCGCTGACGCTCCCGCGGTGAGCCCCACGCCGTGGATGCCCTCCAGCCATTCCGCGCGGATGCTCTCGGCGTCCTCGATCAAGTATGACTTCAGGCCCGACCGCTGCGCCACTTCCACTAGCCGGTTCGAGTTCGAGCTGTTCGCCGACCCCACCACCAGCACCAGCTCGACTTCTTTGGCCATGGCCTCGACCGCTTCCTGCCGGTTCTGCGTGGCGTAGCAGATGTCGTCCGATGCGGGACCCACGATCTTGGGAAAGCGTTGCCGGAGCCGCGTCACGATTTCCTGCGTGTCGTAGAGGCTCAGCGTGGTCTGCGTCAGGAAGGCCACCTTTTCGGGGTTCGGCAGTTCCAGGGCGTCCACTTCTTGGACCGTTCCCACCACCACGGTCTGCTGCGGGGCTTCGCCGGACGTGCCGATGATCTCCTGGTGGTCCTCATGCCCGATCAGCACGATGGTGCGGCCCTCGCGGGCAAACTTCAGCGCCTCCAGATGCACCTTGGTCACCAACGGGCAGGTAGCGTCAATCACGCGCAACAAGCGGTTCTTGGCTTCCTCGCGGACCTGCGGCGGGACGCCGTGGGCGCTGAACACCAGCACCGATCCCGAGGGCACTTCCTCCACGGTTTCCACAAAGATTGCCCCGCGCCGCCGCAACTGGTCCACGACGTAGCGGTTGTGCACGATCTCATGGTGAACGTACACCGGCGGGCTGTAGGCCTCCAGCGTCAGCTCCACGATCTCCACCGCGCGCACCACACCCGCGCAGAATCCCCGCGGGCGCACGCGCACCAGCGTTTTCACACCCTGCCCTTTGGTTTCCGTGGCCATCCAGTTCCCTTGAGGAAACGCCCTATCATACCCTATGCGGACTGCTCCCCGCCACGCCGCTGCCCGCCTGGGGACAATGTGGTAGATTTTGCTGCCCTATCCAGGAGGCTGCATGACTTCCCAGTTGGCGAATCGCGTGGCGATAGTGACCGGAAGCGGTCGAGGTATCGGCCGGGCCATCGCCAGGAAATTCGCCGCGGAAGGCGCAGCCGTCCTGGTGTCTTCGCGCACGGCCTCCGATCTGGACGCTGTGGTAGACGAGATTCAGAAAGCCGGTGGCCGCGCTGCAGGTGTGGCCGCCGACGTGGCAAAAGAAAAGGACTGCGAAGACATCGTTGCCGCAGCGCGCCGCCAGTTCGGTGCAGCTACCATCCTGGTCAACAACGCGGGTATCTTCGGGCCGGTCAAGCCGGCCCAGGAAATCAGCATCGCGGAATGGGACGAAGTGATGGCCATTAACCTGCGCAGCGCGTTCCTCCTCACTCGCCTCGTGCTGCCGGAGATGATCGCCCGCGGCGCGGGCTGCATCATCAACATCTCCAGCATTGCCGCCAAAGCCGCCTTTGCGTGGGAGGCTCCCTACGCCACCTCGAAGGCCGGAATCATCGGCCTGACCCGGGCCACGGCCGCCGACGTGGCCCGCAAGGGCATCCGCGTCAATGCCATTTGCCCCGGCCCGGTTTTCGAAACGAAGCTGTCCAAAGACCTGGGCCGCACGCTGGCCGAAAAAATGGGGTTGAGCGAGGCCCAGCAGGTGGCGGACTTCTCGAAAGGCATTTTGCAGGGACGCGGCCAGACCGCCGATGAAATTGCCGCTGCCGCGCTCTTTCTCGCTTCCGACGCCGCCAGCGCTATCACCGGCCAGTCCATCAACGTGGATGGCGGGATGATGTTCTTTTGACCCGGCGCCGCGTGTCAGATCACCCGGAATCCGCCACAAGCGGCTGAGGGGTTTATTCCCTCACTCCTCTTCTGCTTTGGCTGGATAGCTTGCGCACAATCCCGCTGCGCACCAGCCAGGCCAGCGTCTCGACGAAAAAATTGCGTGAGAGGTGGCGACGTTTCGCGGGCGACCACGACAGCAGCGGCGTGTGGCGCACCATCGCGGCCAGTTCGCGCTCGTAGAATTCAAACCGCGGCGGGCGATGCGTGAGGTAACGGATGTAGTTAAAGGTCCAGCGCAGCGGGCTCTCCGGCGCGGCCACCCAGCGGCGGTGCGCCCGGTTGCCGACTGGCCGGACAAAAACAAAGATCAGACATTCCGGTGCCACCGGGGTTAGATACTGGAACCCATCGGGCTTCACCAGGTATCCCGCGAAAAACCCGCGCTGGTCCTTTGCTTTCGCGCCCCGCCCAGACGGGCTGCCGGCTCTCCGCACCGCTTTCGAATACGAGACGAAAAACCAATAGCCTCGCAACGCGCCGGTCCCCTGCCGCACCGGCCGGTAGCCGCGCAGGTAGGGCTCTGCCAGCTCGGGGATCCAATCCATCGCGGGAACGGAGCGGTTCAAGGGGGGTTGGGTGAGCTACTTTCCGCGCGCCGGCTCGTGACTTGGTGACTTCTTGACATCGCGGCTTCCATCCTTCTCTACTTTCCATCAAACGGATAGCGGTCGCCGGCCAGCACCGCGGCGGCGACGGTGCGGCGCAGGGCGATGGTGTCCGCGGCCTCGCGCTTCCAGAAGCGCTTTAGCGCCGCCAGCATCATCCGCTGGTTGTCGCCATCGGCAGAGGCGCATACGGCGGTGCGCGCAGCCTTTTCGAGGCGGTCGCCCGCGTCGTAAATCAGCGCGCGCGCGGCGGCAGCCATGGGCGCGGCCGCAGACTCGCCCCGCGCGGCGGCGGATTTTTGCGCCCGGCGCAGGCACGACTCCATGGCGTAGCTCTCCATCACCACGTTGGCCAGCGCGGCGACGATTTCCTGCTGGTCTTCAAGTTCCTGGCGGAAACGCATCATGGCGGCCCCGGCGGCCAGCAGAAAACTCTTCTTGGCGCTGGTGACAGCCTTTTCTTCTGCTGCCCACGGCCCGCCATCGCCTTCCTCCAACTGCGGCCCGGCCAGGATTTCCTCCTGCAGCTTGGCGCCGGCCTGCATCAGGGGCAGCGTGCCTTTCATCGCTCGTTTCATCAGCATCTGGATGATGAGCATCCGGTTGATTTCGTTGGTGCCCTCGAAGATGCGGTTCACCCTGCTGTCGCGATACGCCCGCGCCACCGGGTACTCCTCGTGGAAACCGTAGCCGCCGAAGATTTGGACCGCCTCGTCCACCACGTAGTCCAGCGCCTCCGTTCCGTACACCTTGCTGATGGAGCTTTCGATGGCGTATTCCTCCAGCACTTTCATCGCCTGCTGAATCTTGTCCGCCGACCCGGCCGCCGCAGAAAGCGCGCGGTCAATCATCCCCGCCGAGCGGTACACCATGCTCTCGACGGCGAAGATGCGGATGGCCATTTCCGCCACTTTTTCCTGCATCAGCCCGAATTCGGCGAGCTGCTTCCCGAACGCGGTGCGCTCCTTCGTGTACTTCGACGCCGCCACCAGCACTTTCTTGGCGCCGCCCAGGCAATAGGCGCCCAGGTTGAAACGCCCGACGTTCAGGATGTTGAACGCCACGATGTGCCCGCGGCCGATTTCGTGCAGCAGGTTTGCTTGCGGCACTTTGCAGTTCTCGAAAAAAATCGGCGTGGTCGAGCTGCCCTTGATGCCCATCTTCTTCTCTTCGGCGCCGACGCTGAATCCTGGATAGCCCTTCTCTACGATGAAGCAGGAAAACTTCTCCCCGTCCACTTTGGCGAAGACGATGAACACGTCGGCGAAACCGCCGTTGGTGATCCACATCTTCTGCCCGTTCAGGATCCAGTGCTGGCCGTCGGGAGAGAGCACGGCGCGCGTGAGGGCATTCTGGGCGTCCGAGCCCGCGTGCGGCTCCGAGAGGCAGTACGCCGCCAGCCATTCCCCGGTGGCCAGCTTGGGCAAATATTTTTTCTTCTGCTCTTCGGTGCCGAAATAGACGATGGGTAGCGTCCCGATGCCCGCATGGCCGCCGTGCGAAACTCCGAAGGACCCGTAGCCCGAAAGATTCTCCGCCAGCACGATGCTGGAGATTTTGTCCAGGCCGGTCCCGCCGTATTCTTCCGGCACCCCGCCGCCCAGCAGGCCGATCTCTCCGGCCTTCTTCATCAGTTGGGCCATCAGGCCGGGCTTGTGCTGCTCGAGTTCGTGCGCCTGCGGCAGCACCTCGTTGCTGACGAATTCATCGGCCGTCTGCCCGATCAGTTTCTGGTCGTCGCTCAGCTCCGCCGGAGTGAACACGTCTTCTGCCCGCGAGTCTTCAATCAGGAAGCTTCCGCCCGGCGCCGCCGCGCGGGTCATGGTGCTGGTGGCCATTGTCTTTCCTCGCCTGTCGGGGATGCCTTTGCTTCGCAGCCCCGCAAACTGCCATTCTACTGGGAAGCCGCCCGCGGGGCAATTGCACCACCGGCGCTGTTTCGCATTTGGCTCGTCCCGTGTATCGTGTGGCGGAGGAAGAGCCGTTTCACGAAGGCTCAGGTCTCGCGCGAGCTGCGGCGTCTGTGCACGCCCGCGGCACTCGCGCCGCGCGCTGGATCGCCGCCGACGCGCTTCGGGAGCTGCGCAGCGCCGCCGTTGTGAGACGCCTTCGCGCCAACCAGAACCGCTGAGACTCGATGCTCCACCTGCTGCGCCGCCGCAACTTCGCCCTGTTTTGGACCAGCGGCCTGGTGTCCTACGTGGGCGACTGGGTGCTGCTGACCGCCCTGCCGTTTTACGTTTACGAGCTGACCGGTTGGGCGGTGGCCACGGGCGCGATGTTCATCGTGCAAACCCTGCCTCCCCTGCTGCTCGGCTCCGTGGCCGGTGTCTACGCCGACCGCTGGAACCGCAAACACATCATGGTCATTGCCGACGTGACTCGCGGCGCGGTGCTGCTGCCCCTGCTGCTGGTGCGATCGGCTGAGTCGGTGTGGCTGGTTTATGTCGTCGGGTTTGTCGAAGCGTGCATTTCGCAGTTTGCGGCGCCTGCCGAAGCGGCGCTGCTGCCAACGCTGGTCGAGGAAAAAGATCTGGTTCCCGCCAACTCGTTGAACGCCATGAACGACAACTTGGCGCGCCTCGCCGGGCCGGCCCTGGGCGGGCTGTTGATGACAAAAACCGGGCTGCCCCTGGTGGTCCTGGCGGACATGGCCAGCTATTTCATCTCTGCGCTGCTGATTGTTTTCTTGCAGCCGCCGTCGCAGCCGAGCAAAGAGTCCCAGAGCGCTAGTGTGTGGGCGGAATGGGTGGCGGGTCTCAAACTCTTGACCAACAACCGCCCCCTCACTCTGCTCTTTGCGGTCACGGCGGCGGCGGTTGTGGCGGAAGGCATCCTTAGCGTGCTGCTGGTTCCGTTTGTGAAGGTTTTGCTCGGCGGAGCGGCGCAGGAACTCGGCTGGCTGATGACGGCGCGCGGCGCTGGAGGCATCCTCGGAGGCCTGCTCGTCGGCCACTGGGCAACGGGCGTATCGCCGGGGCGACTGCTTCCCGCGGGGCTGGCGGGCTGCGGCGCAGTGATTCTGGGAATGGTATCGTTCCGTTCCCTTCCGGCGGGCCTTGTCCTTCTGGCCGTAGTCGGATTTCCGGCAATGGCATTTTTGATCGGCGCACAGACGCTGCTTCAACTCAACACCCCCGACGCATTCCGCGGGCGCGTCAGCGGGTGCTTTGGCACCACGCTCGCACTGGCCAGCCTTGCCGGGATGGGCCTGGGCAGCGCGCTCGGCGATACGGCAGGTGTGGCCGCGATGTTCGGCGCCGCCGGAATCATCTATCTTCTCGTAGCAGTGGCCGCGTGGTCCGGCTTTCACGGGGCAGGGTGAGACGGAGTGGAGGCCCAATGGCGATACCCCCGAAACCGCGGGCAATTCTGTGCACGCCCGTAACGCCCGAACGCTGGTCTGATCTGGAAGAACTCTTCGGCGAGCGCGGCGCCTGCAGCGGCTGCTGGTGCATGTACTGGCGCGTGCGGCGGTCTCAATTCGAAAAGCACAAGGGCGCGGGAAACAAACGCGCGTTGCGGCGCCTGGTGAAAAACGGCCCGCCACCGGGGCTGCTGGCCTATGCCGGGCGCGAGCCGGTGGGCTGGTGCGCCATCGCCCCGCGCGAGACATTTTCCCAGCTCGAGAACTCTCGCGTGCTGGCCCGCGTAGATACCCGGGCGGTGTAGAGCGTTCCCTGCTTTTTTATCGCCCGCGGCTGGCGCGGAAGGAGAGTGAGCGTCGCGCTGCTCAAGGCCGCAGCGCAATTCGCCCGCAAGCGCGGGGCGCGCATTGTGGAGGTCTATACCGTCGAGCCGCGAGAGGGAAGGATGCCCGATGTCCTCGCCTGGACCGGCCTGCTCGGCACCTTCACGGCTGCCGGGTTTGCCGAAGTCGCCCGCTGGTCTGCGACGCGTCCGATCATGCGGAAAAAGACCTGATCAGCCGCAGAGACACAGAGCGCACAGAGAGAAGAATTTTAATCGCTGGAGGATTCACTCCCGCCTCGCAATCGAGCACAGAATGTTCATGGGAAATCGCTGCTTCTATTTCCTGCTCTGTGTCCTCTGTGCCGCTGTGGCTAGTTCCTCTTCCCCCAGAAGAATCGCAGCGCTTCCGCAATGCGCGCGCGCCAGCTTCCCCAGCTGTGCCCTTCGTGCACTTCGCGATATTGCAGGACGCACTTGCGAGCCTGGAGCGCGTCGCGCAGCCGGCGGTTTCCTTCGACCAGGTCCTTGCCGGCGTAGCTGGCCTCGTAAGTGCCTACGTCGAGGTGGAACTTGGACGCCAATTGCGGCCGCGTGCGGATGGCGCGAGGCATCGCGTCGGTGAGATACGCTCCGGAATGCGACGCCACATTGCCAAAAACTTCAGCGTGGTGCGCCCCGAGGTACACCGAAATCAGTCCACCCATCGAGGCGCCCAGGACGGCGCGCGATTCCGGCTGCGCCGCGGTGCGGTACTTCTTGTCCACCCAGGGCACCAGCTCCCGGGCGACGGCCCGCGCGAACTCCGGGCTGGCATCGTATTCCTTTTCGCGCTCGACTGGCGGGATAAACACGGCCATCACCGGCGCCAATGTTTTCCGGTGAATGAGATTATCGAGAATATGGGTGATGCCGGTGACTTTCAGGTAGTCCAGGCCGTCGTGAACGTAGAGCGAGGCACATCTCCACGCGGAATGCTTGTATCCCGGCGGCAGGTAAATGCCGATGCGCCGCGAATTGCCGCGGATTTCGCTCGCGAACTCCGCTTCTTCGACTGTGCCGCTGGGAACACCGCGGCGGGCTTCCCACTCCGGCGCGGGGGCGTACTCCGAACCCCAGCACACGGAATTGGTGCCAAAGACAGCGGTCATTGCGCGCGGGTTGAGCGGATCCAGAACGTAATCGCCGGAATCGAGCACGAGCCGGTAATCGAAGCGCGCGTCGGATTCGAACTCGTGCGCGAAATACTGCAAATTCGTTCCGGGCACAGCGCTGAAGCGCGTGTCTGGCACCAGGCCGCTGAAATCGGCGCTCAGGCTGACGCGTTCCGACGGGCCACGATAGAGGAAAATCATGCGGTCAAAGCCGGGACGCCGGGAGAGCGGTTCGAGCAGCGGCACTCCGGCGCGGCGGGCTGCAAACAGGAATTCATCTACAAGCCTCGAACGAAGAGCAGGGTTGGTCGCTGCCTTGATGCGCCACAGCCAGGCAGCAAAACTGCCCTCGCGGCGGAGTCCGCGCCGGTACGAGAGCACCCGGCGAAGTGAGTTCTTCAGGCTCTGCCACGGGCGCATAACCGGAGTCAACGGGGCGGGCTCAGGCAACACGCTCGAAAATCCCCGCCGCGCCCATCCCGCCGCCCACGCACATGGTGACCATCCCATAGCGCGCGTTGCGGCGCGCCAGCTCGCGCAAGACCGTGGCGGTCAGCTTGGCGCCGGTGCATCCCAGCGGATGGCCCAGAGCCACGGCGCCGCCATTGGGGTTGACGCGCGCGGGGTCCAGTCCTGCGGTTTTGATCACCGAGAGGGCCTGCGTGGCAAAGGCCTCGTTCAGCTCGATCACCGCGACGTCCTCCAGTTTCAATCCTGCCAGCTTCAGCGCTTTGGGGATGGCAAACGCCGGACCGATGCCCATCTCCTCCGGCGGACAGCCGGCGGTGGCAAAAGCGACGAACCGCGCCAGCGGCTTGGCGCCCAGCGCCCGCGCGCGGTCCGCGCTCATTACCACGCTGGCCGCCGCGCCGTCGCTCATCTGCGAGCTGTTGCCGGCGGTGACCGTGCCTTTCGTGCGGAAGGCGGGTTTCAACTTTGCCAGGACTTCCGGGGAGGTATCCGGCCGGGGACCCTCGTCGGTGTCGAATCGGGCCGTGGATGTCTTTGGTTTGGCGCCCTTCGGTGTGGCCTCGAGCGCGGTGACGGAAACTTCGAAGGGCGTTGTTTCTTCCTTGAATTTCCCCGCCGCGATGGCAGCCAGTGCCTTCTGGTGGCTGGCCACGGAAAACGCATCGGCCGCTTCGCGGGTGACGCCGTATTTCCTGGCCAGGTTTTCTGCCGTCAGGCCCATGCCCAGGTAGGAGTCCGGGTAGTGGTCCATCAACCACGGGTTGGGAGAAATCTTGTGCCCGCCCATGGGAATCAGGCTCATGGATTCCACCCCGCCGGCCACGATGACTTCCGCGTGGCCCACCATGATGCGCTCTGCGGCCATGGCGATGGCCTGCAACCCGGAGGAGCAGAAGCGGTTGATGGTCATGGCCGAAGTCTCCACGGGCAGCCCCGCGCGCAGCGCCGCCGTTCGCGCCACGTTCATCCCCTGCTCGGCTTCGGGCATGGCGCAACCCAGGATGACGTCGTCGATTTCCTTCAGATCCAGGCCCGTGACGCGGCCCACGGCGTCTTGGATGGCCGCCGCTGCCAGCTCATCCGGCCGCGTGGCCCGCAGCGCGCCCTTGAACGCCTTGCCCACCGCCGTTCGCACCGAACTCACGATGACTGCTTCGCGCATCGAAGTCCTCCTGAATCTCTCTCCCTATTGGATGACACACGCGGAGAAAAAGCAACGGCTGCCCGCAAAACTTTGATCCGCTAAGCAGCTCTAAAGAAGGCAGCGGAAGCGCCGACCCATTCCAAGTCGCGGTTGTGGTCCACCCCCATCATTTTGCCGCGGCCCATCCGCACGATACAGGTACATGGCGTCAGCTTCTCCAGCCAGATGTACATCACCCGGATTTCGGCCTGCGTGGGGCCGTGCGGAGTGAGTACCGCCGACTCGAAGCGCATGCGCTCCTGCAAAATGTATTCCCCGCGTTTTTCCGGGGGGATGGAGTCCAGGTCCGCGCGCTCCGGGCCGACCTTCACGCCCAGCCCGGCAAACGAATACAGCGGCTTGAGGACGTAGTTCTCGAGGTCTTCGGGCCACTGCTCCACCCGGTCCAGGAACCGCGTCCGCGGCACGGCCCTGTGCCGCAGATGGGGGATGGAAAATTTGCTCATGCGGAAGAACCAGTTGGGGTGCCCGGCCCATTCCACGTCCAGCGTGTCGCGGAAGGAGAAGGCCAGCTTCGCGCCGGTGCGCTTCAGCTCGTCCACGATGGCGCGGTTATAGATGCGCCGGATGGGAATGCGCCGGCCACCTTCGCGGTAGTAGAGTTGGCGGCCGTCTTTTTCCACTTCGGTAATGCAAACTGTCCGGATGCCACAGAGTTTCTCGGTGAGCAGAAAATCCGCCCGCGTTTTCTGTTCCAGCGGCTTGAGTTCCAGCAGCACCACATTTTCAGGGTTTTCGTTGCCGAGGATGGCGCGCCGCAGCAGCGCATGGTACGCATCGCAGTCCAGCCCGCTGAGCAGGAAGGGCAGCGTGGGGTCCAGGGCGTAGGCCTGGCGGTAGGCCTCGCTGAATTCCGGCTGAAAAGCGTAGAGCGAGGGGAAGCCCTGGATCTCCACCAGCTTGGGATGTAGGCCACCGTCGGAGCCGCGCACCAAACCGAAGTCCACGCTGGCAAACAGCGGCCGCTCGCTTTCACCAGGGACATCGTATTCCGGGGGGATGGACACTTCCGAGGCGGTGCGGTAGCCAGGACTCTCAGCGAGCTGGCGGATGAGGTCGGCTCCGGTCGAGGCCATTTCTTCGGCCAGCGCGCGGGGGATAAAGCAGGGGGTCTCGGAAATACGGAATTCGATGTGCGTGCCGCAGCGCTCGTCCACCGATTGCAGCAGGCGGCGGTATTTTTCCGGTGTGTAGCGCGCGTTGAAGACTTCGCGCAGGCGGGGGATCATCAGGGGCGATTACAGCACAAACTGGCCGTTGCGCATAATCTGGCGGTCGTCGGCCCAGATGTCGAAGTTGGTGCCCACGACGTCGATGTGCGTGGAGGAGTACCACGCCGCGCCGGTGTGGTCGCTGTAGGGGTTGCCGAAGGCGATGTGTACGCCCGGAATTTTTTCGTCTTGCAGGATGTGCCCGATGACCTCGCGCACTTCAATGTTGGTGCCGATGGCAAATTCGCCCACGCGGTCGCTGTTTTCGTCGGTGTGGGTGTAGCGCCAGAACTCGTCGCGCAGCTTTCGGTTTTCGCACTCCGCGTCCGTCAGCCGGTTGCCGCGGACCCGGATGGTAAGCGGCGTCGCGTGCAGCCTTCCGTATTTCGCGCAGAGGTAGTCCCCCACCACGCCGTCAATCACGAATGTGCCGTTCACTTCTTCCGGGGCAGTGAAGACCTCGCCGCCCGGCAGGTTGCCCCATTTGTCCGGGCTGATGATGCCGCTGGTCTTCAGCCAGCGGTAGGCCGGGTTCAGCCGGGCGGTCAGGTCCGTGCCCAGGGGCGTGCGCGCGCGGATCTGCTTTGCCGACCGTGCGATGTCCAGGACCCGCGTACTGATTTCGTCCACGCGGCGGAAATCGGCGCGCATTCCTTCCATCATGATTTGCCGGTTGATGTTGACCATGTGGGCGTGGCGGATTTTCCGGCGCGTGACCACCTCCGTCATCTGCATCCGCGTGCGCAGCTCATCCTCCTGCGCCTGCACGACGAACAGGCTGACCTGGCTGCGTTCCAGGTCTTCCAGCACTTCCGTGGGCATGGACAGCAGCGGCCTCGGCGCCAGCTCTTCCAACACCCAGGCGCGATAGGGCGAACCGACGGCCTCAATCTCGCGCTTCAGGCTGGCGGCGATCTCCTCGGTGGCGCGGTCGGTGATCAGCGTGACGCGCTCCTCCGGCCGCAGCCGCAGGCAGACGGCAATGGCGTTGCGCGCGCCTGGGGCAAGTTCCGCATCCGCGGCGGTGTGGTTGGCCTGTGCCCTCAAAGCGCGGCCCCCGCGCTGGCCGTGGTGCGCTCGCCCAGGCCCTGTTCGGTTTCGCTGATGATGTAGTCCACCACTTTCTTCAAATCACCCGTTTCCTCGAAGACCCGCAACTGGCGGTCCGCGCCGGTGCCCATCTTCAGCATCTCGTGGATGTAGTTCAGCTCCGCGCGGCTGCCCAGCTCGTCGGCCACGTCGTCCACAAATTCCAGGTATTCCTGGGCGAGGTCGCGGAACGGCACCTCGATCTGCTTGCCGAAGTCAATTAGCTTGCCTTCGATGCCGTAGCGCGCGGCGCGCCATTTGTTCTCCATCAGCAGAGCACGCCCGTAGATGCGGAAGCTCTGGTTGGCGGCGTGCAGCTTGTAGAGCTTGGCGACGGTGGCCTGGATGAGCGCGGCCAGGGCCAGCGTTTCGTCGATGCGCATGGGGATATCGCACACGCGGAATTCCAGCGTGGGGAACTCCGGGTGCGGGCGGATGTCCCACCAGATTTTTTTCGCGTTGTCGATACAGTTGGTCTTGACCAGCAGCTGGACGAAGTTATCGAATTCCCCCCAGCTCGCGAACTGGTCGGGGATATTGGTGCGCGGGAACTTGTCGAAGACCTTGCAGCGGTACGATTTCAACCCCGTGTTCATCCCGATCCAGAAAGGCGAATTGGTGGAAAGCGCCAACAGGTGGGGCACGAAATACCGCGCCGCGTTCATCAAGTGGATGGCCGTTTCGCGGTCTTCCACCCCGATGTGCACGTGCAGCCCGAAGATCAGGTTGGCCCGCGCCACCACCTGCATATCTTCGACAATCGTGTGGTAACGCTGGTCCGGGTAGATGGCCTGTTGCCGCCAGTCCGCGAAGGGGTGGGTGGCAGCGGAGGCCAGCCGCAGCCCGTGTTCCTGCGCCAGTCCGATCATGGCCTTCCTCACCTTCTGAATTTCTACCCGGGCTTCTTGGATGTCCCGGCAGACGATGGTGCCCACCTCCACGACAGACTGGTGCATTTCCGGCTTGACCCGCTCGCGCAGCAGAATGCGGCCCTTGGCAATCATCTCCGCTTCGATGTGCGAGCGGAGATCTCGCGTCTCGGGGTCGATGGTCTGGTATTCCTCTTCGATGCCGATGTTCAGGCTGGGTCGCACGTTTCGTCCTGTCTCTGTGGATCCGGGCCGCTCTTACGCTTTCGGCTTGCGCCGGGCTACAGGCTTTCGCGCGGCCGGGGCCTCGCCGGCTCCTGCCGCGGCGGCTGCGGCCAGCGGCGCTCCGTTTAGAAACTCCGACCAGCGGTAGTTCGCCGCGGGATTCTCCTCGCTCTGCGCCTTGCGGACGGCAAGTTGCGCTACCGCATTGACAATCCATTCGAAGTTCACCGGGCCCACGGAGTGGATATCCGCGTCCGGCGCGGGGTTCAGAAAGTCAATCGCATACGGGATGCCATCCTCTACCGCAAACTCCACCGTGTTCAGGTCGTAGCCCAGGGCCCGGCACAACTTCTGCGCGTCGGCCACCACCCGCGCATACAGTTTCGGCTCCACCGGCTTGGGGTTCTTGACGTACCTCTCGTGGTGTGGCGCCTTCGGATCGTAGGCCATCACGTGCACTTCTTCCTGGCCAACCACGTAGCAGCGGAAATACTCCGTAAACTCCACGCCGCGCTGCAGGGTCATGCACAGGTCGCCGGTCTGCTCGTAGGCTTGGAAGAATTCCTCCGGCGAATTCACCTTGTACACGTGCTTCCACCCGCCTCCGCTGAACGGCTTCAGAAACGCCGGGAAGCCGACGTAGTCGAAAATCTCATCCCAGTTCAGCGGGAACTTCAGGTTGCGCATGCTCTGGTCGGTGGTGCCGGTAGGGTGATGCTTGTGCGGCAGCACCACCGTGCGCGGGATGGCCACGCCGATCTTCGACGCCAGCGCGTAGTTGAAGAATTTGTCGTCGGCGCCCCACCAGAAGGGGTTGTTGATGACGATGGTTCCGCCCAGCACGGCATTCTTCAGCATCGCGCGGTAGAACGGTATATCGTGGGAGATGCGGTCAATGATGACGCGGTACCCGCTGGGCTCCGCCATCTTCACCCC